>Ga0209902_100025_pt1 | contig 360527 bp, 332 predicted proteins | sample FECB27metaG_FD_188304 | JGI IMG/M metagenome (GOLD analysis project Ga0209902, IMG submission 188304) | Cyanobacterial communities from the Joint Genome Institute, California, USA - FECB-27 (SPAdes) (version 2) | ecosystem: Environmental > Aquatic > Thermal springs > Hot (42-90C) > Microbial...
AGCACGTCGACCTGGCGCAACTTCGTGACGATCTCTTCGGGCTTGTGCTTCTTCCGCGGCATTCCTGGCATCCTCCAAAGGCTCAAAAGCCTACTTCAGGGAGGACCACTTTTCAGGGGGCAGACCAGGTCGTGTGGTGAGACCGCGACACCGCCGAACACGATCGGCCCGTTGACGACGCCGCGCTCCATCGAGGACGGGCCGCGCGGCATGATCCAGCGCGAGAACATCATGAAGTCGGGCCATTGCGTGACGACGCCGACATCGCGCACCGCGCCATCGACGACGACGCCACTGAGGCCCTTCAGCCGCGCAGCCCCGCTGAGCAGATCGCCGATCATCGCCGCATCGCGCCGTCCCCCGGCAGCCACCACGATGACGTCGCCGGCCTGGGCCACCGCGATCGCGTGATGCACCGGGCCGTAATCGGCGGGCTCGCACCAGGCGGTGACCACCGAGCCGACGAGGCGCTGACCAGCCGCGAAGGGGCGGATCGGCCGGATGCGCGGATCGGCATGGCCCGTGCCGCCAAGCTGGTCCGCGACGACAGAACTCGGCACCGCCTTCCACGCCTCGATCAGCGCATGCGGCAGGCGGGGATGGGCTGGCGTGGCGAGACGGGTCGGCATGGCGGGTTCCTCGGGTCTTGTCGTTGTGTCGTATCAGGCGGCGCGGCCGGGCCGCGCCGCGAGATAGCGCCGCACTGCGCGTTCCAGCCGGCGCACGCCCTCGACCAGAAGCTCGGGCGAGGAGCGGGTGAAGTTCAGCCGCATTGCGTTGGTCAGCGCGCTGTGCGGATCGAAGACGCTGCTCGGCACGAAGGCGACCTTCTCAGTCAGCGCATGAGCATAGAGCGCGTTGGTGTCGAAGGACGGATCGCGCGCGGTCGCCCAGACGAACATGCCGCCGGGCGGGACCTCCCAGGTGAACCAGTCGGAGAGATGGCTCGCGAGAGCGGCACAGAGCGCGTCGCGCCGCTCGCGATAGGCGGCGAGCATGGGCGGCACATGCCGCGCCTCGAAGCCGCTCTCGATCAGGTCGAGCGCGACGGCTTGAGTCAGCATGCTGGAGCTCAGATCGGTCGACTGCTTGGCCAGCGCCAGCGTCGCGATCATGCCCGCTTCCGCCACCACCCAGCCGACGCGCAGGCCCGGCACGAGGCTCTTCGACAAGGTGCCGAGATAGATCACCGGCCCGTCATAAGGGCCGTCGGGATGGCGCGCGGCGTGGCTCGCCAGAATGCTCGGCGGAGCCGGGCCGTCGAGCTGAAGAGGCAGATAGGGATCGTCCTCGACGAGCCATGTCCCCGCCGCCAGAACCGTGTCGAGCAGCGCCTCGCGTCGGGCTTGCGGCACCAGCACGCCGGTCGGGTTCGAGTAGTTCGGCACGGCGTAGGCGAATTTCGCCCGCCTGAGCGTGGTTTCGAATCCGGGCTCCGCAAGCGTCCAGTCGAGTCGTTCATAGCGCGGCTGGCGCGGCCGCCAGGCGTCGAGCGCACCGAGATAGGTCGGGAACTGCGCGACGATCAGGTCGCCTTCCTCGATCAGCGCCTTGCCGAGCAGATCGAGCCCCTGCATCGCCCCGGTGGTGAGCAGCACGTTCTGCGGCCCGAAAGTCCGCCCGGAAGCCGCCGACACGCGCGCAGCGATTGCAGTCCGCAGCGCAGGCAGCCCCTCGACCGGGCCATATTCGAGCGCGACCGAGCCCCAGCGCGCCAGAGCGCGCGTGCTCGCGGCCGCGATCTCCGCGACCGGATAGAGTTCCGCCGCGGGAAGGCCGCCGGCGAGGCTGACGATGTCTGGCCGCCCGCCCAGGCTGAGAAACTGCTGCGTGATGCTGTTGCCGGACGACAGCCAGCGCGCAGGTTTCGGCCGTTGGGTCGCGCTGTCTGGAGAGGTCGGCATGCGAAGGGGCTCGATCATCGTGTCAGAAGCGCACGCTAGCGCGCGGAACCAGCCCGCGGAACCCGCAGCGGCGGCATGGGCGGCCTGACGACGCCTGCACCTAACGTCGCAAGCGACAAACGCCGGCCTCTGGCGTTATCCTTCGCCGCAGTGCAACATCGAGATTGCTCCAGAAAGAGGGTGGCACGCCATGAACGCGATCGGCCCCGTCAGTCACAAGCCGGCTGCGCGCGAAATGCCCGCGCCGCGCGACAAGCCCACTCTGCGCGACAAGCCCTGGATCTTCCGGACCTATGCCGGCCATTCCGATGCATCGGAGTCCAACAAGCTCTACCGCAACAATCTCGCCAAGGGGCAAACCGGCCTGTCCGTCGCCTTCGACCTGCCGACGCAGACGGGCTACGACCCCGACCATGTTTTGTCGCGCGGCGAGGTCGGCATGGTCGGCGTGCCGATAAGCCATCTCGGCGACATGCGCGCGCTCTTCGCCGACATTCCGCTGGCGCAGATGAACACCTCGATGACGATCAACGCGACGGCGGCCTGGCTGCTCTCGCTCTACATCGCGGTCGCCGACGAGCAGGGCTGCGACCGCCGGGCGCTGCAGGGCACGACCCAAAACGACCTCGTCAAGGAATACCTCTCGCGCGGCACATACGTCTTCCCGCCGCGCCCCTCGATGGCGCTGACCACCGATATCGTCGTGTTTACGGCCCGCGAACTGCCGAAATGGAACCCGACCAACGTCTGCTCCTACCATTTGCAGGAGGCCGGCGCCTCGCCGGTGCAGGAGCTCTCCTTCGCGCTGGCGACCGCGATCGCTTTGCTCGATTCGATCCGCGCCCGGCCCGAGGTCAGCGCGGAAGAATTTCCCGAGGTCGTCGGGCGCATCTCCTTCTTCGTCAATGCCGGCATGCGCTTCGTCACCGAGCTCTGCAAGATGCGCGCTTTCGTCGATCTCTGGGACGAGATCACGCTTGGCCGCTACGGCGTGGCAGACGAGGCGATGCGGCGCTTCCGCTACGGCGTGCAAGTCAATTCGCTCGGGCTGACCGAGCCGCAGCCCGAGAACAACGTCTACCGCATCCTGATCGAAATGCTGGCCGTGACGCTGTCGAAGAAGGCGCGCGCCCGGGCCGTGCAATTGCCGGCCTGGAACGAGGCGCTAGGCCTGCCCCGCCCCTTCGACCAGCAATGGTCGCTGCGCATGCAGCAGGTGCTGGCCTATGAAACCGATCTGCTCGAATTCGGCGACATCTTCGACGGCTCGACCGCGATCGACGCCAAGGTCGCCGAGCTGAAGGCGGCAGCGCTGGAGGAACTGGCGAAGATCGACGACATGGGCGGCGCGCTGGCGGCGATCGAGACCGGCTACATGAAGCAGGCGCTGGTCGAGAACGGCGCGCGCCGGATCGAGGCGATCGAGCGCGGCGAGCAGATCGTCATTGGCGTCAACAAGTTCACCAACAGCGAGCCCTCCCCGCTCTCGGCCGGCGAAGGCAATGTCGTGACCGTGCCGGATTCCGTCGAGCTGGAGGCGATCGGTCGGCTCAAGGCCTGGCGCTCGGCGCGCGACGGCAAGGCGGCGGAAGCCGCGCTGGCGGATCTCGCATCCTGCGCGAAAGAGGCGCGGAACGTCATGCCGGCCTCGATCGCCTGCGCCAAGGCCGGCGTCACCACCGGCGAATGGGCCCAGACCCTGCGCGAAATCTTCGGCGAGTACCGCGCCCCGACCGGCGTCGATACGAGCAAGCTCGGCGACAATTCAGATCTCGCCACCGTCAAGGCCGCCGTGGCGAAGGCGACCGAAAAGCTCGGCCGGCCGCCGCGTTTCCTCGTCGGCAAGCCAGGCCTCGACGGCCACTCCAACGGCGCCGAGCAGATCGCGGTGCGGGCGCGCGACGCCGGCATGGCGGTGAGCTATGGCGGCATCCGCCAGACGCCGGACGAGATCGTGACGCAGGCGCAGGAGACGAAAGCCGACATCATCGGCCTCTCGATCCTGTCGGGCTCGCATCTGCCGCTGGTGCGCGACGTCACGGCGCGGCTGCGCGTCGCGGGCATGAATATTCCGGTCGTGGTCGGCGGCATCATCCCGCCTGACGACGAAAACGCGCTGAAGAACATGGGCGTCGCCCGCGTCTACACGCCGAAGAATTTCGAGCTGGACGGGATTATCGCGGATGTGGCGGGGCTGGCGGCGAAGGCGCGGGATTAAATCTCGTTGAAGGGCGCAGGTGAGATCGTTCGAGAATTCGCTGGGGTGCGCCGGCTGGCGTGGGTGTCGAGAACCGGAGCGGAGCGGACATTGGTCCGTGAGCACCGGAAGCGCAGACGGCCGCGTCAGGCGGCCGCCCCAGTAGAATTCACGAACGGCCTCACACCATCCCCGTCGTCTTCAGCGTCTGATACGCCTTCAGGATTTCCTGCAGCGTTCCTTCCCGCGAGCGATCGCCGCCATTCGCATCCGGGTGGAAGCGCTTCACCAGCTCCTTGTAGCGCGCCTTGATCGCCACCGCGTCGGCGGTGTCATCGAGGTCCAGCGTCTCCAGCGCCTTGCGCGCCACCACGCCGACGCGCGACTCCGGGTGCAACGCGGCTTGAGCCCGGCGCGCGCCAAAGATGTCGAAGGCATCGGTGACCTCGGGGCCGGCCTTCCCGCCCGCGACGCGGCCCCGTTGAGCCATCCGCGCGGCGCTTGAGTTGACCCCGAGCTTCCAGGTCGGCCGGTGGCCGATCTCCTCCTGCTTGGCGTAGGCCGCCAGCGCCTCGTCGTTCATGCCCTGGAAGTAGTTGTAGGTCGCGTTGTAGGCCTTCACATGCTCCATGCAGAACAGGAAGAACTGCCCTTCGCGGCCCCGCCCCTTGGGCGCGCGGAATTCGCCCGCGCGGCGGCAGCCGGCATGGTCGCAGGGCGTGCCGACAGGAATCTCGACCTCTTCCGTCTCGGAAGGGCCGATCCTGATGCGGTCGAACAGGCGCGAGTTGAAGTTCATGGTCGAATGGTTATGAGACTCAAGGGACGGCGGGGCAAGTGCGGCGCAGCATGCGGCGGCCCACCCCGGCACTGGCGATCAGGATGATGTCGCGATCATGACCGGAATGGCTGAACGGATCACCACCAAGCTGCAGCAGGCTCTCGCGCCGCAGCGCCTGAACGTGATCGACGAATCGCACCAGCATCAGGGGCATGGCGGCTGGCGCGAGGGCGGCGAGACCCATTTCAGGGTCGATATCATATCGGAGGCCTTCGCCGGCAGGAGCCGGCTGGAGCGCCACCGGTTGGTCAATGCGGCGCTGGCGCAGGAACTGGCTGATGGCGTCCACGCGCTGGCGATCGTGGCGCGCGGGCCGGGCGAAGGTTGAGCGGCGTCAGGGCGCACGCTCCGGCGTCCGCGCATAGACCGCAGCCGAGGCCAGCAGCAGCCCTGCGAAAACCCAGTGCAGGTTGGCGAAGGTCGCCGCCGCGTCCAGCCCCGCGCCGCGCTGGCTCGCGATGAACCAGCCGGAGCCCGACTGGATCAGCGCGGCGCCTGAAATGAACAGGAAATTCACCGCCGTCATGCCGCGCCCGATCAGATGAGCGGGGAAGAAGATGCGCGCATGCGCCATCAGGATCGCATAGGTGAAGCCGATCGCCCCGATGGCGGAAAACAGCGCGACAGCCGCAAGCCATGACGCGCCTCCGGTCAGCGCCAGCAGTCCAAACAGCGCTGCGGTGGCGACCGTGCCCCAGAGCACCAGCGGCTTGACCCGACCGACGCGCTTTTCCAGCGCCCCGTAGAAAAAGGCGCCGCCGACCATGGCGAGCGCCATCGCCGTCGCGGCGTTGCCGGCGGACACCGCGTCGAAGCCGTGGACGTCGCGCATAAACGGCGCGATCCACAGGCCGCGCGCGGTCGCCAGGATGGCGTAACCCGTCAGCGTGATCAGCGCGAGATAGCGCAGGGCCTTGAGCTTCAGGATGCTGGCGAGCCCCTCGATCAAGCCTTCCGCCTTGCCCGACGCCTGCTCGGCCCGCGGCGGATCCTTGATCAGCAGCGCCGCCATCAGCGCGGCGATACCGAAGGCGCAGGCCATCGCCAGCATGGAGGGCCGCCAGCCATAGCGCTCGGCCGCGATCGCCAGCGGCCCCGCGCCGACGAGATTGCCGAGCGAGCCGATGCCGATGAAGACCGAGGTCAGGGAGGCGAAGCGCGCCGGCTCTGTGGTGCGGGCGAACAGGAACAGCGCCGCCATGAAGATCGGCGCGCAGCCGATACCGATCAGCGCCATGGCAAGCGTGCCGGCAAGCGCACTCGACGATGAGGCGAACAGGAAAGCCCCGGCCGTGCCCAGCGCCATCGTCGCCGCCACAGTCCGGCGCGGGCCGAGCCGGTCGAGCGCCCAGCCGACCGGAAACTGCGCGCAGGCGAAGGCGACGAACCAGGCCGCGCCGAGAAAGCCGAACTCGCGCGGACCGATCGCGAGGTCGGCCATCACCGGCTGGGCGATCACGCTCAAGAAGGAGCGGTAAAAGATCGACAGGAAATAGGCCGGCAGCAGCGCCAGGAAGATCGTCACGTCACGCCGCCCGTCGACGAACCCGTCGGATCACTTGATCCGCTCGAGCACCGAGACATAGTTGGCGACTGCCGCCCCGCCCATGTTGAAGATGCCGCCGAGACGGGCATCCTTCACCTGCATTCCCTCGGGCGCTTCGCCGACGAGTTGCATGGCGCTGAGCACATGCATGGAGACGCCGGTCGCTCCGATCGGATGGCCCTTGGCCTTCAGCCCGCCGGAGACATTGACCGGCAGCTTGCCGTCCTTGAGGGTCCAGCCCTCCTTGATGGCGCGTGCGCCGTCGCCTTCCTTGGTCAGCCCCATCGCCTCGTATTCGATCAGTTCGGCGATGGTGAAGCAGTCATGCGTCTCGACGAAGGAGAGATCGTCGAGCGTGACGCCGGCTGCGCTGAGCGCCTGCTTCCAGGCCAGCGCGCAGCCGTCGAACTTCAGGATGTCGCGACGCGACAGCGGCAGGAAATCCTGGACATGGGCCATGCCGCGGAAGCCGACGGCCCGGCGCATGCCCATCGCGGTCTCCTCGTCGGCAAGCACCAGCGCCGCCGCCCCGTCCGAGACCAGCGAGCAGTCTGTGCGCTTCAGAGGGCCCGCGACGAAGGGGTTCTTCTCGCTCTCGTTGCGGCAGAACTCGAAGCCGAGATCCTTGCGCATCTGGGCATAGGGGTTCTCGACGCCGTTCTTGTGATTCTTCGCCGCGATCATGGCGAGCGCGTCCGACTGGTCGCCATGACGCTGGAAATAGGACGCGGCAATCTGCCCAAACACGCCGGCGAAGCCGCCGGTGGTTTCGCCCTCTTCGGCGAGATAGGACGCTTTCAGCAGGAACTTGCCGATCTCGGCGGACGGCGTTTTCGTCATCTGCTCGACGCCGACGACGAGCACGATTTTCGCAGCCCCGGCCTTGATCGCGCGCGCGCCCTGGTGGACGGCGGCCGAGCCCGTGGCGCAGGCGTTCTCGACGCGTGTCGTCGGCTTGAAGCGCAAAGCGGGATCGGCCTGCAGCACCAGCGAGGCGGTGAAGTCCTGGGCGGAGAAGCCGGCATTGTAATGCCCGAGCACGATCTCATCGACCTGGTCGGCGGTGATCCCGGCATCGACCAGCGCGTCGGTGGCGACGCGCACGATCAGGCTTTCGATGGTCTCGGCATCCTGCTTGCCGAACGGCGTATGGGCCCAGCCGACGATTGCAGCGCACATGGCGTTTCTCTCCTGATGACCCGCTTTTGACCTCTCAATGCGCCGCCAAAGCCCTCCCCGCAAGCCGGCACATGCGCATTTCCGGCGTGCGTGGAAAGAGGGACCACGATGCGGAACGGACGAACTTACAACGACAGCAGCAGCACCAGTCCTACCCCGACCACGATCATCGCCATGCCCACAAGTTCGCGCGCGCTCGTTCCCTCCGCAAAGACGCGTCGTGACGCAATCTGCGCCAGCGGCACTTCGAGCAGGCCGAGCGTACGGACATTGGCGGCGCTGGTCAGCGAGAAGCCGATGAACCAGAATTGCGAGGCCGCCGCGCCCAGAAATCCCGCCGTCAGCGAGCGCCGCCAGATCCGCAGCGAGGCAAACAGCGCGCCGCGATCAGCGATCAGCATGTAGGCGACCAGCACCAGCGTGCTGAAGGCAAGCCCCCAGGCCAGAGTCGTCGTGGCGCGGAGCACGAAGTTCCCGTCCGGCAGCGCCAGGATCGCGGCGCGAAAACCCAGCGCCGAGAGCGCGAAGCTCGCGCCGGCCGCGATGCCGAGCACGGCCGGCCGCAGACCCGCAGCGCTGAGCTTCTCACCGGGCTTCCACGACATCGTCACGACGCCGGCGGTCGCCAGCACGATCGCAGCGAATTTCCAGATCGTCAGCACATCGCCGAGCAGCAGCGCGCCGAAGATCGCGACCTGCACCGGCTCGGTCTTGGTATAGGCGGTGGTGACGGCAAACGAGCGCTCGCGCATCGCCGCCAGCATCAGACCTGTCGCCGCGATCTGCGTCAGCGAGCCCCAGAGCGCAAACAGCAGGAAGCGGGCATCGGCTACCGGCGGCATCCGTTCGCTCGCGAGGCAGACGCCCGCGAGGAAGACGAGCGCGAAGGGCAGGCCGTAGAGGAAGCGCACTTGCGTCGCCCCGACGACGCCGATCGCGTCCGTCAGCGAGCGCTGGGTCAGGTTGCGCGCGGTCTGCAGCAGCGAGGCCGCGATCGTCGCGGGAATCCAGAGGAGGGTGAGGCTCACGGGCGATCTTGCTGCCTGTCGCGTCCGGACCGGCTGATGCACCGGTTGACGACGCCTTGTGAACCGGCCCTGACGGCTAGGCAAATCGCTCGGCTGGGGGTAGGTATGCGTTCATGGTCGGGCGCTGATTGCCGGCCGTCTCGAAAATGCCGCACGCGTCGCGTTGAAGCCTCCAGCCTCGACCCACGTCCAGACAGGTTCAAGACCAGCCGATGATCGCTTTCCGCCTCGCCGCCGCCGTTTCGCTCGGTCTCAGCCTCGCCGGGCTCGCATCCGCCTTGCCGGCCAGCGCCGGCACCAGCCTCGTGATCGACGCGTCGAGCGGCGAGGTGCTCTCCAGCGACAACCCGAGCAAGGCCTGGCATCCGGCCTCGACCACCAAGATGATGACCGCCTATCTGGCGCTGAAGGCGGTGCGCGAGCGCCGTATCGGGCTGGAGACCGCCATCCCGGCCTCGAAACTGGCAGCCGGGCAACCGCGCGTGAAGGTCTATATCCGCGCCGGCCAGGAGGTGACGCTCGACAACGCGCTGCGCATCATGATGGTCAAGTCGGCCAACGATATCTCCTACGTCATCGCCGAGGGCGTCGGCGGCGACGTCCCGACCTTCGTCGCGATGATGAACGCCGAAGCCCAGCGGCTCGGCATGCGCGACACGAATTTCGCCAATCCCAATGGCTGGCACCATCCCGACCAGCAGACCAGCGCGCGCGATCTCGCCATCCTCGCCATGGCGCTGATGCGCGAATTCCCCGACTATGCCGATTACTGGAACACAGCCGCCGTCCAACTCGGACGGCAGGTGCTCAACAACACCAACGGCCTGGTCGGCCGCTATTACGGCATCGGCGGCATGAAGACGGGCTTCGTCTGCGCCTCGGGCTTCAACGTCGTGGCGACCGCGACGCGTGGCGGGCGCACCCTGATCGCCGTCGTGCTCGGCGCGCTCTCCGGCGCGGAGCGCACCGTCAAGGCGGCGCAACTGCTCGATGACGGCTTCGGCAAATGGGGCGGCTTCGGCTACACCGCCGCGACCCTGCCGGCGGGCAATGGCGGCCGGGCCCAGAGCATCTGCGACGATGTCCGCCGCAAGGGCGGCGGCGGGCCGCTCGCCGACGATGTCGATGTCGCGGGCCCGATCGGCGCGACCGCCATCCCCGGCGGCGTCGGCGGCAATGCCGAAGGCACCTCGGATCGCTTCCCGATCTTTTCGCCGCAGCCGGCGGCGGCAAGCGCGGTTCTGACGCGCGCGCCGTCTGGCCGCATCGTGCTCGGCCCTCGCGCCCAGGCCATCCCCGTCGAGGTCGCCTTTGGTCGCACGCCGGCCTCGGCCGCGGCTCCGCTGGCGGCCAATGTCGCCGGGCGTCCCGACAGCCTGATCGCGCGTGGCGCGGTCCCGATCATCACGCCTGGCGCTCCGGTCTCTGCCAGCCTTTTCGGTACGGCGTCCGCCCGAACCGCCTCCGGCAATGGCGGCATACCAGGCGCGACCTCGGCCTTCGCGCCGGCGACCGACGCTGCGCCGACCGGCGACGCCCAGTCCGGCCCGCTGCGGCTGCAGGGCGCGATCCAGCCCGGCGCCGCGACGGCGGCGAGCCTGCGTCCCGGCGCGGCGGCCGGCATCAAGGGCAAGCCAGCGCCCGCGCGGCCGCTCCTGGCCAAACCGAAGGCCAAGACCGAGCCCGCGAAGACAGTGCCGGCCAAGGCCGTCGCGCCGCAGGCCAAGGCGAAGACGAAACCCAAGACAAAGCCCGACGCCTGAGCCTGAGCGCGTGATCGCCGGACGTAAGCAGGCTGCGACGCAGCAGGGCCTTTTGCTGGCGCTCGCCTCGGCTGCCGCCTATGGCACGAACATCGTCAGCGCCCAGATCGCCGGACAGGCCGGTCTCGCCGGTCCTTTGCTGGTGTTCTACCGCGTCTTCATCATGCTGGCGCTGGTGCTCGCAGCCACGTTGATCTGGCGTGCCTCGCTCAAGGTGCCACCGCGCGAGCGCCGGGCGCTGGCCCTGTTTGGCCTGATGAGCGCGCTGGTCGGCTGCGCCTATCTGTCTTCGGTCGCCTTCCTGCCGGTCACGGTCGCGGCCGTGGTGTTCTACACCTTCCCGGTCCTGATCGTGCTGGCGGAGCCGCTGGTGACGAAGGCGCGCTTCAGCCTCGACCGGCTGGCGGTGGCGCTCGTCGCCTTCTGTGGCGTCGCTATGGTCGTCGGCCCCGATCTCCACGGGCTCGATCCGCGCGGGCTGGCGCTGGCCATGGCCGCGAGCGTTTTTGCGGCGACGCAGTTCTTCGCCGCTTCGGCGAGCGCGACGACAGGGTTGCTGCCGAAGCTGTTCTGGTCGCATCTGCTGATCCTGCCGGTGACGTTGGCGATCGTGCTGGCGACCAGCGGCCTGCTGCCGCCCCAAAGCCTTGCGCTCGCGCCGCTGGCGGTCGCGGTCACGATCGGCGGCTATCTCGTCGGGTTCTTGCTGCAGGTGCTGGCGCTGGCGCGCGTCGCGCCGGGCCCGGCGGGGCTCGCCTTCTGCGCCGAGCCGGTCTTCGCGGTCGCGGTGGCGGCGGTCGTGCTCGGTGAGCGGGTCGGCTGGCTGCAATATGCCGGCGGCGCTCTTGTCGTCGCCGCGATCATGGCCAATGTAATACTGGAACAAAAATTCCGCCGGCCGGCAGCGGCCTGACGCCTTCCGGATTGCCGCGATGCAAGATCCCAGACACGACGCAAGACGCCCGCAACCCGTTCCGCTGACGTTGCTGACCGGCTTCCTCGGCGCGGGCAAGACGACGCTGCTCAACCGCATGCTGAAGGACGAAAGCCTGTCGGATACGGTCGTGATCGTCAACGAATTCGGCGAGATCGGGCTCGATCATCTGATGATCGAGGGCGTCGAGGAGAGCATGATCCTGCTCGCCTCCGGCTGCCTGTGCTGCACCATCCGCGACGACCTGATCGTGACGCTGGAAGACCTGCTGCGCCGCCACGACAATGGCAGGATCACGCCGTTCAGGCGCGTCGTCATCGAGACGACAGGGCTGGCCGACCCCGCGCCGATCCTCAACGTGCTGATCAACCACCCCTATCTCGCTTTGCGCTTCCGGCTCGACGGCGTCGTGACGCTGGTCGATGCGGTCAATGGCTGGGCTACGCTGGACGAGCATGAGGAGGCCCGCAAGCAGGTGATCGCGGCCGACCGCATCGTCCTGACCAAGGCCGACCTTGCCGCGGACACTGAGGCGGTCGGCGCGCTGCGCCGCAGGCTGGCCGCCCTTAATCCCGGCATCGCACTGCTGCAGCCTGATACTCCGGCTGCCGATCTCGTCGGTGCTGGTCTTTACGACCTGACCTCACGGCCCGCCGAACTGACGCGCTGGCTGGCCGCCGAGACAATGGCCGCGCCACATGACCATCATCATCACGACCATGATCATGGCCACGGTCACCATCACCACGCCCACCGCCATGACGTGAACCGTCATGACGAGGCGATCCGCGCCTTCACGCTGACGGCGGAGCAGCCGATCGCGCAGGCGACCTTCGACCTGTTCTGGACCCTGCTGCGCTCGACCCACGGCTCGAAGCTGCTGCGCTTCAAGGGGCTGGTCGCACTGAAGGAGCATCCTGGCCGGCCGCTGCTGGTCCATGCGGTGCAGCAGATCCTGCATCCGCCTGTCCTGCTCGACGCCTGGACCGACGCCGACCGGCGCTCGCGCCTCGTGCTGATCGTCAAAGACATCGAGCCGGCGGTGGTCGAACGCCTCTGGGCCGCTTTCCTCGGCCAGACCGAGAGGCAAGCCGCCCCGGCCTGACCCCGGCTGCGCTGGCCCTGATCTTGAAGCCTGTCGGGCGATCGGTCGCTCCTCGCGCAGAACCTTGTCATTTTGGCACAGGCCCGCGCCGGGACGATGCAGCAGAACGGCAGGCAGGGCCAGATGAACGCAATCGTCGCCTTCAAGGGCAGTTCCCCGGGAGCCGTCGCCTCCGCCGCGCCGCAGACGGCCCGCCACCGGCCCGACGCTCCGATCAGGATCGAGATCAGGCCGCTCCAGGCCTGCGCCGGAATCCGTGATGCCTGGGCCGACCTCGCCGGGCGCGCGATCGTGCCCAACCTGTTCTTCGAGCCCGATTTCGCGCTCGCCGCTGCGCAGCACCTCGTCGCCTTCCGGGACGCGGTCGCGATCCTGGCCTGGCAGGGCGAGGCCGACGAACCGCAGCGCCGCCTGACCGGCCTCATCCCGTGTTTCCCCCGCGATCGCCTGTTCGTGCCAGACGAACTGATCGGCTTCTCCGACAAGCGAGTCCTCGATGGCGCGCCGCTGCTCGACCGCCTGCGGGCGCAGGCCGTGATCGAAGCCGTGCTGAGCCTGCGCAAGGATTGGCGGCTCGAAGGTCATGGCCTCGTCCTGCGTCAGGTCGCGCTCGAAAGTCCGCTGACGACGGCAATCCTGCGCGCCGCCGAGCGGCTCGGCCTCGCAGCGACGCTGCAGCCCGCGAGCAGCCCCGCACGTTCGCGGCTCGCCATGGCCAGCCCCAACAAGGCGGCGGCGCTCAGCGAGGCGCTCGCCCGGCAAGGCAAGGTCACGTTGCTGGAGAGCGGCGCGCGCATCAAGCTGCGCGATGCGGTCGAGATCCTGCTCGCGATGGAAGCGTCGGGCGCCCGCGCCCGGGCCGGCACGGCGATGCTGCAGGACACGCGCGAGGCAGGCTTCGTGCGCGCCATGACACGCAGCCTCGGCCGCAGCAAACAATGCCGCGTGGCGCTGCTGATGCTCGGGGAGCGGCCGATCGCCGGCGCGATCCTGCTCGGACGCGGCGACAGGCGCTGGCTCTTCGCCTCGGTCCAGGACGATGCCTTTGCGCCGTTCGAGCCCGAACTGGTGTTGCTGGCGATGCTGGGGCAGGCCGCGCCCGCACGCGCGATCCTGCTGCCGGGCGGCGCGCCGGTGTTCGGAACGGCAACCGCCACCCATGGAGAACTCCGGCTGACGCCCCAGGGCGCGCTGAAGCCGCGCGACCTCGCCGCCCGCGCCCGCGACGCGCTGCGGCGCTCGTTGTTCAGGCTTCCGCGCGCAGGAGCCGCCTGATGATCTTGCCGGTCGTGGTCAGCGGAAGCTCGTCGCGAAAGGCGATCTCGCGCGGATATTCATGCGCCGAGAGCCGCTGCCGGACGAAGGCCTGAAGCTCGGCGGCCAGCGCGTCCGACGGCGCGCGCCCGGCTTTCAGAACCACAAAGGCCTTGACGATCTCCGTCCGCAGCACGTCGGGCTTGCCGACCACGGTCGCCAGCGACACCGCATCGTGCTTCAGCAGGCAGTCCTCGATCTCGCCTGGCCCGATGCGATAACCCGACGAGGTGATGACATCGTCGTCGCGGCCGATGAAGCGGACATAGCCGTCGCCGTCCTGCACGCCCTGATCGCCGGTCGTCATCCAGTCGCCGATGAACTTCTCCACTGTGGCCTTCGGGTTGTTCCAGTAGCCCAGGAACATCACCGGGTCGGGCCGGCGCACCGCGATCTGGCCCTCCTCATCCGCCGCGCAGACGGAGCCATCCGGCCTGATGATCGCGACCTCGTGCCCCGGAACCGCCTTGCCGATGAAGCCCGGCCGGCTGACGCCGATTGTCGCGCAGGAGGCCAGCACGAGATTGCACTCGGTCTGGCCATAGGCCTCGTTGATGGTAAGCCCCAGCGCGTCGCGGCCCCAGTGCAGCGTCTCCACGCCCAGCGCCTCGCCGGCGGCGGCGACCGTGCGAAGGTCGAAGCCGAAGCGCTCGCGCGGCTTGTCCACGCTGCGCAGCATCCTGAGCGCGGTCGGCGGCACGAAGGCGTTGCGGATGCCCATCTCCGCCATCAGTCGGAAGGCCTCCTCCGGCTCGAACCGCGTCACCGGCCGCGCCACGACGGGCACGCCGAAATGCAGGGCCGGCAGCAGCATGTTGAGCAGACCCCCCGCCCAGGCCCAGTCGGCCGGCGTCCAGGCGACGTCGCCCGCCTGCGGCAGGAATTCATGCGGCATCTGCACGCCCGGCAGATGGCCCGGCAGCACGCGATGACCATGGAGCGCGCCCTTCGGATTCCCGGTCGTGCCCGAGGTGTAGATCATCAACGCCGGATCGTCGGGACCCGTGTCCACCGGGGTGAAGTCCGGGCTCGCCGACGCCAGCAGACTGTCCCAGTCGAGCGCGGTTCCCTGCGCGCCATCGGTCGAAATCGTCAGGGCAAGGTCCAGCAGCGGCTCGGCGATCTGGCCGACCTTGGCGAGGCCGGCTGCATCCGTCACCAGCACCTTCGCGCCGGCATCGCCAAGTCGATAGGCCAGCGCATCGACGCCGAACAAGGCCGCCAGCGGCACCGCAATGGCGCCGAGCTTGTAGGCGGCGAGATGGGCGGTCAGCACCGCCCTGCCCTGCGGCAGCAGGATCGCGATCCGGTCGCCGCGGGCGACGCCGCGGGCGCGCAAAGCATTCGCCAGCCGGTTCGACGCTTCGCGGAGATGGCCGAAGGAGACGGGGCTGGCGCGCCAGTCCTGCGACACTTCGACGATCGCGGTGCGGTCTCGCTGGATCGCCGCCCAGCGGTCGCAGATATCGACGGCGATGTTGTAGCGCGCGGGGATGGCCCAGCGGAACTGCGCGCGCAGGCGCTCATAGTCGCGAAGATCGGGCAGGAGCAAGGGTCTGGAATCCGGCGGAAAAGGGCGCGGTACGATAGGCAGGACGCCTTGCGCTGTCACCTTGGCCTTAAGACAGCACCTACTTCACGCATTCCCCATCTGCGAGCGCTTGGCCCAGCCGGTCATCCGGTTCTCGACGATGTCGACGATCGCCACCAGGAACACGCCGAGCACCGCCAGCACGATCAGCGCCGCGAAGATCAGCGGCACGTTGAAATCGGCCGAGGCGCGGGTGATCAGGTTGCCGAGGCCCAGATTCGAGGCGTTCTGCTCGCCGATCACCGAGCCGACATAGGCCAGCGTGATCGAAACCTTCAGCGCGCCGAACAGATAGGGCAGCGAGCGCGGGATGCCGACCTTCAGCATGATGTCCATCCGGCTGGCGCCGAGCGCCTTCATGACATCCTCGGTCTCGGGCTCGATGGTGGCCAGGCCCGTCGCGACATTGACGACGATCGGGAAGAACGAGATCACGAAGGCGGTCAGCACCGGCGGCTGCCAGCCGACGCCGAACCAGATCACCAGGATCGGCACGACCGCGACCTTCGGGATCGAGTTGAAGCCGACCAGCAGCGGGTTCAGACCGGCATAGATCAGCCTCGACGAGCCGACGAGCAGCCCGAGCGCCAGCCCGAACACGATCGACAGGGCAAAGCCGAAAGAGGTCATCCAGAGCGTGTGGAAGGCGTTGGTGTAGAGTGGCGTCTGGTACTGCACCAGCGCCGCCCAGATCGCGCTCGGCGGCGGCAGAATGAAGCTCGAGACCTTGAAGATGCGGCAGACCGCTTCCCAGAGCAGGAAGAAGGCGATGGTGAAGAGATAGGGCGCGAGCTTGAGCCAGGTAGAGCGCGTCATGTCGCCTGCCTCGCAGCGCTGATATGGCCGCGCAGTTCATGGACGACCGCGGCGAACTCCGGCGTGTAGGTGATGTCGAGATCGCGCGGGCGCGGAAACGAAACCTCGCGCTCGGCGATGATGCGGCCGGGCCGCGCCGACATGCAGAACACCCGGTCGGCGAGGAACACCGCCTCGCGCAAATCGTGCGTGACGAGGATCACCGTGACGCCGCGCTGCGCATGCAGGTCGCGGATCACGCACCAGAGTTCCTCGCGGGTGAAGGCGTCGAGCGCCCCGAACGGCTCATCCAGCATCAGGAGCTTCGGCTCATGGATCAGCGAGCGGCACAGCGACGCCCGCTGCTGCATGCCGCCCGAGAGCTGCCACGGAAACTTCGAGCCCATGCCCTTGAGCCCGACCGTCTCCAGCAATCCCTCGGCGCGCGCGACATATTCGGCCTTATGGCTGCGCAGCCGCGAGCGGTGCGGCTGCACGATCTCCAGCGGCAGCAAAAGGTTCTCCAGCGTCGTGCGCCAGGGCAGCATCACCGGGTTCTGGAAGGCCATGCCGGTGATCTTGATCGGCTCGACGACTTGCCTGCCATCGACGATCACGGTCCCTGTCTTGGGCCGCTGCAGCCCGGTGGCGAGCTTCATCATCGTCGATTTGCCGCAGCCCGACGGCCCGACGATGGCCGCGAACTCGCCCTCGCGCACCTTCAGCGACAGGCCTTCAACAGCCGGCGGTCCATCGCCGCCGCCGTAGACATGGGTGACATCATGGAGTTCGACGAAGGCGGTCAAGCGGGCTCCGGGCGACGCAAGAGAGGCTCTTCCCCTCCCCCTCGTGGGGAGGGGATAGGGGTGGGGGACGAAAAGTCAGAGCGAGGCTGTCGCGTGCGCGCTGCGCCGCCGATACCAGCTAATCGCGATCAACCGCTCGCCCGATCGGTCGCCCCCATCCCCATACCCTTCCCCACATCTCAAGTCGGCTGTTGTCGACTTGAGCACTATGAGTGCCCGTCTCGGGCAAGCCCGAGATGGGTGGGGAAGGGAGGAGCCGGGTCCGGCAACCGTGGCGTCAGAACACCCGTTCCGCCGAGGCCGGCAGGAAGGTGTCCACGAAGGCATCCCCCGCCTTCGCCTTGTCCTTGAAGGTGAAGGTCAGGCCGATCTGCTCGACCGCGCGCGCCCAGCGCGCCTTGTCGATGCCGCCAAAACCGTTCGCCTTGACCCAGGGGGTCATCACGTTCTGCTCCAGCGTCATCTTGAGACGCTCCAGCTCGACCTCGACCTTGGCGACGTCGTTGCGCTTGATCACAAGTTGCGCCCCGAGATCGGGGTTCGCCACCGTCTCCTTGACGCTCTTGGTGATCGCCCGCAGCAGGCCGCGCACGGCCTCGGGCTTCTCGGCCATGAACTTCGGCGAGACCATGATGACGTTGCCGTAGAGCTCGACGCCGTAATCGGCCATCAGCATGACGACGATGTCATCGACCGGCACGCCGCGCGACTTCAGGTTGATGAAGGAGGAGTTGGCGAAGCCGAACACGGCATCGACCTCGCCCGAGGCCAGCATCGGCTCGCGGACGGGAAAGCCGACATTCTCGAGCCGCATCTTGCTGTCGTCGAGCTTGTTGACCGTCTTGAAGATCGGCCATTGCGCGAAAGCGGCGTCGGCGGCGGGCGCGCCGAACTTCTTGCCCTCGAGCGATTTAACATCCGCCGTGACGCCGCGGCTCTTGCGGCCCACGATCGAGAAGGGCGGCTTGTCGTAGACCATCATGACGGCCTTGAGATCGACCGAGGGGTTCTCGTCGCGGAAGCGGATCAGCGAGTTCACGTCGCCGAAGCCGACATCATAGGTGCCGGACGCCACGCGCGGGATCGCCTCGCGCGAGCCGTTGCCGGTGTCGATCGTGACGTCGAGCCCCTCGGCTTTGAAATAGCCCTTCTCCTGCGCCATCAGGAACAAGGCGGCCGGACCTTCGAAGCGCCAGTCCAGCGTGAAGCGGACGGCGGTCTGGGCGCTCGCGCCCTGCAGGCCGGCAAGGAAGGCGGACATGGCCAGCGCGCCGGCGGCTGCCAGGCGGACGAGCCGCCGCCGCGACAACGAGCCGGCGGCTGCATGCAGAACCTTGAACATCGTGAACTCCAGGCGAGGCGGACAAGGCCGCGATTTGAGGACGGACACAGCAAGCGGCGTGCCGGACCAGAACCGTGTCAAACTGGCCGATAGCGCCGTCAGGTCAAGCGCAAAGCGTCGCATCGGCAGGCATCCTGCACCATAAAGAGGCAGAGCAAGGCCGGAGGCTACAGGGGCAGCGCCCCGTCGGTCTTGACCTCCTCCATGACGGCATAGGTCCGCGTTTCGCGCACCGCCGGCAAAGCGAGCAGCACCTCGCCCAGAAAGCGGCGATAGGCGTTCATGTCGGCGACGCGGGTCTTGACCAGATAGTCGAAGCCGCCGGCGACCATATGGCACTCCAGCACCTCCGGTGCGCGCTTCACGGCGGCAGCGAAACGCTCGAAGGCGTCCGGCGTCGTCTTGTCGAGATAGACCTCGACAAAGACCAGCAGATTGAGGCCGAGCTTGAGCGGATCGAGCGTGGCGCGATAGCCGGTGATGAAGCCCTCGCGCGTCAACCGCTTCAGGCGCTCGCCGATGGCGGTGGGCGAGAGCCCGACCTTGTCGGCAAGCTCGACACCGGCGATACGGCCGTCGGATTGCAGGAGGGAGAGGATGCGGCGGTCGATGCGATCAAGCACAGGATTATTCTTTGTCATAAGATCATATAACAGAGGTTAATATGGCATATTTCGTGAAATAGCCAATTGATATGCAGCAGTTGTAGCCTGATGCTTCAGATCATCCCGCCGCCGCCCATTCGGAGCCAAACCATGGCCGCTTCTGCCCCTCGCCCCGTCAAAGCTGGCAGCATTGCGCCCTTCCGCGCGCCATACGCAGAAGACGACGGCACGATCGCGGCCCGCCTGCTCGCTGGCGGCAAGCGCGATCCGGCGGCCAAGGCTCGCATCGACGCGCGCGCCACCTCGCTGATCGAGGCGATCCGCACCCGCAAGGTCGGCTTGGGCGGCATCGAGGAACTCCTGCGCGAGTACTCGCTCTCGACCAAGGAGGGATTGGCGCTGATGGTGCTGGCCGAGGCGCTGCTGCGCGTCCCCGACTCAGCCACTGCCGACGCACTGATCGAGGACAAGCTCGGCCAGGGCGATTTCGCCCATCACGAATCCAAGTCCGACGCCTTCCTGGTTTCGGCCTCGGCCTGGGCGCTCGGCATCACCGCCCGCGTCATCCAGCCGGGAGAGACGCCGACCGGCATCATCGGCAGCCTCGCCAAGCGGCTGGGCGTGCCGACTGTGCGCACCGCGACCCGCCAGGCGATGCGCGTCATGGGCAGCCATTTCGTGCTCGGCCAGACGATCGAGGAGGCGCTGAAGCGCGCCGGCTCGAAAAGCGGCAAGCTCTATCGCTACTCCTTCGACATGCTGGGCGAAGGCGCGCGCACGCAAGCCGACGCCGACCGCTACCTCGCTTCATACGCGGCCGCGATCGACGCCATCGGGGCGTCCGCAGGCAACGAGCCGCTGCCGAACCGGCCGGGCATCTCGGTCAAACTCTCGGCGCTGCATCCGCGCTACGAGGCGACCAACCGCGCGCGCGTGCTGGCCGAGCTGACGCCGAAGGTCGTCGCTCTGGCGCAGCAGGCAAAAAAGTACGACCTGAACTTCACCGTTGATGCCGAGGAGGCCGACCGGCTCGAACTCTCGCTCGACGTCATTGCCGCTGTGATGGCCGACGATTCGCTCGCCGGCTGGGACGGTTTCGGCCTCGCCATCCAGGCCTATCAGAAGCGCGCCTCGGCGGTGATCGACCAGATCGCGGCGCTGGCCGAGTTCCACGACCGCCGGCTGATGGTCCGCCTCGTCAAGGGCGCCTATTGGGACACCGAGCTGAAGCGCGCCCAGGAGCGCGGTCTGCCCGACTATCCGGTCTTCACCCGCAAGGCGATGACCGACCTCAACTACGAGGCCTGCGCCGCGCAGCTGCTGGCGCTGCGACCCCGCATCATTCCGCAATTCGCCACCCACAACGCGCTGACGGTCGCGACCGTCGCCGAGATGGCGGGCGACGCCGAGAACTACGAGTTCCAGCGCCTGCACGGCATGGGTGAGGCGCTTTACGAGAGGCTGCTCGTCGACAAGGCCGGCTATGCCTGCCGGACCTACGCCCCCGTAGGCGGGCATCAGGACCTGCTCGCCTATCTCGTCCGCCGGCTGCTGGAGAACGGCGCGAACTCTTCCTTCGTCAGCGTCTCGGGCGATCCCGACGTGCCCGTCGCGGAGCTGCTGGTGCCGCCTGCCGACAGCATCGGCCATGCCGGCGCGGCCCGGCACCGCCGCATCCCACTGCCGGCCGATCTCTTCGGGCCGTCGCGCAAGAACTCGGCCGGCGTCGAGCTCGGCCATGCCGAGAGCCTGGAGGCCCTGCTCGCTGAGGTCGCCGCCGGCGCTGCAAAGCCCTTCCCCGAAGCAAGCGCGATCATCGACGGCAAGCCAGCGGGCGGTAAGGCGCGACCGGTCCTGTCCCCGATCGACGGAAAGCAGATCGGCACGGTCACGGAGGCCGACGCGGCGCTAGCCGACCGCGCCATGAAGGCGGCCAAGGCCGGCTTCCCCGCCTGGAACGCGACGCCCGCCCGCACCCGCGCCGCCGCCTTGCGCAAGGCCGCAGACCTGATGGAGCAGAGGCGCGGCCTCTTGCTGGCGCTGCTTCAGGCCGAGGCCGGCAAGACACTGGACGACGCCATCGCCGAACTGCGCGAGGCGGTCGATTTCTGCCGCTACTACGCCGCCGAAGCCGAGGCCAAGTTCGCCACGCCGACCGCCCTGCCCGGCCCGACCGGCGAGGAGAACCACCTCATCCTGCGCGGACGCGGCCCGTTCCTGTGCATCGCGCCGTGGAATTTCCCGCTCGCCATTTTTGCGGGGCAGATCGCAGCCGCGCTCGTGACCGGCAACAGCGTCGTCGCGAAACCCGCGCCGCAGACGCCGCTGGTCGCAGCCGTCACGGTCCGCCTTCTGCACGAGGCCGGCATTCCGACCTCCGCGCTGCACCTCGTCCCCGGCAATGGGGCGCTCGGCGCGGCGCTGGTCGCCCATCCGGCGGTCGCCGGCGTCGCCTTCACCGGCTCGACATCGACCGCGCGCGCCATCAATCGCGCGCTCGCCGCCAAGGATGGTCCGATCGTGCCGCTGATCGCGGAGACCGGCGGCCTCAACGCCATGATCGTCGATGCCACCGCCCTGCCCGAGCAGGTCGCCGACGATGTCGTGATGTCGGCCTTCCGCTCGGCCGGTCAGCGCTGCTCGGCGCTACGCCTGCTCGTGGTCCAGGAGGACGTCGCCGACAGGATGGTCGAGATGATCGAAGGCGCGGCGCGCGAACTCACCATCGGCGACCCGCGAGCGATCGAGACCCATATCGGCCCGGTCATCGATGCCGCCGCCAAAGAGCGGCTCGACGGCCATATCGCTGCGATGCGCAAGCTCGGCCGGCTGAGCTTCGCCGGCGAAACCCCGGCGCTGGGCGGGACCTATGTCGCTCCTCACATCGTCTCGCTGAAGAGCGTCGGTGAACTGACGCAAGAGCATTTCGGCCCGATCCTGCATGTCGTGCGCTGGAAATCGGGCCAACTCGGTAAGGTCATCGAGGCGATCGAAGCCACCGGCTATGGCCTGACGCTTGGCGTCCATTCGCGCATCGAGACCACGGTCGAGGAGGTCACGAAGCGGCTCTCGACCGGCAACATCTACGTCAACCGCAACATCATCGGCGCGGTGGTCGGCGTCCAGCCCTTCGGCGGGCATGGCCTGTCGGGAACCGGCCCAAAGGCCGGCGGCCCGCACTATCTGATGCGCTTCGCGACAGAGCAGACGGTGACGGTCAACACGGCGGCGGCCGGCGGGAATGCCAGCCTGATCGCAATGGGGGAGTGACAGCCGTCATTGCGAGCGAAGCGATCCAGTTTCCCACGGATTGCTACGCTGCGCTGGCAATGACGTAATGGGCGTCAGACCACGCTGCGGAGCCCGGCATGACCCTCGTCACATTCGACCATTGCGTCATCCACGTCTTGGACTGGGAACGCTCGAACGCCTTCTATCGCGAGGTGATCGGCGCAGACGTGATCCCGAACGGCGCGGGCTTCGTCTACCGCATCGGCGCGGCGCAGCTGAACTGCCATGGCCCCAACCTGCAGCCCGATCCGAAGGCCCGCATTCCCGTTCCGCCCGGCGGCAGCGATCTCTGCTTCACGTGGCCGGAGCCGATCGACGGGGCGATCGCGCATCTCGGCAAGGCTGGCGTCGCGATCGAACTCGGACCGGTCCAGCGCATCGGCGTGGGCGGGAAGGGCACGAGCGTCTACTTCCGCGATCCCGACGGCTCGCTGATGGAGTTCATCAGCTACGCGTAGGTCCTTCTCCCCTCCGGGGGGAGAAGGTGGCATGGCAAAGCCACGGCGGATGAGGGAAGCGCCTCTACTCAAACAAAAAAAGGGCCGCTGGTGCGACCCTTCCTTCATCCGTCTCGGCTTCGCCGATCCACCTTCTCCCCTCCGGGGGAGAAGGATTTCACGCCGCCTTGCGCTCCGCGAACACGCCCTTGAACTCAAGCAGCTGCACAAGCACGTCGTGCAGGCGCTTCTGCTCGGCCTCGTCCGTCGTGCCGGCGAGCCTGGTTTCGGCGGTCAGGATTTCGGCGTCGAGCACGGCGTTGTCGACGTCCTCGATAAAGCGGCCCTGCTCGGCCAGGATCGTCGTCGAGGCCTGGTTGATCTCGACGAGGCCGCCATTGACGAAGAATTCCTTGCCGTTGCTGGCGTCGGTCTGGGCGAAGACGATGCCCGCCTTCAGCGTCGCCACCAGCGGCGCGTGACCGGCCAGCACCGTCATCTCGCCTTCGACAGACGGGATGATGACGCTGACGACGTCGCCGGAGAACAGGATACGCTCGGGCGAGACGAGTTCGAACTTGAAGGTGGCCATCGGTCTCTTTCCGCCGCTTACAGCCTCAATCAGGCCGCTTCCGCCGCCAGGCGCTGGGCCTTTTCGATGGCCTCGTCGATCGAGCCGACCATGTAGAAGGCCGCCTCCGGCAGGTGGTCGTACTTGCCCTCGACCAGGCCTTTGAAGCCCTTGATGGTGTCTTCCAGCGCGACGAGCTTGCCCGGCGAGCCGGTGAAGATTTCGGCGACGAAGAAGGGCTGCGACAGGAAGCGCTCGATCTTGCGGGCGCGCGCCACCGTCATCTTGTCCTCTTCCGAGAGCTCGTCCATGCCGAGGATCGCGATGATGTCCTGCAGCGCCTTGTAGCGCTGGAGAATCTGCTGGACCTGGCGGGCGATGCCGTAATGCTCCTCGCCGACGATGTCGGCCGAGAGCATGCGCGAGGTCGAGTCGAGCGGATCGACCGCCGGATAGATGCCCTTTTCCGCGATCGAGCGCGACAGCACGGTCGTGGCGTCAAGATGGGCGAACGAGGCGGCAGGGGCCGGGTCGGTCAAATCGTCGGCCGGGACGTAGATCGCCTGCACCGAGGTGATCGAGCCCTTGTTGGTGGTGGTGATGCGCTCCTGCAGGTTGCCCATGTCGGTCGCCAGCGTCGGCTGGTAGCCCACTGCCGACGGAATGCGCCCGAGCAGCGCCGACACTTCGGAGCCCGCCTGCGTGAAGCGGAAGATGTTGTCGACGAAGAACAGCACGTCCTGGCCCTTGTCGCGGAAATCTTCCGCGACGGTGAGGCCCGACAGCGCGACGCGCATGCGGGCGCCCGGAGGCTCGTTCATCTGGCCATAGACGAGGGCGCATTTGGAGCCGTCGCCGCCGCCCTTCTTGTTCACGCCGGACTCGATCATCTCGTGATAGAGGTCGTTGCCCTCGCGGGTGCGCTCCCCGACGCCGGCGAACACCGAGTAGCCGCCATGCGCCTTCGCGACGTTATTGATCAGTTCCATGATGAGCACGGTCTTGCCGACGCCGGCGCCGCCGAACAGGCCGATCTTGCCGCCGCGCGCGTAGGGAGCGAGCAGGTCGACGACCTTGATGCCGGTGACGAGGATCTGCGCGTCGGTCGCCTGCTCGGCATAGGACGGCGCGGGCTGGTGGATGCCGCGCGTCGCGGTGGTCTTGATCGGGCCGGCCTCGTCGATCGGCTCGCCGATGACGTTCATGATGCGGCCGAGGCACTCGTCGCCGACCGGAACCATGATCGGGGAGCCGGTGTCGGTGACCGACTGGCCGCGCACGAGACCCTCGGTGGAATCCATCGCGATGGTGCGGACGGTATTCTCGCCGAGATGCTGGGCGACCTCGAGGACCAGCCGGTTGCCGAGATTGGTTGTCTCGAGCGCGTTCAGGATCTCCGGCAGCACGCCTTCGAACTGCACGTCGACGACGGCGCCGATGACCTGGGAGATCTTGCCCGTGCCGGTGTTGGCGGGCTTGTCGTCGGCGATCTTCTTGGCGGCTTTGGCCATGGCTTGAAACCTCGGTTCAGCGTGTCGGATGGCCGGACGGACCGGCCTCGTTCAAGGCGTTAGAGCGCTTCCGCGCCGGAGATGATCTCGATCAGTTCCTTGGTGATCATCGCCTGGCGCGAGCGGTTGTAGAGCTGCGTCTGCTTCTTGATCATTTCGCCGGCGTTGCGCGTGGCGGAATCCATCGCCGACATGCGCGCGCCCTGCTCGGAGGCCGCGTTCTCCAGGATCGCCCGCAGCACCTGCACCGTGAGGTTGCGCGGCAGCAGCGTATCGAGGATTTCGCTCTCGTCGGGCTCGTAATCATAGACGGCGTCGGTCTTGGGCGCATCGGTCGGGATTTCGGCGGGAATGATCCGCTGCGCGGTCGGGATCTGCGAGATCACCGACTTGAACCTGGAGAAGAACAAGGTCGCGACGTCGAACTCGCCGGCGCTGAAGCGGGCGAGGATGTTCTGCGCGATCGTCTCGGCATTGGCGAAGCCGACCTGCTTGAAGGCGCGCAGGTCGATCAGCTCGATGATGTCCTTCTCGAACTGGCGCTTGAGGAGGTCGTAGCCCTTCTTGCCGACGCAGATGATCTTGACCGTCTTGCCTTCGGCCTTGAGCGCATTCGCCTTGTCGCGCGCCAGACGCGCGATCGAGGAGTTGAACGCGCCGCAGAGGCCGCGCTCGGCGGTGCAAACGACAAGCAGATGGACCTTGTCGGCCCCCGTGCCGGCGATCAGGCGCGGCGCGCTCGATCCCGAGACGCCGGACGCCAGATTGGCCAGCACCGTCTCCATGCGCTCGGCATAGGGACGCGCAGCCTCCGCCGCGGCCTGCGCCCGGCGCAGCTTGGCGGCCGCGACCATCTGCATGGCCTTGGTTATCTTCTGCGTCGCCTTCACGGAGGCGATGCGGTTCCTGAGGTCCTTCAATGAAGGCATTCGGTCTATCCCCTACCCGTCATTGCGAGGAGCGCAGCGACGAAGCAATCCAGAGGGCGTAGCGCGACGAGGCTGGATTGCTTCGCTGCGCTCGCAATGACGATCAGGCGAACGACTTGGCGTAATCCGTGACCAGTTCCTTCAGCTTCGCGGCGTTCGCGTCCGAAAGATCCTTGGTCTTGGCGATCTCGGCCAGCATGTCGGCATGCTTGCCGCGCACCAGCGCCAGCAGCCCGTCCTCGAAGGCGCGGACCTTGTTGACCGGCAGCGGGTCGAGATAGCCGTTGACGCCGGCATAGATCACGACCGTCTGCTCTTCCATCTTCAGCGGCGAGAACTGCGCCTGCTTGAGGAGTTCGGTGAGGCGTGCGCCGCGGTTGAGCAGGCGCTGCGTCACCGCATCGAGGTCGGAGCCGAACTGGGCGAAGGCCGCCATTTCGCGATACTGGGCGAGTTCGCCCTTGATCTTGCCGGCGACCTTCTTGGTCGCCTTGGTCTGCGCGGCCGAGCCGACGCGCGACACCGAGAGGCCGACGTTCACCGCCGGGCGGATGCCCTGGTAGAACAGGTCGGTCTCCAGGAAGATCTGGCCGTCGGTGATCGAGATCACGTTGGTCGGGATATAGGCCGAGACGTCGTTGGCCTGCGTCTCGATCACCGGGAGCGCTGTCAGCGAGCCGTTGCCGGCGGCGTCGCCCATCTTGGCGGCGCGCTCCAGCAGGCGGGAGTGAAGATAGAACACGTCGCCCGGATAGGCCTCGCGGCCCGGCGGGCGGCGCAGCAGCAGCGACATCTGGCGATAGGCGACGGCCTGCTTGGAGAGGTCGTCATAGATGATCACGGCATGCATGCCGTTGTCGCGGAAATACTCGCCCATAGCGCAGCCGGCGAAGGGGGCCAGGAACTGCATCGGGGCGGCATCGGACGCCGTCGCGGCGACGACGATCGAGTATTCCAGCGCCCCGCGCTCCTCGAGCACCTTGACGAACTGGGCGACGGTGGAGCGCTTCTGGCCGATCGCGACATAGACGCAATAGAGCTTCTGGCTCTCGTCGGTGCCTTCGTTGTTGGCCTTCTGATTCAGGATCGTGTCGAGCGCCACGGCGGTCTTGCCGGTCTGGCGGTCGCCGATGATCAGCTCGCGCTGGCCGCGGCCGATCGGGATCAGGGCGTCGATCGCCTTGAGGCCGGTTGCCATCGGCTCATGCACCGATTTGCGCGGGATGATGCCGGGCGCCTTGACGTCGACGCGCGAGCGCTGGGCGGCCTTGATCGGGCCCTTGCCGTCGATCGGGTTGCCGAGCGCATCGACGACGCGTCCGAGCAGCTCCTTGCCGACCGGCACGTCCACGATCGCGCCGGTGCGCTTGACCGTCTGGCCTTCCTTGATCTCGCGGTCGGAGCCAAAGATCACGACGCCGACATTGTCGCTTTCGAGGTTGAGCGCCATGCCGCGCACGCCGGTCTCGAACTCGACCATCTCGCCGGCCTGGACCTTGTCGAGGCCGTAGACGCGGGCGATTCCGTCGCCGACGGAGAGAACCTGGCCGACCTCGGTGACGGAGGCTTCGGACCCAAAGTTCGAAATCTGGGCCTTCAGGATCGCGGAGATTTCAGCGGGGCGGATTTCCATCAGCCGACCTCTTTCATGGCAAGACGAATTGAATTGAGTTTGGTCTTCAGCGAGGCGTCGACCATGCGGGAGCCCATCTTGACGATGAGCCCGCCGATCAGCGCCGGATCGATCTTGACCGCGACATCGACATCCTTGCCGGCGACGCCCTTCAGCGCCGCGCGGATCTCGTCGAGGCGCTTGGGGCTAGGCTGCTCGGCCAGCGTGACCTGCGCGCTGACGATGCCCTTGGCCTGCGCAACAAGGTTCTTGTAGCCCTGGATCATGCCGGGCAGCGCAAACAGGCGGCGCTTGCTGGCGACCAGACCGATGAAGTTGGCGGCGATGCCGGAGATGCCGGCCTTGGCGAGGATCGCGTTGATCGCCGCGACCTGATCCTGCGCCGAGAAGGCGGGGCTCTCGATCAGCCGGCGCAAATCGGCGCTCTCGGCCAGCATGGCGCTGAAGCTGGAAAGGTCGGCGGAAACTGCGTCGATAGCCTTGGCCTCGTCGGCCAGTTCGAACAGCGCTGTCGCGTAGCGCCCGGCGACGCCCGAGACCATTGTCTTGTCCTGCGATCCGCCTTCAGCCACGCGTCGAAGTCTCTCTGTTCAAGGGACCGCACCGGCGACCCCCGGCTCATCGGAGGTGGAGTGCGTCGTCCTGGCGCTGCGATGTATCCAAGAGGAGAAAACGTGGACAAGCCACATCTTTCGCCCGAAATGTGGCGGTGCACTAGCATGTGGTTTTGGGGTGCGCAATCCGTAGATGGCAATCCTGTCGCTCGGCCAGTCGCCGCGACAGACCTCACAGAAAGCTCTGCGGATCGACATCGACCGCGACCCTGACCGATCCCTTCGTCTTGGGCGCGCGCTTCAGCCAGGCTCGGAGATAATCCTGCAGATTGACCTCGCGACCGGTCCTGACGATCAGGCGCATGCGGTGGCGGCCGCGCAGCACCGCAAGCGGCGCTTCGGCGGGGCCCAGCACGGCGACATCGTCGGGCGCCTCGGCGCAACGGGCAAGCGCCCTGGCATGGCTCTCGGCCTCGGCCTGGCTGTTGGCCGACACGATCAGCCCGGCCAGCCGGCCAAACGGCGGCAAGCCGGCAGCCTCCCGCGCCTGCGTCTCTGCGACATAAAACCGCTCCGGATCGCCCGACACCAAGGCCTTGAGCACGGGATGGGCAGGATCGCGCGTCTGCAGCAGCGCGCGGCCCGGCCGCTCGCCCCTCCCCGCCCGGCCCGTGACCTGTCGTAGCACCTGAAAGGTGCGTTCGGCGGCGCGCGGATCGCCCGAGGTCAGGCCGAGATCGGCGTCGACCACGCCGACCAGCGTCATGCCGGGAAAATTATGGCCCTTGGCGACGAGCTGCGTGCCGATGACGATATCGAATTCGCCGTTCGCCACCGCCATCAGCTCCGTCTTCAGCCGCTCGGTGCCGCCGGGGAAATCGCTCGACAGCACGATCGCGCGCGCCTGCGGAAACAGCGTCGCGACCTCCTCGGCCAGCCGCTCGACGCCGGGCCCGCAGGCGGTCAGGCTCTCGGGCGCATGGCATTGCGGGCATTCATGGGGCCTGCGCTCGACATGGCCGCAATGATGGCAGACCAGCGCCCGCCGGAAGCGGTGATCGACCAGCCAGGCCGAGCAGTTGGGACACTGGCAGCGATGGCCGCAATCACGGCAGACTGTCAGCGGCGCATAGCCGCGCCGGTTCAGGAACAGCAGCGACTGCTCCTTCGCCTCGAGATTGGCGGCGATCGCCTTGACCAGCGCACCCGACATCCAGCGCCCGCGCTCGGGCTTGTCCGTGCGCAGATCGACGAGCCTGAGCGCCGGCAGCTCGCGACCGCCGAAACGCTCCGGCAATTTCAGATGCGTGTAGCGGCCGCGTTCGGCGTTGACGCGGGTTTCTAGAGACGGCGTCGCCGAGGTCAGGATGACGGGCGCGTTCTCGATGCGGCCGCGCACCACCGCCATGTCGCGGGCGTGGTAGGCGACGCCGTCCTCCTGCTTGTAGGCCGCCTCGTGCTCCTCGTCGACGACGATCAGCCCGAGCTTGCTGTAGGGCAGGAACAGCGCCGAACGCGCGCCGGCCACCACCAATGCCTCGCCGCTCGCGATCGCAGCCTGCAGCCGCTCGCGCTTGCGACCGCCCACGCCCGAATGCCACAGGCCGGGCCTGACGCCGAAGCGCGCCTCGAAGCGGTCGATGAACTGCGCCGTCAGCGCGATTTCCGGCATCAGGATCAGGCTCTGCCGGCCCTGCCGGACAGCCTCCGCCACCGCCTCGAAATAGACCTCGGTTTTCCCTGAGCCGGTGACGCCTTCCAGCAGCGTCACGCCGAAGGCCGCGCCTTGCACCGTTGCCACCAGCGCCGCCGCAGCCTGTGCCTGATCCTCGGACAGTGTCGGCTTCGCGAAATCAGGCTCGGGACGCGGCGCGACCGCCGCGCGCGGCAATTCCTCGACTGCGAATGTGCCGGCATCGACCAGCGCGTCGATCACGGCGGCGCTGACCGAGGCTGCCTCCGCCAACGCGGATTTGCCGATCAGCAAGCCGCCCTCAGCCGCCTCGATCGCCCGTGCCCGCGCCGGCGTCATCCGCGCCGGGGGCGCGCCCGCCAGCCTGACGCCGAGCTTTGGCCGCTCGGGCGTGTCGTCGGGCGGTCGCCGCAAGGCCAGCGCCAGCACCGAGCCTTTCGGAGCGAGCGTGTACCAGGCGACCCAGTCGACCAGCTTCATCAGCGCGCGGTCGAGCGGCGGCATATCGAGCTTGCCCGTCACCGACTTGAGGTTCCCGCCACGCCCTGAGCCTGCCTCCCATACGACCCCGACCGTCTGGCGCGGGCCGAGCGGGACCTGCACCACGTCGCCCGGCGAGAGCACAAGGCCCGGCGGCACGGCGTAGCTGTAGGCCTGGTCGAGCCCGAGCGGGATCAGCACGTCGACCGTGCCGCCGCCCTCGCTTGCGCCATCCTGTTCTTCGCTCATGCCGGGCTGTCTAGCACCGATTCGCGACCTGTTAAGGCAGGGGCGTCATGCTTGGGCGATGAACCCGAGCGCGACCCCGACCGATCTCGACGCCCTCCAGCGCGCCTGGCTCTCCCATCTCGCCACGGAGCGCCGGCTCTCGCCGAAAACGCTGGAGGCCTATGCCCGCGACCTGCGCCAGTTCGCGACCTTCCTCGAAAACCATCTCGGCGGCCCGGCCTCGCTTATCGACATTGCCGGCCTGAAACCCTTCGACCTGCGCGCCTTTCTCGGCCAGCGAAGACGCGACGGCGTCGGCAACCGCACGCTGATGCGCCAACTTGCGGCGCTGCGCTCGTTTGCCCGCTTCGGCGAGCGCGCGGGAAAGCTGACGGCGGCGGCTTTCGCGGCGACTCGCGGCCCGCGCATCGGCAAATCCCTGCCACGCCCGCTCGACGCCCGCGCGGCCAAAGCCGTGACCCAGGCTGACAGCCGGGCCGGCGAGGCGCGCGAGGACTGGGTGCTTGCGCGCGACGCGGCCGTGCTGGTGCTGCTTTATGGCTGCGGCCTTCGCATCTCGGAGGCGCTGTCGCTGACGCGCGCGCAGGCGCCGACCAGCCCCGGCGACGGCTTGACCGTGATCGGCAAGGGCAGCAAAACCCGCATGGTCCCGGTGTTGCCGATCGTCGTCACCGCGATCGCGGAGTATCTGGCGCTCTGCCCTTGGCGGCTCGCGGCGGACGGCCCGCTTTTCGTCGGGGTCAAGGGTGGGCCGCTCTCGCCCCGCATCATCCAGCTAGCGGTCGAATCTTTACGCGGCTCGCTCGGCCTGCCGTCCTCCGCGACGCCCCACGCCTTGCGGCATTCCTTCGCGACGCATCTGCTCGGGCGCGGCGGCGATCTGCGCGCCATCCAGGAGCTTCTGGGCCACGCCTCGCTCTCGACGACGCAGATCTACACCCGAATCGATTCCACAAGGCTGATGGCGGCCTACGACTCGGCCCATCCCAGATCGGGGCGCTGAACCTTTGCCGCGCTAACCGGCAATCGGCCAAGGAACCTCTCCGCCGCGCATTTCCTCCCACGCCCTCGCCATCCGCAGCACGCCGAGGTCGTCGAAGCGGCGGCCGGTGATCTGCAGGCCGATCGGCAGGCCATCGCTCGTCATCCCGGCATGGACCGAGATCGAGGGCTGGTCCGACATGTTGGCGGCGACCGTGAAGACGATGTGCTCGAACGGCCGCTGCGGATCATGGAGCGGCGAGGCGAGTTCGGCAGCATAACTCGGCACGGGCGAGACCGGCGAAAGCACGAAATCGAAGGGCGCACTCGCCTTCAGCGCCGCTTCGCGGATCGCCAGCATCTGGCTCATGCCGCGATAGACTTGTGAACCCGAGAGGTTCGCGCCGCGCTCCGCCCAAGCCAGGATATAAGGCAGCACCTTGGCGCGCGTCGCCTCGGGCAGCGCCCCGATATCGGCCCAGGCGCGCTGCCGCCAGAAATCGTCGAGCCCGTCCAGCATCGCGCGCGTCAGGAAGGCGGGCGCGGGTTCGACGATCGCGCCGGACGCCGCGAAGGCTTTGGCCGCAGCCTCGATCGCGGCCCTCACCTGCGGCTCGACGACCAGCCCGATGCCGGCCTCGAGTTGCAAGCCGATCCGCACGCTCTTGAGATCGATGTCGAGCGAAAGCCAGTCGATCTCGTGCGGCGGCAGGCTCATGCCGTCGCGGGCATCGGGCTTCGACAGCTCCCGCATCATCAGCGCGGCGTCCTTGACGGTGCGCGTCATCGGCCCCGCCGCGCGGCCGTAATAGCTCGGATCGATCGGCACGCGCCCGAAACTTGGCTTGAGGCCGACAAGCCCGCACCAGCCGGCCGGCAGGCGGATCGAACCGCCGATATCGGTGCCGACATGGAGCGGCCCGTATCCGGCCGCCCCCGCCGCGCCCGCGCCGGCCGAAGAGCCGCCAGGGTTCTTCGACAGGTCGAATGGGTTGCGCGCCAGCTTGTGGAAACTGGAGAGGCCCGACGAAAGCATGCCGTAATCCGGCATCGTCGTCTTGGCGAGGATGACGCAGCCCGCCTCGCGCTATCTTGCCGCCGGCGGCGCGTCCTCGGACGCAGGCGTCAACTCGCGCGCGGCCGTGCCCAGCGGCACGGGCGTGCCCCTGGTGGCGATGTTTTCCTTGATCGTGCAGGGCACGCCGTCGAGCGCCAAAGCCTGCCCCTTGCGCCAGCGCGCCTCGGAGGCCGCAGCCTGCGCCAGCGCGCCCTCGGGATCATTGGCGTAAAGCGCATTGAGCCGAGGCTCCCAGGCCTCGATCCGCGCGATCACGGCTTGCGTCACCGCGACCGGGGACAGGCTGCCATCCGCGTAGGCCGCGAGCATCTCGGCTGCGGAGAGATCGGCGAGATCGGTCATGTCACATCCTTGAGGAAGCTCATCGCGCCCGCCTGACGCGCGGGTCGAGCGCGTCGCGCAGGCCGTCGCCGAGCAGGTTGAAGCCCAGCACCGTGACGGCGATCGCGGCTCCCGGAAAGACCGCGAGCCAGGGCTGCACCGCCATGAAGGTCTGCGCCTCGTTCAGCATCCGGCCCCAGGACGGATTGGGCGGCTGCGTGCCCAGCCCGAGATAGGACAGACCGGCTTCGGCCAGCACCGCGAGCGCGAACTGGATCGTCGCCTGCACCGTGATGATGCCGGCGATGTTGGGCAGGACATGGCGCAGCGTGATCTGCCACGGGCTCAGGCCATGCCCGCGCGCCGCCTGGATGAAATCCCTGGTCCAGACCTGCAAGGCCGACCCCCGCGCGAGCCGCGCGAAATAGGGCAGGTTCAAAACGCCGATCGCGATCACCGCGTTGAGCATGCCCGGTCCCGCCACGGCCGTGATCATGATCGCGGTCAACACGGCCGGAAAAGCGTGCGTGAAATCGGCGCCACGCATGATCAGGTTGTCGAGCAGCCCGTCGCGCCGCATCGAGGCCAGCAGGCCGAGCGTCGTGCCCAAAACCATGCCGAAGCCGACCGCGCCGAGGCCCACTGCGAGCGAATTGCGCGCGCCGACCATGATCATCGAGAACACGTCGCGGCCGAACTGGTCGGTGCCGAACCAGTTCGCGAGCGAGGGCGGCTTCAGCCGGTTGAGGATCGCCATCTGCGTCGGCTGGTGCGGCGTCCACAGGAAGGAGACCAGCGCCGTCGCGGCCACGACCAGCGTCAGCGCCGCCCCGATCAGGAAGGACGGGCTCGTCCACCAGCGGCGCTTGGCGGTGCGTTCGGAGGCCACGGTGCTCATGCCGCCTCGCGCAGGCGCGGGTCGATCACGCCATAGAGCAGATCGACGATGAAATTGACGAGGATGGCGAGCGCCGCGAACAGCATGACGAGGTCCTTGACCACGATCAGATCGTGCTGCGCGATCGACTGGAAGACGAGCCGGCCGAGGCCCGGCAGCGCAAAGACGTTCTCGATGATGATCGCGCCGGCGATCAGCACCGAGAACTGCAGGCCGAGAATCGTCACGACCGGGATCAGCGCGTTGCGCAGCGCATGCCGCAGCAGGGTGACGCGCTCGCTCAACCCCTTGGCGCGGGCGGTGCGGACGAAATCCTCCTGCAGCGTGTCGAGCATGGCAGACCGCGTCACCCGCGCCAGGATCGCCGCCTGCGGCAGGGCCAGCGCCAGCGCCGGCAAGGCGAGCGACCGAAACGCCGCCGGCGCGCCGGCTTGCCAGCCCGGAAAGCCGCCGGCCGGAAGCCAGCCGAGCCCGATGGCGAAGACCAGCACCAGCAGCAGCCCGAACCAGAAATTCGGGATCGCAAGGCCGGCTTGCGCGAACACCATCACGGCCGCATCCGCCGGACGGTTGTGGTTCGCCGCCGCCAGCATGCCGAGCGGCACGCCGATCGCGGCCGCCAGCGTCATTGCCATCAGCGCCAGCGGCAGCGTCACAGCCATGCGCTCTGCGATCAGTTGCGCCACGGGCACACGATAGGTGTAGCTCAGGCCGAGATCGCCGCTCAGCAGCCCGCCGAGCCAAGCGAAGAAGCGCACCACCGCCGGCCGGTCGAGCCCCATCTCCGCGCGCAAGGCGGCCAACGCCTCAGGCGCGGCGTTCAAGCCCAGCGTCACGGCCGCCGGATCGCCCGGCAGCACCTCCAGCATCAGGAAGATGACCAGCGCCGCCGCCATCAGCGTCAGGACGAAGGCGATCAGGCGTCGCCCGGCGAAGGCCAGCATCGGCTCAGCGCCAGGCCACCTCGGCCAGCGGCGTGATCGGCAGCGGCCAGTCGGTCCACATCCCCTCCAGCCCGGCCGCCGTCACCGTGATCTTCGGCAGCACGAAGAGGAAGCCGTTGACCGCATCGCGGGCGAGAATGCGCTGGGCTTGCCCATAAAGCGCGTTGCGCTCGGCCTCCGGGCGCGTCACCTCGATCCTGTCGATCAGGGCCTTGAATTCCGGATTCCGGTACTGGAAGTAGTAGTCGTCGCGGGCGTAGTTGCCGATGTCGAGCGGCTCGGTATGGGCGATGACGCTGAGGTCGAAATCCTTAGCCCGGAACACCCGCTCCAGCCATTGCGGAAACTCCAGCGGCTCGATCTTGGCGGTGATCCCGACCTGCGCGAGCAGCGCTGCGATGATCTCGCCCGAGCGCCGCGCATAGGCCGGCGGCGGCAGCTTCAGGGTGCAGGTGAAGCCGTTGGGGTGCCCGGCCTGCACTAAGAGCGCCTTGGCCTTGGCGAGATCGGGCGGATAGGTGTTGGTCAGATCGACATAGGCCGGGTGCAGCGGCGAGAAATGGCTGCCGATCAGATCGACGTCGAAGCCGTAGACGCCGAGCGCGATCGTCTTGCGGTCGAGCACATGGGCGATGGCCTGGCGCACGCGCAGATCGTTGAAGGGCGGTTTCGCGTTGTTGGTGGCGAGGATGACCTCGCCCTCCGTCTTGCCAAAGGCGACCTTGAGCTTCGGATCGGCCCTGAGCTGCGCCACGGCCTCGGGTGCGGCGAGATTGGTCTGCGCATCGACATCGCCGGCGCGCAAGGACGCGACCTGCGCCTGCGGATCGGAGATGAAGCGGAAGGTCGCTTTGGCGAGCGCGGGCTTGGGGCCCCAATAGTCGTCGTTGCGCGCCAGTTCGAGCCGGTCGCCCCGGCTCCAGCGTACGAACTTGAAGGGGCCGGTGCCAACCGGGCTGGTCTTGTTGTTGGCCGCGCTGGCTGGCGCGACGATGACGGCGTCGCCCCAGGCGAGCCCGTAGAGGAAATTCGCGGTCGGCTGCTTTAGCTTGATCACGACCATCGCCGGGTCGGGCGTCTCGATGGCGCCGATCGGCGCGAAGAGCTGGCGCTGCGCATTGGTCGAATCGGGCGCGACCGCACGCTCGAACGAGAACTTCACCAGCTCCGAGGTGAAGGGTGTGCCGTCATGGAATTTCGCGTTGGTCCTGAGCTTGAAACGGTAGGTGACGTTGTCGGCTGCCACCTCCCAGCTTTCGGCCAGGCAGGGCACGATCTTGCCGGTCCGGTCCATCCGGACCAGCCCCTCGAAGATGTTCTGCAGCGTCACCTCGCGGATCGCCTGCGCGGCTCCAGACGTCGGGTCGAGAGTCGGCGGCTCCAGCGTCATCGCGATCGTGACGCTGTCTTTCGCCTGAGCCAACGCGACCACGGGAAGCTGCGCCGCCAGCGCGGCCAGCCCCGCGCCCGCCAGAAGATCACGCCGCGTCGTCATGCCGAACTCTCCGAACACCGTCACAAGCTGGAGGATGGCCGCGCCTCGTGACGAGCGCAAGGCGGACTCTCAGGAGCCCTGCTGCACCGCGCGCATCACGCCGCGCAGTTCGGCGAGGCCCTTGAGCCGGCCGATCGCGGTGTAGCCGGGGTTTCCGGGCTTGGTCAGGTCGTCGAGCATGCGGTGGCCATGGTCGGGACGGAAGACGATGCGGCGCTCCTCCGGCCGGCCGGCATTGGCGGCGAGCAGTGCGCGCATCACCCCGACCATGTCGACATCGCCGTCGAGATGGTCGGCCTCGTGGAAGGAGAGCCCGTCGCGGTCGCGTTTCGTCGCGCGCAGATGCGCGAAATGGATGCGCTCGCCGAATCGCCTCGCGATCCCGGCGAGGTCGTTGTCGGGTCTGACGCCAAGCGATCCGGTGCAGAAGCACATGCCGTTGGCCGCGATCGGCACGGCGGCAAACAGCGCCGCATAATCGGCTTCCGTCGAGGCGACGCGCGGCAGGCCGAACAGCGGACGCGGCGGATCGTCGGGGTGCAATGTCAGCCTGACGCCGAGGCGCTCGGCGACCGGTGCGACGATAGAGAGGAAATCGATCAGATGCGCGCGCAGGCGCTCGGCGTCGATGCCGCCATAGGCTGCCAATCGGTCGCGGAACGCCGCGAGGTCGAGCGCGTCCGTGGTGCCCCCCGGCAACCCGGCGGCGATGGTGCGCGAGAGCGCGTCGGCCTCGTCCTGACTCAAGCCGTCGGCGACGATCCTTGCGCGGGCGATGCCGGCCGCGTCGTAGTCGGCCTCGGCTCCCGGCCGTTTCAGCACGAACAGGTCGAAAGCGGCGAAGCGGTCCTGCTCGAAGCGCAGCGCGGTCGCGCCCGTCGGCAGCGGCCAGTCGAGATCGGTTCGGGTCCAGTCGACGACCGGCATGAAATTGTAGCAGACGATGTCGATGCCTTCGGCCGCCACGGCCTCCAGGCTCGCGATCCAGCTTTCGATCGAGGCGGTCGCGCCGGCGCCCAGCCGCTTGACGTCGTCTGGCACGGGGATGCTCTCGACCACGCTCCAGGTCAATTGCGTGCGGCCGGCCGGCGTCGTCTCGATCAGCGCCTTGCGTTCGGCAACCTGCGCCCGCGTCCAGGCCTGCCCGATCGGCACGTCGTGCAGCGCGGTGACGATCTCGCTCGCGCCGGCCTGCCGCACCGTGTCGAGCGGCACCGGATCGTCCGGCCCGAACCAGCGCCACCCCTGTTTCAGCATGCTTCTCTCCCTGGCCTGTCGCGGCCGCTCAGATGAAATAGTCCGGATGGGTCTGGCGCAGCACCGGCAGGTCCGGCAGCAGGGCGCCGAGATGTTTGCGCATCGCCGTCTGCGCCGCCTCCGGATCGCCGCGCCTGACCGCATCGAGGATCAGCAGATGCTCGCGCAGCACATGCTCCATCCGGCCCGGCACCGGCAGTGTCATGCGCCGGCAGCGGTCGATCTGGCTCTTGGCGGCATGGGCCACGCGCCAGATGCCGGGGAAGCCTGCGAGTTCGGCGAGCCCCTCATGGAAGTCCTCGTCGGCGACGTGGAAGCTCTCCTGGTCGCCGACATCGGCGGCCTCCGCCTGCCGCGCGATCGTGGCGTCGAGCTTGAGGATGCCGTCGGGGTTGTCGCGCCGCGCCGCAAGCTCCACGGTGGCGCATTCGAGCGCCTGCCGGATCACCACCGCCTCCGGGATCGCTCCGACCGGAATGCGTGAGACGAAGGTGCCGGCCTGCGGGAAGATCTCGACCAGCCCCTCTTCCTTGAGCTTGATCAGCGCCTCGCGCACCGGGGTGCGGCTCACGCCGAAGCGGGCCGTCAGATCCTTCTCCTGCAGGGCCGAGCCTGGCAGGATCGCCATGGCGAGGATGGCGCGGCGCAACTCGTCCTGCACCAGCGAGGCGGCGGTCGAACGTTGCGCAGGCACGCCGGAATTGCGCTGCGGACGGCGCTCCCTGCGCCCGTTCTCGCCCGCGATCACACTATCCGACATCGACTGTCCTCGCCCGTCATCCGGTCTCGTGCGCCGCTCTCGATGGAACGTCGCCGCCTCAGCACTGGACCGGTGGAACGCTGCTAGCACAAGCCTGTTTGACAGACTAGTATATTAGTATATTCAGCCTCAAACGCCATCGGACGGAATGCGAATGGCGAGCGTTCAGGGAGTGGCTTGCGGATGCTGTTGCACGAGGATCGGCTGTTTCCTGCAGAGCCCGCGATGCGCGCCATCGCGCGCCGGCTCTATGCGCCGATCCGCGATCTTCCCATCGTCTCGCCGCACGGCCATACCGATCCGCGCTGGTTCGCCGAGAACCAGCCATTCCCCGATCCGGCGACGCTTTTCGTCAAGCCCGACCACTACATCTTTCGGATGCTCTATTCGCAAGGCGTGCGGCTGGAAGACCTCGGCATCCCGCGCAAGGATGGCGGAGAGGTCGAAGCCGATCCGCGCAAGATCTGGCGGCTCTTCGCCAGCCACTGGCATCTGTTCCGGGGCACGCCGACGCGGCTCTGGTTCGAGCACGCGGCATCCACGATCTTCGGCATCGAGGAGCGGCTCTCGCCCGCCAATGCCGACGCGATCTACGACCGCATCGCCGAGAAGCTGACGCAGCCTGAATTCCTGCCGCGCGCGCTGTTCGAGCGCTTCAACATCGAGGCGATCGCCACAACCGAAGGCGCTCTCGACGACCTGCGCTGGCACGACATGATCAAGGCCTCGGGCTGGGGCGGCAAGGTCGTCACCGCCTATCGCCCCGACAGCGTCGTCGATCCCGAATTCGAGGGCTTTGCCGGCAATCTCGATCAGTTCGGTGCGCTGACCGGAGAGGATGTCCATGGCTGGAGCGGCTACCTCGCCGCCCACCGCAAGCGCCGCGACTATTTCAGGCAGCGCGGCGCGACCTCGTCGGATCACGGCCACGCCACCGCCCGCACCGCCAACCTGTCCAAGGCCGAGTGCGAGGCGCTGTTCGCCAAGGTCGTCGCCGGCAAGGTCTCGGGCGAGGACGCCGACCTGTTCCGCGGGCAGATGCTGACCGAGATGGCGAAGATGAGCCTCGATGACGGGCTCGTGCTGCAGATCCATCCCGGCTCGTTCCGCAACCACAACCCGCAGCTCTTCGCCCAGTTCGGCCGCGACATGGGCGCCGACATTCCGCGCCAGACCGAGTATGTCGCGGCGTTGAGGCCGTTGCTCGACGCGGTCGGCAACGAGCCGGGCCTGACCGTCATCGCCTTCACGCTGGACGAGACCAGCTATTCGCGCGAACTCGCGCCGCTGGCGGGCCACTATCCGGCGCTGAAGCTCGGGCCGGGCTGGTGGTTCCTCGATGCGCCGGAAGCCATGCTGCGCTTTCGCGAACTGACCACCGAGACCGCAGGCTTCTACAACACCGTCGGCTTCAACGACGACACGCGGGCCTATCTCTCGATCCCCGCCCGCCACGACGTCGCCCGCCGCATCGACTGCCACTACCTCGCAAAACTCGTCGCCGAGCACCGTCTCGATGAGGACGAGGCAGCGCTGATCGCCCATGATCTCGCCTACCGACTGGCCAAGGAGGCCTATCGCCTGTGACCAGCACTCCTAAAGCGATCGACGAACGCCAGGCCGCCCATCCGCGCGACGTGAGGGCTTACGACACGCAGGCCCTGCGTAACGATTTCCTGATCGAACGCATCTTCGTCCCCGGCGAGATCGCGCTGACCTACTCTCACTACGACCGCATGATCGTTGGCGGCGCGATGCCCGCCGCCAAGGCGCTGACGCTCGAACCCTATCCGCCGGCCGGAACCCCCTTCTTCCTGGCGCGGCGCGAACTCGGTGTGATCAATCTCGGCGGCGCGGGCTCCGTGACGGTCGACGGCCAGGTTTTCAATCTGCCAAGCCTCGATGCTCTCTATGTCGGTCTCGGCGCGAAAGAGGTCTCGTTCACGAGCGCCAGCGCCGCTGAGCCGGCAAAGTTCTATCTGACCAGCGCGCCGGCCCATCGCGAGGCAGCCCATCATCTGATCCGCAAGGACGAGGCCAATACGCTGCATCTCGGCTCCCCCGAGACCTCCAACAAGCGGACCATCCGGCAATACATCATGCCCAACACCACCGGCACGAACCAGTTGGTGATGGGCATGACGGCGCTGGAGCCGGGCTCGGTCTGGAACTCGATGCCCTGCCACACCCATACGCGGCGGATGGAGGCCTATCTCTACTTCAATCTCGACCCCGCCCACCGTGTCTTCCATTTCATGGGGCAGCCGCAGGAGACGCGGCATCTGCTCGTCGCCAACGAGCAGGCGATCATCGCACCGAACTGGTCGATCCATTGTGGTTGCGGCACCTCGAATTACAGCTTCGTCTGGGCCATGGCCGGCGACAATGTCGAGTTCACCGACATGGATGCGACCCCCGTGGACACGCTGCGCTGATGGCGGCGCACTCGCCCTTCGACCTGACGGGTCGCGCGGCGCTGGTGACCGGCGCCAATACCGGCATCGGCCAGGGCATCGCGCTCGCTTTGGCGCAGGCGGGGGCGCGCGTGGTCGCGGCTGGCCGCTCGGATATGAGCGAGACGCTGGCGCTGATCGCGGAGGCTGGCGGAACCGGTCATGCGCTGCAGGCCGATCTCCAGCAGCACGGCATCGCGGAGAGGCTGATGGCGGAAGCGGCCGCACTCGCCGGCCCGCTCGACATCCTCGTCAACAATGCCGGCATCATCCGCCGCGCCGATGCGCTCGACTTCTCCGAGAGCGACTGGGACGAGGTGATGAACGTGAATCTCAAGGCCAATTTCTTTCTCGCCCAGGCCTTCGCCAAGGCCGCGCTGAGCGCCGGCCGCACGGGCCGCATCGTCAACATCGCATCGCTGCTTTCCTTTCAGGGCGGCATCCGGGTCGCGTCCTATACCGCCAGCAAGAGCGGGCTCGCCGGGCTGACCAAGCTGCTCGCCTGCGAATGGGCGGCGAAGGGCATCAATGTGAACGCCATCGCGCCCGGCTATGTCGAGAGCAACAACACGGAAGCGCTGCGCGCCGACCCCGACCGCAACAGCGCGATCCTCTCCCGCATCCCGGCCGGGCGCTGGGGCAAGCCCTCGGACATCGGCGGCGCGGCCGTGTTCCTGGCAAGCGACGCCGCAGCCTACATGCATGGCGCGGTGATCCCTGTTGACGGAGGCTGGCTGGCGCGATGACGGACCGTCTCAACTCCTTCTTCCAGCGCGAGGCCGACTACGCCTGGGAGCCGACCGAGCCCGGCGTGAATCGCAAGATCATGGCCTATGGCGAGGATCTGATGGTGGTGCGCGTGGTCTTCGAGGCCGGCGCCGTCGGCAAGGCGCACACCCACCCGCATCGCCAGGCCTCTTACGTCGAGAGCGGCGTCTTCGAGGTCACGATCGATGGCCGGACCAGCCGGCTCGTCGCCGGCGACACGTTTTTTGTGCCGGCCGACCTCGTCCATGGCGTCGTCGCCATCGAGGCTGGCCAACTGATCGATTCCTTCACGCCGATGCGGAAGGAATTCGTCTGAGACCCGCCCTGCCGGCCGCCGCCGGCAGGGCTCCCATCACGGGACAAGAACGACCGGGAAAAGCCGGCGAAACCAAACGGGAGAGAACCGACATGACAATCACGAAACGCAGCCTTGCCGCGCTCGCGGGTGCAGCCATCCTCGCCACGGTCACGACCGGGGCCAGCGCCCAGACCACCCTGCGCTCCACCGACATCCACCCGGACGGCTATCCTACGATCGAAGCCGTCAAGTTCATGAGCCAGCAGCTTGAGAAAAGCTCGGGCGGAAGGATCAAGATCAACGTCTTCCACTCGGCCCAGCTTGGTCAGGAGAAGGACACGATCGAGCAGACGCGATTCGGCGTGATCGACATGAACCGCATCAACATGGCGCCGTTCAACAATTTGATCCCGGCGACCAACGTGCCGTCCCTGCCCTTCATCTTCCGTTCGGTCGATCACATGCGGAAGGTCATGGACGGGCCGATCGGCGACGCGCTGCTGAAGGAGTTCGAGAAGCACGATCTCGTCGGCCTCGCCTACTACGATTCCGGCTCGCGCTCGTTTTACAACTCCAAGCGTCCGATCAATACGCCCGCCGACATGAAGGGCCTGAAGATCCGCGTCCAGCAGTCGGACATGTTCGTCAGCCTGGTCTCGGCGCTGGGCGCCAACGCCACGCCGATGAATTTCGGCGAGGTCTATTCCGGCCTGCAGACCGGCGTCATCGACGGCGCGGAGAACAACTGGCCGTCCTATGAATCGACCAAGCATTTCGAGGTTTCGAAGTTCTACTCGCTGACCGAGCACTCGCTTTCGCCCGAAGTGCTCGTGATGTCGAAGAAGAGCTTTGACAAGCTGCCCGCCGCCGACCAGGCGCTGGTGCGCGCGGCCGCCAAGGAATCGGTCGCGAAGATGCGCGAACTCTGGGACGCGCGGGAGAAGGCCTCCGAAGCCAAGGTCAAGGCCGGCGGCGCAGTGGTCAACAGCGTGCAGAAGCAGCCCTTCATCGACGCGATGAAGCCGGTCTACGACAAGTTCGTGACCGATGCGAAGCTCAAGGACATGGTCGCGGCCATCCAGGCGGTGAAGTGATCCGGCACTGATACGAAAAGCCGCGCCGCTTTCTCGGCGGCGCGGCGCACCCCAGCAAAGATCGGGCAGCCATGAGCGCCACCTTGCACAAAATCTCCGGAATGCTGGCCCAGTTGGCGCTCTGGCTCTCGGCCATCGGCCTGATGGGCATGACGCTCGCCGTGTCCTGGCAGGTCTTTGGCCGCTATGTTCTGAACAGCACGCCGACCTGGACCGAGGCGCTCTCGATCCAGCTCATGGGCTGGTTCATCCTGCTCGGCTCGGCGGTCGGCGTCCGCGAGGGCTATCATCTCGGCTTCGACATTCTCCGCATCGTCTTTCCCGGCCTGCCGGCCAAGCTCATGGCGCTGGTCAGCCACCTCGTGGTTCTGACCTTCGGTCTGGCGATGGCCTGGTATGGCTGGGATCTCGTGGTCGGAACCTGGACCGCCCGCATCCCGATTCTCGGCTGGCCGGGCGGCGTCGATTTCATGCCGCTTCTCGGCGGCGGCGTGCTGATTTCCTTCTTCACGCTGGAACATATTTTCAACCTGGCGACCGGCCGCGAAGACGGACACAGCGCATGAGCCCCGAACTGATGATCCTGTTCGGGACCTTCGTCGTCCTGCTTTTGATCGGCACGCCGATCGCGTTCTGCCTCGGCGCCGCCTCCCTGGCGACCGTCGTCTATATGGGCATTCCGCCGCTGGTGGTGTTCCAGCGCCTGAATTCGGGCATCAGCGTGTTCTCGCTGATGGCGATCCCTTTCTTCATCTATGCCGGCGACCTGATGATCCGGGGCGGCATCGCCGAGCGGCTTGTCCGCTTCGCCGGTTCGCTGGTCGGCCACATGCGCGGCGGTCTCGGCCAGGTCAATATCGCCGCCTCCACCTTGTTCGGCGGCATTTCGGGCTCGGCCGTCGCCGACGCTTCGGCGATCGGCGGCCTGATGATTCCGCAGATGCAGAAGCGCGGCTACGACACGGCCTTCGCCGTCAACGTTACGGTCTCGTCGGCGATCATCGCCCTGCTGATCCCGCCATCCCACAACATGATCATCTATTCGCTGTCGGCTGGCGGCGCGATCTCGATCGCCGACCTGTTCACGGCAGGCATCGTGCCGGGCCTGATGCTGGCGGCGGCGCTCATGCTGGTCACTTGGATCGTCGCGCGCAAGCGCGGCTACCCGGCCGAGGCCTTTCCCGGCTGGGCCAAGATCGCGACCTACGCCGTCGCCGCTTTTCCCGGCATCATTCTGATCGGCATCATCTTCGGTGGCGTGCGATCGGGCGTGTTCACCGCGACGGAAAGCTCCTGTATCGCATCGGTCTATGCGCTTCTGGTGACGATCCTCGTCTATCGCGGCATGAATCTCGCGCAGTTCAGGGAGGCCACCTTCGCGGCTGTTCGCACCACCGCCATGGTGCTGCTCGTGATCGGCTGCGCGGCGTCCTTCGGCTGGCTGCTCGCCTTCTTCCAGGTCCCCGCCGCGATGGTCGCCTTCATGCGATCGATCTCGAACGACCCGATCGTCATCTTCCTGCTGATCAACGTCCTGCTGCTCTTCCTCGGCACCTTCATGGACATGTCGCCGCTGATCATCATCACCACGCCGATCTTCCTGCCGGTGGTGACCGCCTTCGGCATGGACCCGGTGCATTTCGGCGCGATCCTGATCCTGAACCTCGGAATCGGCCTTTGCACGCCGCCGGTCGGCGCGGTTCTCTTCGTCGGCTGCGCCATTGGCCGCATCTCGATCTGGGAGGCGATGGGCTCGATCTGGCCGTTCTACGGGGCGAGCCTGACGGTTCTCATGCTGGTGACCTATGTTCCGGCCTTCTCGCTCTGGCTGCCGGCCCTGTTCAGATGACCCGCCTTTCGACCGCGACCCTTGCCGGCCTGCCGGCCTCCATCCGCCGCCCGGCCTATGACCGGGCGGCGCTCCGGCCGGGCATCGTCCATCTGGGCCTCGGCGCCTTCGCGCGCGGGCATCTGGCCGAATACACCGAGGATGCGCTGGAGCGGGACTTCGGGGCCTGGGGCATCGTCGGCGCGAGCCTGCAACGGCCCGACCAGCGCGACCGGCTCGGGCCGCAAGACGGGCTCTACACGCTGCTGAAGCGCAGCCCGGCCGGGCCGGAGCTGCGCATCATCGGCTCCGTGCTCGATGTGATGGTCGCGCCCGAGAACCCCGCCGCGCTGATCGCCCGGCTCGCCTCGGCCGACACGAAGATCGTCTCGCTGACCGTCACCGAGAAGGGCTACTGCCACGATCCCGCGACCGGAAGCCTCAAATCCGACCACCCCGATATCGTCCATGACCTGGCAAACCCGCTCTCGCCGCGTTCGGCCATCGGCCTGCTCGTCGCCGGGCTGAAGGCGCGCCGCGATGCCGGGCTTGGCCCTTTCACCGTGCTCTGCTGCGACAACCTCCCCCATAACGGCAATGTGCTGGCCGGGCTCGTCCGCGACTTCGCGGCTTTGTCCGATGATGGGCTGAGCCAGTGGATCGCCGCCAATGGCGCATTCCCCTGCACCATGGTCGACCGCATCGTGCCGGCCACGACCGACGCCGATATCGCCGAGGTCGAGACCTTGCTCGGCCTCCACGACGCCGCGCCTGTCATCGGCGAGCCTTTCCGGCAGTGGGCGGTCGAGGACGTCTTCGCTGCCCGCCGCCCGAAATGGGAAGACGTCGGCGCGCAGATGGTCTCCGAAGTCGCGCCCTTCGAGTTCATGAAGCTGCGCATGCTCAACGGTGCGCATTCATCGCTGGCCTATCTCGGCTACCTCGCCGGCCATGAGACCGTATCGCAGGCGAGCAATGACCCGGTCCTCGCCCGCTATTTGCAAGGACTCTGGAGCGAGATCATCCCGACCGTGCCGGCCCCGCAGGGCGTGGCGCTCGGCGACTATGCGTCGGCTTTGCTGAACCGCTTCCAGAACCCGGCGATCCGCCACCGCACCTGGCAGATCGCCATGGACGGATCGCAAAAGCTGCCGCAGCGCCTGCTCGGCGCCATCCGCGACCGGCTCAAGACCGGCGCGCCGATCGCCCATCTCACGCTCGGCGTCGCCGCCTGGATGCGTTATGTGCAGGGCACGGACGAGGCCGGCGCGGCGATCGAGGTCAAGGACCCGCTCGCCGCCGAACTTGCGAAACGGGCCGCGAGCACGGGCCGCGATGCGAGGGCGCTCAGTACGGCCCTGCTCGGCATAGAGAGCATCTTTGGCAGCGACCTGCCGCGCGAAGAGCGGTTTGCGGCGGCGGTCGAGCAGCATCTTGCGATGCTGTTCGACAGGGGCGCGAAGGCGACGGCGGCAGGCTTGACCGCGTAGGACGGGGCGCCGGCCCTCTCCTGTCGCCTGCGGTCGTTGCCCCGGACGAAACCGCTTGATCGCCTTGTCCAAGTGCCGCCAGATGACGGCATGATCCGGCTCGCCATCCCTGCCCTTTGCCTTGGTCTGCTCCTGGCCGCCCCGCCGGCGCTCGCCCAGACACGCGTCACGGTCCCCGATTTCTGGGACCCCCGCATCCGGATCGACCGGCCCGAGCCCGGCCCCCCGCGCGTCGTGCGCTTCCTGACCGACGACGAGTATCCCCCGCTGCATTTCCCCGCTGCCGATGGCGGGCTGACCGGCTTCTCGGTCGAACTCGCCCGCGCGGTCTGCGAAAAAATGGCCTGGAACTGCACCATCCAGGCGCGCCGGTTCGATACGCTGCTGGATTCGCTCGCCGAGGGGCGCGGCGACGTGCTGGCCGCCGCTATCAACCTGACGCCTCCGCTGCGGACACGCTTCGCCGCGAGCCATCTCTATTTTCGTGGTACGGCCCGCTTCGTCACGACGCGCGGCAATGCAGCCGCCACGCTCGACACTGGCGATCTGCGCGGCAAGCGCGTCGCGGTCGTGTCCGGCACCGCGCATCAGGCCTATCTGGAGCAGTTGTTGCCCTTCGTGCAGCGGCGCGAGGCGGCAAACCCCGCTGCGGCGCTGGCTGCGCTACGCAGCGGCGATGCGGAATATGTTTTCGGCGACGGCGTCGCGCTCTCGCTCCAGCTCGCCGGGACCGCCGGCCGCGACCTCGCCTTCAGCGGTGGCCCGTTTCTGGAAAGCCGCTATTTCGGCGAGGGCGTCGCCTTCCTGCTGCGCAAGGACGACCCCGCGTTGAAGCGCGGCCTCGATTACGCGTTGCAGGCGCTGCGCGACGACGGGACCTATGCGAGGTTGTTCCTGCGTTTTTTCCCGGTCAGCCCGTTTTGAGCACACTGATCAGCTTGCGGTCGCCAGGGCCTTCTTCGCAACCGCCGCCATCCAGCCCGCACTCGCGGGCAGGATCGCGTCGTTGAAGTCGTAGCGGTCATTGTGCAGTTCGCCGCCATCCTTCACCGGCCCGTTACCGATCCAGATGTAGCAGCCGGGCAGGCGCTCGAGGAAGTGGGCGAAATCCTCGCCCGTGGTGCTGGCCCTGAGATCGCGCCGGACGACGAGCCCTGCGTAAGCGCCGGCAGCAGCGGCGATGTCTTCCTCCGCAGCCGTATTGACCGTGGCGGAGCCATGCATCGTCTCGACATGGGCCGTCATCTCGAATGTGGCAGCGATGTTCCGGGCGATGCCGTTGATCCGCGCCAGCACGCGCTCGCGGACAGCGGACGCGAAAGTGCGGAAGGTGCCTTCGATGAAGACGCTGGTCGGAATCTGGTTGGCGGCCGCCCCGCCATGCACCTGCCCGATCGAGACGACGGCTGAATCCATCGGATCGACGTTTCGCGACACCACCGTCTGCAGCGCGACGATGAGATGCCCCATGGCGACGATCGGATCGCGCGTCAGGTCCGGCAGCGCGGCATGGCCGGCGGTGCCCTCCAGCGTGATTTTGAACCGTCCGGGCTCCGACATCACCGGCCCGCGATGCACGGCGATCGCGCCGGCCTCCAGGCCCGGCCAGTTGTGCAGGGCGAAAATGCGCTCCATCGGGAAGCGCTCCAGCACGCCGTCGGCGAGCATCGCCTGCGCCCCGCCAGCCCCTTCCTCGGCCGGCTGGAAGACGAATTGCACCGTGCCGCTCCAGCTCTCGTCGCGCGACAGCAGGGCCGCCGCCCCGAGCAGCGAGACGGTGTGCCCGTCATGGCCGCAGGCATGCATCACGTTGGGCGTACGGGACTTGTAGGCTAAGTCGTTGGCCTCGGCGATCGGCAGCGCATCCATGTCGGCGCGCAGGCCCACCGAGCGGTTCGATCCCGGCCGCGTCAGGGTCGCCACCACGCCATGGCCTCCGACCCCGCCGACGAAGGGCACGCCGAGCGCGGAGAGCTTTTCCTGCACGAAGGCGCTGGTCTTCGCCTCGTAACGGCCAAGCTCGGGATTGGCATGCAGATGCCGGCGCCATTGGGTCAGGGTATCGTGCAGGTCGCGGTCCAAGACGGTGTTCCTTTGAGGCTAGGCAGGCCGCAGCCTATACCCGTAGCGACCATCGGCAACCCGCCGCAGCAGATAGCGTACGCCCGCAGGGCGCATTGACGCCGCCCGCCGCGATCTGCCAAAGCCCGTGACCCGCTCTTTTTTGAGCCTGCTTGCAAAAGCGTGGAGAGGACCGAACCGATCATGCCCGCCTTCGACCCCGCCCTTGTTGACGCCGCCCAGCGTTCGGCCGCATGGCCGTTCGAGGAAGCACGCAAGCTGGTCGCGCGGATCGGGAAATCGGGCAAGAAAGAGGTTCTGTTCGAGACCGGCTACGGCCCCTCGGGCCTGCCCCATATCGGCACGTTCGGCGAGGTCGCGCGGACCTCGATGGTGCGCCACGCCTTCCGCGTGCTCACCGATAACGCTATCCCCACCCGCCTGATCGCCTTCTCCGACGACATGGACGGCCTGCGCAAGGTGCCCGACAACGTGCCCAACAAGGCGCTGCTGGCGGCCAATCTCGGCAAGCCGCTGACCGAGGTGCCCGACCCCTTCGGCACGCATGACTCGTTCGGCCGCCACAACAATGCGCGCCTTCGCGCCTTCCTCGACCAGTTCGGCTTCGACTACGAGTTCATGTCCTCGACCGACGCCTACAAGGCGGGCCGCTTCGACGCGACCCTGCTCAAGGTGCTGGCGCGCTTCGACGCGGTCATGGAGATCATGCTGGCGACCCTGCGCGAGGAGCGGGCCGCGACCTATTCGCCCTTCCTGCCGATCCACCCGAAGACCCGTGTCGTGATGCAGGTGCCGATCGAGAGCCACGACGTCGCGGCCGGGACGATCACCTGGGTGGACCCGGATACCGCCGAACGCTTCACCACGCCGGTGACCGGCGGCCAAGCCAAGCTGCAATGGAAGCCGGACTGGGCGATGCGCTGGGTCGCGCTCGGCATCGACTACGAGATGGCCGGCAAGGATCTGATTGACTCGGTGAAGGTCTCTTCGGCCATCGCGCGCGCGCTCGACGCCGTGCCGCCCGACGGTTTCAACTATGAGCTTTTCCTCGACGAGGAAGGCAAGAAGATCTCCAAGTCGAAGGGCAACGGCCTGACCATCGACCAGTGGATGACCTATGCCAGCCCCGAAAGCCTCTCGCTGTTCATGTACTCCCGTCCGCGCGAGGCCAAGAAGCTGCATTTCGACGTGATTCCGCGCGCGGCCGACGAGTATCTGCAGTTCCTCGGCGGCTACGAGAAGCAGGACTGGAAGAACCGCCTCGGCAATCCCGCCTGGCACATCCATGGCGGAGAGCCGCCGCAGCCTGAAGTCATCGCGGCGGGCGACGGCGACAACGCCACGCGCACGCAGGTCACCTTCGGCCTGCTGATGAACCTCGTCGCGGTCGCCAACGCCGAGAGCAAGGACGTGCTCTGGGCCTTCCTGCGCCGCTATGCGCCGGGCGCGTCGCCAGCGACCCATCCGCGCCTCGACGCACTGGTCGGCTACGCGATTCGCTATTTCCAGGACTTCGTGAAGCCGGCCAAGACATACCGACTGGCGACGGAGGCAGAGCGCAAGGCGCTGCAGGACCTCTCCGCCAGGCTCGGCGAGTTGCAGACGGCGGGCGTCACCGATGCCGGCGCGATCCAGGACGCCGTCTACGACATCGGCCGGCGCGAGCCCTATCTGACCGTGCAGAAAGACGGCTCGGCCGGGGTCGCCTTGTCATGGTTCAATACGCTCTACGAGATCCTGCTCGGCGAGCCGAAGGGTCCGCGCTTCGGCTCCTTCGTGGCGATCTACGGCATCCCGGAGACGCGCGCCCTGATCGCCAAGGCGCTGGCCGGCGAACTGGTCAGTGAACACGCCGCTTTCGTGGCCGCGCGCGAGGCGAAGCCCGAATGAGCGACGATGCCGCCGCTATCGACGCCGCGATCACCCGCCGCCGTGCGGTGCGCGCCTTCCTGCCCGACCCGGTCGATCCGGCGCTGGTCCGGCATCTGCTGGCGCTCGCCGCTCAGTCGCCGAGCGGCACCAACATGCAGCCCTGGAAAGTCCGGGTGCTGGGGCCGCAGACCCGCGCCCGGCTGGAACCGGCGCTGATCGCCGCGCTGGATTCACCCGATCTTCCGCCTGCGGAAGAGTACCGCTACTACCCGGAAGTCTTCCGCGAGCCCTATCAGTCGCGCCGGCGAAAAGTCGGCTGGGACCTCTACGGCCTGCTCGGCGTGACCAGGGGCGATGTCGCGGGCATGAAGCGCCAGACCGCGGCGAACCTGCGCTTTTTCGATGCGCCGGTCGCGCTGATGGTGACGATCGACCGCGATCTCGAGATCGGCTCCTGGCTTGATCTCGGCATGTTCGTGCAGACGCTGCTGATCGCGGCCCAAGGCCACGGTCTCGATTCCTGCCCGCAGGCGATCTTTGCGCGCTTCCACCCGGTGGTGCGCCGCGAACTCGCCATCCCCGAGAGCGAGGTCGTGGTCTGCGGCGTCGCCATCGGCAAGGCCGATCGCGACGCGCCGGCCAACGGGCTGGTCCCGGAGCGCGAGCCGGTCGAGGGTTTCACCACCTGGCTGGATTGAGGCTCGGGCGAGCACTCAGTGCGGCGAGCGCCCATCGATCGGGGCTTTGGGCGCTGTCCTTCTGAAGCTCTTCAGCATTGGCGCGACGGCGTAATGCATCGCGACGATGGCCGCGCCGCCGATAGCGAGCCCGAGCAGCGCCGCGAAGCCCGCCGTCACCAGCCATTCGACCAGCCCGCCGATGAAGGCCAGGGCCTTGCCGCTCGCCACTGCCGCATCATGGATGAGATGCTCCAGCCCGGCCAACCCATAGCCGGCGAAGCCGTGGATGATGATGCCGCCGCCGACCCAGAGCATGGCGGCGGTGCCGACCGCGCTGAGAACCTTCAGGAAATGCGGCATGCCGAACACGAGCCCGCGCCCGAAACCCTGCGTAACCGGACGAAGCGCCCGGTCGGCGGCGCGCGGCGACGTTGTGTAAGAGGCGAGTCGCTTGCCGCGCAGCAGGTTGAACAGGCTGGTGACCGGCCGCTCGTTCTGCGCCAGCGCGACGCCGGCGTCATCGGCCTTCACGATCAGCGCGACGATGCCGTAGACGAACACCGTCATGCCGATGCCGACGATGGCCAGCACCAGCGCCTGCGTCCAGAACGACGAGGCCGAGACGCTGGCGAGCGTGATCGCCATGATCTCGGCCGACAGGATGAAATCGGTCTTGATCGCGCCGGCGATTTTCTCGTTCTCGAGCTGCGTGGCGTCGAGAGCGGCCTCGCCGTGATCGCCCTCGGCATGGGCGTGCGGCATGACGAGTTCGAGAACCTTCTCCGCGCCCTCATAGCAGAGATAGACCCCGCCGATCATCAGCAGCGGCGTGATCGCCCAAGGCGCGAGCAGCGTCAGCGCCAGCGCGGCCGGCAGCAGAAAGAGCAGCTTGTTCTTCAGCGAGCCCTTGGCGATGCGCCAGATGATCGGCAGCTCGCGATCGGCCGCGAAACCGACCGCGTAGCGCGGCGTTACCGCGGCGTCGTCGATGACGATGCCGGCCGCCTTGGCCCCGGCCTTGGCGGCCTGCGAAGCCGCATCGTCGAGCGAAGCGGCCGCGACATTGGCGAGGCCCGCAATGTCGTCGAGCAGAGCAAACAGTCCCGAACTCACGCCAAGCCTCCCTCAGCCGCTTCTGCAGTGCAGCAAAGCGGGCGCGCATGGCGGTGCAATGACAGCCGCCGCCTTGCGGCTCAGGCGAAACCGACCGCGACCCGCCCCAGCGCCCCAAAATCCGCCTCGACCCGGTCGCCGGTCGCAATCGCGATCGGCACGAGGCAGGTTCCCGTCGTGACCACCTCGCCGGCCTTCAGCGTGACGCCGAGCCCCGACAACGCGTTGGCGAGCCAGGTCAGCGCGATGCGCGGGTCGCCCAGCACATTGGCCCCGAGCCCATGCTGGTCAGGCCGTCCCGGCATCCGGGCGACGGGCCGATAAGCCGCGAGATCGAGCCCGCGCCAGTCGGCGCCGGTGCTGTCGCCCAGCACGAATTCATGCGCGCAGGCATTGTCGGCGACGAGCTGGACGTAGCCCGCAGTCACGAAGTCCGCGAAGCGGCTATCGGGCACCTCGATCGCCGGATGCAGCGACGCGACCGCATCGAGCACCTCGGCCTGCGAATAAGTCCCTTCGCGAGGAGCAAGGTCATGCGCCATGCGGAAGGCGAACTCGACCTCGGCGACGCGCATCGCATTGCCGGAAAGCGAAGTCGTCGCCCCGTCAGCCAGCACGCGCTCTGCGAGAATGCGCCCGGCCAGCGGCCCGTCCACGCCGATATGGGCCTGGCCCGCCTTGCTGGTCGCGGCGATCTTCCAGCCGAACAGCGGCTCCGGGCTGGAGCGCTCCAGCAGCGCCTGCATCGCATAGGCCTCGCGTCGGTCGGCGGGCCGCAAACTCTCCGGCATGGTCTCGCACTTCGTGCCGCTGCGCCATTGCGCCAGCAGGAAGGCCGCGCCTGACGCCAGTCTCTTCTCGCCGGTCATGCCGCAAGCCCTCCGGCCGCGCTCACCCGGCGCAGATGATGGGTGGTGTCGCCGAAAAGGCTCTCGATCATCGTCAGCCGCTTGAAGTAATGCGCGCCGAGATACTCCATCGTCATGCCGATGCCGCCATGGAGCTGCACTGCCTCCTGCCCGACCAGCCGGCAGGAGCGGTTGACCTGCACCTTGACCGCCGACAAAGCCGCCGCGCGCTCGGCGGCGTCGGGATGGTCCACCATCATCGCGGCATAGGCCGCCATCGAGCGCGCCTGCTCCAGCGCGATCAGCATGTCCACGGCGCGGTGCTGCAGCACCTGAAACTGTGCGATCGGCGCGCCGAACTGCTGGCGCGTCTTGAGATAATCGACGGTCAGCGCATGCAGCGCCTCCATGATGCCGACGGCCTCCGAGGCCAGCGCCGCGATCGCGAATTCGGCGACGCGCTCCAGGATCGGCAAGCCGGCCCCCTCCTCGCCGATGAGATCCTGGGCGGACACCGTCACCCCCGAGAACGCGATCTCGGCCGCGCGCCCGCCATCCTGCGTCGGGTAGCCATGGATATTCACGCCATCCGCATCGGCGGGGACGAGGAAGAGGCTGATGCCGTCACGCTCGCGCCGGCTGCCGGAGATGCGGGCGCTGACCACGATCTGATGCGCGCTGTCGCCATGGATGACGACGCTCTTCGCGCCCTCGAGCACATAGCCCTCAGCCGTCTTGCGGGCCGTGGTCGCCACGTCGAACAGATCGTAGCGCGACTGTTTCTCGGTGAAGGCGAGCGCGAGCCTCAAATTTCCCTCGACGATGCCGGGGATGACGCGCTCCTTCAACGCCGCCGAGCCGCCGAGCCTGACCGCGCTGCCGCCCAGCACGACGGTGGCGAGATAGGGCTCAAGCGCGAGGCCCCGCCCAAGTGCTTCCATCACCAGCAGAGTCTCGACCGGCCCGCCGCCGAACCCGCCCTCCTCCTCGGAAAACGGGATGCCGAGCAGGCCCATCTCGGCAAACCGGGCCCAGCCGGTTTCCGAGAAGCCCAGCGGCTGCCTAGCCAGTTTCTGGCGCGCTTCGAGCGAGCCATAGGTGGACGCGATCAACCGGTCGACGCCATCCTTGAGCTGCGTCTGTTCGGGAGAGAGGTCGAAATCCATGGAAAAGTCCCTTGTCGTCCCTCAACCCTCATCCTGAGGAGGGCCGCAGGCCCGTCTCGAAGGAGCCTCCAGTGTGCGCTGGATCATCCTTCGAGACGCGGGCTTCGCCCGCTCCTCAGGATGAGGGCCGGAGGAAAAGCGCAATCAAAATCCCAGCACCGCCTTGGCGATGATGTTCTTCTGGATCTCGTTCGAGCCGCCATAGATCGAGACCTTCCGGTTGTTGAAATAGCTCGCCGCCGCCGCATCGGCCCAGTCATGGTCGAACGGCCAGTCATTGGTCAGGTCGCCCGAGCGCACCGGGGCGGCCAGCGAAAACGGCCCGGCTACCTCCAGCAGCAGCTCCGTCGTCGCCTGCTGGAGCTGCGAGCCCTTGATCTTCAGGATCGAGGAGGCCGGGTCGGGCTTGCCCGGAGCGCGCTTGCCTTGCGCCGCGACGACCCGCATCTGCGTGATCTCCAGCGCCTTCAGCTCGATCTCGACCTCGGCCAGCCGCTCGCGGAAGGCCGCATCCTCCCACATCGTGCCCTCGCCGGCAGGCATCTCCTTCGCCAGCCGCTTGATCCGGGCGAGGCGCTCCTTGGACAGCCCGATCCGGGCGATGCCGGTGCGCTCGTTGGCGAGCAGGAACTTGGCGTAGTCCCAGCCCTTGTTCTCCTCCCCGACGAGGTTCGAGGCGGGCACCTTCACATTGTCGAAGAAGACCTCGTTGACCTCGTGCCGGCCCTCCAGCGTGATGATCGGCCGGAGCGTGATGCCCGGCGTGGTCATGTCGATCAGGATGAAGGAGATGCCGGCCTGCTTCTTCGCCGTCGGATCGGTGCGTACGAGGCAGACGATCCAGTCGGCATGCTGGCCGAGCGTCGTCCAGGTTTTCTGGCCGTTGACGATGTAGTGCTCGCCCTCGCGCACCGCCTTCGTCTTGAGCGAGGCGAGGTCCGAGCCGGCACCGGGCTCGGAAAAGCCCTGGCACCACCATTCGTCGAGATTGGCGATGCGGGCGAGGTGCTTTTCCTTCTGGGCCTGGTTGCCGAAGGCGGCGATCACCGGCCCGACCATGTAGCAGTTGAACTGCAGCGGCAGCGGCACGGCCGCCAGTAGCATTTCCTCGGTGAAGATGTAGCGCTGGATCGCGCTCCAGTCCTTGCCGCCCCATTCGAGCGGCCAGTGCGGCACGGCCCAGCCCTTGGCGTTCATGATCCGCTGGGAGGTCACCATGTCGTCGCGCGACAGGCCGCGCCCTTCCGACACCTTCTTCCTGATTTCGGCAGGAATTTCCGTGCGGAAGAAGGTTCGCACCTCGTCGCGGAAGGCGGTCTCCTCGGGCGTGAAGCGCAGGTCCATCGCGATTATCCCTGATTGATCTCGAACAGCCCGGCGCAGCCCATGCCGCCGGCGACGCACATTGTCACGACGGCATACCGCGCCTTGCGCCGGCGGCCCTCCAGCAGCGCGTGGCCGACGAGCCGGGCCCCGCTCATGCCGAAGGGGTGGCCTACCGAGATCGCACCGCCATTGACGTTGACCTTGTCGGGGTCGATGCCGAGCGTGTCGCGGCAATAGAGCGATTGCGAAGCGAACGCCTCGTTCAGCTCCCAGAGGTCTATGTCGGAGACCGTGAGGCCGTTCCGCTCGAGCAGGCGCGGCACGGCAAACACAGGGCCGATGCCCATCTCGTCGGGCTCGCAGCCGGCAGACGCAAAGCCGCGAAAAATGCCGAGCGGCGACAATCCCCGCCGCGCCGCTTCTGCAGCCGACATCACGACGCTGGCGGAGGCCCCGTCCGAGAGCTGGCTGGCATTGCCCGCCGTGATGAACTGGTCCTCGCCACGCACGGGCTTGAGCTTCAGCAGCCGTTCCAACGTGGTGTCGGGGCGGTTGCCCTCGTCCTTGTCGAGCGTGACCTGCTCCATCCGCGTCTCGCCGCTGACCTTGTCTGTGACAGCCATGGTCGCCGACATCGGCACGATCTCGTCGCCGAAGAGCTGGCGCTGCTGGGCCGAGGCGGTGCGGCGCTGGCTCTCCAGCGAGAATTCATCCTGCGCCTGCCGCGAAATGCCGTAGCGGCTGGCCACGATGTCGGCGGTCTCGATCATCGAGGTGTAGATCTGCGGCTTGTTGGCCATGAGCCAGTCGTTCTGGGTCAGCTCGCGCTTGACCTGCGGCTGCACCAGCGAGATCGACTCGACCCCGCCGCCGACCGCGACCGGCACGCCGTCCATCACCACGCGCCGCGCCGCATGGGCGATCGCCTCCAACCCCGAGGCGCAGAAGCGGCTGACCGTGACGCCGGCCGACTGCACCGGAATGCCCGCCACCAGCGCCGCATGGCGCGCGACATTGCCGCCGGTCGCGGCTTCCGGATAGCCGCAGCCGAGTACGACCTCCTCGACGGCCGCCCCCTCGACGCCGGCGCGTTCGAGCGCGTACCGGATCGCATGGGCGGCCATGTCGGCGCCCTTGGTCTGGTTGAACGCCCCCCGAAAGGCCTTTCCGATCGGCGTGCGGGCGGTGGAGACGATGACGGCTTCGGTCATGGGTTGGTCCTATGCAGCGGAGTCGGTGGCGGCGGAGGCCGCCTGCTTCTGTTGTTCCTCGGCGACCAGCACTTTCGCCAGCAGCTTGCCCGCCGCGCTGCGCGGCAGCGAGTCGCGGAACTCGAGCGCGCGCGGCATCTCGTGCCGGCCGAGCCGGTCTTTCAGGAAAGCGGTCAGTTCGTCCAGCGTGAAGGCTGCGTGCCCCGTCTTGAGCTTGACGAAGGCCTTGGCCGCCTGGCCGCGATAGGCGTCGTCGATGCCGATCACCACGACCTCCTGCACGCTCGCATGCTCGTAGATCGCGCTTTCGATCGCCACCGGATAGACGTTGAAACCGCTTGAGATGATCATGTTCTTGCGTCGGTCGACGATCTCGAACAACCCGTCCTCGTCCATCCGGCCGAGATCGCCGGTCAGGAACCAGCCCTCGTGGAAAGCCTCGGCCGTGCCTTCGGGGTCGTCGAGATAGCCCCTGAAGACGTTCGGCCCCCTGATCGCGATCTCGCCGATTTCGCCGGGCGGGAAATCGTCGCGCTCGGGCTCCAGCGAGACGATCTTCATCGTGATGCCGGGCAGCGGCACGCCGATCAGGCCCGGCCGGAGCCTGGCGTCGCCGGGCACGCGCGCGCCGGCCGGCGCGATCTCGGTCATGCCCCAGCCGCCATGGACGCGCTTGCCCAGGATCGCCTCGAGCCGGCTCTGCACCTCGAACGGCATCGGCGCGCCGCCCGATATGCTCGAGCGCAGCGACGAGAAATCCACGGTCTCGACGCCGGGATGGTTCAGCACCGCGATCCACATCGTCGGCACGCCGGGGAACACCGTGGCGCGGCCCACGGCAATGTCGGCGAGGACGCCCTCGACGTCGAAGCGCTGGCGCAGCAGGATCGTATTGCCGTCGCGGATGTGCCGCAGCAGAACCGTCGTCAGCGCGTAGATGTGGAACAGCGGCAGCACGCAGATGACCGTCTGCGCGCCGGGCTCCAGCCGCTCGCCGTCGCTCCACAGCCGGTAGATGTTCACCGCCGCGACGAGGTTGCCATGCGTCAGCATCGCGGCCTTCGGCAGCCCGGTGGTGCCGCCGGTGAACTGCAGCAGCATCAGGTCGTCGGGCGTCACGACCGGCCATGAATCCGGCGGCCCGGCCAGCATCAGCGTGTCGAGCTTCGCGACATTGCTGCGCGCGGGAATCGGCAGCGACTCGGTTTCCGACACGCCCCAGCGCCCATCCTCGCCGACGAGCAGGCGCGGCACGAGCCCGCTGTCGAGCAGCTTCAGCGCATTGGGCAGGAAGCCCGGCAGGTTTGTGGTGACGAGACGGACGGGCTTCGTGACCTTCAGCTTGTGTTCGAGTTCGCGCGGCGCATCGAGCGCCGAGAGATGCACGACGCTCGCGCCACAGCGCGCAATCGCAAAGAAGGCGACCGGATGCCAGAGCGTGTTGGGCAGCAGCAGCGCGACCCGATCCCCGGGCCTTAGACCGTCAGCGATAAACCCGCCGGCGAGCAGCGCGACCAGCGCGCCGAACTCCGCATAGCTCAGGTCCCGGTCGCGGAACGCGAACGCATTGGCCTCGGGAGTGCCCCCCACCGGCGCGGCCAGAAGCTCCGGCACCGTGCCGGTCCCGATCGGCGCATCCCAGTCGCAGGCATGGGGGAAGCGCTCCTGCCAGATCGGGCGCGCCGACCCGCTCACGCGGCCTTGGCCTTCAGCTCGGAGAAAGTCTTCCCCTCCGACGCCAGCTTGCGCAGCAGCGGGGCTGGCTCCAGCGCCGCGTCGCCGCTCTCGGCCGCCTGCTCCTCCAGCCGCTCGACGATCACATTGAGCCCGACAGAGTCGGCCCAGTGCATCGGACCGCCGCGCCAGGCCGGCCAGTTGTAGCCGTTGAGCCAGATGATATCGATGTCGCCGGGCCGGGTGGCGATGCCTTCTTCCAGAATGCGCGCGCCCTCGTTGACCATCGGATCGAGCAGCCGCGCGAGAATTTCGCTTTCCGTGAAACGCCGTCGCGTCACGCCCTGCTCCTTCGAGATGCAGGCTATCAGCGCCTCGACCTCGGGGTCGCGCTCGCCGGCGCGCGCGCCCTCTGGATAGATGTAATAGCCCCGCCCGGTCTTCTGACCGAACCAGCCAGCCTCGCAGATCGCATCGGCCACGGCCGCCGTCTTGCCGCGCGACTTGCGCGTGCGCCAGCCGATATCGTTGCCGGCGAGGTCCGACATCGAAAACGGCCCCATCCTGAAGCCGAAGCCGGTCAGCGCCGCATCGACCTCATGGGGCAGCGCACCCGCGATCAGCAGCCGCTCGGCGGCCTTGGTGCGCTGCTCCAGCATGCGGTTGCCGACGAAGCCGAAGCCGTTGCCGACCACGACCGGCACCTTGCCGAGCCGGCGCGCCAGCGAAACCGCCGTCGCCACGACATCGTCGGCGACGCCGGCAGGCCGGACGATCTCCAGCAGCTTCATCACATTGGCCGGACTGAAGAAATGCATGCCCAGCACGTCGGCCGGCCGCCGGGTCGCCGCCGCGATCGTCGGAATGTCGAGATAGGAGGTGTTGCTGGCCAGGATCGCGCCCGGTTTCACGATTCCGTCGAGCGCGCCAAAAATCTCCTGCTTGACGCCCATCTCCTCGAACGCCGCCTCGATCACGATGTCGGCTCCGGACGCCGCCTGCAGACCTACCGCCGGCGTGATCAGCGACAGTCGCCTGTCACGGTTCTCCGGCGTCAGCGACCCGCGCGTCACCGACATCTCGTAGATCGCCGCGACCCGGTTGATGCCGTTGTCGATCTGCGACTGCTGCTGCTCGATCAGCGTCACCGGGATGCCGGCATTGGCGAAGCACATCGCGATGCCGCCGCCCATCGTGCCGGCGCCGATCACGGCCGCCGTCGCGATCGGCCGCTCCGTCGTGCCCGGCGCGATGCCGGGAATTTTCGCGGCCTCGCGCTCGGCGAAGAAGACATGGCGCAGCGCCTTCGACCGCTCGTCGGCTACCAGCGTCAGGAACAGCGCCCGCTCGGCCGCCAGTCCGTCCGCAAAGGACAGCGTGAAGACGTTGCGAACCGCCTCGACCAGCGCCATCGCATTAGGCATGTCGCCGGACTTCTTCGTCGCGTCCACTGCGAGCGCCTCGAAGGCTGCGCGGTCCTCCGGCGTCAGCCTGTCCTCCTGGTCGCCGGTCCGGCGCGGCGCGCCCTTTGCGGCAAGCCGCTGCGCCAGCGCGACGGCGGCCGCGACCACATCGCCTGCGACCTCGTCGATCAACCCGAGCCCCTGCGCCTTGTCGGCAGCCACCGGCTCGCCCGACAGCATCATCGGAAAAGCCTTGGCCGCGCCGATCAGGCGGGGCAGGCGCTGTGTCCCGCCGGCGCCGGGGATGATGCCGAGCTTGATCTCGGGCAATCCGAGTTTTGCCACAGGCGCGGCAACGCGGGCATGGCAGGCGAGCGCGACCTCGAGCCCGCCGCCCAGCGCCGCGCCCTGGATCGCCGCCACGACCGGCTTGGCGCAGCCCTCGATCGCATCGAGCACATCGGGCAGGATCGGCGCGACCGGCGGCCTGCCGAACTCGCTGATATCGGCGCCGGCAATGAAGGCGCGCCCCGCCGCCGCGATCACGATTGCGTCGATGCCGGCGTCGGACGCAGCCGATTCGACTGCGGCCTTGAGGTCGGCGCGCAAGCCGGCTGCGAGCGCATTGACGGGTGGATTGTCGATCGTCAGGATCGCGATCGCGCCACGTGTCGCGGTCTGGACGGTCTGCATGGGCGTCGTCCTCGAGGGCCTAAGCGTTCTGCACTGCAGAATGAATGTCTGCATGAGCGGTTGCTAGGAAGAGCCCGCAGCCCCGTTTGTCAAGAGTTCCACAGACCCGCATGCTTCCTATCGGCAAGTATGCTGCATCGCGGAATTCAGGCCCGTCGCCTTGACCGCTCGCGAAACGCCATGTCATGCCTGTCGCCAGTGCCGCATCGCACCGATCCAAATCCGCGATGAAGAAGCAGTCCGGAGGAACGCCATGACCCGCAGGAACTTTCTGACCTCGACGCTGATCGCCGGCTTTGCCGCAAGCTTCGCATGGAGCCCAGTTGCGAGCGCCGAAGAGATCCAGGTCGGCTCGCACATGCCGCTGACCGGATCGCTGGCGCGCTCGGGCCAGTCCTTTCGCGAAGGCATGCTGGTCGCGGTCAAGATGTTCAACGACTCGCAGACAAAGCATCAGATCAAGGTCACCCTGATCGACGACGAGACCCAGCCGGCCAAGGCGGTCGGCGCGGTCGAGAAGCTCGCCTCCGACGGCGCGGTCGCTATCCTCGGCGGCTATGGCTCCAACATCGTCGGCCCGGCGTCCGACACCGCCAACCGGCTCGGCAAGGTTTACATCACCGCCGGCGCGGTCAGCGAGGAACTGGTCCAGCGCGGCAACCGGAACTTCTTCCGGATCAACAACAATGCCGGCTACCTGCGCGGCTTCGAGGGCATGGTCGAGGAGCTCAAGGCGGCAAGCGTCTCCATCGTCGCCTCGACGCGCGAGGCCCCGATGCTGCTCGCCAAGGGGCTGGAGGAGAGCCTCGCCAAGAAGAACGTCAAGGTCACGCTGCATCCCTTCGACCCCGCGATCACCGACTTCAAGCCCATCGTCAACAAGATCAAGCTGCAGGACAAGTCCGACATCATCTTCATGTCGGCCTATGAGAACGACTATGTCGGCATCATCCGCGCCGCCAAGGTGCTGAAGCCGCCGGCGAAGCTGATCGCCGGCGCCTGGTCGCTGGCGATCCCGAAGATGTATCAGGACTTCCCCGACCTGATGCAGAACGTCGTCGGCACCACGCCTTTGCCCTATCCGGTCGACATGAAGGACGCTGAGGGCCAGGCGTTCGTCGCCGCCTTCAAGACGATGTTCAACAAGGACATCGACTACGCCGCGACGCTCTCCTTCGTGAAGACGATCGTCATGCTCGAGGCGCTCGGCCGCGCCGCCGACGCCGGCACGCTCAAGACCGGCGGGCTCGCAGAGGAGGTCCGCAAGACGAAGCGCTCCTCGGTGCTCGGCCCGATCGCCTTCAACGATGTCGGCGACAATCCGAATTTCACCCTCGCCATGGGCCAGCACCGCGAGGGCAAGATCGTGCTGGTCTCGCCGGCCGAGCAGGCGACGGGCAAGATCGCCTATCCCGGCCTGCCCTGGTGAGGTGGCAGACAGCCTCCCAACCCCTCTGCCCTCATCCTGAGGAGCCGCGTCAGCGGCGTCTCGAAGGATGCTCCAGCCAGCGCCTTCTGGACGATCCTTCGAGACGCGCTCCTGCGGAGCGCTCCTCGGGATGAGGTCTGAGGGATTGACCAGAACGAACAAGACGACAGGCCAAATCCCGCCTCATGCTCGAACTCTCCCAGCAAGCGATCTTCTCCGGCCTGCTCGTCGGCTCGGTCTATGCGCTCGTGGCGCTCGGCATCGCGCTGACCTTCGGCGCGATGAAGATCATCAACCTCGCCCATGGCGAACTCGTGCTGCTGGCCGCCTACATGGCCTATTTCATCGAGAGCCGGACCGGGTGGAACCCCTATGCCGCGATCCCGCTCGCCTTCGCCGTCACGGCTGTCGTCTCGATCGCGGTCTACCTGCTGATCGACCGCATCAAGCTCCATCGCGAACTCAACTCGCTGATCCTGACCTTCGCCATCGGCATCATCCTGACCAACGGCATCCTGCTCGTCTTCGCCAGCGATGTGCGCTCGACCAACTCGCCCACGCTGCAGGACGCGATCTCGCTGCACACCCTATATGCGATGAAGGGCGAACTCACCGCCTTCGTCGTCAGCCTTCTGGTGATGACCGGGTTGTGGTGGTGGCTGAAACTGAGCTGGTATGGCCGCGCGGTGCGCGCCGTCTCGTCCAACCGCGACGCCGCCATGCTGATGGGCATCGACCCGCGACGGGTCGAGCTTGCCGCCTTCCTCGTCGCCGGCGTGCTGGCGAGCGTGGCCGGCGTGGCGCTCTTCACCATGAGCGTGGTCCAGCCTGCGCTGGGGCCGGCGCTGACGGTCAAGGCCTTCGTCGTCACGGTGCTGGCCGGCGTCGGCTCGATCCCCGGCGTGTTCTGTGCGGCGCTGCTTCTCGGCGTCACCGAGGCGATGACGGTGACGCTGGCAAGTTCGGCGCTGCAGGAACTCGTCGGCATGGTCTTGTTCCTGCTCGTGCTCTTCTTCATGCCGAACGGGCTCTTCGGCGCCCGTGCGCGGAGGGGCTGAGGCGATGGTCATGAAGAACCTTCCCGGCCTCCTGCTCGCGCTGGCGGCGGTCCTTGTGCCGCTGGTCTATGGCGGCAACGGCTACATCATGGGCCTGATGGTGTCGGGCCTGATCGTGGCCGGCGTCGCGCTCGCCTGGGCGCTGCTCGGCAACCTCGGCGGCATGGTCTCCTTCGGCCATGCCGCGTTCTTCGGCGTCGGGGCCTATGCCTCGGCGCTGCTCTCGGCCAAGGCCGGCCTGCCGGTGCCGCTCTCGCTGCTCGCAGGCGGCGTGGTTGCGGCGCTCTCATCGCTGGCCATGCTGCCGGCGCTGCGGCTGTCAGGCCCCTATTTCGCGCTCGCGATCCTGGCGTACGCGCACATCTTCAAGATCCTCGCGACCGAACTGAGCTGGCTGACCGGCGGCTCGGCCGGGTTTGCGCGCTTCCCGATTCTGCCGACGATCGCCGGCATCGACCTCTCCAGCCGTATCGGCAGCTACTGGCTGCTCGTGGTCATGGTGGGTCTCTGCCTGCTGGCCTATCGCGCCGTGAAGGCGAGCCATGTCGGCACGGCGCTCCGCGCCATGGCCGAGAGCGAGGACGCGACGCGCGTCGTCGGCGTCAACGCGACTTTGCTCAAGGCCTGGATGCTGCTGCTCTCGGCCTTCATCACCGGACTCTTCGGCGCGATGAACGCCCATATCATCAACTTCCTCGAGCCGGACTACGCCTTCTCCGGCAACTGGTCGGTGCTGCCGATCATCGCCGCGATCTTCGGTGGCTACCGCACCATTCTCGGACCCGTCGCGGGCGCGATCGCGATCTATCTGTTCGACCAGCTCGTCGCGAAGGCGATCCTGCCCGTCGGCCACCAGATCATCCTGGGCGTGCTGCTCGCCGGCATGATCCTGATCGCGCCCAACGGCCTGTTCGGGCTGTTCGGTGCAAAGAAAAAAGGGGCCGCCCATGCTGCGGCTTGAGGACGTCACCGTCCGCTTCGGCGGCCTTGTCGCGTTGAAGGAGGTCTCGTTTTCGCTTGCGGCCGGCGAGATTCTCGGCCTCGTCGGTCCCAACGGTGCAGGCAAGACCACGCTGTTCAACACGATCTCCGGGCTGGTGCGCCCGCGTTCTGGAAAGATCCTGTTCGAAGAGCGCGAGATCGGCGCCATGGCGCTGCATGCCCGCGCCAGGCTGGGCCTCGGCCGCACCTTCCAGATTCCGCAGCCGATGCATCATCTGACCGTGCGGGAGAACCTGACCGTCGCGCAGGTCTTCGGCGCGGGCAAATCCGACCCCGCCCGCATCGACGAGATCCTTCAGGTGATGGAGCTCACTGACCACGCCGAGCGAGACGCCGCGACCGAGCTTGCGCTGCAGGAATTGAAGCGGCTGGAAATCGCCAAGGCGCTGGCGACGAATCCAAGGCTGCTGCTGCTCGACGAGGTCCTGGCCGGCCTCGAAAGCCAGGCCAAGCGCCGCTTCATCGCCAAGCTGCGCGAATTGCACGAGCGTTACGGCCTGACCATCGTCATCGTCGAGCACGACATCGAGACGATCTCGACCCTGTGCTCGCGCGCCGTGGTGCTGAATTTCGGCCAGATGATCGCCGACGGCACGCCAGACGAGGTCTTCCGCAACCCGGCCGTGGTCGAGAGCTATACGGGGACGGCCGATGCTTGAGGTCCGCTCGCTCCGCGCCGGCTATGGCGCGATCAATGTCCTCTGGGACGTTTCGCTCAGCTTCCCCAAGGGCGAGTTGACCGCGATCGTCGGCCCCAATGGCGCCGGCAAGACCACGCTGTTTCGCGCGCTGATGGGTCTCGTGCCTCATCAGGGCGAGATCAGGCTCGACGGCCGCGCCATCAGGGCGAAAACCTGGGACCTGATCGAGGCCGGGCTCGTCATGGTTCCCGAGGGGCGGCTCGTCTTCAAGGACATGAGCGTCGAGGAGAACCTCTCGCTCGGGGCCTATCCGCGCCGCTGCCGCAAGGCGCAAGGGCGCAATCTGGAGCGCGTCTATGACCTTTTCCCACGCCTGAAGGAGCGACGCGCGCAGGCCGCCGGCTCGCTCTCGGGCGGCGAGGCGCAGATGGTCGCGATGGGACGCGGCATGATGAGCGAGCCGCGCATCCTGCTGATCGACGAGCCCTCGCTTGGCCTCGCGCCGGTCATCGTCAAGGAGGTTCTTGGCATCGTGCGCCGGCTCAAGGCCGAAGGCGTCACCATCGCGCTGATCGAGCAGAACACCCATCTCGCGCTCTCGGTGGCCGATAATGTCCACCTGATGCGTTCGGGCAAGGTCCTGCTCAGCCAGAAGGCGGCGCAGGTCGATCTCGCGCGCCTGCACGATCTCTATCTCGCCCGCGAAAGCGGGCCGGCCAAGGTTTGAGCAAAGATGCTGGGGAAAGAGCACATGAGCCACGACGCGTCCCCTTCCCCCCGCTTGCGGTGGGGAAGGGCTAGGGATGGGGGGGCGAACGACTGGGTGAGCCCGGTCGTTCGGCCCCCCACCCCAACCCTCCCCACCGCAAGCGGGGGGAGGGAGCGGAGAGCGCAGCGCCTCACAGCGAGCATCCTGACCCATGGCCCTGCCCCCTTCCCTCGCCAATGCCCTCGATCTGCCCGTCATCGGCTCGCCGATGTTCATCGTCTCGGGCCCGGAACTCGTCATCGCGCAATGCCTCAACGGCGTTGTCGGCTCGTTCCCGGCGCTGAACGCAAGGCCAGCCGACCAGCTCGATGTCTGGATCACCCGGATAAAGGCCGAACTCGCCGCCGCGAAAGCCGCCGACCCGGCGCGAAAGATCGCGCCCTTCGCGGTCAACCAGATCGTCCATACCAGCAACGACCGGCTGCGGCATGACATGGAGCTCTGCGTCAGGCATCAGGTGCCGATCATCATCACCTCGCTGCGCGCGCCGGGCGAGGTCGTCGATGCCGCCCATTCCTATGGCGGGCTCGTCTTCCACGACGTCACCACGATCCGCCATGCCCGGAAGGCGCTGGAGGCCGGCGTCGACGGTTTGATCCTGGTCTGCGCCGGGGCCGGCGGTCATGCCGGGACGCTCTCTCCCTTCGCGCTGGTCGGCGAAGTCAGGCGCTTCTTCGACGGGCCGCTCATCCTGTCGGGGTCGATCGCGACCGGCCAGGCGATCCTGGCGACGCAGGCGATGGGGGCCGATCTCGCCTATATCGGCACCCGCTTCATCGCCACAAAGGAAGCCAACGCCGCGCAGGGCTACAAGGACATGATCGTCGGGACGAGCGCAGCCGACATCGTCTACACGCCCTATTTCACCGGCGGGCCGGGCAACCCTCAAGCCATCGATTGCGGCGCAGGGACTCGACCCCGATGCGCTGCCCGATGCCGACAAGACCAAAATGAGCTTCGGCTCCGGCACGGCCAAGGCCTGGCGCGACATCTGGGGCTCGGGCCAGGGCGTCGGACTGATCGACGATGCACCGCCGGTCGCCGAGGTGATCGCACGGCTGAAGGCCGAATATTTGCAGGCGAAAGCCGCCTTGACCAGCAGCTGAGCGAGGACACCGAGATGACCGCAACCATCCTGACCGAGACCGTCGCGCAAGGCGTCGTCCAGATCACCATGAACCGGCCCGAGCGCAAGAACGCGCTCGACCGGGCAAGCTATCAGGGCCTGATCGACGCGATCGGCGCAGCCGAGGCCGACGACGACATTCGCGCCATCGTCCTGACCGGGGCCGGCGGCTGCTTCACCAGCGGCAACGACATCAAGGATTTCGCAGCGGCAGCCGACACCGGCCCGCGCATCGCCATGGACTTCCTGACCGCGATCTCGACCGCGAGGAAGCCGATCGTCGCCGCCGTCGAGGGCTTTGCGGTGGGCATCGGCACCACGCTGCTGCTGCACTGCGACCTGGCCTACGGGGCCAAGGGCGCGAGCTTCCGCATGCCCTTCGTCGCGCTGGGCCTGTGTCCGGAGGGCGCGTCGTCCTATCTGCTGCCCCTGATCGCCGGCTCCAAGCGCGCCGCCGAACTCCTGATGCTGGCCGAGGCCTTCGGCCCGGAAACCGCGCTGGAGGCCGGCCTGCTCAATGCGGTGACGCCGGAGGGCGGCGCGCTGCCGATGGCGGTCGAGAAGGCCCGCGCGCTCGCGGCCCTGCCCCCGCAATCGGTCGCGCTGACCAAGATGCTGCTGAAGCGCGGCCACGCGACCAGCGTCGCCGAGACGATCGCGACCGAAGGCCGCCATTTCGGCGAGCGCCTGATGTCGGCCGAGGCGCAGGCCGCCTTCGCCGCCTTCCTGATGAAGCGCTGAGCCAGCATGACCATCACCAGAAACACCACCGTCATCCCGGACGCAGCGAAGCGGAGCTCCGGGATCCATCGTAAGGCCCGACAGCGCCCTATGATGGATCCCGGATCTGCGCGGCTTCGCCGCTTGTCCGGGATGACGTGGTGTTTCCTCGGATCACGATCATGCAGCGCGTGAAACCGATGCTCGTGCGCCACAACCATGCGCCGGAGGTCGAGCCCGACGACACGAAGGACGACCGCCACTTCGTCACGGCGCTGGCGCGCGGACTGGATGTACTGGCCTGCTTCCGGCGCGGCGAGCGCACGCTTGGCAACTCCGAGATCGCCGAGCGCTGCGGGCTCGCTCGTTCCACCGTGTCGCGCCTGACCCATACGCTGACCACGCTGGGCTATCTGCACCCCGTGCCGGAATCGGGCGGCTATCGCCTCGGCACGGCGCTGATCGCGCTCGGCGCGACCGCGCTGGCGGGCCTCGACGTGCGGCAACTGGCGCGGCCCGGCATGCGCGAGATCGCGATCCTCTCCAACGCCTCGGTGGGCCTGGGCGTCCGCGACCGGCTCAGCATGCGCTATATCGAGTGCTGCCGGGGCGAGGCCGCAATCGCGCTCAACATGGATGTCGGCTCGCGGCTCTCCATGGCCCGCAGCGCCATGGGCCGGGCCTATCTCGCCGTCTGCGACGAGGCCGAGCGCCGCGCCATTCTCGACGACATCCGCTCGGTCGATGATGCCGGCTGGCCGCGCCTGCGCGACGGCGTCGAGCGCGCGCTCGCCGATTACCGCGAATTCGGCTGCGCCCGCTCCTTCGGTGACTGGCAACCGACGGTCGACGCCATCGCCGTCGCCTTCCGGCCCGGCGGCGGCCTGCCGCCGATGTCGATCAATTGCGGCGCGCCCAGCGTCATCCTCGACCGGGAGGTGCTGATGAGCGAGGTCCGCCCACGCCTGATCGCGCTCGCCGCCAGCCTCGAAGGGGTGATGGGCTCGTGAGCGACCTCGATCTGCCGCTGTCGGGCATCCGCGTGCTCGATCTCTCGCGCATCCTGGCCGGCCCATGGTGCGGGCAGGTGCTGGGCGATCTCGGGGCCGAGGTGATCAAGGTCGAGCATCCCGGCCGCGGCGACGACACGCGCGACTGGGGATTTCGGCTGGGCCAACCTGAAGACAAAAAAGCCGCCAACACCTGCTATTTCAACAGCGTCAACCGCAACAAGCGCGCCATCGGCGTCGATCTCGGCAAACCCGAAGGCTTGGCCATCGTCCGCGATCTCGCCGCCAGGAGCGACGTGCTGATCCAGAACTTCAAGACCGGCGGGGCCGACAAGCTCGGCCTCGGCTACGAGGCCTTGAGCGCGCTCAACCCGGGCCTGATCTACTGCTCGATCGCCGGCTACGGCTCCGACGGACCCGAGGCGACCCGCCCCGGCTACGACCTCGTCATCCAGGGCGAATCGGGTCTGATGGGGATGAACGGCAATGACGACCAGCCGCCGCTGAAATTCGGCGTCGCCATCGTCGATCTGTTCACCGGCCAGTTCTCGGCTCAAGCCATCCTGGCGGCGCTGGTCCAGAGAGGCCGCACGGCTAAGGGCCGGCACATCGAGATGGCGCTGTTCGATTGCGGCCTCTCCGTCACCTCCTATTACGGGCTGGAGGCGCTGGCCTTGGGCGAAGACCCGCCGCGCTACGGCAACGCCCATCCCTCGATCGTGCCCTATGGCGTCTTCGAGGCGGCCGACGGCCCGCTCGTCATCACTGTCGGCAACAACGCCCAGTTCGAGCGCTTCTGCCGCAAGGTCATCGAACGGCCCGATATCGCCGACGATCCGCGCTTTTCCACCAATCTCCAGCGCACGCAGCATCGCGCCCTGATCGTCCCGGCGATCCTCGCCGAACTCGCCGCCCGCCCGCGCGCGCTGCTGCTCGAACGGCTCGCCGCCAACGGCATTCCTTGCGGCGAGGTGCTGGGCCTGCATCAGGCGCTGCGTTCTCCCCGTGCGACGCAGGCCGGCATGGTCTCCGAAGACGCGGCGAATGCAGCGACGCCCTCAGTGCTCTCGCCGCCCTACCGGCTCGACGGAAACAGGATGCCGGTGCGCCATCGCCCGCCGGGGCTCGGGCAAGACACCGACGCGGTGCTGGACGAGATCGGTCTGGATGCTGACCGGCGCGCGGCCCTGCGCGCCGCGGGGACCATCGCCTGAGCGAGCAGCCGGGCTCAGGCAGGCGCAGCGCGCGCCCTGCCGATCGGCAGCGCCTTCCAGATCATCAGCGCCCAGAGCAGCAGCGTCGCGACGCCGAGCGTGCCGGCGATCGGCCGGCTCAGGAAGCCGAGGAAGGAGCCGTCCGCCTTGATCATCGAGCTCATGAAGTTCTGCTCCAGCATCTCGCCGAGCACGAGGCCGAGGATCAACGGCGCGACCGGGATGCCCTGCTCCTCGAGGAACCAGCCGAACAGACCCATCACCACCATCAGCACGACGCCGTATAGCGAATTGGTCATCGCGAATGAGCCGACCATGCAGAAGATCAGGATGATCGGCAGCAGGATGTTGCGCGGCACCCGCAGTATCTGCTTGGCCGACTTGATCGCCGCCCAGCCGAGCGGAAACATCAGCAGATTTGCGATGATAAAGATGATGAAGACGGCATAGATCAGCTCCGGCGTCTGCAGGAAGACGCTCGGGCCGGGATTCATTCCCTTCATGTAGAGCACGCCGATCACGATCGCAGTGATTGAATCGCCGGGAATGCCGAAGACCAGCGCGGGAATCCAAGCGGCGGCGAGCGCCGAATTGTTGGCCGAGGTCGAATCGACGATGCCTTCGATGTGTCCGGTGCCGAACTTTTCCGGCTCTTTCGAGAGCTTCTTGGAGACCGCGTAGGAGACCCAGGCCGCGATGTCGGCGCCGGCTCCGGGCAGCGCACCGATCACCGTGCCGATCATCGAACCGCGGAAAAAGTTCTTCCAGTATTTCCGCGTCACCTCGCCAAGGCCGGTGAACATGTTGCCCACGACCTGCTGGACGCGCATGCCCCCGCTTTCCATCGTCACCGCCCCGCGCAGCAGTTCCGAAACCGCGAACATTCCGATCAGCGTCGGGATGAAGTTGATTCCCGAGAGCAGGTCGATGTTGCCGAAGGTGAAGCGCGGCTGCCCGGCCGCCGGGTCGATGCCGACGCAGCCGATGGCGAGACCTATGAACAGCGAGAGCAGGCCCTTGAGCGGATCGCCCGTGCCGATGAAAACGGCGCAGGTCAGGCCCAGGCAAGCCAGCCAGAAATACTCGAAGGACGAAAAATTGATCGCGACCTCGGCCAGCACCGGCGCCAGCACGATCAGGATGATGACGCCGAAGATGCCGCCCAGCACCGAGAAGACGAGATTGACGCCCATGCACAAGTCGAGCTGACCCTTCTTGGTCATCTCGTAGCTCTCATCGGCATAGGCGGCCGAAGCCGGCGTGCCTGGCATGCGCAGCATTGCGGCCGGGATGTCGCCGGCGAAGATCGCCATCGCCGTTGCGGTGACGATCGCGCCCAGCGCTGGCACCGGCGCCATGAAGAAGGTCACCGGCACCAGCAGGGCCGTCGCCATCGTGGCCGTCAGGCCGGGCATCGCGCCGACGAACATGCCGAACATGGCCGAGCCCATGATGACGGCCAGCACATAGGGGTCGAAGACGAGGCCGAAGGCCGTGGCGATCGCTGTCATGTCCGGCTCCTCACAGGATGCTGTCGAGGATGCCGCGCGGCAAGGGCACACGCATCAGCGAACCGAAGAAGTACTGGACCAGCCATGTCATGACGACGGCGACGATCAGCGCCGTCACCGGCCTGACTCCAAACCAGAGGAACAGGCAAAGCTGGATCAGGAACGCGGTCAGGATGAAGCCCAGCGGCTCCGACGCGAGGATGTAGAACACCATGGCCGCCATCATCAGCGCGAACGAGGCGAGCCGACGCGGCTGGCGCGTCCACTCCGCGAGGCCAAGCCAGGGGCTGCCCGCTACGCGCCGCTCCTTCAGACCTCGCAGAACGAGCATCGCCGAGCACAGGATGATGCCGCTGGCGATGATGCGCGGGAACAGGCTGGGGCCGTATTTCTGGCCGGGGAAGGGCGGGAACGAGAAGGTCAGCGCGATCATCGCTCCGGCGAGGAGGATGAACAGCGCGCCGACGACGGCATCGTTGAAACGCATGGGCTGCGGACCTTGCGAGGAGGCCAGGCACGCGTCGGCGTGCGGTGACGGCCTTCTGGAGCCAAGTGGCAAAAAATGCGGAGCGGCCGCGCCGGCGGCCGCTCCCTGGCATTGGACCGAGGTCAGGCCTTCTTGGCGAGGCCGGCCGCGGTCATGGCCGAACCCATCGCCTTGTCGCCTTCGGCCATGAACTTGGCGAAACCGGCCTGATCCGAGAACTTCATGCCGAAGCCGCGCGCGTTCATGAAGTCCTGGAACTCCTTCGAGTCGTAGGCCTTCTTCAGCTCGGAAATCAGCGTCGCCTGGACATCGGCCGGCAGGCCCTTCGGCCCGGCGATGCCGCGCCATGCGCCAACCGAGTAGTTGATGCCGAGCGATTCGTTCAGCGTCGGCACGTCCTTGAACTGCGGGTTGCGCTCGGAGGCCATGATGGCCAGCGACTTGGCCTTGCCGGCGTCGATCATGGCGCGCCCCTCGGGCACCGAGCAGGTCACCATGTCGATGCCGCCGGCGGCGAGATCCTGCATGGCCGGAGCCGCGCCGTTCGAGGGCGCCCAGGCGACATGGTTCGGCTGAAGCCCCATCGCCTGCAGCCAGCCGATCAGCGCGAGATGCCAGATGCCGCCCTGCCCGGTTCCCGATGCCTTGAACTTGCCGGCCGGGGCGGCCTTGATCGCGTCGGCGAGCGCCTTGATGTCCTTGTAGGGCGAGTCCGACTTGACCTGCACGCCCGGAGGATCCTCGTTCATCAGGGCGAGCGGCGTATAGCTCGTCGGGTTGAGCTCGGTCAGGCCCTGATGATGCATCATGGTGATTTCCACCGTGATCATGCCGATGGTGTAGCCGTCGGGCGCAGCCGTCGCGATCGCAGAATGGCCGACCACGCCGGAGCCACCGGTGCGGTTCACGACGTTGAAGGGCTGGCCGAGATTCTTCTCGAGGATCGCGCCGATAATTCGCGCCGTGGCGTCCGTGCCGCCGCCCGCGCCCCATGGGCAGACGAGGGTGACCGGCCGGTTCGGCCATTTCGCCTGGCCAAGGGCCGGACTGGCGACCAGACCCGCCGCGCCGGCGGCTGCCGCGCCCTTCAGAATGGTACGTCTGCTGATGATGTCGTTCACGATGTTTTCTCCCTAAATCGATTTAGTCATGAGCACTCCTCGGACTGAGACCGGGGCGCTCTTGGATAGGCGCGCTATCTGAGCCGATTGTCGCGGCGCAGACAACTGCTGTTTGCGTCGAACGTCACAATCCGCAGACGACCGGCAGCGCCGCCTTGCCGGCCTTCTCGACCACCGCGCCGGTGCTGAGATCGCCGCCGGCAACCGCTGTCGCGACGGCAACGCCGGCCTTGCTAAGGAAAGCCTGCAGCGCCACTCCGTCCGCGATCGCATAGGCACGCTGCGGCGCGATCCCTGCGACCAGCACCTTGTCGGACGGGTTGGCAGTGACGAGGCCGACCCAGCGCCCCTGCCGGTCGAACACCGGGCTGCCCGCCTGCCCCGGCTGGAGCGGTGCGAACACCGCCGCGCCCTGCCCGATCCGGGCGCCGGCGCCCGGCAGAGCGAGCGCGGCGCGCTTGCCGCCATCGTCGCCGAAGGCGAGGAGTACGACGTTCTCCTTGTCCGCCAGCGGCTCAGCCCGCAGCCCCGGCGCGATTGCACCCACGCCGCCGTCGAGATCGAGCACGGCAAGCCCGCTGGCCTCGTCCTTCAGCCGCAGCCGCGCAACGCGTCCGCCGGCGCGCAGCGTGCGACACCCGTCGAGCGTGCTCGCCGCCGTCAGCACGGCGCGGTCGGACAGGGCGAGCCCGACACCGTGGCGCTCGGTCGGCCGCACCGGGACCGGCGGCAGTTGCGGCGAGGCGCCGGTCAGTCCTGCGATCGCGCCGCCCGGCGTCGTTGCCGGCCCACTCGGCGCAGGCCCGGTCGGAAACGGCTCGAAGCTGGACGCGATCGCGATCACCAGTTTGTCGAGACCGGGTCCGAGCGCCTTGTCGTAGCCGATCGAGAAGCCACGCAGGCCCTGCGGCCCGGCCGCGAGGCGGCGATAGAACTTGCCCGTCGGCGTCTCGCCGGTGATGACGAAGAAATCCGGCCGCAGCAGCTTGTAGGTGATCTTGCGGCCGGGATTGTTCGGATTGGCGGCAGTGGCGCGCTCGAAAATCTGGTCGAGGTTTTCGCCCGGCGGCGTGGTGCTGAGATCGAGCGTGACCTTGCCGTCGGCGCTCTGCCAGCGGCTGCCGCCGGTCGGCAGGGCCTCGCGCTTGGGAAGCACGGTTTGCGGCACGCCAAGCCTGATGCCGGTGCGCTCGTCGCTGACGATCCTGAAGCCGGCGGCGTCGCGCGCCGCCTGCCCCTGCTGCGCCAGAACGCGCCGCTCGGCCGGTGTCAGCAGCCCGTCGGCAGCGCCCTTGCCGGCCTTGAAGGCGTTGACGGCCCGGAAGGTCAGCGGCCCGTAGCCGCCGCTGGCGGCGCTATTGAGATGGCCGGTCCAGATCAGATCGGTCTGGATCGCCTTGCGTTCGGCCTCGGCCAAGGCCTCGAACGTCGTCTGCGCGGCGGCCAGTTGCGGGTTGGGCGCCGGCGTCTGCGCGAGCGACGCTCCCGACAAGGCGAAGACCCCAGCCAGCACGAGACCGGCACAGCCGCTCCGCAGGCAAGCAGATCCGATCGTCAGCATCATCGCCCGTCTCCCCAAGCGGTCAGAGGCTGCGGCATTCAGCGACAGATCGCTCGGCTCCGCAACTGCGATCGCGCATCCTCCCGTCGCTTTCGGATTGCACGCGCAAGCGTCGGTGATAGCCTGCGAACCGGATCGGCAGCCCCGTCATCCAGTCGATGCGCGCCTGCGCGAGACTGCCGGTCCGGCCCGATGGAGACGACGACCATGACGCTGCTCGCCCGCCTCGCGCTTGTCTTGGGTCTGACGGTCGCGGCCGTCCCCGCTTTCGCCCAGAAGGCCTATGTCCGCGCCGATCTCGCGACCCAGGGCCAGCAGCTCGAGGATCGACTCAAGCGCGAGGTCTCTGCCGGCCAACCTGCGGCCGCCGCGTTGCGTGACGGCCTCGCAGCGCTGGCGCGTGGCGACGCCCGCGCCGCCCTTCCCCGCGCCAACGCCGCCGTGGTGGCCGAACCGAACAATGCCGCCGCCTGGCGGCTGATGGCCAACGCGGCCAACGCGATCGAGCCACGCGACTACCGCGAGCGCTACGAACTGCGCGAGCGCGCGGTGTCGGCCGCCTATCTCGCCTATCAGCGCTCGGCCAACCGGGCCGACGAGGCCGCCTCGCTCGGCGTGCTCGCCCGCACCTTCGAGAAGAACGAGGTCTGGCGCCCGGCGCTGACGACGTATCGGCTCAGCCTCGACATCGCCGACAACGCCTCGCTGCGCACCGCCTACGAGGCCCTGCGCGAGACGCGCGGCTTCCGCCTGACCGGCAACAAGGTCGACGCCGACGCTGCCTCGCCGCGCGCCTGCTTCGAATTCTCCGAGCCGCTGGCGCGCGGCCGCGTCGATTTCGCGCCCTATGTCGCGGTGACCGGCGGAAGAACTGCCCAAGGATCTGGCGATTTCGCCGTCAGCGCCGAGGAGCGCCAGATCTGCGTCGACGGCCTGCGCCATGGCGAGCGCTACGCCTTCGTCATCCGCCAGGGCGTGCCTTCAGCGATCCCGGACGAAAAGCTGCTGAAATCGGGCGATTACGAGATCTATGTTCGCGACCGTACGCCGTCGGTGCGCTTCACCGGCAAGAACTACGTGCTGCCGCGCACCGGCCAGCAGGGCGTGCCGGTCGTCTCCGTCAATGCCGACAAGCTCGATCTCGAAGTGATGCGGATCGGCGACCGCAACCTGATCAACTCGGTCCATTCCGAGGACTTTCTGGGCCAGCTGGGTAGCTACCAGTCCAAGCAGATCGCCTCCGACAAGGGCCAGACCGTCTGGACCGGCTCGATGGAGGTCAAGTCCGAACTCAACAAGGACGTGATCACCGCCTTCCCGGTGATCGAGGCGGTCGGCGCGCTGAAAGCCGGCGTCTATGTGATGTTCGCCAAGCCGAGCGGCGGCCGCGCACCCGATCCCAGCACCTTCGTCGATGGCGACTCCAATGACGACGGCGTCGTCCGCGCTACGCAATGGTTCGTCGTTTCCGATCTCGGCCTGACCGCCTTCACCGGCCCCGACGGCGTGCATGTGCTGGTGCGCTCCCTCGCCGACGCCGCTCCGGTCGCCAACACGGAGGTTCGGCTCGTCGCCCGCAACAACGAGATCCTCGGAACGGCCCGCTCGGACGCAAACGGCTATGCCCGCTTCGATGCCGGCCTTGGCAAGGGCCAGGGCGGCAATGCGCCCGGTCTCGTCACAGCGCTGCTCGGCGAGGATTACGGCTTCCTCGACCTCAAGCAGACCGCGTTCGATCTCTCCGATCGCGGGGTCAAGGGCCGCGTCGCGCCCGCCGGCCTCGACGCCTATCTCTACACCGAGCGCGGCGTCTACCGCTCGGGGGAGACGGTCTATCTCACCGGCCTGCTGCGCGATGCGCGCGGCGCGGCCGTCACCGGACTGCCGCTGACCATCGCGGTCAAGCGCCCCGACGGCGTCGAGTACCGCCGCCGCCAGGTCGAGGACCAGGGCGCGGGCGGGCGTGCTCATGCGATCCCGCTGATCTCCGGCGCGCAGACCGGCACCTGGCGCGTTCAGGCCTATGCCGATCCCAAGGGCCCGGCGATCGGCGAAGTTTCGTTCCTTGTCGAGGACTATGTGCCCGAGCGGCTGGAATTGACGCTGGCGCCGAAGAGGCCGGTCCTGCAGGCCGGTGAGCCGGCAGAGATCGACCTGACCGCGCGCTATCTCTACGGCGCGCCCGGCTCCGAGCTCGACGTCACCGGCTCGATGACGATCCGCGCGGCAGGACAGAGCGCCATCCCCGGTTTTGCCGGCTATCAGGTCGGCCTGACCGACGAGGCCTTCGAGCCGGTCCAGTCCGAATTCGAGGACAGCGCCACGACGGATGCAGCCGGCAAGGTCACCGTCGCCAACCCCGTCGCGCAGCCGGACACCAACCGCCCGCTCGAGGTCGAGCTGACCTTGCGCGTCGGCGAGCCCGGCGGACGCGCCATCGCGCGCTCGGTGACGCTGCCGATCGTGCCCAAGGGCGCGGCGATCGGCGTGAAGAAGCTGTTCAAGGACGGCGAACTCGGCAACGGCCAGACCGCGAGTTTCGAGGTCATCATGGCCAATGGCGATGGCCGCCGGCTTGCCCGGCCCGGTGTGAAATGGACGCTGTCCAAGGTCACGCGCAACTATCAGTGGTTCTTCCAGGACGGCCGCTGGAATTTCGAGGGGGTCAAGCAGACGCGGCGCGTGGCGGACGGCGAGGTCGCGGTCAGCGCCAATGCCGGTGCGCAAATCGCCTCGGCCGTCGACTGGGGCAATTACCGTCTCGACGTGTCGGCCGACGGCTCCGACGCGACCGAGACCTCCGTCTCCTTCACCGTCGGGTACGAGGCCGACAAGACCGCCGATACGCCCGACGTGCTCGATGTCGCGCTCGACAAGGCGTCCTATGCCGAGGGCGAAAGCCTGCAGGTTAGGCTCTCGCCCCGCTTCGCCGGCGAGGCGACGCTCGCCGTGATCAGCGACCGCCTCGGCGAACTGCTCACCATCGACGTACCGGCCGGCGGGGCGACCGCATCGATCCCGGTCAAGGCGGAATGGGGCGCCAGCGCCTATCTCGTCGTGCTTGCGCATCGGCCGATGGATAACGCCGCCCAGCGCCTGCCCGGCCGCGCCATCGGCCTGTCCTGGTTCCAGATCGGCAAGGAAAACCGCACGCTGGCAATCGATCTCGGCGCGCCCAATCTGGTGCGCCCGCTCTCGACGCTGTCGCTGCCGGTCAAGGTCACCGGCGCGCGCGCCGGCGAGGACGCCTTCGTGACGGTCGCCGCCGTAGATGTCGGCATCCTCAACCTGACCCGTTTCGAATCGCCCGATCCGAGCAAGTTCTTCTTCGGCCAGCGCCAGCTCGGCCATGAGTTGCGCGATCTTTACGGCTACCTGATCGACGGCATGCAGGGCGTGCGCGGCGCGATCCGGACCGGGGGCGACGGCGCACCCGCGCTTGCCGGCGAGAAGCCGACACATGAGCCGGTCGCGCGCTATTCGGGCGTCGTCAAGGTCGGGCCCGACGGCACGGCCAAGGTCGATTTCGACATGCCAGCCTTTAACGGCTCGGTTCGGGTGATGGCGGTCGCCTGGTCGGCGGGCCGTACCGGCCAGGCCAGCGCCGACGTGATCGTGCGCGATCCGGTGGTGGCGCAGGCGACTCTGCCGCGCTTCCTCGCCATCGGCGACCAGTCGCGCTTCCATCTCCAGATCGACAATGTCGAGGGTCCCGCTGGCCCCTATGTCGTCGATCTCGATGTGCGCGGCCCCGTGCTGATCGCGGCCGATGCGACGCGGCGCACGGTCCAGCTCGCAGCCGGGGCCAAGACGCAGATGACGCTGCCGGTCACCGCCGCAGGGCTCGGCCGCGCCGAGTTCGACGTCAGGATCACGGGTCCGGGAGGCGTCGGCACGGTGCAGAATCTCGCCGTGCGTGTGCAGCCCTCGGCCGCGACGATCGCGCGGCGCGTGGTCCGGCCCATCCCCGGCAATGGCGGCGCGATCACGGTCTCGGCCGATCTGATGACCGATCTCGTGCCGAACTCCGGACAGGTCTCGGTCTCGGTGTCGCCGCTGGCGGCGCTCGACGTGCCGGCGCTGCTCAAAGCGCTCGACCGCTACCCCTATGGCTGCACCGAACAGACGGTGAGCCGCGCTCTGCCGCTGCTCGCGGTCAACAAGCTCGCCACGATGGAGAACCTCTCGCTCGACAACACTGCCGACGAGCGCGTCAACGGCGCGATCGAGCGCGTGCTGGCGCGGCAGGGCGCGAATGGCTCCTTCGGGTTGTGGGGAGTCGGCGGCGAGGATCTGTGGCTCGACGCGTTCGTGGCCGACTTCCTGACGCGGGCCCGCGAGCTGCAGTTCGCGGTGCCGGCCATCGCCTTCAACCTCGCGCTGGACCGCCTGCGCAACCAGGTCGTCAACACGAGCGAGATCAATAAGGAGGATGCCGCCGGCATCGCCTATGCGCTCTATGTGCTGGCCCGCAACGGCCGGCCGGTGATGGGCGATCTGCGCTACCTCGCCGACAACAAGCTGAACGATTTCGCCACGCCTCTGGCCCGCGGGCAGATCGGTGCGGCTTTGTCTGCGCTGGGCGACCGCAGCCGCGGCCGCGCCGCCTTCACCAGCGCGCTGGCAAGCCTGCAGGCGACGCGCGACGACGGGCTCTCGCGCTCCGATTACGGCACGCGGCTGCGCGACGGCGCGGGCGTGCTGGCGCTGATCGCCGAGGCCAATGGCGAGCGCGCCGATATCGGCCGCGCCGCTGCGGTCGTTGAGCAAGCGCGCAATGCGGCGCGCTACACCTCGACGCAGGAGCAGATGTGGATGGTGCTGGCCGCCCAAGCCATGGCGAAGGACGCCGAGGGCATGTCGCTCGTCGTCGATGGCACGGAACGCAAAGGCCCCCTCTACCGCACGATCTCGCAGGAGGCGCTGGAAGCCAAGCCGCTCACCGTCGCCAATCCGGGCGCAGGCGCGGCCCAGGCCGTGATCACCGTCTCCGGCATACCGACAGGCGCGGAGCCGGCGCTCAATCAGGGCTTCGGACTGGAACGGGTGATCTACACGATGAAGGGCGAAAAGGCCGACCCAGCCCGCCTGCGCCAGAACGAGCGCTATGTCGTGGCGCTGACCGTGACCGAGCCGACAGCCCGCTACGGCCGCGTGCTGCTGGTCGATCCGCTGCCGGCCGGCCTTGAGATCGAGAACGCCAACCTCACGGAAGGAGCTTCGGTGGCGGGGCTCGACTGGCTGAAGCAGGAGGTCACCCCGGTCCACACCGAGGCGCGCGACGACCGCTATGTCGCAGCCTTCGACCGCGACGGCTCCAGCACCCAGAAGCTCGCCTTCACCGTCGCCTATATCGCCCGGGCCGTCTCGCCCGGCCGCTATGTCGCGCCGGCCGCCGTGATCGAGGACATGTACCGGCCCGACAGGTTCGGGCGGACGGCGTTCGGGACGGTGGACATCGCGTCGGCGCGGTAGGGCGATGACCTCGGACGACTCAGGACGACGCGACTCCCCTCCCCCTCGTGGGGAGGGGGTGGGGGGCGCGCCACCTGATGAGCGCTTGGCGAATGAGACGTCGGACCATCCACATCGTCACATAATCGATCGCTCACCTGGTCGATCGCCCCCCACCCCTGCCCCTCCCCACAAGGGGGAGGGGTTCGCGCAGCGCTATCGGAGCAAGATGACGATCGCCGCCGCCTCTTTCGCCCTCCTCGTCACCGCCGCCACCGCAACCCTCCTCGCCTACGCCGCGACCCTCCCCCCGCTCGACTTCGCAGCCGCCTCCGAGCGCTCCACAGTCGTGCTCGACCGCGAGGGCCGGCTGCTCCGCCCCTTCCTGACGCAGGACGGCCGCTGGAAGCTGCCGGTCACGCATGCCGACGTCGATCCGCGCTATCTCGCCATGCTGAAGGCCTATGAGGACAGGCGCTTCGACCACCATGCCGGCATCGACCTGGCAGCCACGGCGCGGGCGGCATGGCAGGCGCTCACCAATGGCCGCATCGTCTCTGGCGGCTCGACGCTGTCGATGCAGGTCGCTCGCCTGCTGGAGCCGCGCGAGGAGCGCTCGCTGTCGGCCAAGCTCAGGCAGGCAGTCCGCGCGATCGAACTGGAGCGCCGCTTCGCCAAGAGCCGCATTCTCGATCTCTACCTCACGCTCGCGCCCTTCGGCGGCAATCTTGAAGGCGTGCGCGCCGCGAGCTTCGCCTATTTCGGCAAGGAGCCGAAGCGGCTCTCCACCGCCGAGGCGGCCCTGCTCGTCGCCCTGCCGCAAGCGCCCGAGCAGCGGCGGCCGGACCGTTTCGCGGCTGCCGCCGAGCGGGCGCGCGAGCGCGTGCTGGCCCGCGCCGCCGATGCCGGCATCGTCACGCCAGCCGAAATTGCCGCCGCCCGCGAAGAGCCGGTCCCGACTGCGCGAAAGCCATTCCCCAATCTCGCGCCCCACGTCGCCGAGCAGGTCGTTGCGCAAGCCCCGGCCGAGCCTGTCCATAAGCTGACGCTCGATGCACGCCTGCAGGCCAATCTCGAAAACCTCGCCCGCGAGCGTGTGGTGACACTGCCGCCGCAGGTCTCGACCGCAATCCTCGTCGTCGACAACGAGACCGGCGCGATCCGCGCCTCGGTCGGCGGCGTCGATTATTTCGCATCAGAACGCGCAGGCTCGCTCGACCTGACGCGGGCGCTGCGCTCGCCTGGCTCGGCGCTGAAGCCCTTCATCTACGCGCTCGCCTTCGATAACGGCATCGCTCATCCCGAGACGATGCTGGAGGATCGCCCGGCGCGCTACGGCATCTATGTGCCCGAGAATTTCGACATGACCTTCCAGGGCATGGTTTCGGCGCGAAAGGCGCTGCAATTGTCGCTGAACGTGCCGGCGGTCGAGCTTCTCTCTGCGGTCGGCCCGCAGCGCTTCCTGTCGCGATTGCGCGATGCAGGCGTCATGATCGCCATGCCTAAGGAGGGCGGCGCGCCCGGCCTCGCGGTCGGCTTGGGCGGTCTCGGCATCACGCTGTCGGACCTGACGCGGCTCTATGTCGGGCTGGCGCGCGGCGGCGAGATGACGGAGTTGGCCGTGAAGGCCTCGCCTGCGGCCGGAGCGGCCCTGCTTCGCCTCGTCGATCCCGTCGCCGCCTGGTACGTCGCCGACACGCTGCTCGGCGCAGCCCCGCCGCTCAACGCCGCGCCTGGCCGCATCGCCTACAAGACCGGGACGTCCTACGGCTATCGCGATGCCTGGGCGGTCGGTTTCGATCGCAAGCACACCATCGGTGTCTGGGTCGGCCGCGCCGACAATGGTGCGGTGCCCGGCCTCGTCGGTCGCACGGTCGCGGCCCCGATCCTGTTCGACGCCTTCGCGCGGCTCGGCCACGATCCGCGCCCCTTCCCGATGCCGGCAGACGCGATCACGACAAGCGCCGCGCAATTGCCGCCGCCTTTGCGTCATCTGCGTCAGGATATCCCCAAGACGGTGCTGGCCATGGCGACGCCGTCGCTGAAGCTTGCCTTCCCGCCCGAGGGTGCGCGCATCGACCTCGCCGCATCGAGCGTCGATGGCCGCGCACTCCTCAACCTTAAGGTCTCGGGCGGCGCGCCGCCCTTCACCTGGCTGGTCGATGGCGCGCCGGTGCTGTCGCCCACCCGGCGGCGCGAGGCCGCCTGGCAGCCGGACGGGCGTGGCTTCGTTCGGATTTCCGTGATCGACGCGGCCGGCGTCAGCGAAAGCGTGTCCGTCAGGCTGCAGTAGCGGGCGTCAGATCGCCCGCTTGCCGATGATGGCGAAGCGCAGCTTGCTGGAGATAAAGTCGATCGCCGACACGGCGGCCAATATGAGCAGGATCAGGAACGAGACCTGCTGCCATTCCAGCGTGCGGATCGTCTCGGCAAGATAAAGCCCGATGCCGCCGGCGCCGACGATGCCGATGATGGTCGAGGAACGCGTGTTGGACTCGATGTAGTAAAGCACCTGGCTCGCAATCACCGGCAGCACCTGCGGGATCATGCCGAAGCGGATCTCATGCAGCTTGCCGCCGCCCATCGAGGTGACGCCCTCGACCGGCTTGCGGTCGGCGGCCTCGATCGCCTCGGAATAGAGCTTTCCGAACGCGCCGATGTCGCTGGTCATGATCGCCAGCATGCCAGCGAAGGGGCCCAGGCCGACGACATTGACCCAGATCAGCGCCCAGATCAGCGCATCGACGCCGCGGACCGTGTCGAGCGAGCGCCGCGCCAGGAAATGCACGACCTTGTTGGCGATGACGTTGCGCGCCGCGATGAAGCCGAGCGGAAAGGCGATGATCGCGGCTAGGATCGTGCCGAGAAAGGCGATCGCGATGGTCTCGAACAGCGCCTTGACGAACAGCATGCCGCGCGCCCACGTGCCCGGATCGGGCGGCAGCATCAGCACCACGAAGGTTCCGAGATTGCCGAGCCCGTAGATGACGCGCCAGAACGAGACTTCCAGCGTCGTCAATCCGTAGAGGAACAGGCCGACCAGCCCGGCGACGACAGCGACTGTCGTCAGGCGCGTCTGCAAAGAGCCGTCTATGGCGGCCTGATGGCGGCCGATCAGCGCGGCGCGGTCGGTCGCGGAAAGCGCGAGACTCATTTGCCGTGCTCCAGGCTGATCAGGCTGTGGCGCAGGCGCTCGGTGCCGTAGTCGATCAGCATCACGGTGACGATGATCAGCAGCAGGATCGCGCTGACGTCGGTGAAGTAGAATTTCCGGATCGCCTCGATCAGGTCCTGCCCGATCCCGCCGGCGCCGACGAAGCCCATGATCGACGCGCCGCGCACATTGATCTCGAAGCGCAACAGCGAATAGCTCGCGAAATTGGACAGTACCTGCGGCACCACGGCGAAGCGGATCACCTGCCACCAGCCGGCGCCCGTCGCGGTCAGCCCGTCGACCGGCTTCATGTCGATGTTCTCGACGACTTCCGAAAACAACTTGCCCATCGCGCCCATGGTATGGATGGCGATGGCGAGCACGCCCGGCAGCGGTCCGAGCCCGAAGGCGATGACGAAGATCAGCGCAAAGACGAGTTCAGGAACCGTGCGGCAGAATTCGAGATAGCGCTTGGTCGCGAAACGCAGCCAGCCGGATTTGCCGAGATTGGCGGCGGCGACGAAGCACAGCAGGAAGCCGCCGACGACGCCCATGATCGTGCCGGTATAGGCGATCAGCACAGTCTGCCAGAGCAGTTTCAGCCAGCCTTTCAGGCCCCAGAACCATTCGGCAAGGTCCGCGCCGAGCGTGGCGAAACGCAGCGTCGGCATGGTATCGAGAATGTATTTCGGGAACCGCCAGACGTTCTCGAAGAATTTGACCGGGTTCGCCTCTGAGCCGATCCCCGCCACGACGACGCAGGCGGCAAAGATCGCGACTCCGATCAGCGTCTGCCGGTTCTTCGCCGCCATCTCGCGGCGATAGAGATCGGCATGGGCGCGGATCGCAGGGTCGTTGCGGTCGATCGCGAGTGTCATCGGATGAATGGTTCCGTCGCTCGTCGGGACGCAAAAACCTCTCCCCTGCGCGGGGAGAGGTTTCTGGCGAGATCGATCAGCTACGCTTCTTGCGCAGATCGTCGACGAACTTCTGCAATTCGATGGTCACGTTGTAATCGGAATGCTTCATCGGCGCGAAACCGGGCGACTTGCCGTCGGAGAGCTTGTCGAACGCGGCCTTGTCCTTGGTCTGCATGTCGAAGAAGGCCTTCGAGATCGCGGTCTTCAGTTCGGCCGGCATCGAGGACAGCATCGCATAGGGCGAGCCGGGGATCTTGTCGGACTTGAAGACGACCTTAAAATCGTCCTTCTTGACCATCTTCTTGACGTCCATCCGGGAGAGGTTGGAGTCCTCGTCCGAGTTCCACCAGTTGAAGCCGATGTCGCAGGTGCCCTGCTGAACCGCCATGACAGCGTTCTCATGGCTGCCGGCATTGACCGTCTTGCCGAAGAACTTGTCCGGCTCGATTTCCATCTTGGCCATGGAGTAAAGCGGCACGTTGTTGCCCGAGGTCGAGTTGGGATCGACGAGGCAGAGGTTCTTGCCCTTGAAATCCTCGAGCTTGGCGCCGGCGGCATCCTTCTTGGCGTAGGCGACCGAATAGTAACCGGTCGAGCCGTCGAAGGCGCGCAGGGTCGCGAAGGGCTCGACGCCGCCATTGGACACGGTCCAGGCGCGGATGTAGGAGGACGGCCCGTATTCGCCGAGATGGATGTTGCCGGCGCGCTGGCCCTCGATCACCGCCGCGTAGTCGTTGGCGACACGCACCGTCACCTTCACGCCGAGTTCCTTGGTGAGATAGGCGGCGAATGGCGCATAGCGCTCGGTCACGCCTGAGGCGTTCTCGGCCGGCACCACGGCGAAGACGAGTTCGGGATACTTCGCCTTCCAGTCCTGCGCGAAGGCCGGGGCGGCAAGCGAGACGGCGAGGCCGGCGGCGGCGAGGGCGAGGGTGTGACGACGGGTCAGCATGGTTTTGCTCCTGTTGAGGTCGGGTTCTTGGGTCTTGGTCTTGGGAAAGGCGGTCGGCAGGCTCAGGCGACGTTCTGCTTGGCGCGCTGGGCTTCTTCGCTGGCGATGGCGTCGAGCTGGTCGAGCGCTTCCGCACCGGCGTCCTTGGCCTCGATGCCATAGAGTTCGGCGGCGATCCCGGTGGTGAGTGCATGGGGCGGGCCGTCGAAAACGACCTTGCCGGCGGCCATGCCGATCAGCCGGTCGCAGTATTTCTGCGCGATATCGAGATGGTGCAGATTGCAGATGACGGTGATGCCGTCCTCGCGGTTGATCCGGAACAGCGCGTCCATCACGATCTGCGTGTTGCGCGGATCGAGCGAAGCGATCGGCTCGTCGGCCAGGATGACGGTCGGCTCCTGAACCAGCGCACGCGCGATGGCGACGCGCTGCTGCTGCCCGCCCGAGAGCGTCTCGGCCCGCTGCGCAAGGAGATGGCCCATGTCGAGCCGCTCCAGCGCGGCGATGGCGCGCACCTTGTCGTCCTGCGAAAAGCTCTTCACCAGCGTCAGCAGCGCCGAGCGGTGATTTAGCCGGCCGAGCAGGACATTGGTCAGCACGTCGAGCCGGCCGACCAGGTTGAACTGCTGGAAGATCATCGCCGTGTCGCGACGCCAGGCGCGTAACGCGGCGCCCTTCAGCGCGGTCACGTCGCGCTCGCCCGAGAGGATGCGGCCTTCGCTGGGATCGGCGAGGCGGTTGAGCATCCGCAGCAGCGTCGATTTGCCCGCGCCGGACCGACCGATGATGCCGACCATCTCTCCGCGCGGGATCGAAAGCGTGACGTTCTCGACCGCAGCCTTGCCGCCGAAACGCTTGGTCAGGCCTTCGATACGCAGCATGAACAGGCTCTCGCTCGCTGAACGGGCATGCCGATCGTCGGAGGCAGCCGAGGCTGTCCGTCGATCGATCTTGCAGTGCAATGAGAGCTATCGGGCGCAGATGACAGGCGGGTGACAGGAAGCGGTGGCTGGAGGCCGCTAGAGCCCCAGCGCCGTCAGTCCCGGAAAATCCGCCGGCCTGATCCGCCCTTCCCACAGGAACTTCCGGTCGGCCTCCGCGATCGGCACATCGTTGATCGAGGCCTCGCGTCGGCGCATCAGCCCATTCTCGTCGAACTCCCATTGCTCGTTGCCATGGGAGCGGAACCAGTTGCCGGCCGCATCGTGGTGCTCATAGGCGAAGCGCACCGCGATCCGGTTCTGATGGAAGGCCCAGACCTCCTTGATCAGCCGGTACTGGATCTCGCTCGCCCATTTCCGTTCGAGGAAGGCGACGATCGCCTCGCGGCCGGAGAAGAACTCGGCACGGTTGCGCCAAGCGCTGTCGGCCGTATAGGCGAGGCTGACGCGCTGCGCATCGAGCGAGTTCCAGGCGTCCTCGGCCATGCGCGCCTTCTGGGCTGAGGTCTCGGGCGTAAAAGGCGGCAAGGGCGGACGCTGGGCTTGCGACATGGGCGATCTCCGGAGCGGCTGACCGGGCCACGGGAGGGCAATTCCGCCCGCCCGGCAACCGCTCCATCCAGGGCGCTCACGCCCGCGTCAGACCGCGCGCAGCAGCATATCAACGCAGGAACGGACGTAGTTGCGCTGCGCCTGTGGCGAATCCGGCTTCACCCCGAGCAGCGCGCGCTGCTGGTGGAAGCCGCGCAGCATGCCGATGAACTGTTCCGCCAGAATCCGCGCCTCCTCATCCGAAAGCTCACGGGCAAGCCCATCACGCAGTTGTGACCGTTGCGTCAGCAGGGCCGACAGGTCGTCGATCATCCGGGTTGCGCCAGCCTCGAAAGCAGCCCGGCCAAGTTCAGGAAAACGCGCCGCGGCGTTCATCACCAACCGGTGAAGGTCAAGCGAGGTCGGCCGCAGCATCAGCGCCAGCGTATCCTCGCCAAGCCGCAGCAGAATCTCGCGCAGACTGCCTTGCGTCGGCAGCGCTTTACGCAGCGGGATCGTCAAGGTTTCAGTGAGTTCCGTGCAGATCGCCTTGAACAGCGCCTCTTTGTCGGCGAAATGGCTGTAAATCGTCTGCTTGGACACGCCAGCGCGCTGAGCTATCTGGTCGAGGCTCGCGCGATCGAAGCCCTCGGAGAGGAACATCTCCGAAGCGGCTCTGGTTATGGCGCTGTGCTTGTCGGGCCGCGTCTTTTCGACTGACGGACGCCCGACCTCGTCCTGACCCAACGCCTGTTGCCGCAAGGTAGTTGATTCAGCCATTGTTCCGCCCATATGGTCTCTTATCAAACTGGACCGTCCAGTCCAATCTATGCATTCGGCAGCGGAGCGTCCAGCCCCATGAAGCGCCTCTTCATATTTCTCCTGATCGCCGGCGCGGCAGGCGGCGGCTTCTATGGCTACAGGCACTTCAAGGGGGCAGCCGAGCCGAACGCGGCTCGCGCCGCGGTCAATCCGCAGGCGGCCGGGGTGCCCGTCGAGATCGGCAAGATAGAGACCATGACGGTCAACGAGGAGGTCGAGGCGCTGGGCACGCTGGCAGCCGACGAATCCGTCGTGATCGCGCCCGAGATCGCCGGCCGCGTCATGTCGCTGGGCTTCAAGGAAGGCGAGCGCGTCAGCAAGGGCCAGCCCTTGGTCAAGCTCGACACCGCGATCCTCGACGCCGAACTCAAGCAGGCGCAGGCGGATCTCAGCCTCTCGCGCGACACCTTCCAGCGCAACCAGTCGCTGGTCCAGCGCGGCGCCGGCACGCAGGTCGCGCTCGAACAGGCCACGGCCCAGCTCGCGACCAACGAAGCCCGGCTCCAGCTCGCCCAGGCCAAGCTCGCGCAGTCGACCATCGTCGCGCCGTTCAACGGCGTCGTGGGCCTGCGCTCGGTCGGCGTCGGCGACTATGTCCCGGTCGGCAAGACGCTGATCACACTGACCAATATCGACCCGATCAAGGTCGATTTCCGCGTGCCGGAGATCTTCCTGTCGCGCGTCAAGGTCGATCAGCCGATCAAGGTCAAGGTCGATGCCGTGGCCGGACGCGATTTCGACGGCAGGATCTTCGCGATCGACCCCGTCGTCGACGTCAACGGCCGCGCCATCAAGCTGCGCGCCGCGATCCCCAATGCCGACCTCGTGCTGAAGCCCGGTCTCTTCGCCCGCATCGTCATCGTCGTCGACCAGCGCGAGAATGCGCTCGTCGTGCCCGAGACGGCGGTGGTGCCAGACGGCATCGGCAAGATCGTCTACGTCGTCGAGAACGGCAAAGCGAAGAGGGTGCCCGTCGAACTCGGCAAGCGCCTGCCCGGCAAGGTCGAAATCGTGAAGGGCCTGAAAGCCGACATGCAACTGGTCAGCGCTGGCCAGATGCGGCTGCGCGACGGCGCGACGGTCTCGATCAAGGCCGCCCCCGCGCCGCTCCAGACCAGCGCGACGGAAGCCGCCGCACCGAGCGTGCTGCGATGAGCCTGTTCGAACTCTTCGTCCGCCGGCCCGTCCTCTCGACGGTGCTCAGCCTGCTGGTCGTGCTGATCGGCATCGTCTCCTACACGCGCCTGACGATCCGCGAGTACCCCAACATCGACGAACCCACGGTCTCGGTGCGCACGACCTATACGGGGGCCTCGGCCGAGATCGTGGAGACGCAGGTCACGCAGATCCTGGAGAACTCGATCGCCGGCATCGAGGGCATCGAGATCATCTCCTCGACCAGCCGGCAGGAAACCAGCAACATCACCGTGCGCTTCCGCCCCGACGTCGATCCCGACGTCGCTGCGTCCGACGTGCGCGACAGGGCCAGCCGCGTCCGCGGCCGCATGCCGACCGAGATCGACGAGCCGATCATCGCCAAGGTCGAGGCCGACGCGCAGCCGATCATGTTCCTCTCGCTGACCTCGACGCGGCACAACCCGCTCGAGCTGACCGACTTCGCCGATCGCTTCATAACCGACCGCGTCCAGAACATCACCGGCGTCGCCGAGGTGCAGATCCGCGGCGAGCGCCGCTACGCCATGCGCGTCTGGCTCGATCGGGCTCGGATGGCCGCCTACAACATCACCGTCCAGGAGATCGAGGCGGCGATGCGGGCGCAGAACGTCGAGATCCCGTCCGGCCGCATCGAGAGCAACAACCGCGAGTTCACGGTGCTCTCTCAGACCAGCCTGACCACGCCCGAGCAGTTCCAGCAGATCGTCGTCAGGGACGTGAACGGTTTTTCGGTCAAGCTCGGCGACGTGTCGCGGGTCGAGCTTGGTGCGCTGGCCGAGCGCAACGCGGCGTGGTTCTCCGGCAGGAACTCGGTTACCATCGGCATCGTCAAGCAGGCCACGGCCAACCCGCTCGATGTCTCCACCGGCGTAAGGGCGGCGCTGCCGGGCATCACCGAAGACCTGCCCGACGGCATGTCGATCGCCACCTCCTACGACACCTCGATCTTCATCGATCGCTCGATCAAGGCGGTCTACACCACCATCGCGGAGGCGGTGGCGCTGGTGGTATTGATCATCTTCATTTTCCTGCGCTCGCTGCGCGCGACGCTGATTCCACTCGTGACGATTCCCGTTTCGCTGATCGGCGCGTTCGCGCTGATGTACGCCTTCGGCTTCACCGTGAACACACTGACGCTGCTCTCGATGGTGCTCGCCATCGGCCTCGTCGTGGACGACGCCATCGTGGTGCTGGAGAACATCCACCGCCATATCGAGGACGGCATGGAGCCCAATGCGGCGGCGATCCGCGGCATCAAGGAGATCGCGTTTGCGGTCATCGCGATGACGCTGACGCTGGTCGCAGTCTATGCGCCGATGGCGTTCTCGACGGGCCGCACCGGCAAGCTCTTCGTCGAATTCGCCCTAACGCTGGCCGGCGCCGTGCTGGTCTCGGGGTTCGTCGCCCTGACGCTGACGCCGATGATGTGCGCCAAGCTGATCAAGCACCAGAGTTCGCATGGCCGCTTCTACAACTGGCTGGAGCGCGGCTTCGAGGCGATGTCGAATGGCTACAAGCGCTCGCTGCGCGCCGCGCTGTCGATGCGCCCGGTCATCGTCGTTCTGGCGCTGGTCGTCGCCGGCGGCAGCTATTTCTTCTTCACCAGCCTGCGTTCGGAGCTTGCTCCGATCGAGGATCGCGGCACCATCACCGCCATCGGCGTCGCCCCCGAAGGCGCGACGCTGAGCTTCACCGCCGACTACGCCCGCCGCGTCGAGGAGCATTTCGCCAAGCTGCCCGAGGTGCAGAACTATCTCGTCATCGTCGGCTTCCCCGACGTGACGCGCGCTATTGCCTTTGCCCGGCTCAAGCCCTGGGAGGAACGCAGCCGCAAGCAGCAGGACATCGTCGCCGAGATCAACCGCGGCCTGTCCCAGATTCCCGGCATACGGCTCTTCGCCACCAATCCGCCATCGCTCGGCGGCGGCGGCGCCACCAGCAGGCCGATCGAGTTCGTGCTGCGCTCGGCCGAGCCCTATGCGCAGATCAAGACCTATGTCGATCAGCTGCTGGCCGAGGTGCGCGGCAACCCCGCTCTGACCAATCTCGAATCCAACCTGATTCTCGACAAGCCGCAGCTCAAGGTCTCGATCGACCGGCAGCGCGCCGCCGATCTCGGCGTCGGCGTCGATGTCATTGGCCGGACCATGGAGACCCTGCTCGGCGGCCGCCAGGTCACGCGCTTCAACATGAACGGCGAGCAATACGACGTCGTCGTCCAGGTCGAAGGGCAGGATCGCAACACGCCCCAGGCCCTGCAGACGATCTACCTGATGGGCCGCAACGGCGCGGTGGTGCAGCTGTCCTCGCTCGTGACCATCGAGGAGAATGTCGCTCCCAAGGAACTGATCCGCTTCAACCAGCTCCGCTCGGCGACGATCACGGCGGTGCCGGGACCCGGCTATTCGCTCGGCGATGCGCTCGCCGTGCTGGAGACGGCGGCCGCCAAGGTGCTGCCGACGACGGTGCAGATCGACTATGGCGGCCAAAGCCGCGAGTTCAAGCAGTCGGGCTCGTCGATCCTGATCGTCTTCCTGCTGGCGCTGTTCTTCATCTATCTCGTGCTGGCGGCGCAGTTCGAGAGCTTCATCGACCCTGTCGTGATCATGGTCTCGGTGCCGCTTTCGCTGACCGGAGCGCTGGCTGCGCTCTGGTTCACCGGCGGGACCATGAACGTCTACAGCCAGATCGGCCTGATCACGCTGGTCGGGCTCATCACCAAGCACGGCATCCTGATCCTCGAATTCACCAACCAGTTGCGTGACGAGGGCAAGGAGATGGTTGAGGCACTGGTCGAGGCTGCCGAGTTGCGGCTACGCCCGATCCTGATGACCACAGGGGCGATGGTGCTGGGCGCGGTGCCGCTGGCGCTGGCCACCGGCGCCGGCGCCGAAAGCCGCCGCCAGATCGGCTGGGTCATCGTCGGCGGCATGAGCTTCGGCACGCTGCTGACGCTCTTCGTGGTGCCGGTCGCCTACACCTATCTCGCCCGCAAGACGCGTGCGGTTCATGCCGAACCGGCAGCCCACGCCCACCCGCAGCCGGCGGAGTGATCCGCAGGCGTGGCAGCTGTCGTCACGCCTCGAAGGGCTCGACCACCATCTCCATGCGCTCGCCGGCGAAGACACTGTCGACGAGATGGATCGGCGTCATGTCGGGCAGGGCATCGACCGCGCCCGACAGCATCACCGCCGCGCCCGGATCGATCTTGAGCAGCACAGCCTCGCGCTCGCTGGCGAGACGGGCCGACAGCCTGGTCGAGCGGCGCACATAATCGCCGATGCCGCAGGCCTTGAACGCGGCCGTGATCGAAACGCCGGCCGCAGCCAGAACCGTATCGAAACCGGGAAAGCGCGCCGCCTCCAGCCAGTGGACGCCGGTGCCGACCGGCACGCCGCCTGCAAGGCTCAGCGTCTCGATGCGCCAGAGCAGCGTCCGTTCGGCCAGTCCCAGCGCCGCACAGGGCGCAGCCTCTCCGGCCATAATCTCGGCCGCGAGGATCGCGCCCGAGACCGTGATCCCGGCCGCGCCGAAATTCGCCCGCATGCTGACCCGACGGCCGATGCGATAGGGAAAGCGCGGCGCACTGACCTGCGTGCCGCGCCCGCGCGCCACCGTTACCAGCCCCTGCTCCGCCAGATGCCGGAAGGCTTGCCGGACCGTGTGCCGATGCACGCCAAGCTGCTCCGCCAGCGCGACCGAGGCCGGCAGCGTGTCGCCGGGCCGGTAGTCCCCGCGCGCGATCGCCTCGGCCAGCGTGTCGGCGATGCGCCGCCAGGCCGTGCCGCCCTCGGCAACCGGCTCGATTTCACGCCCCGCTGAAGCCGTCATCAAAATTTCATCCAAAATGTATAGACCTTTTCGCGCGGTAGGCCTATCATAGTCTAGACATTCGAACTTGACCAGAGAACCTTCACGATGAGCGAAACGGAAGAGCGCAAGCGCTGGATGGCGGTTCTCGCCCGCGCCAGCCGCGCCGAGATCGAAGCGCTGGCCGGGCCGGAACTTCCGGCCTACGAAGTGATGAAAGCGCCCGAGACCGGCACTGTGATGGTCGAAGGCCGGGCCGGCGGCGCGGGCCGCCGCTTCAACCTCGGCGAAGCGACGATGACGCGCTGCATCGTCCGGCTGGCTGATGGCGCGATGGGCTTCTCCTATGCGCTTGGCCGCGACGGCCGCAAGGCGCGCCTCGCCGCAATCCTCGACGCCCGCCTGCAGCGTGAAAGCGACGGCGCGCTGCGACAGGGCGTCGCCCGCCTCGCCGAGGCGCAAGCCGCCGCCCGCGACCTCGCCTCGCGCAAGGCCGCCGCGACCAAGGTCGATTTCTTCACTCTGGTCAGGGGCGCGTGATGGCCGTCGATACCCTCATCGCGGCGGGATTTTCCGACCCCGTCTTCCAGTCCCAGAGCGCCTTCCGCGCGCTGCTGGTCGCACTCTCGGAGCCCGGCACGCGCCACGCGATCGCTCGCGAGACGCCGGGTCCCGAGGGCCTCGACGGCGCGGCCGCGACCGCCCTGCTGACGCTCGCCGATTACGAGACGCCGATCTGGTTGGCGGCAGGTCTGCGCGATGGCCCGGCCGGGGCGTGGCTGCGCTTCCATTGCGGCGCGGCGCTTGTCGAGGCCCCCGCACTGGCCAGCTTCGCCGTGTTCGACGGGGCTGCGGCCGGTCCGCTGCTCGCCGACTTCAACCCCGGTCACGACCAGTTCCCGGATCGCTCGACGACGGTGATCGTCTCCTGCACGACCCTCGATGGCGGGTCGGAGGTGACCCTGTCGGGACCCGGCATCGCCGGCACGCGCAGCATCGCACCAAGCGGCCTGCGGCCCGGCTTCTGGGCCGAAGTCGCGGCCAATGCGGAGCTCTATCCGCTCGGCGTCGACCTGATCCTGAGCTGCGGCGACACGCTGATCGGCCTGCCGCGCTCGACGCAAATTCTGGAGGGTTGAGCCATGTATGTCGCGGTAAAGGGCGGCGAGGCCGCGATCCTCGCCACGCATGATCTGGTCGCCGAGGCCCGTCGCGGCGACGCCGCCGTTCCCGAGATCTCGGTCGCCCAGATCCGCGAACAGCAAGGCCTCGCCTGCGCCCGCGTCATGAACGAGGGCTCGCTCTACGACGCCGACCTCGCCGCGCTCGCGCTGAAGCAGGCGCAGGGCGACGTGATCGAGGCCGCCTTCCTGATGCGCGCCTACCGCACCACCCTGCCGCGCTTCGGCTCGTCGGAGCCTGTAGACACCGCCGCGATGGCGATCCGCCGCCGGGTGTCCGCGACCTACAAGGATTTGCCCGGCGGGCAGGTGCTCGGGCCGACCTATGACTACACGCATCGGCTATTCGATTTTGCGTTGATGGAGGACGGGCAGCACCGCCCTGCCCCCTCTCCCCTAGCGGGAGAGGGTTGGGGTGAGGGGTCGCACGACGCTGATCGTGATCTCGCATCCGCCAACGAGTCCGGCCTGAGCGACCCCTCATCCGCCCCTCCGGGGCACCTTCTTCCGCAAGGGGAGAAGGGAACGACGGCATCGCCCCTTGACGCCCACATGCCCCGCGTCCCCGACATCCTCGGCGCGGAGGGCTTGATGGAACCCGAAACGCCGCCCGAGGGCGATCCTCGCCCCTTCGACCTGACCCGCGAGCCGGTCTCCTTCCCGGCCGACCGTGACGTCCGGCTGCAGGCCATGGCGCGCGGCGACGAGGGCTTTCTGCTGGGCTTGGGCTATTCGGTGCAGCGCGGCTTTGGCGGCAACCACCCCTTCGTCGGCGAGATCCGCGTCGGCGAGGTCTCTGTCGAATTTGTGCCGGAGGAACTCGGCTTCCCGGTCGATCTCGGGGAGATCACGCTGACCGAATGCCAGATGGTCAACCAGTTCACCGGCTCGAAGGATGTCGCGCCACAGTTCACGCGCGGCTACGGCCTCGCCTTCGGCCATGCCGAGCGCAAGGCGATGTCGATGTCGCTGGTCGACCGGGCGCTGAAATGCCGCGAATTCGGCGAGGCGGCGACCTATCCCGCCCAGCAGGACGAGTTCGTGCTCTACCACTCCGACAATGTCGAGGCGGCCGGCTTCGTCGAGCATCTCAAGCTGCCCCACTATGTCGATTTCCAGGGCGAACTCGAACTGATCCGACGGATTACCCGCGAGCGCGAGGCAAAACTGAACAAGGAAAAGCGGCTGGCGCGCGAAGCCGCGCCCCTGCAGGAGGCCGCGGAATGAACGCCCACCAGACGCTCGACGCCGACGACGCCAAGCCGGCTTACAACTACGCCTATCTCGACGAGCAGACCAAGCGCATGATCCGTCGCGCCTTGCTCAAGGCGGTCGCGATCCCCGGCTATCAGGTGCCGTTCGGCTCGCGCGAGATGCCGCTGGCGCGCGGTTGGGGCACCGGCGGCATCCAGGTCACGGCCGCGATCATCGGGCCGGCGGACACGCTCAAGGTCATCGACCAGGGCGCAGACGACACTACCAACGCGGTCTCGATCCGCCGCTTCTTCGAGCACACCGCCGACGCGCGCACCACCGAGGCGACGGAAGCCGCCACGATCATCCAGACCCGCCACCGCATTCCCGAGGCCCCGCTCAGCGCGGGCCAGATCATGGTCTATCAGGTGCCGCAGCCCGAGCCGCTGCGGAAGCTCGAGCCGCACGAAGCGGAAACGCGCAAGATGCACGCCTGGGCCGAATACGGGCTGATGCAGGTCAAGCTCTACGAGAACATCGCCCGCTTCGGCGAGGTGACCACGACCTACGACTACCCGGTCATGGTCAATGGCCGCTACGTCATGGCGCCTTCGCCGATCCCGAAATTCGATAATCCGAAAATGCACATGTCGCCGGCGCTGCAGCTCTTCGGCGCCGGGCGCGAGAAGCGCATCTACGCGCTGCCGCCGCATACCAGCGTCAGGAGCCTCGATTTCGACGACCATCCCTTCCGCATCCAGAGCTGGACGCAGCCCTGCGGGCTCTGCGGCGCAAGCGATTCCTATCTCGACGAGGTCGTCACCGACGATAGGGGCGGACGCATGTTCGTCTGCTCCGACAGCCATCATTGCGAGACCCGTCGCGGGGCCGGCCATCGCGGAGAGATGCTGGGCAACGCGGCCGCGCTTCATCTGGTCGAGGAGAAGCAGCCATGACCGTCCATGTCTCCCCGCCCGACGCCGCCCTCGACCCGGCTCCGTTGCTCTCGGTCACCGGCGTCTCGCGCTTCTATGGCGAGCGCGTCGGCTGCGCCGACGTCTCCTTCGAGCTCTGGCCCGGAGAGGTGCTCGGCATCGTCGGCGAATCCGGCTCCGGCAAATCGACGCTGCTGCGCTGTCTCGCCGGCATCGACCGACCCGATGCGGGCGAGGTGCTGTTCCGGGGCTCAGGCCAGCCGCTCGACATCTACTCGGTCGCCGAGCAGGAACGCCGCCGGCTGATGCGGACCGCCTGGGGCATCGTCCACCAGAACCCGCGCGACGGCCTGCGCATGGACGTCTCGGCCGGCGGCAATGTCGGCGAGAGGCTGATGGATCGCGGCGACCGGCATTACGGCCAGATCCGCGAGCGTGCGCTCGACTGGCTGTCGCGCGTCGAGATCGCCGGCGAACGCATCGACGACCGCCCGCGCCAGTTCTCCGGCGGCATGCAGCAGCGCCTGCAGATCGCCCGCGTGCTGGTCTCGGAGCCGAAGCTCGTCTTCATGGACGAGCCGACCGGCGGCCTCGACGTCTCGGTGCAGGCCCGGCTGCTTGATCTCTTGCGCGTGCTGGTCCGCGATCTCGGCCTCGCCGCCATCATCGTCACGCACGACCTCGCCGTGGCGCGGCTGCTGACCGACCGGCTGATGGTGATGAAGGACGGCCATGTCGTCGAGCAGGGGCTCACCGACCAAGTGCTGGACGACCCGCACCATGCGTATACGCAGCTTCTGACCTCGGCGGTGTTGAGTGTTTAACTCGTCACACCCGCGTCACTCCGCCGGCACAAGGCATCTGACACCATGACCACGATGATTCACGTCGAGAACGTCGCCAAGGAATTCACCCTGCACAATCAGGGCGGCGTCCGGCTGCCCGTCTTCGACGCCGTCAATTTCAGCGTCGAAGCTGGCGAGGCGCTGGTGCTGGCGGGCGCGTCGGGCGCGGGCAAGTCGAGCCTGCTGCGCATCCTCTACGGCAACTACCGCCCGACCTCGGGCCATATCCACATCACCCATGCCGGACGACCGATCGACATCGTCCAGGCGGTGCCGCGCACCGTGCTCGACATCCGCCGCCGCACGCTCGGCTTCGTCTCGCAGTTCCTGCGGGTGATCCCGCGCGTCTCGGCGCTCGACATCGTGCGCGATCCGGTGCTGGCGCGCGGCATATCGCCCGAGCAGGCGACCATCCGCGCGCAGGCCATGCTGGCGCGGCTCAACCTGCCCGAGCGCCTGTGGAACCTCGCGCCCGCGACCTTCTCCGGCGGCGAGCAGCAGCGCGTCAACATCGCCCGCTCCTTCGTGGATCCTTCAGCCATCATGCTGATCGACGAGCCGACAGCCTCGCTCGATGCGACCAATCGCGACGTGGTGGTTGAGCTCATCGCCGAGGCGCGCCAGAACGGCGCAGCGATCGTCGGCATCTTCCATGACGAGGCCGTGCGCGAGCGGGTCGCCACCCGCTATCTCGACATCACCGACTTCCGGAAGGCCGCCTGATGGCAACGATCCTGACCAATGCCCGCCTGATCCTCGAAAACGAGGTCGTCACCGGCACGATCGCGTTCGACGAGACCGGCATCACCGCCGTCGACCAGGGGCTCTCCTCCGTGCCGGGCGCGCTCGACGTCAACGGCGACTATGTCGCGCCGGGCCTCGTCGAGATGCACACCGACAACATGGAAAAGCATTTCATGCCCCGGCCGAAGGTGTTCTGGCCGAACGGGCTGGCGGCTGCGCTCGTCCATGACGCGCAGATGGCGGCGGCCGGCGTCACCACCGTCTACGACGCGATCTGCGCCGGCACGCCGTTCTCGGCCAAGGACTACCGCAAGGACATTTTCGCCGATGTCATGCTGGCGCTGGCCGAGGGCCGCCGGGAGAACGTCTTCCGCATCGACCACCGCATCCATATGCGCTGCGAACTGACGAGCCCCGACCTGCTGGCCGACATCGAACCCTACCAGGACGACGAACTCGTCCAGCTCGTCTCGCTGATGGACCACACGCCGGGCCAGCGCCAATGGCGCAACATCGACCATCTGCGCACCTATGCACTCGGCAACGGCAAGACGGTCGAGGAGTTCGAGGAGGACGTCACCGTCCGCCAGCAGGAGGGCGCGGCCAATGTCTCGCGCAACTGGGCGGCTGTGGTCGATCTGTTCCGTTCGCGCGGCATCCCGATGGCGACCCATGACGACACCACGCTCGACCATGTCGAGGCGGGCGTGGCGTCGGGCGCCGTGATTTCCGAATTCCCGACCACAGTCGAGGCAGCCTCCGCCGCGAGGCAGCGCGGGCTGGCGACTGTCGCGGGCGCGCCCAACGTCGTGCGTGGCGGTTCGCATTCCGGCGGCGTCTCGGTTTCGGAGCTGGCCGAGAAGGGCCTGCTCGACGGTCTCTCGTCGGATTACGTGCCCGCCAGCCTGCTTCAGGCCGTGCTGAAGCTGCATGCCGACCACGGGATCGCCTTGCCCGAGGCGATGGGCATGGTGACCTGGAAGGTCGCCGACATTCTCGGCCTGAAGGATCGCGGCCATCTGAAAGCCGGCCTGCGCGCCGACATCGTGCGCTTCAGGGCGCTGGGTCCGACGCCGGTGATCGCCACCGTCTGGTCGCAAGGGCAGCGCGCGTTTTGAGCGGGCCGCGCTACGCCCTCTATTACGCGCCGGCCGTCGAGAGCGCGCTCTGGCGCTTCGGCAGCGCCGTGCTGGGCTACGACGCGATCACCGGCGAGGACATCCCCTTTGCCGTGCCCGATGGCTGCGACGCCGCGGCATGGCCGGGCCTGACGGAAGACCCCCGCAGCTACGGCTTTCACGCCACGCTGAAGGCCCCTTTCGAGCTCGCCCCCGGCCGCAGTGAAGCGCAGCTTCGGGCCTTCACGCACAACTACGCCGCAAGCCTAGAGCCCGTGGCGCTGACCGGCCTGAGCGTCTCGGCATTGGGCTCCTTCGTCGCGCTGACGCCGTCCGATGAGAGCGAGGCGCTGCAGCGCTTCGCCTTCGCGCTGGTGCAGGCGTTCGAGCCGTTCCGCGCCGCACTGAGCGAGGCCGACATGGCGCGCCGGCTCCGGTCGCCGCTGACGCCGGCGCAGCGCGCTTATCTCGAAGCCTATGGCTACCCCTATGTCGGCGACGCCTTCCGCTTCCACATGACGCTGACCGGCTCGCTTCCGCAGGAGATAGTCGCGCCGGTCAAGCTGGCGCTGGCCCAGGCTTATGCGCAGGCGGTGCCCGGCGGGCCGGTCGCGATCGACCGGATCGCGCTGTTTCGACAGGAAACCCGCGAGAGCCGCTTCCGCCTGCTCGAATCCGTCAGCCTGAGCTGAGCGCCCGATGCGGGAGCAGCGCCGCGATCACCCGGGTCAATTCGTCCGCGCCCTCAGCGACGGTGCGGTCGTTGCAGATCGTCATCAGTTCGGCGCGAGATGTGCGCAGCGGCGCATCGCGCTTGAGCCTGGCGGCGATGTCGGCCTCGCTCTCGCGGCCGCGCGCTGCGAGGCGCTTCGCCAGCACGTCGGGCGGCGCGGTAATGTTGACCACGACGACGCGCGCGCCCAGCGCCTCGGCCTGCGCGATTACGCCCCGCGAGACATTGGCGATCACGACCTCGCCCTGTCCGACGCCCGCCAGCGCAGCGGCCGGAATGCCGTAGCTCAACCCATGCGCCTGCCAGTGCAGCGCGATCTCGCCCTGCGCGACGGCCGCCTCGAATTCCGCTGGCGAGCAACTGTCATGGTCTTCCGCGCCGACCATCGCCGGGCGCGTGATCAGCCGGCGCGCGAAACGGCACTCCGCGAGGCGCGCGCGCGCGGCGTCCATCAGCGTGTCCTTGCCGGCTCCGGACGGGCCGACGACGAGCACGAGAACGCCTGCGGGCGCATCTGGAACCGTCGACGACACAGGAGAGGATGACGCCATGGCGGGCAAGACACTCGGACCAGAACCGCTGATCGACCCGACCGCGCAGGTGCGGCAGGCGACCCTGGGACGCTACACCGAAATCGGCGCGCGCACCGCCTTCGTCGAGTCGACGATGGACGACTACTCCTATGTCGTGAACGATTCCAATGTCATCTACACGACGATCGGCAAGTTCTGCTCCATCGCGGCGATGACGCGGATCAACCCCGGCAATCATCCGATGCAACGGGCGAGCCAGTCGCATTTCACCTATCGGGCCAGCGCCTATTTCGAGGACGCGCAGGACGACGCGGATTTTTTCGCCTGGCGGCGCTCGACCCCGGTGACGATCGGCCACGACGTCTGGATCGGCCATGGCGCGATCATCCTGCCCGGCCGGACGATCGGCACGGGCGCGGTGATCGCCGGTGGCGCGGTCGTGACGAAGGACGTCGCGCCCTATGCCATCGTGGCGGGAAATCCGGCGCGGCCGATCCGCGATCGCTTCCCAAAGCCGATCGCCGAGCGCCTGCTGCGGCTCGGCTGGTGGGACTGGGAGCATGCCCGCCTGCGTGGCGCGCTGGAGGATTTCCGCGCGCTCTCCGTCGAGGCCTTCCTCGAAAAGCACGGCGGCTGACGCCGCTCCGGCTCACCAGCGATTGTCGAGACGCCGGCGCGGCGGCGGATCGTCGAAATCATCGTCCTCGTCCTGGGAGCGACGCCGGCGATCCTCATAGCGCCGCTCGTCGCCCCCACGGTCGAGCCGGCGGTCGTCATAGCCGCTGCGATCGCGGCGCTCGCCATAGGCGTCGCGTCCGCGCCCGTCGTCGCGGCGGTCCCGGCGCTCCTCTCGGAATTCCTGGCGCGGCGGTTGCTGCGGAGGGGCAGCAGCGCGGGGCGGAGCCTGCGGCGGCGGCGCGGCGCGGGGGGCTGCAACCGGAGGGCCACCGCCGCCACCCCGGCAGACCAGCGTGCCGTTGACGTTGGCGATGTCGCCCGCGCAGCCGCGCGGATCGATGCGCGCGGCGCGCAGCGTGCCGGCAGCGTCTGGACAGGCTGCGACGATCTGGTCGCCATCCATGTCCCAGCCGGTGCAGCTCTGCTGATAGCTTCCGGCCCGCTGCGCCAAAGCCGGACCGGCGCAAAGCGTCAGGCCGAGAATCATGGCGGGGGCGAGGAATCTCAATGTCACGGTGGCTCTCCCTCAGACGGCGACGCATCGCATCGCGATACGGCTTAACTGCGGCCGCCTGAACGCAGCGTGACCATGGCCGGCATCCCGGTCAGGCGACGTCCGCTCCGTTCAGCCGCCAGACTGCGCTGCGCTTGATATCGGCATCTTCCAGCGAGCGCGTCACCGGCACCTGATAGCTGGCGATCTCGGTCAGCGCCGCGCGCGGCAGGTAGCTGCGTCCCGGATCGCCGATCAGGACGAGCGCGCCGCGTTGGGCGAGCCCCGCAAGCCAGGCGACGACTCGTTCCGCCATCGCCTTCTCGTAGCAGACATCGCCGGCGCAAATCACCTCCCAGCCCTCGTCGCGACCCACCAGATCCTCAAGGCGGATCGTCAGCGCGACCGCATTCGCCGCGGCATTGAGCGCCATTGCATCCGCCGCGAAAGCGTCGATATCGCAGGCCTCGACGCTCGCGGCGCCTGCCCTTGCGGCCGCAATCGCGACCAGCCCCGAGCCGCTGGCGAAATCGAGCACACGCCGCCCGGCGACGACCTCGCGATGGTCGAGCAGATAGCGCGCCAGCGCCTGTCCGCCCGCCCATGCGAAGGCCCAGAACGGCGGCGGCAGGCCGATCACAGCGAGTTCGTCCTCCGTCTTCTGCCAGAGCTCCGTCGCCTCCTGCGCGACATGCAGCGAAATCTCCGGCGCATGCGGCACGGGCAGCACGACCGTATGCGCCAGGATGAAGCCCTTTCGGTCGAGCGCGGCGCCCACGCCGCTCACGCGAGGCTATCCGTCAATGGGCCCGCCAGCAGGCCGCGATAGAGCGCCTTGACCGCGTCCATCACGTCGCGCTCGGTATGCCCGTCGAGCAGGCGCAGCCGGGCGCTCGCGCCCATGCGCTCGACCAGCGACGGCGCGCCCGCCAGCACGACCAGCGCTTTGGCCAGCGCGGCCGCGTTCTCAGCGGGAACCACCATGCCGTCCACCCCGTCGCGCACGAAGCTGCGGCAGCCGGCGACATCGGTGGTCAGGATGGCGCGTCCGCAGGCGGCGGCCTCCAGCAATGTCCGTGGCAGGCCCTCGCCGCCGCGCGAGGGCAGGCAGCAGAGATGATGCCCGCGCCAGACGCCCTCGATGTCGCGCGTCGGCCCGGCCCAGGTCACGCCCGGACGCGCCGCCCATTCCGTCAGCGTCGTCTCCGGGATCGCCTTGGGATTGGACGGGTCGGGCGCACCATGGATGGTGAGCTCCACCCTTGCGCCCTCGGCTCGCGCCAGCCTGACAGCCTCGACGGCGAGATCGACACCCTTCGACCAGAGCATGCGCGCCACCAGCGCCACCCTGAGCGGCGGGAACAGCGGCATAGGCTCCGGCATCAGGATCAGCGGATCGACGCCGGCCCCGCCGACCAGCGCGACCTTGGCCGTATCGGCCGGGTCCAGCCCGAGCGCCACGGGGTCGTCGGGATTCTCGAACAGGAAGCGCACCTTCGGCCCGTCGATCGCCTCGCGCAGCCAGAGCGACACGCCAAGCCGCGCCAGCGCCGCGACCACGCCCTTCCGCGCGCCGAGAAAGCCCAGCCCCGTCAGCGCATAGACGCGCCGTTCGACGCCGGCGAGCTTGCCGGCGAGCCCGGCCAGAGCGATCGGCTTGAGCGCGATGCAATGCAGGATGTCGGGCTTCTCCTGCGCAATCAGCCGCCGCAGCGCCATGACCTGCCGCACCAGCCCGGCAGGCGACAGGCTGCGGCGCTCCGCCTCCAGCGCGACGAGCCGCGCGCCTGCGGCCTCGATGATGCGTCGGTGCTGGCGCTCGCGCGCGATCACCACGACCTCGAGATCGAGTTCGCGCGCCGCCCTCGCCATGGGCAGGAAGTGCGAGGCGAAGAACCAGTCTTCCGTGGCGACGAAGAGGAGCTTGGGACGGCGCGGCATGCCGCGACATCAGGAGCATGAGACCGCGAAGGTCAAGGGCCTGCGCGACCTGTCACGGTCGCACCGCTGTGACCGGTACGGCCCGCGCCAGCGCGGCCGGCGCATCGACACGGCCCGCCCCGAACACCGGGTCCCGCCCGCGCGCACCGAGATCGACAGCGCTCTCCATCAGCAGCTTGCGCACGCCATCGAGATCGAGGTCGGGCCGCTTCTCAAGGATCAGCGCAGCCAGCCCCGAGACATGGGCCGCAGCGATCGAGGTGCCCGACGAGAAGGCGTAGCGCCCCTGCGGCTCGGCGGCGAGCACATCGACGCCGGGCGCGGCCACAGTGACGTAAGACCCGCGATTGGCGCCCGCAAAAGCCTTGTCGTCGGCGTCCGTCGCCGTCACCGCGATGACGTTGGCGTCGGCGCCGGGATAGAGCGGGGCCGCATTGGCCCCGCCATTGCCGGCCGCCGCGATGCTGACGATGCCCTTGGCTTTCGCAGCCGCAAGCGTGCGCGAGAGCAGACGGTCCTGCGGGCCGGCGAAACTCAGATTGACCACGCGCGCGCCCTCGCTTGCCGCCCAGTCGAAGGCGGAAAGGATATGGAACGTCGTGCCGCTGGCCGAGGCCGGCCCGGCCTTGCCGGAGAAGGCCCGCGCCGCCAGCAGGCGCGCCGCAGGGGCGACGCCCTGCAATTGCGCCTGCGCCGAGATCGCCGCCGCCATGGCCGTGCCATGGGCATGCGGGGCGGGCTCCTGCCCCAGCGCGTCGAAGCTGCCGGCGATGATGCCCTGCAGTTCCGGATGCGCGCTATCCATCCCGGAATCGATCACCGCGACGCGGACGCGTTCGCCCTTCGCCAGCCGGTGCGCGTCGTTAAGCCGGAGCTTGTCGACGATGTATTGCGGGTGACGGATGCGCAGGGCCGATGGTGCGGCGGCGGCCGGAGGCTCCGTCGCGGGAGCCGACGCGACCGGCGTCTGCGCGTCGGAGGCTGGCTTGGGCGCATCCTGCTGCAGCGCATAGACATAGTTCGGCTGGGCGCTGGCGACCCTGGCATCGCCCGCCATCTGCGCCAGCACCGTGCGGGCGCTGCGGCCGTCGTTCAGCCGCGCCCGGATGATGGTGACGCCGGCGAGATCGAAGCGCCGGCTCGTGACCAGCGTGGCGCGGTAGCGGGCCAGCACGACGTCTAGCTGGGCGTTGGCAGCGAGTTCGAACAGGATTTCCTCACGGACCAGCCTTGTCTCGGCCAGCGGCGGCACGACGACGTTCGGCTGGCGCGGCGCAGGCCGCGCTGTCTGGGCCGGCGGCGGCGCGCGGCGCGGCGGAGCCGCGCGCTGCTCGGGCGGCGGACGCCGTGGCCGGCGCGGCGCGATGTCCTCGACCTCATAATCTTCGACGATGACCGGGCGACGCGCGCGGCGTGGCGGCGGCAGGGGCTCGTAGGGGTCGTAGACCGGCCTTCGCGTCGCCTGATCGAGCAGGATGCCGCCGATGATGCCGGCCCCGATGCCGACGGCCGGCCCACCCCAGCCGCCGCCTGGACGACGATCCGGTCTCCCGGGCCTTTCGCCGGGATAGGGCCGGCCCGGCGTCCGCGACAGGCTCTCGCGCTGCCTGATCTGTGGCTCGCGGAATGAAGGCTGCCGGCCGATTGCGTGCGACGGCCGCTGCTGCGCCGGCCGGTAGACCGGATATTCGCGGCTGTCCCCGCCGCCACCGCCCTCGCCTGCCAGTGCGGCACAGCCCGTCAGGATGATGGCGGCGCCCGCCAGCAGCGAGGCGCGGGCGGGACGAAGGATGGCTACAAGGCCCGAGGGGAGCAGCGACATGGCGTTTCGCCTCCGCGAGTGATCACATTACTACGGCGCGCTTTCGAACGAGCGGGAAATCGCTCATCCTACGCGCAGGCTCTACGGCGCGGGTGCGACGAAGCTGACGATGCCGGCTTCCGCCTTCATCCGCGCGGCGATCGCGTCGACCTGCGCGGTCGACAGCTTCGCATCGCCGACGCGCACCTTGAAGAAGCCGTTGGCGCGCGGCCCATCGACCACGGAAGCCTCGTAGCGCCGGAAGAAGGCGGCGATCTCGGAGGCCTTGGCCTCGGGCGAGAAGCTCAGCAGCACATAGCGTTCGGATGACTGCGCCGGCGCGGACGCCGTCTCGAAACCGCCACCCCCGCCGCGCACGGCCAGCCCCGTCAGCACCGCGCCCTGAACCACCATGATCGCGAGCGCGGCAGCCCCCGCATAGGCCAGCCGGCGCGGCGGCTGGGCGGCGAGCCACTGGCCGAGCCACGCAATCATGCCGCCCTTGGCGCGCGCCATCAGCGGGGCCTGCCGGGGCTCGGCCTCAATGCCCGCCATCAGCCTGTCGAGCGCCCGCGGCGACGGCGCGCCGAGGCTCTCGTTCAGCAGGGCCGTCTCGGCCATGTCTTCGCGGATGATCTCCAGCCGAAGCCCGAGCTCCGGATCGGAGGCCAGCGCCTTCTCAATCCGGGCCTTGTCGGCCGACGAGATCCGGCCATTGGCGTAGAATGGCAGAAGTTCTTCCAGTTCCGCCCGTTTCGGGTCGGTCGCGATGGCGTCACTCATGACAGACCTCCCTTCGGGATCGGTTGAACGGTACGCAGGACAGGCGCTTCAGGGCCAGCCCCGGTCGATGCCTGCAGCCTTGAGAACCTCGCCGAGCTTCTTGCGGGCATGGAAAAGCCGCGTCTTGACGGTGTTTTCGGGGATGCCGACGATCCGCGCGACCTCCTCGACGGAGGTCTCGTGGTAGTAGACGAGGTCGATGACCTCGCGATGCTCGAGCGTAAGCCGCTCCAGGCAGGCCCGGATGGCGAGACCCTTGTCCTGCTTCTGCAGCACGATTTCCGGGTCGTCGGCTTCGTCGGGAATGCTTTGCGCATAGTCGTCGTCGAGCCCGGCCTCGCGCCGCTTGCGCAGCAGCGACCAGGCCTTGTTGCGGGCGATGGCGAGCAGCCAGGTCGCGACCGAGGCGCGCGCCTCGAAGCGGTCGGCCTGCCGCCACAGATCCATGAAGACGTCACTGATCACATCCTCGGCAAGCGTCTCGTCGCGGACGAGCCGCAGCACGAAACGGTAGACCCGCACCTGATGCCGCGAGAACAGCACCTTCATCGCGAGCCGATCGCCCGAGGCGATGCGCTTGACGAGATCGTCGTCGGATTCCGTATGCATCGCGCTCAAGGCCCGGCATATCGGCTCGCAAGGGTTGGTCGCTGCGAGCGCGGCTAAGGTTCAATCGCCGCGAAGATTAATCGCTGGCGCGCGTTGCGCCAGCGATTTGAGCAGGTTCGACGAGACCGGGAGCCTCAACCGTAAAGATATTTCGGCAGCCACAGCGCGATGCCGGGGAAGGTGTAGACCAGGATCAGAGCGATGAAGACGATGTAGAGGAACGGCATCACGCCCGAGAAAATCTGGGTGATCGTCACATGCGGCGGCGCGATGCCCTTCAGGTAGAACGGCGCCATCGCAACCGGCGGCGACAGGAAGGAGGTCTGGATGTTCAGCGCCACGAGAATGCCGAAGAATAGCGGGTCGATCTTGAAGAACTCCAGCAGCGGCAGGAAGATCGGCACGAAGATCACGATGATCTCGGTCCATTCCAGCGGCCAGCCGAGGATGAAGATGATGATCTGCGCCACGATCAGGAACATCGTCGGCGACAGGTTCATCGCGGTGACGAGGTTCTTGATCGGCTCGTGACCGCCCAGCAGGGCGAAGATCGACGAGAAGATGAACGAGCCGACGAAGAGCCAGCACACCATCGCCGAGGTCCGCGCCGTCAGGATCACCGATTCCTTGACCTTGGTGAAGGTCAGCGCGCGATAGGCAGCCGCCAGCAGGAGGCTGCCGAGCGAACCGATCGCAGCCGCTTCCGTCGGCGTGGCCAGGCCGAAGAAGATCGCGCCCAGCACAGACATGATCAGGATGGTCAGCGGGAAGAAGCTCGTCGCCAGCGCCCATGCGATCGTCGTCCAGGGCACGTCGGTCTGCTCCTTGGGGAGCTTGGGCGCCAGCGCCGGATTTAGCCAGCAGCGGATGATGACATAAGCCATGTAGAGACCAGCCAGCAGCAGGCCCGGGAACAGCGCGCCGGCATAGAGCTTAGGCACCGAGACGCCCGCCGTCGCGCCGTATAGGATCAGCATCACGCTGGGCGGGATCAGGATGCCAAGGCAGCCGCCGGCGCAGACCACGCCAGCCGAGAGCTTGACGTCGTAGCCCGCCCGCAGCATCGCCGGGAAGGCGAGCAGGCCCATCAGCGTCACGACCGCGCCGACGATGCCGGTCGCGGTCGCGAAGATCGCGCAGGTCGCCAGCGTCGCCACCGCCAGCGAGCCCGGCACGTTTCCGAGCGCCAACTGGAGCGAGAGGAACAGCTTGTCGAGGATGTTGGCCCGCTCGATGATGTAGCCCATGAAGATGAAGAGCGGGATCGAGACCAGCACGTCGTTGGCCATCACCGAATAGGTTCGTTGCACCACGAGCGCGAAGACCGTGTCGCCCATCGCGTAAAAGCCGAAACCGACGCCCAGAGCCATCAGCGTGAAGGCGATCGGAAAGCCGAGCATGATGAAGAAGATGAACAGGACGAGCATGACCACGCCCAGTTCCGGATTGCCCATGCCGAACATCAGATCGCGTTTCCTGCGGTGGGTGCGCCCTGCGCGGCTGCGGCCTTTTCCAGAATGATCTTCTCGGTTTCCTCGACGTCGTGCAGGCGCGCCGGCCATTCTCCGGTGCGGATGCAGATGACGCAGCGCGCGACCTCCGCCAGCCCCTGCATCGTCATCAGCACGCCGGCGATCGGGATCAGCGATTTGAAATGATAGAGCGGCGGCCCGCTCGGCGAATTCGAGGAGTGCTCCTTGATCAGCCAGGAGAAGGCCGCGAATTTGTAGCCGGCCCAGGCCATCGCGATGATGCCGGGGAAGAAGAACAGGATGTACAGCGCGAGATCGAGCTTCGCCTGCGTCACCGGCGTCCACTGCCGGTACAGGAAATCGCCGCGCACATGGGCGTTGCGGGCCAGCGCATAGGGCCCAGCCAGCATGAACAGCGTACCGTAGAGGATATAGCTGACATCGAACGCCCACTCCGTTGGCGCGCGCAGCGCATAGCGCGCGAACACCTCGTAGCTGATCGCGAAGGTGAGGATCAGGATCGCCCAGCCGGCGAACTTGCCGATGGCGGTGTTGAACCTGTCGATCGCCAGGATAACTTTCATGGGCATTCCTGCATTCCGCCTGACGTCTTCGATAGCGCGCCAAACGCCCGCCATCCTGTCCGGATGGCGGGCGTTGCAAGGGTGGAAGCGAGTGCTTACGCCTTGAAGAAGTGCGTGTAGGCCATTTCGCGCGAGGGCGTGTTGACGCGCTCATAGGCGACCGAGCGCTGGACCCAGGCCTTCTGCGAATCGACCACCTTCTTGAAGAACGGATCCACCCCGAGCTTCTCGATCACCTTGTCCCAGGCGGCGAGCTGCGCCTTCAGGATCGCCTCGGGCGTCTGGACGATGTTGACGCCCTTGGTGCGCAGAACCTCGAGATCCTTGGAATAGCGGTCGAGCGCCTTCCAGTTCATATCCGAAGATGCGGACTCGGCCGAGTATTTCACGATCGCCTTCAGCTCCGGCGACAGCGCGTCGAACTTGCCCTTGTTGAACAGGATTTCGAAGCTCTCGGCCGCCTGGTGGTAGCTCTGCAGCATGTAGACCTTGGCGACGTCCTGGAAGCCGAGCAGCGAATCGGAGGACGGGTTGTTGAACTCGGCCCCGTCGATGACGCCGCGCTCCAGCGCCGGCACGATCTCGCCGCCGGCGAGGATCGTCACCGCTGCGCCCATCTCGCGCATCAGGTCGGCGGCGAGGCCGACGGTGCGGTATTTCAGGCCCTTGAAGTCGTCGGCGGTCTTGAGTTCCTTCTTGAACCAGCCGAGCGGCTGGCACGGCATCGGGCCGGTGAGGATGCCGACAAGGTTGAGCTTGAGCTGGTTCTGGACGAGATCGTTGTAGAGCTCGTAGCCGCCGCCATAGTTCATCCAAGCAAGGAAGGAATGGGCGTCCCAACCCAACGCCGGCGGCGTGCCGAACAGCGAAAACGCCTTGTTCTTGCCGTACCAGTAGGCCGAGACGCCATGACCGGCGTCGAGGATGCCGGCATGGACCGCGTCCTGCATCTGGAAGGCCGGCACGACCGCGCCGGCGGCGAGCACGTCGAGCTTGAGACGGCCGCCCGACATGTCGTTGACGCGCTTGGCGAAGTCGCCCGCGAACTCATGGAAGATATCCTTGGTCGGCCAGGTCGACTGGTATTTCCAGGTCACCGTCTGCGCCCGGCTGACCTGCGGCATCGCGATCGCGCCGGCGCCGGCAAGACCGGCGACCTTGAGGAAGTTGCGACGGCTCGAACGAGGCTTGATTGTCTCCGACATCATCATGTCTCCCCTGCTGCTCTGTCCTTGTAGCCGGACGAGTCTTTGAAGCGGCTTTTCGCCGCGATGATGCAGAGTTCATCGCTTCTCTGCGCAACGCAAGCGCATGACCTAAGACTAAAGTCTAGCGCGCTTGCCGCTTTGAGGTGGCACATGGCCGCAGCGCTATTCGACGACTGCGCGGCCGCGGATCATTTCTTCGCAGCGCAGCACGAAATGCAGGTGGCAGTTGCCACGGCAACGATGGAAAAGCCGTCCCTGTGCATCGCAACTATCGCACGCAATTGTGTTGCGCCGCACCATCGACCGGGTCGCGGCATCGTGAGATCACGCGCGCATCCGAATTAACTCTGTTGCGTTATCGGAACAAATGGCGAGGAGTTCGATCATGCTGTCGAGACGAAACCTGCTCTCGGGCGTTGCGCTCATAGGTGGCGCGGGCGCTGTGGGCGTTGCCCTGCTCGGAGAGAACAAGCACGCCAGCGCAGCCGTCGAGGGGACTTTCGAGTTCACTCGGACCGACGCCGAATGGAAAAAGCTGCTGACGCCGGCGCAATATGACGTGCTGCGCCGTGAAGGCACGGAGCGCGCCTTCACCAGCCCGCTCGACAAGGAGAAGCGCAGCGGTGTCTTCCAATGCGCCGGCTGCGACCTTCCGGTCTACGCCTCGTCGACGAAGTTCGACAGCGGCACGGGCTGGCCGAGCTTCTGGGAGCCGCTGCCCAACGCCGTGGGCACCAAGACCGATCGAAAATTCCTGATGACGCGGACGGAAGTGCATTGCCGACGCTGCGGCGGCCATCTCGGCCATGTCTTCGATGATGGCCCTGCGCCCACCGGCAAGCGCCACTGCATCAACGGCGTAGCGCTTAAATTCGTCGCGGCCTGACAAAACTGACGAGCAGCTTCGCGTAATGAAAAAACCCGCCGGCTCGCGCCAGGCGGGTCTTCCTTCTTTGCGCCCGAGCGGGCTGGTCAGGGCATGACGACGGTGTTGACGACGTGGATGACGCCGTTCGACTGCATCACATTGGCGATGGTGATGCGCGAGACATTGCCCTTGGCGTCGGCGATGAACAGGCTCTTGCCGCTCCGGCCCGGCAGCACCGAGAGCGTCGCGCCGTTGACCGTCTTGAGCTTGGCCTCGCCGCCGGCATCCTTGACCATTTTGGTCAGGTCCGCCGCAGTCAGGCGGCCGGGAACGACGTGATAGGTCAGGATCGACGTAAGCGTCGCCTTGTTCTCGGGCTTGACCAGCGTCGCGACCGTGCCGGGCGGCAGCTTGTTGAAGGCGGCGTTCGTCGGCGCGAACACCGTGAACGGGCCTGGCGTCATCAGCGTATCGACGAGACCGGCCGCCTTGACGGCCGCGACCAGCGTGGTGTGGTCCTTCGAGTTGACAGCGTTCTCGACGATGTTCTTTTGCGGGAACATCGGCGCGCCGCCGACGATAGGCGCTTTCTGGGCTAGTGCTGGCTGGATAAGAGCGGGCGAGGCTGCGCCGAGGCCGAGGGCAGCGACGAGCATGAGGCGAGTGACAAAGCGCATGGCGCTTGCTCCTGTCGGGTTGAAGGTCCCTGGATCGAGACCCTTCTCGTTTCGACAACCCGTCGCGGAAGGCGGTCGAAGCGGTTAACCCGGCAATGATTGGGCGGATGCGTCTGCAAGCCGGCGCATGACGCGAAGTCACGCTGTCGTGAAGCGGGGCGAGGCCGGACGAGGCCTCAGACGGCTTCGCGCTTCGCCGATTTCGCCGCGGCCTTCAGCGCCTTGTCGGCGCTTTTGGCGGCCCGCTCCGCGCTCTTTGCGGCCTTGTCGGTTGCGGTCTTGGTCTTGGCAGCCTTTGCAGCAGCCTTGGCCTCGACGATCTCTGCCTTGGCTTGGGCCTGCTCGGCCGCGACGATCGCGGCCGTCTCGGCCTCGACAGCTTCCTTGGCGAGGCGCAGCGCACGCAGCCGCTCGGTCTTCTGCAGCACGGCGTCGCGCGCGGAGCGCTCGGCCTCCATTGCGCGCGAAGCCTCCTGCTTGCGCGCATCGGCCTTGTCGAAGGCGGCTTGGGCGCGACGCTTGATTTCGTCGGCCGACAATCCTCGCGTGGCCATGGCGGCTCGCTCCGGTCTCGGGCGGGAGCGGATTCGCGCTTCGGGCCGTCGGCCCGGAGCGATCCGGCTCCTCTCAGGCAAGTTTAGCTTTGACCGGGCGCAGTCCAGATGGCCTGCGCGGTCGAAGATCTTGCCGGCCCGACGAGAAAGCGACGAGCCGGATCGAAAGGCTGCCCCGGTCAGGCGGCAGCCGGCGCCCAAACCTCAGCGGCGGCCTTTGCCGGCGGCGCGCATCTGGGCGTATTGGACGGCCTCGAGCAGAACCTTGCGCGGGCGCTCGGCGTCGCGCCTGGCCTGCTCGGCCTTGCGTTCGACCTCGCGGGCAATCTCGGCCAGACGCTCTTCCTCGACGAGGCGGAGGCGCTCGATCTCGGCCAGGCGCTCTGCCTCGGCGCGGGCCGCGGCCTTCTCGGCGTCGCGGGCTGCGCGGGCGACGGAGACAGCCTCACGTTCCGCGCGGCGCTGCTGCATGATCGGGTCGTCCGGTCCCGGCCTCGCCTTGAAGCGCTCGAGTAGCGCCTTCTTGGCGGCTGCAGAACTGGACTGGCGATCAGTAAAGCTGCTGTCGTTCGGTTTCTTCAAGGTCGGCCTTCTTTGGGTTCACACGGGCGAAATGTCAGCCCGCGAGCGGGCAATAATCCAATTCGCGCCGGATTGGTATTGAAATCAACGCGCAGGCGCTGGGCTTCCGGGGCGGACCGGCTTCGGCTTGACCTTCGGGGCGGCGATCAGGCCTTCACGCTGCATCTGCTTGCGGGCGACCTTGCGGGCGCGGCGGATGGCGTCGGCCTTCTCGCGGACGCGCTTCTCGGACGGCTTCTCATAAGCCGAACGGCGCTTCATCTCGCGGAACACGCCTTCGCGCTGCATCTTCTTCTTCAGGACCCGGAGGGCCTGGTCGACATTGTTGTCGCGGACGAGAACCTGCATGGCTTTGAGCTCCTTGGCGTTTGAATGACGGAAAAAGGGCCGGGCTTTGAACCCCGACCCCTCATCGTGCCGCGTCGTCGTCAGATCGGGTGGCTCGGGCGCCGGTACATCCGTGGTCGCCTTAACCGATTCCGAGAACAGGCCAACGCGGCCTTTAGGCTCACTCGGCGCGGAGCTGGTCGGCCGACATCTTGCCCGAGCGCTTGTCCTGAACCATCTCGTAGGAGATCTTCTGACCTTCGCGGAGATCGCGCATTCCGGCGCGCTCGACGGCGCTGATGTGGACAAACACGTCCTGTCCGCCATCATCGGGCTGGATGAAGCCGAAACCCTTGGTGGAGTTGAACCATTTGACTGTGCCAGCGGCCATGACAAACCTCTTTCGCTAAAGTTTATAAGACGGCGCGCAATTGCTCACGCGCCAGGAGTTTCGATTTTTTGAGCGGTGAAGGTCGTCAGCAGGCGCATTCTCATGCGCGGGGCCACGTCGTTCGGCCTAAATATCGACACCCGTCATATGGGCGCTTCAACCGCGCTTGTCAATGCAACCCGTGGCTGAATCCCCGCGACGCCCTCCTCTAGGAGCCCGCAACGCTTTACAAGCGCGCGCTTTTCGCCAAAGGCAAGGCTGTCCTTGTTCAAGCCCAGCGCAGTGCCCGTGCAGACCCCCTCGCTCGCCCAGTTCCGCCGAATCGTCGTCAAAGTCGGCTCCAGCCTGCTCGTCGACCGGGCGCGCGGCCGCCTGCGCCAGGCCTGGCTCGCGGCTCTCGCCGAGGATCTGGCGGAACTGCACCAGCGCGGCGCCGATCTGCTGGTCGTCTCGTCGGGCGCGATCGCGCTCGGGCGCACCGTCCTCGGCCTGCCATCGGGCCCGCTCAAGCTTGAGGAGAGCCAGGCGGCCGCCGCCGTCGGCCAGATCTCGCTCGCGCGGACCTGGGCCGAAGCGCTGGGGGCTCACGGGCTCACCGCCGGCCAGATCCTGCTGACGCTCGCCGACACCGAGGAGCGCCGGCGCTATCTCAATGCGCGCGCCACGCTCGGCCGCCTGCTCGATCTGCGCGCAATCCCCGTCATCAACGAGAACGACACCGTCGCCACCACTGAGATCCGCTATGGCGACAACGACCGGCTCGCCGCCCGCGTCGCCACCATGGCCGGCGCGGATCTGCTCGTGCTGTTCTCCGACATCGACGGTCTTTATACCGCGCCGCCCGCGAGCGATCCGTCGGCGCGGCACATTCCAATCGTCGAACGCATCACACCCGAGATCGACGCCATGGCGGGAGGGGCTGCCTCGGAGCTCGCGCGCGGCGGCATGCGCACCAAGATCGAGGCCGGCAAGATCGCGTCCGCCGGCGGGACCCACATGCTGATCGCCGACGGGCGCGGCAAGAACCCGCTGGCCGCCATCAATGAGGGCGCGCGCTGCACCTGGTTCCTCACCGCCTCGACGCCCGCCACGGCGCGAAAAACCTGGATCGCCGGCACGCTGGAGCCGCGCGGCTCGCTTTATGTGGATGCCGGCGCGGCCCGCGCGCTCGGTGGCGGGGCAAGTCTGCTTCCGGTCGGCGTCAGCCGGATCGAGGGCGATTTCGCGCGCGGCGACGCGGTGCTGATCCGCGATGCGGCGGGCTCCGTGCTCGGACGCGGCCTCGTCGCCTATGACGCGGCCGAGGCGGCGCTGGTGCTCGGCAAGGCCTCGCGCGACATCGCCGCCGTGCTGGGCTATCCCGGCCGCGCCGAGATGATCCACCGGGACGACATGGCGCTCGGGCTGGGTTAGTCTCTGCCACCGACAGTGTGAACGGGTTTGCGATGACGAGCGAAAGCGCCCTGCGCGTGATGTCTTCCGACAGTGACGGCGTCGACATCGCCACCCTGATGGCCGATCTCGGCCGACGGGCGCGCGCGGCCTCTCGTGCCGTCGCGCTCGCCCAGGCGACGCAGAAGAACGCAGCCCTGCTCGCCATGGCGGACGCCTTGCGCAAAGACGCGCCGGCGATCCTCGCCGCCAACGCACTAGACCTCGCCGACGCGAAAGCCGCCGGCCAGAACGCCGCCTTCATCGACCGGCTGATGCTCGACGCCGCCCGGCTCGACGGCGTCGCCGACGCGGTCGCCGAGGTCGCGGCCCTGACCGACCCAGTCGGACGCGTGCTGGCTGAATGGACGCAACCCAATGGGCTGCGCTTCGAGCGCGTCGCGACGCCGCTCGGCGTCATCGCGGTGATCTTCGAGAGCCGGCCCAATGTCACGGCCGACGCAGGCGCACTCTGCCTGAAGAGCGGCAACGCCGCGATCCTGCGCGCCGGCTCCGACAGTTTCCGCACGTCGAGCGCCATCGCATCCGCGCTGCGCGAGGGACTGGAAGCCGCCGGCCTGCCTGCCGACGCCATCCAGCTCGTCCCGACCCGCGACCGCGACGCCGTGGGCGAGATCCTCAAAGGGCTGTCCGGCTGCATCGACGTCGTCGTACCGCGCGGCGGCAAGAGCCTCGTCGCCCGCGTCCAGAGCGATGCGCGCGTGCCGGTCTTCGCGCATCTCGACGGCAACTGCCATGTCTATGTCCATGGCCGGGCCGATCTCGCCATGGCCCGCGCCATTGGGCTCAACGCAAAAATGCGCCGCACCGGCGTCTGCGGCGCGGCCGAGACGCTGCTGGTCGATCAGGCCTGCGCCGCAACGCATCTCGCGCCGCTGGTCAAGGACCTGCTCGACGCCGGCTGCGCCGTGCGCGGCGATACGGCGGCGCAAGCCATCGATCCCCGCGTTTCGCCTTCGACCGAGCAGGACTGGGCGACCGAGTTTCTTGACCGCATCATCGCGGTGAAGGTCGTCTCTGGGATCGACGCCGCGATCGACCACATCGCCCGCTACGGCTCCAGCCATACCGAGGCGATCATCACGGCCGACGCGGCCGCGGCGGCGCGTTTTCTGGCCGAAGTCGATTCCGCCATCGTGCTGCACAACGCCTCGACGCAGTTCGCCGATGGCGGCGAGTTCGGTTTTGGGACCGAGATCGGCATCGCCACGGGCCGGATGCATGCGCGCGGGCCGGTCGGCGTCGAGCAGCTCTGCTCCTTCAAATACCGGGTCCATGGCGACGGCCAGATCAGGCCGTGACCGGAGCCGACGCCGTCACCTCGGGTCCCGCCGTAAGCGGCGAGCATCTGCGCCTGCCGCCGCATGCGCCGGGCCTGCGCATCGGCCTGTTCGGAGGAAGCTTCAATCCGGCCCATGACGGCCACCGGCTCGCGAGCCTGACGGCGCTCCGCCGCCTCCAGCTCGACCGGATCTGGTGGCTGGTGACGCCGGGCAATCCGCTCAAGAACAATGCCGCCCTGCCGTCGCTGGAGCGGCGCATCGCGTTTGCCCGCGAGATCGCCGATCATGCTCGTATCCAGGCGACCGGCATCGAGGCCAGGCTGCGCACCCGCTACACCGCCGACACGCTGCGCGCGCTGACCCTGCGCTGCCCCGGGGTCCGCTTCGTCTGGATCATGGGTTCAGACAATCTCGCCAACTTCCATCGCTGGAACGAGTGGCGTGCGATCGCCCGGATGATGCCGATCGCGGTGATCGACCGGCCGGGCTCGACCCACCGCGCCGTCGCTTCGCCGGCGGCAAACTGGCTCTCGCGCTGGCGGATTTCGGAGAATCAGGCCGGCGCGCTGGCCGGGGCGGACGCCCCCGCCTGGGTCTTCCTGCATGGCAGGCGTTCGGCGCTGTCCTCCACCCAACTGCGCGCACAAGCCGAATCCGATTGAATTTCGGCCCCGAAGCGCGTAATTTGGTTCCGTCGCGCAGAGAGCGCGTCGTGATCGAGAGGATACGGAACTGAACCGTCAAACCCTTGGCGAAGCCGAGCCCGCGCCGCTTCCCCAGGCCGCTATGTCGGACAATCCGTCCGCCGATAGCGTAGCCCTCGCATTGCATATTCTGGACGAGATGAAGGCCGAGGACGTCACCGTCATCGATCTGGTCGGCAAGACCTCGCTTGCCGATGCGATGATCATCGCATCGGGACGGGTGAACCGCCACGTCGCCTCCATCGCCGATTCGCTGGTCGAGGCGCTGAAGGGCTCCGGCCTGCCGACGCCCAAGGTCGAGGGCATGCCGGCTTGCGACTGGGTGCTGATCGACACCGGCGACATCATCATCCACGTCTTCCGTCCGGAAGTGCGCCAGTTCTACAATCTGGAGAAGATGTGGGGCGCCGACCGGCCCAACGAGCGGCTCGTCAGCTAGGCCGACAGGCCGCATGCGCCTCGCGCTGATCACCGTGGGCCGTCTCAAGGACGGCCCCGAGCGCGAGCTCTGCGAACGCTACCGCGAGCGCGCCGCAGCGCTCGGACGGGGGCTTGGCCTGAGCGGCCCGGACATCGTCGAAATTCCGGAAAGCCGCGGCCGCCGCCCCGACGAGCGCAAGCGCGAGGAGGGCCAGGCCATTCTCGCCAAACTCCAGCCCGGTCTCGTCATCGCGCTCGACGAGCGCGGCAGGAGCCAGACCAGCGACGCCTTCGCGGCGACGATCGCGGCAGCCCGCGATGCCGGGACGGGCGCCGCCAGCCTCGTCATCGGCGGCGCCGACGGGCTCAGCGACGACATCCGCGACCGCGCAGAGCTGACGCTGGCGTTCGGGGCTCTGACCATCCCCCACCAGATCGTGCGCGCGCTCGCGCTCGAACAGCTCTATCGGGCGATGACGATCATCGCCGGCCACCCCTATCATCGCGCATGAGGCTTTTGCGCTCCCTGATTCGTCGAGGCACGCCCGTCCCCCCTCCCCCCGCTTGCGGTGGGGAGGGCCGGGGTGGGGGGGAGAGTCCAGGCCGTCGCCGTGAGGTGTCGGCGTCGAGCCTCTTTTTGCACGCCCCCCCATTCCTAGCCCTTCCCCACCGCAAGCGGGGGGAAGGGGACAGGGCGAGGCTCGCCAGTCTGGCGTTGCTCACTTGGTTGGCCGTCCTCCCAGCCGCAGCCCAGGCCCCTCCCCCCGACCCCGAGCAGCTCACCCGCGAGGCGCAGGCCAAGCAGGCCGAGAAACAGGCCCGCGAGACCGAACTCAAGGCGATCGAACAGCGCCTTGCCGGCAATGCACAGGCCCGTGCGAAGCTGGAGGCCGAGATCGCTGCGATCCGCGCCGACCGCGCCGCGCTGAACGGCTCCCTGCTGGAGACGACAAGGCGCGCCCAGGCTGCCGAGCGGCGCGTCAATGCGACCGAGGAGCGGCTGACCCTGCTGCAGACCAGCGAGGCGGCGATCCGGCGCTCGCTGGAGGGCCGGCGAGGCCTGATCGGCGAGGTGCTGGCGGCGCTGCAGCGCATCGGCCGCCGCCCGCCGCCCGCCGTTCTGGTGCGGCCGGAGGATATTCTGGAGGCCGTGCGCGCCTCGATGCTGCTCGGCGCGGTCGTGCCCGACCTGCGCCAGGAGATCGAGATCCTCAGCGCCGATCTCGGCGAGCTGGTCCGCCTGCGCGACGGCATCGGCTCGGAGCGCAAGGCGATCACGGCCGAACTGGAGCAGCTCGCGTCGGAGCGTCAGCGCCTCGCCTCGCTGGTCGAGGCCAGACGCGACCGGGAGGCCAGCGCCGCCCGCGACGCGGACGCCCAGCGCAGCCAGGGCGGCGAGCTCGCGGCCCAGGCCAAATCGCTGCGCGACTTCGTCGAGCGCATGGAGAAGGAGATCTCGGCTGCGACCCGCGCCGCCGATTCGGCAAGGCAGGCGCTCGAAGCCGAAACCCGCGAGCAGCGCCAGCGAATGGCCGCACTCGCTTTCAGGGACCCGGCGCGGCTCGCGCCCAAGATCGCCTTCGCCGAGGCGCGCGGCCTGCTGGCGCTGCCTGCGGTGGGATCACAATTGCGTGGTTTCGGCGAAAACGACGGCGTTGGCGGCCAGACGCGCGGAATTTCTGTGAGCACCCGCCCCAATGCCCTGATTTCGGCACCTTCTGACGCTTGGGTGGCTTATGCCGGTCCCTTCCGCTCCTTCGGGCAACTCTTGATCCTGAATGCGGGCGGGGGGTACTATATTCTTCTGGCCGGCATGCAGCGGATCGACGTCTCGCTCAATCAGTTCGTTCTCGCCGGAGAACCTGTTGCAGTGATGGGCGAAACGTCGGAAGCTGCGGCATCGATCGTCGGCTCGGGCACCGGGCAGCCGATCCTCTATATCGAATTCCGCAAGGACGGCGTCTCGATCGATCCGACGCCCTGGTGGACGAAACCGCAAAGCGAAAAGGTTCGCGGATGATGCGCAAGGTTTCTCTCGTTCTGGCCGGCGCGATCGCCGGTGCGGGCCTGACGGGCGTGGTCACCCAGACCAGGCTGTTTTCCTCCACCAGCGCGGTCGCGGCTTCGGCCGAGGTCTATCGCAGCCTCAACCTCTTCGGCGACATCTTCGAGAAGATCCGCACCGACTATGTCGAGAAGCCCGATGAACAGAAGCTGATCGAGGCCGCCATCAATGGCATGGTCTCCTCGCTCGATCCCCATTCCGGCTATCTCGACGCCAAGTCGTTCCGCGACATGGACACCGACATGCGCGGCCAGTTCGGCGGTCTCGGCATCGAGGTGACCATGGAGGACGGCGTCCTCAAGGTCGCCAAGCCGATCCGCGACACGCCCGCCTCCAAGGCTGGCATCCTGACCGGCGACCTGATCCGCCAGATCGACGAGACCGAGGTCAAGGGCCTGAGCCTGACCCAGGCCGTCGAGAAGATGCGCGGGCTGATCAACACGCAGGTCAAGCTCAAGATCGAGCGTCCCGGCAAGCCCGACCCGCTCGAATTCACCCTGACGCGTTCGACCATCGTCGTGCCGGCGGTCGAGGAGCGCGTCGAGGCGGACATCGGCTATGTCCGCATCGGCACCTTCAGCGAGCAGACCTATGAGGGGCTGCGCAAGGCGATCGACAAGGTCAACACCGAAATCGGCGCCGACAAGGTCAAGGGCTATGTGATCGACCTGCGCAACAATCGCGGCGGCCGTCTAGACCAGTCCGTGCTGGTCTCCGACGCCTTCCTCGATCGTGGCAAGATCGTCTCCACGCGCGGCCGCAACGCCGAGGAGACGCAGGTCTTCAACGCCAAGAACGGCGACCTGACCAAGGGCAAGCCGGTCGTTGTGCTGATAAACGGCTCGTCGGCCTCGGCAGCGGAGATCGTCGCCGGCGCGCTGCAGGATCACAAGCGCGCCACCGTTATGGGCACGCGCTCCTTCGGCAAGGGCTCGGTCCAGACCGTGATCCCGCTCGGCGGCAATGGCGGCCTTCGCCTGACCACAGCGCGCTACTACACCCCGGCCGGCACATCGATCCAGGCCAAAGGCATCACGCCCGACGTCGAGATCATCCAGGACATCCCGGCCGAGCTCAAGGACAAGCTCACCGAGAACAAGGGTGAAGCGGCGCTGAAGGGCCATCTCAAGGCCGGCGACGGCAAGGACGAACAGTCCGGCTCGGCATCCTATGTGCCTACCGACCCAACCAAGGACACCCAGCTCATAGCGGCGCTGAACCTGTTGCGCGGCGTCAAGAAGGACGCCGCCGCGCCGGCCACGACGCCCGCGCCCGAGGCTCCCAAGCCTAACTGAGTAATTGGCCGAGCCGACAAAGCCGGCCTAAACGTTAGCGATATCGAAAGCCTGGACGGAGAAATCCGCCCGGGCTTTTTCCATGACCCCGGCGCTCGGGCTCGACGGCGCGCGCGCAACGCGACAAGACTAGCGGACGGGCCGCTGATTCGGGCCCGATTCGCACGCATCGAGGACGGCTGCCCTTGGCCGGAATGCCGCTCACGGAGCTTGACCGCCCCCTCGGTCAAGACCGCCCACCGCCATCCGGCAGGCCCTGGGCCCGCTGGATAGCATGGGGCTGCGCCGGCCTGGTAGGCTTGAGCCTGGCGTCTCTCCTGCTGGTCGTGGCGATCAGGCGCGACCCGACTGGGGGCGAGCCCATCGCGACGGCCTCCATCGAAAGGCGCCGCGCCGCGCCCCAAAGCGCCGCATTGCCGCCGGCTGCGACCGCTCAGCCCGAGCCGCGCACCCAGTCCAGCGCCCGGCAGATGGAGACCGAGGCCGGCGTCACCGTGGTCAGGCCGGGCGGCTCCGATGCACCGGGCTCGATCGTCATCACCATCCCCGACAGCGGCGCGGTCAGGCTCGCGACCTCCCCCGATCCGCGCCTGACCGAGCGCAGCCGCCATGGCCTGCTGCCGAAGCTCGGCCCCGACGGCGCGACGCCGGCGCAAGTCTATGCCCGCCCGCTCGGCTCGCAGGCGCTGGCCAAACCGGCGGGCCGCATCGCCCTGCTCGTCGGCGGACTCGGCATCAGCCAGAGCGGCACGACTGAGGCGATCACGAAACTGCCCGGCGTCGTCTCGCTCGCCTTCGCGCCCTACGGGGCCGAACTCGAACGCACAGTCCAGCGCGCCCGCTCCGAGGGTCACGAGGTCTTCCTGCAGGTGCCGATGGAGCCCTTCGACTACCCAGACAACGACCCCGGCCCGCACACGCTGTTGTCGGGGCAGAAGGCAGCCGAGAATCTCGATCGTCTGCAATGGGTGCTCGGCCGCTTCACCGGCTATGTCGGCATCGTCAATTTTCTCGGCGGCCGTCTGACTGCCGACGAGGCGGCGCTGTCGCCCGTACTGCGCGAGATCGCCGGGCGCGGGCTGATGGTCGTCGATGATGGCTCCTCCTCGCGCAGCCTGCTCGCCTCCTCGGCGGGGCGGGCGCAGATCCCGGCGCTGAAGGTCGACCGCGTCATCGACGGCGTCGTCCGCGCCGACGCCATCGACAAGGAACTGGCGAAGCTGGAAGCGCTGTCCCGCGAGCAGGGCGTCGCGGTGGCGGCCGCCAGCGCGCTCCCGGTCTCGATCGACCGGATCGCGCGCTGGGCCCAGACGCTGGAGGCCAAGGGCATCGCGCTCGTCCCGGTCAGCGCCGCACGCGGTTTCCGTAATCCCGGCACGACCGGCTCGCTGCCGGGTTCGTCGCGATGATCACGCCCGAAGCGCCCGAAGGTTATCGCCCCTGCGTCGGCCTCGCCCTGTTCAACCAGGACGGGCTCGTCTTCGTCGGCCGGCGCGCCAACAAGGCGCTGCGCGAGCATGTCGACGCCACGCATCAATGGCAGATGCCGCAGGGCGGCATCGACAAGGGCGAGACGCCGCTCCAGGCCGCCCGCCGCGAATTGCAGGAGGAGACCAATGTCGTCTCCGCCACGCTGCTCGCGGAAGCGCCGGGCTGGCTGAGTTACGATCTGCCGGTCGATATCGGCAAGGAGGCCTGGAAGGGCCGCTGGCGCGGCCAGGCCCAAAAATGGTTCGCCTTCCGGCTCGACGAGGGCGCGGAATCCGAGATCGACATCGAACATCCCGCCGGGGGCCAGAAGGCCGAGTTCGACGCCTGGCGCTGGGAAAAACTGACGCTGACGCCCGACCTGATCATTCCCTTCAAGGCGGAGGTCTATCGCGCCGTCGCCGCGCTGTTTGCATCCTACGCCATCCCCGGAAAAAGGTCCTGACGGGACGAACGCCGCGCGAAATCGCTTTCGCGAAGCGTATTCCAGCGTAGATTCGAGACTTCGCGATTCGTTGTGCCTTCGCGTTGCGGCTTTCATCCAAGCGTCATCAAACCCTCATGCGACGGGACGATTCTCCAGCCATGGTTGATTCGGTCCACAGGCTACACGCCGCCGTGCTGGCCGCGCGCTCGCGCGATCCGGCCTTTTCCCGCACCGCCAAGCTGCTCGGCGAAGGCGTGCCGAAAATGGCCAAGAAGCTGGCCGAGGAGGCCGTCGAGGTCGGGCTTGAGGCCGTGCAGGGCGACCGTCCCCGCGTGATCCTCGAAAGCGCCGACCTGATCTACAATCTCGTCGTGCTCTGGAGCGAGATCGGCATTGCGCCCGATGATGTCTGGCGCGAGATCGACCGGCGCGAACAGCTCTACGGCATCGCCGAAAAACTGCCGAAAATCCGCAATCCCAAATCCGCCCCGATGCCCAAACCGGCCCCGATGGCGGCCGAATAGCTCAAAGCTCGCCAGCGATCACGCCCTTGCGCAGCAGGAAGCAGCCATAGGGGCGCGGGTCGCCGACCTGCACCACCGCGAACGCCGCCTTCGCCGCCGCATAGAAGGCAAAGCGCTCCAGTCCCGCCATGGGCGAGACCCGCCCCAGAGCCGCGTCCAGTTCGCGCTGGACCTGCGCCTGCACCTCCGGCACGGCCTGCGCATCGCCGACGACCTCCATCCGCCGGACCGGCGCAGGCTCGAAATCGTCGATCGGCAGCACCGACAGGATGGCGCGCGCCGCCCGGCCCATGCTCAGTCCCGGCAACCTGACCAGCCGGCCGCTCGCCGTCGCCCGCGCGATCGTTTCGGCGGGATGATTGGCGTCGACCAGCGCGAGGTCGTCGCCATGGCCCATGGCCGCAAGGACCCAGAGCAGATCGGCGGAGAGGATGGGATCGAGGCCTTTCAGCATGACGTGTTTCTCCTCAGCCTGCCCGGCCTCGGCGCGACAGATAGACCCGCCGCGCATTGCCGCCCATGATCGCGTCGCGCTCATCTTCTCCGAGCGGCGACAGCAGCGCCGCGACTGTCTCGACCCAGCGTCCATAGCTCGCGCTCAGCGTCACCACCGGCCAGTCGCTGCCGAACATCAGCCGCTCCGGCCCGAAACTCGCGAGCAGATGGTCGAAGACGGGCTCAAGCGTCGCGATCGTCCAGTCCGGGCCGGCTTCCGTGACCAGCCCCGAGAGCTTGCAGACGACATGTCGGCGCCGCGCCAGCGCCGCGATGCCGTCCCGCCAGCCCGCCAGATCGCCGCCGGCAAGGTCGGGCTTGGCGGCATGGTCGATCACCACCGACAGGCCGGGGCTGCGCTTCAGCCGGCGCAGCATCGGCGCGATATGGCGCGGCTTCAGCAGCGCATCGAAGACGAGCCCCTGCTCGGCCAGCGCGGCGAAGCTCGCATCGAGCCCCGGCCGCGTCAGCCAGTCGTCATCGGCAATGTCATGCACCATCGGCCGCAGACCGACGAGAAGCGGATCGGCCGCCAGATCCGCGATGCGTTCGGCCGCATCGGACGCCTCGAAATCCGCCCAACCCACGACGCCCGCGACGAAGTCGGTCAGCGCCGCGACATCGAGCAGGTAGCGCGTCTCCGCCCCGGTCGGCGCGGCCTGGACCAGGATCGTACGGTCGATGCCATGCGCGGCCAGCAGGGGCCTGAGATCGTCGGGTCCGAAATCGCGATGGATCGCGCCGAGCGCCGGCGTCAACCAGCCATAGTCGCCGCGCGACAGGCTCCAGAAATGCTGGTGGGCGTCGATCCGCATCGCCTCAGCCCGGCACAGGCACATCGGGCGCAAGCAGGCTTATAGCCTTGAGTTCGGCCCAGAGCGTGGCAGGCACGGGCGTCCCCAGTTCCGCGATCTGGTCCTCGACCTCGCTGGCTGAGACCGCGCCCATGACGAGGCTCGCAACCGCCGGATGCCCGAGCGGAAACTGGAGTGCGGCGCGCCTGAGCGGCACGTCATAACGGGCGCAGACGGCCTCGATCGCGGCGACGCGGGCCATAATGTCGGGCGACGCCGGCTTGTAGTTGTATTTTGCACCCGGAACCGGCCCTGTCGCGAGGATGCCGGAATTGAACACCCCGCCGAGCATCAGGCCGATGCCCTTTTCCAGCGCCAGCGGCATGAACGAGTCGAGCGCCGGCTGCTCCAGCAGCGAATAGCGCCCCGCCAGCAGCATCGCATCGAAATCCCCGGCGCGGGCGAAGCGCTCGCACATTCGCGCCTCGTTGACGCCCACGCCGATCGCCTTGACCGCGCCGGCCGCACGCAGCCGCTCCAGCGCGCGATAGGCCCCGTCCATCGCTTCCGAAAAGCGCTGCTCGATCGCGTCCGCCCCATGCGTCCAGACATCGACGTCGTGGATCAGCACGATGTCGATCGCATCAACGCCGAGCCTGAGCGCCGACTGCTCCAGCGAACGCATCGCGCCATCATGGGAATAGTCGAAGCGCAGGCCATGCGGCAGGCCGCCGAGATAGCCCGAGCCGTCGCCACGGCCGGCGAAAGGCTCGGTCACGCGCCCGACCTTGGTCGAGATCGCGACACCGCTTGCAGCCGAGCGCCGCAACGCCGCGCCGACGCGGTGCTCGGACAGGCCATGGCCATAGAGCGGCGAGGTGTCGATCAGCCTGATGCCTCCGGCCAGAGCCGCCTGGACGGTATCGATCGCGGCCGCCTCATCGAGCCGCGCATAAAGATCGCCCAGCGGCGCGGCGCCGAAACCGAGCACCGTAACGGGCAAGCCTGTGCGGCCGAGCGGGCGGGTTGCGAGAGCGGCTGCGGCAGACATGGCTTAGCGTTCCCCGTTCATCGGGCGCACTATGTGCATACCAACATGTTAGCTTGCAACCGGGCTTCAGCCGGATTAGGGTCCGGGCAAGATCGGCAGGCCGGGCAACGGCCGCATACCTGTTCCATGGGAGGGACGCGATGACAAATCTGATTCTGAAGCCGACCCGTCGCGCGCTGATGCGTGGAGCTGCAGCGCTTGGTGCGACCGCCGCCATCGGCTCGCCGCTGGTGCTGCGCGAGGCGCGCGCTCAAGGCTCGTTCAACTGGAAGCGTTTCTCCGGCACCACCATCGACGTCCTGCTGGTCAAGAACCCGCGTTCGGACCTGATGCAGGCCGCCGAGAAGGAGTTCACCGAGCTTACCGGCATCAAGGTCTCCGCCGAGCAGGTGCCCGAGCAGCAGCAGCGCCAGAAGGCGGTGATCGAGTTCGCTTCCGGCAAGCCCAGCTTCGACGTCAGCGGCATCTCGCTGCACGTCCAGAAGCGCATGGCCGCCAAGGGCAAATGGTTCGAGGATCTGACGCCTTACATCAAGGACGCCTCGCTGACCTCGCCCGATTTCAACTTCGAGGATTTCGGCGCAGGCCCCGTCGCCTATGCTCGCCAGGCCGACGGCGCGCTCGATACGATCCCGTTCTTCGTCGATTACTGGATGGTCTATTACAACAAGGAGCTTTTCGCCACAAAGGGCGTCGAGTTCCCCAAGACGATGGACGAGATGGCCACCGTCGCCGCCAAGCTCAACGACCCGGCCAAGGGCGTAGCCGGCTTCGTCTCGCGCGGCCTGAAGAACGCCAACGTGCCGGTTTGGGCCAGCCTCGTGCTCGGCCAGGGCATCGAGACGACCTCGCCCGAAGGCAAGCTCCTGACCGATACGCCGGAAGCGATCTGGGCCGGCGAACTCTACCGGAAGCTCAACAAGGAGAGCGGCCCGGTCGGACAGGTTGGCTTCAACTGGAACGAATGCCAGACCACCTTCATGCAGGGCCGCGCCGCGATGTGGCTCGACGGCATCGGCTTCGCCACGCCGCTGGAGGACCCGACCAAGTCGCGCATCGTCGGCAAGGTCGGCTACGGCATCACGCCGCCGGGTCCCAAGGCACATCATGCCGGCATGTTCGCCGACGGCATGGGCATCTCGCGCGGCTCGCAGAAGAAGCAGGCCGCCTGGCTGTACCTCCAGTTCATGACGGGCAAGGCCCAGCAGATCGCCATGCTCAAGGCCGGCGCTGGCGCACCGGGCCGCGCCTCGGCCTATCTCGACACCGACACGATCTCGCAGTCGAAATTCGGCAAGCAGTATTTCGACTGCCTCCTCGGTTCGGCCAAGATCGCCCGCGCGGCGCTGCCGCAGATTGTCCCGGTTACCGAGTTCCGCGACGTCTTCGGCGTGGCGCTGACCAATGCGATCGGCGGGGCGGATGTTGCAGCCGAGCTGAAGAAGGCGACGGAAGCCTTCGCGCCGGTGCTCGCCAAAAGCGAGCAGGGCTGAGACTCCCTCGAAAGCTGAGCGTGGGGAACCCCTCTCCCGAGTGGGAGAGGGGCAGGGGTGAGGGCTCTCCGCCGTTTGTTGGAACGAGACGGAGCCGTACCGCCTCAATCCAAAACCGGCAGGCCCTCATCCGGCCCTCCGGGCCACCTTCTCCCATCCGGGAGTGGGGAAGAGGCGTCGGGCTTGAAACCAATCGTCGATGAGGCAATGACCACCACCGCCCTCCCCGCCACAGCCGCGCCCGCGCAGCCCGCACCCTTCGTGCACTCGGCCGATTTCACGCCGCGCTACTGGCTGTTCTCGGTTCCGGCGGTGCTGATCGTCTGCGGCGTGATCGTGTTTCCGTGGCTGTTCACGCTCTACATGTCGGCGCATGACTGGAAGATCGGCGGCGGCCCCGAATTCGTCGGCCTGCAGAATTTCGCAGAGCTGTTCCGCGACGCGCGCTTCATCGAGTCGATGGGGCACACGCTGTATTTCACGCTTTTGGCAGTGGTGCTCCCCATTGTGTTCGGCACCGCCGCCGCTCTGGTCTTCCACAGGGAGTTCCCGTTCCGCGGGCTGCTGCGCACCATCTTCGTGATGCCGATGATGGCGACGCCGGTGGCGGTCGCGCTGGTCTGGACGATGATGTTCCATCCTCAGCTCGGCGTTCTGAACTACCTGCTCTCACTGGTCGGCATCGGCCCGCAGGCCTGGGTCTACGATCCCGGCACCGTGATCCCGACACTGATCCTGGTCGAGGTCTGGCACTGGACTCCGCTGGTCATGCTGATCGTGCTCGGCGGCCTCGCCGGCCTGCCGCGAGAGCCCTATGAGTCGGCTCTGATCGACGGCGCCAATGCCTGGCACATGTTCCGCCACATCACGCTGCCGCTGGTCTGGCCTTTCATCATGGTCGCGATCGTGATCCGCACCATCGACGCGCTCAAGGCCTTCGACACCATCTTTGTGATCACTCAGGGCGGGCCGGGGACGGCATCGGAGACGCTCAACATCTTTCTCTATCTGCAGGCCTTCCAGTTCTACAAGATCGGCTACGCCTCGGCCGTGGTGGTGATCTTCTTCGTCATCGTGATCATGCTCTCGCTGCTGCTGCTCTACGCGCGGCAGAAGTCGAAGTGGAACGCGTGATGAAGCGCCTCGCCACGAAACTCGGCTTCTATGCCTCCGTCTTCGTGCTGGTCTCGCCAGCGGTGCTGGTCTTCCTCTGGATGATCTCGCTCTCGTTCAAGAACGAGCTCGACAACACCGCTTTCCCGCCGGTCTTCATTCCCGATCCGCCGACGCTGAAGAACTATGTCGACGTTTTCGCGCAGAACAACTTTGCCCTGTATCTCTGGAATTCGATCCTCGTCACCGGCGGCGCGGTTCTCATCGGCCTGCTCGTCGGCGTACCGGCCGGCTACGGCATCGCGCGCGGCAAGGCGACGAAGTTCGCCATCCTGATCCTGGTCGCGCGCATGACGCCGGCGCTCTCCTACCTGATCCCGCTGTTCCTGCTGTTCCAGATGACGGGCCTCGTCGGCACCATCACGGCGCTGGTCATCACCCATCTCGTCATCACCATCCCGATCATCGTCTGGATCATGATCGGCTATTTCGAGAACGTGCCGATGGAGCTCGAGGACGCCGCCCGCATCGACGGCGCCACGACCTGGCAGGCCTTCCGCCATGTCGCGCTTCCGCTGGCCATGCCCGGCGTCACCGTCGGCGGCATCCTCGCCTTCATCTTCTCCTGGAACAACTTCATCTTCTCTGTGGTGCTCGGCGGCAAGAACAGCCGCACGCTCCCTTCTGCGGTCTACAACTCGCTGACCTTCGAGCAGATTTCCTGGGGTCCGCTCGCAGCCGCCGCCCTCCTCGTCACGCTCCCCGTCCTCCTCGTCACCGTGCTGGCCCAGCGCCAGATCGTCGCCGGCCTTTCCGCCGGAGGGCTCAAGGATGGCTGAGGAATGACAAGAAGGCCGGGCTTGCAGCTCTTCTAACCACCAACTAACATGTCAGACACGAACCTCTACTGAAAGAAACGGACCCATGGCCCTCGACCCCAACCGCTTCGGCCTCTCCTGCGCCATCACCACGCCGATGCGCGAGGGCGGCGCGATCGACCTGCCGCGTCTCGTCCACCATGCCCGCCATGTGCTGGCGCAGGGCTGCGACTCGGTCACGCTCTTTGGCACCACAGGCGAGGGCGCGGCGCTCGGCCTGCCGGCCCGCACCGCGATGATGGGCGCGCTGATCGGCGCAGGGCTCGACCCGTCGAAGCAGGTCTATGCCGGCATCGCCGCCGCCTCCCTGCATGAATCCATCGACCAGGCGCGGATCGCGCTCGACGCCGGGGCGAAAGGCCTGCTCGTCGCCCCGCCGTTCTATTTCAAGGGCGTCAGCGACGAGGGGCTCCATGCCTGGTTCGCGCAGTTCATCGAGAAGCTCGGCCCGTCGGCGCGCAACGTCATCCTCTACCACATCCCCTCTGTCACGGCGGTGAACATCAGCGTCGGGCTGGTCCAGCGGCTGAAAACAGCCTTCCCCGGCATCATCTCGGGCGTGAAGGATTCCTCGGGCGACTATGCCACCACGGAGGCCTTCCTGAAGGCCCATGGCGAGCTCGCCATCCTCGTCGGCGACGAACGCCTGCTCGGGCGCGCGGTGCGGGCGGGCGCTCAAGGGACCATCTGCGGCGTCGCCAACCTCGTGCCCCATCTCCTGCGCCCGATCGTCTATGAGGGCACGGACAACCCGACCGTGAACGCGCTGGTCGATGAGATCTGCAGCCATCCCGTGCTGCCGGCGGTCAAGGCGCTGGTCGGCCATCTCCACGGCGATCCGGGCTATCGCGCGATGCGCCCGCCGCTGGAGGCGCTGGACGACGGCAGCAGCAAGCGCCTCTTCGCCGCCTTCGACGCGATCACCCGCGCCAGAGCCGCCTGAGGAGAGATCGTGAACCAGCCGGAGCCCGAGCGCGACGCGGAGCCGCTGAAACTGCGGGAGCGCGCCTATGCGAGCTTCACCGAGCGGCTTCTGGCGCGCGAGATCAGGCCGGGGCAGTTCGTCACCCAGCGCGAGCTCGTCGCCATGACGGGCTTCCCGCTCGGCGCGATCCGCGAGTTGATCCCCCGGCTGGAAGCCGAGGGGCTGATCAAGACCGTGCCGCAGCGCGGCATGCAGGTCGCCCATGTCGATCTCAACCTGATCCGCAACGCCTTCCAGTTCCGGCTCTTTCTGGAGCGCGAGGCGACAGCGCTCTACACGCTGAACGCCACCGACGCCGAGATCGCCGGACAGCGCACCCGTCATGAGGCGATCGTGGCGCGGGCCCGGGCCGGTGGCGACCCGGACCTGATCGAGGATGCCGAAACCGTCGACCGGCTGATGCATGAGGCGATCATCGACCATCTCGACAACGACATCGTCAGCCAGGCGTTTCGCGTCACCTGGCTGAAGATCAGGCTGATCCGGCAATACGAGACCCGCATCCAGAACCACATCCTGATCCCGGTGATGGAGGATCATCTCAGGGTTATCGCGGCGATCGAGAAGCGCGATCCCGATGCCGCCGCCGACGAGATGAGCGCCCATATCGGCAACGCCCGAAACCGGGCCATGACCTACTGAGGCATGACTGACTGAGACATGACTGACTGAGACATGACCGACTGAAGCACGCACGAGCAGACATCGAGCCGGAGAACCGGCCTTTCACCGGGGAGGAGACCACCATGAAGACGATAACCAAACGCCGCTTTCTCATCACGTCCGCAGCCGCCGGCGCCGGCATCGCGATGCCCACCGTCCTGCGCGCACAGGCGACCGTGCTGCGCTGGGGCGAGATGCTGCCGGTGACCCATCCGCAGGTGCAGATGGTCGATCGGATCGCGAAGGAGGTAAAGGAGAAGACCTCCGGCCGCATCGACATCCAGTCGTTTCCGGCAGGCCAGCTCGGCTCGGGCAAGGACATGATGGAATCGGTGGCGTCAGGCGCACTGACCATGACGACGGACGGGGCGGCCGCGCTCGGCTCCTTCCTGCCGCAGCTCTCGGTGATCGAAGCGCCCTATCTCTGGCGCGATGCCGCCCATATGGCCAAGGTCGGCAAGGCCGCCGTCTTCACGCAGATGAACGCCGAGCTGGAGAAGAGGCGCGGCATGCGCATGGCCGCCGTGACCTATTACGGCAAGCGCCATCTGACGACCGGCTCGAAGGCGGTGAAGAGCGTCGCCGACGTCGCGGGCCTCAAGCTGCGCGTGCCGCCGGTCGATACCTTCCGCGCCATGGTCGAGGCCTGGGGCGCCAAGGCGACGCCGGTGAACTTCAACGAGCTCTATCTGGCGCTGAGCCAGGGCGCGGTGGACGGGCAGGAAAACCCGTTGCCGACGATCCACAGCGCCAAACTGCAGGAGGTGCAGAAGCACCTGATCCTGACCGGACACATTATCACGCCGCGCCTCGTCATCGTGAACAGCGAGTTCTGGAAGGGCCTGAAGGAGGCCGACCGCACGGTGCTGGAGACGGCAATCGCCAACGGAGCCGCCTGGCAGGACGCCGAACTCGGCAATCAGGAGGGCAGCCTCGTCGCAACCCTCAAGGCCGCCGGCATGAGCGTGACCGAGCCCGACCTCGACTCCTTCCGCAAGCCGGTGCTGGCGACGCTGCCGGCCCAGTTCGAAGGCAAATGGGGCAAGGGAACCTGGGATACGCTGGCGGGGCTGTGAAAGCCTCGACGCAATTCCCCTCCCCCTTGTGGGGAGGGGTTAGGGGTGGGGGGCGAAAAGCCGGAGCGAGCGTCCGCGAGGTTCACACCTGCGCCTATGCAAGGCAACCGATGCGATTCCGATCTCTGTCGAAGCAACCGCTCACCCGGTCGTTCGCCCCCCATCCCCATACCCTTCCCCACGAGGGGGAAGGGAGGAGTCTCGTCAACCGCCCTTACGGCTGAAAATGCTGAAATCCCTCCTCAACCTCTCAGATCGCTTCGTGCGCTATGCCGCCGTCGCCTTGTTGCTGACGCTGCTCGCCACCGTCGTCGCCGGCGTCGTCTCGCGCCAGCTCAACGCGCCGCTCGCATGGACGGACGAACTGGCTCAGTATCTCCTCGTCTGGACCGGCTTCACCGGCTGGATCATCGCGGCGCGGCGACGCTCGCATATCCGCATCACCGTCTTCGCCGACAAGCTGCCCGCAGGCGCTGGCCGCGTATTGGAGGTCGTGACGCAAGCGGCGATCATCGTCTTCGCGGCGATCCTGACGCGCTATTCCTTCGGCCTGATCGAGCGGACCTGGGACGTGGACTCGATCGCGCTGCCGGTCTCGACGGCGGCTCTCTACATGGTCATGCCGCTGGCCGGCCTCGCGCTGATCCTGCAGGCGCTGGCCGAGATCGGCGACGTGCTGTCCGGCCGCCGCTTCGAGTCCGCCGAGCCGGGATCGCAGCCGCTATGACCACGCTGATGCTACAGATCCTGCCGGTCTGGTTCGCCGCGCTCCTGATCGGCGTCCCGCTCTTCGTCTCGATGGGGCTTGCCGCCGTCGCATTCGCCTTCTTCGGCGGCTTCCCGCTCGGCATCGTGCCGCAGAAGATCGCGCAATCGGCCAATTCCTTTCCGCTGCTGGCCGCGCCCCTGTTCATCCTGATGGGCAACATCATGAACTCGGCCGGCATCACCGACCGGATATTCGCCTTCGCCACGGCCTGCGTCGGCTGGCTGCGCGGTGGTCTCTGCCACGCCAATATCCTCGCCAGCGTGATTTTTGCGGGCATGTCGGGTTCGGCCGTGGCCGATGCCGGCGGCGTCGGCACGCTCGAGATCAAGGCGATGACCGACGAGGGTTACGACCCCGAGACGGCGGCCGCGATCACGGCGGCCTCGGCGACGATCGGCCCGATCATCCCGCCTTCGCTGCCCATGGTGATCTACGGCGTCTCGGCCGACGTCTCGATCGGCGGACTGTTTCTGGCGGGCGTCATTCCCGGCCTGCTGATGGCGGGCGCGCTGATGGCGATGGTCACCGTCGTCGCCCGCCGCCGCAACATGCCGCGCCATCCCTTCCCCGGCGCGGCGCAGCTCTGGGCCGCCTACAAGGACGCGCACTGGGCGCTGATGACGCCGGTGATACTGTTCGGCGGCATGATGGCCGGCATCTTCACGCCGACCGAGGCCGCCGCTGTCGCCACCGCTTACGCGCTGGTGCTCGGCCTCTTCGTCTATCGCAGCTTCGACCTGGAGGAACTGCCCGAACTCGTCGTCCAGACGGTCGAGACCACCGGCGTCGTTCTCGCTCTGGTGATGACGGCGGCCGCGCTTGGCTGGTGCCTGTCGATCTCGCGGATTCCACAGACGGTCGGCCCCATGCTGGTCGATCTGGCGGGCAGCCCGCTGATGTTCCTGCTGATCGTCAATTTGCTGCTGCTCTTCGTCGGCTGCTTCATGGAAGCGCTTGCCGCCATGCTGATCCTGGTCCCGATCCTGGTGCCGGCCGCGGCGCAGTTCGGCATCGACCCGATCCAGTTCGGCTTGATCTTCGTGCTCAACCTGATGATCGGTACGATCACGCCGCCGGTCGGCGTCGTGCTCTTCGTCACCTCGAAGATCGCGAAGATCAGCTTCGAGGCGATGTCGCGCGCGATCATCCCCTGGCTGATGCCGCTCGTGGCCGTGCTGGTCGCGATCACGCTCTGGCCGCCGCTGACGACCTGGCTGCCGAAGCTGGTGATGGGGCGGTAGGCCTGGAATCTGCTAGGCGGTTCCATCACTCGAGGAACCTTGCCCCATGCAGACGACCCTGCGCCGCCGACGCGCGGGCCGCACAGTGCCCGGCAAGGTCTTCTCCGTCACGGCGTTGCCGAGGTGCTGCTGCCAAGCCATGCCCATGCCCTCGGAGCCAAGCTGATCATCGCAGCCAACGACATCAATCTGCTGATCGACGGCGGGCTGGCGACGGTGGCGCGGTTGAGCGCGACAGGAGCTTGAGGGCCTTCGCCGCCATGGCCTGACGCCGCCCGACCTGACCGGTTTGCGAAGGCCCGTTCCGATGCGGCCGCCCATTTCACCAGCGCTTAACCAATCGTCAGCCATCGTCCGGATGCGACCTGTCACAGACGCCGGGCTCCAGATGCACCACCCTTCCCCCCTTGCCGCGCAGGCGACACCAGGCCGTGCAAGCGCATCCGCCCGCGAGGGCTTCGCGTCCACGCGCGTCGGCGGCGCGTCGGCGCGGAAGCCGGGCCTGTCGACCGCCTGGTATATCGGCGCAGTCGTGCTCGCCCTGCTCGTGCCCTGCCTGGTGCTCTCGGGATTGTTCACCCATAAGCTGCTGCAGGCGGAGCGCTCCCGGCTCGAAGCCGACACGGTCAGGCTCACCACCGATCTCGCCGCCAATCTCGACCGTTTCGTCTCCAGCCGCTTCGCCACCCTCCAGGCGCTCGCAACCTCGCCGGCTCTCGACACTGGCGACTACGCCCGCTTCGAGGAACAGGCCCGCGCCTTCACCGAAGCCGAAGGCGCCCATCTGATCCTGCGCGACCGAACCAACCGGCAGCGGGTCAACACCCGGCTGCCCCGTGGAGCGCTCTTGCCGACGACCCAGATCGCCGGTGACGCCGCCCTCGTCGCGACCGGCCTGCCTTACGTCTCCGACCTGATCTCGGACCCCAATACAGGCGCGCCTCTGGTGCTGCTGCGCGTGCCTGTGGTCCGCGACGGCGAGACCCGCTACTTCCTGAGCCTCGCGCTGTCTCCGGCCCGCCTCGCGGCCGCGCTCGAGCTCACCAAACTGGCCCTGCCCTATCGCAGCGCGGTGACCGACAGCGCCGGCCGCATCATCACCCGTTCGCTCGAACCGGCCCGCTTCATCGGCGAGAAGCTGCCCGGCTTCGACGCGATTGCCGGAGACAAGGGCTCATGGACCGGGATCAGCGCCGAAGGGCTCGACATCTTCGGCACGTTCCAGCGCTCGGCGCTGACCGGCTGGCTGGTGACGACGGGGCTGGAGCGCGCGGCGCTCGAAGCGCCGCTTCGTCGCTCTCTCTGGATGCTTGGCGCGCTCGCAGCCGCACTGCTGGCGCTCGGTCTGTCTATTGCCATCCCGATCGCAAGGCGGCTGGTGGCGGCGCAGTCCGCGCTCGCCGTCATCGCCCGCGCCCTGCATGATGACGAGATCGCCCCGGCGATGGCGACCGGCCTTCGCGAAACCGATCAGGTCGCGACCGAGATGCGGGAAGCCGCGTTGCGGCTGCGCTGGCAGGCGAACGCGCTCGAGGAGGCCAATCGCGAGCTGGAGCAGCGCGTCGCCGAGCGGACTGTGGCCCTGACCGAGACCGGCGATTTCCTGCGGGCGACGCTGGACAGCATGGATCAGGGGCTGGCCGTCATCGACGCCGACGGCCGGCTGCCGATCATCAGCCGCCGCGCGGTGCAGCTTCTTGGCCTGCCGCCGGAGATTCTGGGAACCGTCGTTACGATCGAGGAGATCCGCGCGATCCAGGAGACGATGGGCGAATTCGCCCGTCTCGACGCCAGCACCGGCGCCATCGTCGCGCTCGACCCTGTGCGGGAAATGCCGCCGGTCTACGAGCGGACGCGCAGCAACGGCACGGTCGTCGAGATTCGCACCGTCGCGATGGCCAATGGCGGAGCGGTCAGAACCTATACCGACATCACCGAACGCCGCCGCGTCGAAGCGGCAGTCGTCGCCAGCGAGAAACGCTACCGGACGCTCGCCGATTCCCTGCCGCAGAAGGTCTGGATCGCGAAACCGGATGGAACCGCGATCTACTTCAACGCACAGATGAGTGCGTATCATGGCCAGCTCGGCTTGAAACTCGCGGATCGCATCGCCTTGAACCATCCGGACGACGCCGGGCGTATGACGGCCGCTCGCTCCGAGGCCTATCGGACGGGAACGACGTTCGAGGTCGAGGGTCGGCTCCGGCGCCATGACGGCGCCTGGCGCTGGCACAGGCTGGTGATGATCCCCATCCGCTCAGACGAGACCGGCGACGTCACCGAATGGCTCGGCACCTCGCTCGACATCGACGACATCTACGCCGCCAAGCGCAGGCTCGAAGAGAACGCCGAGCTTCTGCGGCTGGCGCAGGAGGCCGCCGGAGCCGGCATCTGGGAATGGGATGCCCGGTCCGACACCATCAAGCTTTCATGCGAGAGCGCCCGGATGTGGGCCTGGCCCTGCGAAGACGGCCAGAGCATCGAGATGCCGGGGTCGGACTGGGGGCAGCGCTGCCACCCCGACGATCTCGACATGGTCTGGGACAAGACGGCCAAAGCGCTGGCGGAGCGCGGGTCCTACGCCGCCGATTTCCGCATCAGCCCCGCCGGCGCGCCCGACGGAAGCTGGCGCTGGATTTCAGGCTGCGGCCGGGTGATGCTCGACGCGCAGGGCGAGCCCTGCGGCATGATCGGGCTGAACTTCGACATCACGGAGCGCAAGGAAGCCGAACGACGGATCGAGCATCTGGCGCGCCATGACGAGCTGACCGGCCTGCCTAACCGCACCCTGTTCCGCGATCATATGAGACGCAGTCTGGCGCTGATGAAACGCAACAGCAACCGCGTCGCCCTCCTCTGTCTGGACCTCGATCGCTTCAAGATCATCAACGATACTCATGGCCACCTTGCCGGTGACGAGTTGCTCCGGCAGGTAGCGACCCGTCTCGGAGCGGTCTTACGCGCCGAGGACATGCTGGCAAGGCTCGGAGGAGACGAATTCGCGATCGTGCTGGCGCTCCGGGCGGGGCCCGACGAAGCCGTCTTGGCGGCCGAACGCCTGATAGCCGCCATCGGCGAACCCTTCAGGATCATGGGTCAGGAAATCACCATCGGCATCAGTATCGGCATCGCACTCGCGAATACTGGCCATGAAGACATCGAAGCATTTTACCATGATGCCGATGCGGCGCTCTACGCGGCCAAGGCTGGCGGCCGCAACACGGTGCGCGTCTACGGAGCCGACGACGCACGCATGGTCGCAAGCGTCTGAGCGCTTCTTCCATGAACGGGCGTCGCGCCCGGCGCCCGCCGGATATCGCTTCGCGATCACATCGGAATTCTTCCAGATGTAAGTCGATTTTTACCCATTTCCGGTGAAGTGGCTGGAACCCTTTCGTTTTTTGCCACAACCTCCAGAGAACCCCATGAAGCGCTTCTCACTTCGGCTGCCGATCTCGCTTCGTCTGGCCATCCTCGGCGTCGTCATCGTCGGCGTCGCCGTGGCGGCCTCGATGCTGGTCTCGATCCAGGCCGCCGACAAGGCGATGCGCGAGCGTGCCCAGTCCAGCCTGACCGTCAACATCAACCTGTTGCGCGACCTGCTCGCAGCCAAGGGCGAGCCCCGGCTGGAGGGCGACAAGCTCTTTTTCGGCACCGAGGCGGTGAACGGCAATTTCGCCGCCGTCGACAAGGTCAAGACGCTGGCCGGCAGCGTTGCGACCGTCTTCATGGGCGATGTCCGGGTCGCGACCAATGTCGAGAAGGCCGATGGCGGCCGTGCGGTCGGCACAAAGCTGGCGCAGGGTCCCGCCTATGACGCCGTCTTCAAGCAGCGCATGACCTATTCCGGCGCAGCCGACATCCTCGGCACGTCCTACTTCACGATCTACGAACCGATCGTCCAGAAGTCGAACAACCAGGTCGTCGGCATCCTCTTCGTCGGCATCAAGCAGGCCGACTTCCTGCAGGTCATCGATACGATGATGATCGGCAACATCGCGGCCGGCCTGCTGATCGCGCTGGTCGGCGGCGGCCTGCTGCTGTTGCTGGTGCGCCGCATGCTGAAGCCGCTCGGCGTCCTGAAGGAGGCCATGCACAAGCTGGCCTCGGGCGATCTCGCCGCCGAAGTTCCCGCTATGCGCAGCGGCGACGAGATCGCCGCCATGGCCGACGCCTTCGGCATCCTGCGTCAGGCCGCGATCGGCAAGGCCGAACTCGAAGCCGAAGCCGTGCGCCAGTCCGGCATGATGGACGAGACGCGGCGCATGACCGAAGCCGAGCGCGCCGCATCGCAGCGGCGTCAGACCGAAGAGGCCCATGAGCTGGAAACCGTGCTGGGAGCGCTGGCGTCGGGGCTCGCGGAGTTGGCCCAGGGCAATCTCACCTACCAGATCGCGATCGACATGCCCGAGGCCTACGTCAAGCTGCGCGACGATTTCAACGAGACGGTCGAGCGTCTCTCCGCGACGGTTCGGACGATCCAGCTGACCTCGGCCGATGTCGGCCTGGCGGCCCGCGAGATCAACATGGGCGCCGACGATCTGTCGAAGCGCACCGAGGAGCAGGCGTCTTCGCTGGAGGAGACCGCCGCGACGACCGAAGAACTCGCCGCGAGCGTGAAGGCCTCGGCGCAGGGCTCGCGTCAGGCGGCCGCGATCGCGGATGAAGCGATGCAGGCGGCGCAGTCGGGCGGCGCGATCGCGACCGAGGCGGTGGCCGCGATGGCCCGCATCGAGACCGCGTCGCAGAAGATCTCCGACATCATCCGGGTGATCGACGACATCGCCTTCCAGACCAACCTGCTGGCGCTGAACGCAGCGGTGGAAGCGGCAAGGGCTGGTGACGCCGGCAAGGGTTTCGCGGTCGTGGCCTCGGAAGTCCGCACGCTGGCGCAGCGCTCGTCCTCGGCGGCCAAGGACATCTCCGGCCTGATCTCGTCCTCGAACGCCGAGGTCACCGGCGGCGTCAAGCTCGTGCGGCAGGCCGGCGAACAGCTGGCGCAGATTCTCGCCGCCTCGCAGAAGGTCGCGGGCACGATCGCGGAGATTTCGGCGGCGGCGGGCGAACAGGCCGGCGGCATCGACGAGATGAGCCAGGCCGTCGCCCATCTCGACGAGATGACGCAGCAGAACGCGGCGCTGGCCGAGGAAAGCGCGGCCTCGGCGGCCTCCCTCACCGGCAAGATTGGCCAGCTCAACGACCTCGTCGCCGCGTTCAGGACGGGCCATGACAGCGCGGGGCATGCGGCCGCCGCGCCGGTCCGCCCGGCGACACCCTACGCTCCGCCCAAACTCCGCGCGACCGACCATGCGGCCGCGGCCTCCGGCAACGCCGCCGAACCCGCCCGCCTGCAAAAGCTCGCCGAGGCCGCCTTCGCCCAGAGCCGGGCTGCGCCTGCGCCGGTTCGCGCGCCGGCCAAGAAGGTCGCCAACTCCCGCGCCGGCGACGCCGGATGGGAGGAGTTCTGAGCCCAGGCTCAGGCTCCGGCCGGAACCTGAAACCGGCCGGGCCGCTAGCCCTGCCGCCTAGTTCCGCCTCGGCCAGCTCGCATCGTCGAGTCGGCCGGCGCGGGGCTCCGGAACGACGCCTTCGCCGAAGATGCGTTCGAGCTGGGCCGCCGTCTCGCCGCGTCCGCGCGCGTCCGTGATCGAGGCGAGCAGCGCCTGCTCACCCACCGGCGGCTGGCCGGTCAGCGGCAGGATCGGTCCCGCCAGCGGCTTGACCTGCAGCACGCTCGGCAGCCCGAGCGTCAGGGGCGTGCTGCTGACCATCAGGTCGATCAGCCGCTCGATGCCGCCGGCCTGCAATTCAGGATTGAGCGGCGCACCGGTGTCGGGAGAGACCGGCAGCGCGATAACCCCCTGCGCCGGTTGGCTCTCGACGAGGCGGCGGATCAGCACATCGACGAAATGCGCGGCCTTGCGTGCGCCCGCCGAGGTGAAATGGATGCCGTCGCCGAGCCGCAACCGCATGGTCTGCCCTGAAACATCGGGGCCCATCGCGGTGTAGCGGTTCTCGGTGTCGACGAAGGCGTTCCAGAGATCGACATATTGCCCGCCCGCGCGCTCGACCCGCTGGCGATAGAGCTCGTTGAAGGTGGCGAGATCGACCGAGAGCCGGCCGTTCTGCACCGGCGGCGCACCGACCCAGATCAACGGAATGCGCTTGGCTGCGAAGGCGGCCGCGACCGCGTCGATGCGGTCGCGATAGAGTTCGAGCCAGCGCGGGCTCGCCGGCTCATGCACGATCTCGCCCTCGCGCAGCGCCTGGCGGTCGTTGAGGCCGAGCAGGATCACGCCGACGGTGATCTTCTGGTCGCTCGCCAGCAGCTCGGCCGCAACTTTGGGCCAGTCATGGAAATCGCTGCGGACAAGCCCTGAATCGGGCTTCGCCTTCGCGATCACCGCGACGTCGGGCCGGTCGTTCAGCGCGTCCTCCAGCCCGTCGGCCAGCAGGCTACCCAGCGAATCGCCCATCACGACGACATGATGGCTGACATCGACCTTCGGGATGACCGGATCGTCCCGGACCACCACGGCGGGCGCGCGCCGCGGTTGCGCCGGCGCGACGCGCTGGCGGCGCGGCTCGGCGACGGGTCGCTGCTGCTGGCCGAAGAACCAGCCGCCGCGGCCGGGATTGACCGGGCGCGTCAGGAAGGCGTCGCCCTCCGCGAGCGAAGACGGCCCGCCCGTGACCAGCACGAGACAGGCGGCGCTCAGCACCATCAAGACGGAACGCGACCGCATCGGGCTCCATATCCTGCGCCGGAAGCGGCGCTTGAACCCGGATGATAGCGCGGGATTATGGCGAAGTCAGCGCTGCCCGCGCAGCTTCGCCAGCAGGGCCGGCGTCGGCCAGCCATCGGGAATCTCTCCGGCGCTGAGCTGGTACTGTCGCACCGCCTCGCGCGTGCCGGTGCCGATCCGCCCGTCGGCATCGTGATTGTAGAGCCCACGCGCCTTCAGCCGGCGCTGCAGATCCTGCGTGCCTGCCTTGTCGAGGCGCGGCGCCTGCACCGGCCAGTCCGCCTGGATCGCGGGCCGCCCCATGATCCGGTCGCCGAGATGGCCGACCGCGAGCGCGTAGGCGTCCGACGAGTTGTATTTCTTGATGACGTCGAAATTCTCGGTCAGCAGCAGCACCGGCCCGCGATGGCCGGCCGGGTAGAACAGCCGCCCCTCGCCGGACGAGGGCAGCGCCCGTCCATCGGAGCGCCTGACGCCGGCCGAAGCGAAGGCCGAGAAGCTCGCCTTGTTGCGCTTGTGGTCGAACCCTTCCGGCAGCGTCACCTCCAACCCCCAGGGCAAGCCTGAGACCCAGCCATAGCCCTTGAGGTAATTCGCGGTGGAGGCGAGCGCGTCCGAGGTCGAGGACCAGATGTCGGCACGGCCGTCGCCGGTCCAGTCGACGGCGTATGTCTTGTAGCTCGACGGCATGAACTGGGTGTGGCCCATCGCTCCGGCCCAGGAACCGCGCAGCTCGCGCCGCTCGACATGGCCCTTTTCCATCAGCTCCAGCGCGGTGAGCAACTCGTCGCGGAAGAAGTCGCCGCGATAGCGGACCTGCGCCAGCGTCGCGAGCGAGCGGATGACGTCCTTGTCGCCCTTGAACGAGCCGTAATTGGTCTCCATGCCCCAGACGCCGAGCACGACCTCCTTGGGCACACCGAATTTCGCCTCGATCTGGCTCAGCACCCCGGCGTTGTCGGCCGCGGCATCCCGTCCGCGCGGAATCCGCGTGCCGCCGACCGCGCTGTTGAGATAGCCCCAGATCGGCGCGGTGAACTCCGACTGCTTCTTCGTCAGCGCCACGATCGACGGGTCGGGCGCCACACCGCGAAACGCCAGGTCGAAGGTCGCGCGCGAAATGCCGCGCTGCTGCGCCAGCGGCCAGAGGCCTTTCAGAAAGGCGTCGAAGGACGGGGTCGCCGCAACGGGCTTGGCGGCAGCGGCAGTAATCGAGCCGGTGGTCTGGGCCAGCGCCGGGGTCAGGCTGATGATGGCTGCGGCGACGACGACGGACAGGCGCATGGCAAATCTCGCAAGGGCGTCAGGAACGCGGTACGCTACTGCGCCGCAACAAGATGAAGCGGGCGTTAACGCCGCGCAACTCTCGTCGGATGTAGCCACGGCCTGTCATATGTCGTGAAGCCCCGACGCCTGCGCTACATCCGCACCACCTGGACGCGCCGGTTGGAGGCGCGGCCGTACTCCGATCCGTTGTCTGCGATTGGCTCGGACTGCCCCAGGCCGTCGATCGCGAGCCGGTCAGGACGCACGCCCTGCTGGATGAGCCAATTCCGTACTGACTGGGCGCGACGGTAGGACAGCGTCTGGTTGTATTGCGGCGCGCCGACCGAATCGGTGTGACCGATCAGCATGAGCCGCAGTGAGGGCTCGGCAACCAGCACGCCGAGCAAGGTCCGCATCGTATCGGCGGCGGAAATTTCCAGATCCGCCGAATTCGTGCGGAACTGGATGTAAAGATCGACCTCCCCGCGCTCGCGCAGGCTCGACTGGATGTTCTGCTGAACCGGCGCGGCGGTCGCGATGGCAGGCGGCGGCGCGCTCGCGCGCGGGCCCGGCGCGAAGCGGAAGCTCGATGCGAAGACGCCGTAATTGCTCGACTGGACGCCGTTGCGTGTCAGGCCGGGATAGGCCTGCCGGCCGGGCTCGGGGATGACCGAGACCGGCCCGCCTTGGCGCGTCAGCACGCCGGCATGCACTGCCGCCAGGCAAATGGACGAATCGCCCGTATAGACGTCCATGCCCCAGAGCGAACCCCTCCGCGCCGCGCCCGCATCGCAAAGACAGGCCAAGGTCTCGGTCGTCTCGGCAAAGGCGAGGAAATTGTCGGGGCAGGCCGAGACGGGCTGGACCGGCGCTGCCGTTGCGCTCCGAGGCAGTGCAAACCGGAAGCTCGATGCATAGGAACCGTAATTGCTCGACTGGACGCCGTTGCGTGTCAAGCCGGGATAGGCCTGCCGGCCCGGCTCCGGGATCACGGAGACCGGGCCGCCCTGGCGCGGCGTCGCGCCGGCATGGACGGCGGCCTGGCAGATCGAGGAATCGGCCGTGTAGACATCCATGCCCCAGATCGAGCCCCGGCCTTCAGGGCCGGGGCCACAGATGCACGACAACGGCTCGGTCGTGTCGGCAAAGGCAGAAAAATTATCGGGGCAAGCGGACACGGCCTGCGCAGGCGGCGGCGACGCGCCGACGGGGTCTTGCGCCGGCGTCGCAGATTCGGAGCCGCGCGCGAACCGGAAGCTCGAACCATAGGCCCCGTAATTGCTCGACGCGATGCCGTTGCGCGTCAGCCCGGGATAGGCGGGACGCGCCTTTTCAGGGATCACGCTCACCGTTCCGCCGCGTCGCGGGATCGCGCCCGCATGGACGGCTGCCCGGCATATCGCCGAGTCGCCGGTATAGACATCCATCCCCCAGACCGAGCCGCGGGCCGTCGCTGCCCCATCGCATGAACAGGTGAGCGGCTCTGCCGTGCCGGCGAAGGCCAGAAAATTATCGGGACATTCGGAAACGCTTTGCGCCGTAGCGTCATGCGTGTTGAAAGCGACCAGCGCCAAAAGGACCATCACCATCCGCTTCATGCGTGTTTGTCCCTGTTAACGCGTTCATCTTGTCGCTTCATGCCCGATCCTGCACGGGGCGTTTGAGCCGTCAACAAGACTTGCACGCTGAGCGACGCAGGCCCCGATCGTGACTTGCGATTTTGTCGCCAGCTTGTGACGACGTCCCGAACACGCCATGCAGAAGCAGGCCCTGCGCTCGCTTGCCCGTCACACCGAATTGCGCGTCTTCAGCTTCTCCTCCCAGGCCAGCGCCTGCCGCACGATCTGTTCGAGATCGTCATGCTCCGGACGCCAGCCCAGTTCCGCCCGGATGCGATCGGCCTTCGCCACGAGCGATGCCGGGTCGCCGGGCCGCCGCGGCGAGCGCTTCACCGGGAAATCCACGCCCGAGACCTGCTTCACCACCTCGACCACTTCGGCGACCGAATAGCCCCGACCATAGCCGCAGTTCAGCGTCAGGCTGCCGCCGCCAGAGCGCAGATGATCGAGCGCCGCCAGATGCGCCCGGGCGAGGTCGGTAACGTGGATGTAGTCGCGCACGCAGGTGCCGTCGGGCGTCGCATAGTCCGTGCCGAAAATTTCCAGACCGGCGCGCTGCCCGAGCGCCGCCTGGCTCGCGACCTTGATCAGATGGGTGGCGTTGGGCGAGGACTGGCCGGAACGTCCGCGCGGATCGGCCCCGGCGACGTTGAAATAGCGCAGCGCCACATAGGCCAGCCCATGCGCCTTGGCGACGTCGGCCAGCATCCACTCGCTCATCAGCTTGGAGCGGCCATAGGGGTTGATAGGAGCGAGCGCGATCTCCTCGGGAACAGGCGACACCGCCGGCTCGCCATAGACCGCCGCCGTCGAGGAGAAAATGACGTGCTTCACGCCGCCGCGCACGGCGCTCTCCAGCAGGGCCCGCGTCTTCACCGTATTGTTGAGATAGTAGCCGAGCGGATCGGAGACGGAATCGGGTACGACGATGCGGGCGGCGAAATGCGCGATCTCGGTTATGCCGTGCTCGGCGATGACCCGCTCGACCAGGGCCTGGTCGCCCATGTCGCCCTGCACGAACACCGCTTCCTGCGGCACGGCCCACCAGAAACCGGTCGAGAGATCGTCGAGAACCACGACCTTTTCGCCACGGTCGACCAGCTCCAGAACCATATGGCTGCCGATATAGCCGGCTCCGCCGGACACCAGAATCGCCATCGCTCTCTCCCCGACCTCAGTTCAGCCAACCGCTCTAAGGAAAAAACATTGACGAGCCATCAAGCTCGTTCTGCTATTCCAGCACAACGGCCGTTTTCCGACAGGGGCCGGCCGAACCTGCCTCCCCGCCCCGACCGGCCTGGCCGCTCCTGGCCAAGCCGAGCCATATGGACCTTTCATGCTGAAGAAAATCCGCAAGGCCGTCCTCCCCGTCGCGGGACTGGGCACGCGATTCCTGCCGGCCACCAAGGCCATCCCCAAGGAGATGCTGACCATCGTCGATCGGCCGGTCGTCCAGCATGTCGTCGACGAGGCGCGCGCCGCCGGCATCGAGCATTTCGTCTTCATCACGGGGCGCAACAAGGCGGTGATCGAGGACCATTTCGACCTCGCCTATGAACTCGACGACACGCTGCGCAAGCGCAACAAGGTCAAGGAACTGGAAGCCCTGCTGGCCGATCTGCCGGCAGCCGGCGCGACCAGCTTCACCCGCCAGCAGGCTCCGCTGGGGCTGGGCCACGCCGTCTGGTGCGCGCGCGACCTGATCGGTGACGACGAGCCCTTCGCGCTGCTGCTGCCCGACATGCTGCACCACAGCCATGGCAAGGGCTGCCTGGCGCAGATGATCGACGCCTATGAGAAGCATGGCGGCAACCATATCGCCGTCGCCCCCGTGCCCGACGACCAAACTCATCAATACGGCATCGTCGGCGTCGAGGACCGCAACGCCAAGGTCTCGAAGGTCACGAAGATGGTCGAGAAGCCGGCCAGGGGCACAGCGCCGTCCAACCTCCACATCACCGGCCGCTACATCCTGCAGCCGACGATCTTCAACCTGCTCGCCAACCAGGAGCCCGGCGCCGGCGGAGAGATTCAGCTGACCGATTCGATGATCGCCCTGTCGCGGCTGGAGCCGTTCCACGCGGTGCGCTTCGACGGCGACATCTATGATTGCGGCTCCAAAATCGGCTTCCTCACCGCCAACATCGCCTATGCGCTCGACCGCAGCGATCTCGGGTCGGAACTGCGCCGCGAGATCGAGCGCCTGCTCGAAAGCTGAGCCTAAGGCCAGACGGGATCGATCGCATGAGCGACAACCCGCTCGTCTTCGACCGCAGCCTTGCAAGGCTGCGGCTGAAGCGGGCGCTTGCGGCGGGCTATCCCGATTTCCTGCTGGCGCGCGCGACGGAGGACCTCGACGAGCGCCTTGCCGCCGTGCTGCGTCGCTTCGAGCGCGCCGCCGATCTCGGCACGGCCTTGCCCGTCGCTCGCGCGGCCCTGCTCGCGCGCAGTGACACGCTGATCCGGATGGCGGAGACGCCGGACGGCAACGCCGATCTCGTCGGCGATCTCGAGGCGCTGCCGCTGGCCCCGGCCTCGCTCGACCTCGCCTGCTCGCTGCTGGCGCTGCACGGCGTCAACGACCTGCCGGGCGCGCTGGTCCAGATCAGGCGGAGCTTGCGGCCCGACGGACTCTTCATCGGCTGCCTGCTCGGCGGGCGGACCTTGAACGAGTTGCGGCAGGCCCTGCTTGAAGCCGAGATCGCCACCACCGGCGGGGCCAGCCCCCGCGTGGCTCTCTTCGCCGACCTGAGAGACCTTGGGACGCTGCTTCAGCGCGCCGGCTTCGCCCTGCCGGTGGTCGACAGCGAGGTGGTGACGGTGCGCTATGGCGACATGCTTGCGCTGTTGCGCGACCTGCGCGCGCTAGGCTGGACGAATGCGCTGGTCGATCGCAAGCCCGGCGCATTGCGCCGCGACACGCTGCTGCAGGCGGCGCAGCTCTATGCGGAACGCTTCGCCGATCCGGACGGCCGCCTGCGCGCCACCTTCGAGATCGTCTGGCTCTCCGGCTGGGCCCCGCATGAGAGCCAGCAGAAGGCGCTCAGGCCGGGCTCGGCCAAGGCGCGGCTGGCGGACGCGCTCGGCGTGCCGGAGCGCGGCGCCGGGTCATGACAAGCGGGAGACCGGAATGAGCAATCGCAAGCACCGGCTCTGCCGCGCCGACTTCAGGCTGTTCCGGCCGATCCCCACACGCTGGCATGACAACGACGTCTTCGGCCACGTCAACAACGTCGTCTATTATTCCTGGTTCGACACCGCCGTCTGCGCATGGCTGGTCGAGAGCGGCCATCTCGACATTGCCGGCAGCGCGGTCGTCGGCCTCGTGGTCGAGACCACCTGCACCTATTTCGAAAGCACGGCGTTTCCGGAAACGATCGAGGCGGGCCTGGCCGTCGAGCGGCTCGGTTCCAGTTCCGTAACCTACCGCATCGGCATCTTTCGGCAGGGCGCCGAACAGGCCGCCGCGCAGGGCCTGTTCACCCATGTCTATGTCGAGCGCGAGAGCCAGCGCCCCGTGCCGATCCCGCAAGCGTTGCGGGGCGCGCTCGCCGACCTCACATCGTCAGCCTGACGGCGCTGATCTCGCGGGCGATCGCCTCGAAGACGGCGCCAAGCTCGGAGGCGGTCCTCACCTCGTAATACATGTCGGCCTTGGAGGCGCAGCCCTGCAGAAGGCTGCGGTCGCCCTCGATGACGCGGATCGTATAGATGCGGATGCCGGCCGCCTTGGCGTTGTCGCAGGCGGAATTCGTCTTCGGGTTGATGCGCGTCGCGTTCGAATCGTAGCAGTTCCGGTTGGTGATGAAGCGGTTCATCGTATTGTTGCCGTCGGTCAGCACGATCATATATTTCGTCAGGCCCGGCGTGCCTGCGGCTGCAGCCCCCGTCAGCGGCTGGCCCGAACCCAGCGTCGTCGCGCCCCAGACCACGCCGCTTGTGATGTTGGTGCAGCCGACCGGCGTCATCTCGCCGATGCGGTCTTTCAGGTTCCGCCAGTTGTCGGTCAGCGGCAGGATCCGCGCCAGGCTCGCGCTTTCGCAGCGCGCGCCGGGATAAAGCGTCGTCTGCGCGCCGGTCGGCGCGGTGTCGGCGGTGTCGAGCGGCTCGTCGCGGTCGGAGATGCAGCCCTGCCAGTCCGACCTGCGGATGGCGAGCAGAGGATTGGAATCGGACGGGTTGAAGCGCAGCCAGCTCTCGTCGCGATGGCTGTTGGCCAGCCGCACCTGTGTCGCGAAGGGCACGATCGAGACCCGGATCTGCCCGGCCTCGGTGCTGGCCCTCTGCATCGTGTCGATCAGCGAGAGCGACGCCTTCTTGAGCTCGTCCATCTTGCCCGAGGTCGCCATCGAACCGGTATTGTCCAGCACCATCGCCAGTTCGTTGCGGTTCGTGCCCCAGCCCGCCTGCGCCACGGACGACACCGGCATGGTTTCAAAGCCGAGAATGCGGGTCGCACTGGTCTGGACAGCCGCCTGCGCCGACACGCTGACGCGTCGACCGGGCCGATCGACGCTGACGGAGAAGCTGCCGAAGGCCGCATCCGCATTGCCGGCGATGTTGGCGCGGATCAGGGCTTCGGCGCGGCGTCGCAGTTCGGCGTCGCTGAGCCGGGCGGCTTCCTTCGCCACCATCAGCGCGGCTGAATCGACCGCGGCGTCGAGCGTCGCCCGGGCCGTGCTGGCGCGGGCATAGTCGAGCGCCGCGCCCGCCAGTCCTAGCACGGGAACGAGCGCAAGCCCGAACAGCATCATGACATTGCCGGACCTGTCTTTGCCGAAACGTGCCAAAAGCGACATGATCTGTATCTCCCTGACACACCCGCCTGCGTGTCAGGGCGTTCCGCGCAGATGGCGTGCCAGCGCAGCCAAGAGAGGCATCTCGGAGCCGGAATGCGTTGTCTCGCGGCCCTACACGCGCTATGCCCCGCCAATTCTCAGGACGGCCTCGTGGCCGGATCGTCAGGAAGCCTCGCGCCGTGATCCCCAACGCCATCGCCATCACCCCGCAGCTCGTCGCCGAGCATGGCCTCAAGCCCGACGAGTACCAGCGCTTCCTGCACCTGATCGGGCGCGAGCCGACGATCACCGAACTCGGCATCGTCTCGGCGATGTGGAACGAGCATTGCTCCTACAAATCCTCGAAGCTGCATCTGAAGACGCTGCCGACCAAGGCCCCCTGGGTGATCCAGGGACCGGGCGAGAACGCAGGCGTCATCGACATCGGCGACGGGCTCGCGATCGTCTTCAAGATGGAAAGCCACAACCACCCCTCCTTCATCGAGCCCTATCAGGGCGCGACCACGGGTGTCGGCGGCATCCTGCGCGACGTCTTCACCATGGGCGCCCGGCCGATCGCGGTGCTCGACGCGCTGCGCTTCGGCTCGCCCGACCACCCGCGCACGCGCCATCTCGTCTCTGGCGTGGTCGCGGGCATCGGCGGTTACGGCAACTCCTTCGGCGTTCCCAATGTCGGCGGCGCGACGGGCTTCCACAGCCGCTATGACGGCAACATCCTGGTCAACGCCATGGCGGTCGGCATCGCCCGCGCCGACGAGATTTTTTACGCAAAGGCCTCGGGCGTCGGCAAAGCCATCGTCTATCTCGGCTCCAAGACCGGCCGCGACGGCATCCATGGCGCGACCATGGCCTCGGCCGCCTTCGGCGAAGGCGCGGAGGAGAAGCGCCCGACCGTGCAGGTCGGTGATCCCTTCGCCGAGAAACTCCTGCTGGAGGCCTGCCTCGAGATCATGGCGGCCGGGCATGTCGACGCGATCCAGGACATGGGCGCAGCAGGCCTGACCTGCTCGGCGGTCGAGATGGGCGCCAAGGGCGACCTCGGCGTGGAGCTGAACCTCGACGCCGTGCCCTGCCGCGAGGACGGCATGAGCGCCTATGAGATGATGCTGTCGGAAAGCCAGGAGCGCATGCTCATGGTGATCAAGCCCGGCCATGAAGAGCCGGCCGAGGCGATCTTCCGCAAATGGGGGCTCGACTTCGCCGTCGTCGGCCATACCACCGACACCCTGCGCTTCGTTGTGAAGCACCAGGGCGAGACCATGGCCGACCTGCCGATCAAGGAGCTCGGCGACGAGGCTCCCGAATACGACCGGCCCTGGGTCGAGACGCCGAAGCGCCAGCGCATCTCAGCCGACAGCGTCGTCCCGCCGATGTCGAACGCCGACGCACTGCTGAAGCTCCTCGGCTCGCCCGACCTCTGCTCCAAGCGCTGGATCACCGAGCAGTACGACACGCTGATCCTCGGCAATTCGGTAATCGTGCCGGGCGGCGACGCCGGCCTGATCCGCATCGAAGACGGCCCCAAGGGTCTGGCCATGTGCGCCGATGTGACGCCGCGTTATTGCGAGGCCGACCCGTTCGAGGGCGGCAAGCAAGCTGTCGCCGAGGCGTATCGCAACCTCACCGCAGTAGGCGCAACGCCGCTCGCCGTCACCGACAACCTGAACTTCGGCAATCCCGAGCGACCCGAGGTGATGGGCCAGCTCGTCGGGTGCATAAAAGGCATCGGCGAAGCCTGCCGCGCGCTCGACTTCCCCGTCGTCTCCGGCAACGTCTCGCTCTACAACGAGACGAACGGCGTCTCGATCCTGCCGACCCCCACCATCGGCGGCGTCGGCGTTCTGGCGGACGTAACGAAGCACGCCACCATCGCCTTCAAGGCGGAGGACGAGGCGATCATCCTGATCGGAGAGACCACGGGCTGGCTCGGACAGTCAGCCTATCTCGCGACGGTCTGCGGCCGCGAGGAGGGAGCGCCTCCCCCGGTCGATCTCGCGGTCGAACGCCGCAACGGCGATCTCGTGCGCCGGCTGATCACGGCCGGGCGCGTGACGGCCTGCCACGACCTGTCGGATGGCGGGCTCGCCGTGGCTTTGGCCGAGATGGCGATGTCGCGTGGCATCGGCGCGACGATCGCGGCGCTCCCGGCCGGGCCGGCCCACGCTGCGCTCTTCGGTGAGGATCAGGCGCGCTATTTCGTGACCGTGCCTGCGGCCTCGGTCGCGGCCGTGCTGGCCGAGGCGAATGCTGCCGGCATCCCGGCGCAGGCGATCGGCACGACCGGCGGGACTGCTCTGGCGCTGCCCGGCGAGACGCCGCTTGCCGTGGCAGCCCTCAAGACCGCCCATGACACCTGGCTGCCGGATTACATGTCCGGCAAGGCCGCCTGAGGAGTTTCGCCATGCCGATGGACGCGCGCGATATCGAGACGATGATCAAGACGGCGCTGCCCGACGCCGTCGTCGAGATCAAGGATCTCGCCGGCGACGGCGACCACTACGCCGCGACCGTGACCTCGGCCGCCTTCGCCGGCAAGAGCCGCGTGCAGCAGCACCAGATGGTCTATGCCGCGCTCAAGGGAAACATGGGCGGCGTGCTGCACGCCCTTGCGCTGACGACGGCGGTTCCCCAGAATTAAAGCAACACGATTCAGCAGTTCTGCCAGCGGGCCTTGAACCCGCCCGAGGAGACCAGACCATGACCGACGTCAACGCCCGCATCGATGCCGAAGTGAAGTCCGCCGACGTCGTGGTCTTCATGAAGGGCACGCCGCAATTCCCAATGTGCGGCTTCTCCGGCCAGGTCTCGCAGATCCTCGGCTATCTCGGCGTGCCCTGGAAGGGCGTCAACGTGCTCGAGGACATGGAAATCCGCGAGGGCATCAAGGCCTATTCGAACTGGCCGACGATCCCGCAGCTCTACGTCAAGGGCGAGTTCATCGGCGGCTGCGACATCACCCGCGAGATGTTCCAGGCCGGCGAACTGCAGGCGCTCTTCGTGGAGAAGGGCATTGCGGTCAAGCAGGCGAGCTGAGGGTCTCAGCCTCTGCGCAGGGCGGCAGCTTTTCGAGCGCCGCCCATAACGTCACCGGCAAGCTCGGCGACTTTTCGAGCAGTGCGATGCACCCACATCGCCCCTCAGCGACGACCTTCGGCTTCAATGTCCCGTCGTCGAAGACCCGCCATCGATTGACCTTATCGATATAGGCAGGGAGGTTGCCGATCGCGCGGTCGAATCGACGGCGCACATCGGTCTCGGCGACATCGTGCCCGCCCTCGCTCACCCGGCGTGCGATGCGCGAGAGCGAGACCTCCGGCGAAGCCACCAGGAAGAACAGCAGGTTGATCTCGAAGCCGACTTCGCGAGCGGCGGCGATGGTGCGCAGATGCGTTTTGCCGGACAGCGTCGTTTCGATCGAGAAGGGTTTCCTGACCTCGATCAGTGAGCGCGTCATCTCCAGCGCGACGCGCGCCGCGCGTTGTTGCTCGGCCGCCGGATCGAGCGGCGATAGGCCTCGCGCGATCTCGTGGAGATTGACGAAGCGCGTGCTGCCGGAGACGGCCTTGATGTGACGAAAGGCATACGTCGTCTTGCCGACACCACTGGGCCCGCCGACGATCCAGAATTGCGGAGCTTTCATCATCGCCCGCTGGCTATCACGTCGCGGCTGGTCTCGCCACACCCGCTCACTTCACCAAAAGCCAGTCCTCGACCACCAGCGCATCGAGCCCGCTAGTGTAGAACATCAGGATCGCGTCCTCGGCCGTGTGCAGGATCGGCTTGCCCATGATGTTGAAGGAGGTGTTCAGCAGCACCGGCACGCCCGTCAGCGCATGGAACTCGCAGATCAGCGCGTGATAGCGCGGGTTGCGCTCGCCGGTGACGCTCTGCAGCCGCCCGGTTGCATCCTCATGCACCACCGCAGGCACGCGGTGGCGCACTGCTTCCTTCCAGACCAGCGTCCGCTCCATATAGGGCGCGTCCTGATAAGCCTCGAACCAGTCCGCGCCATGTTCGGCCAGGATCGACGGCGCGAAGGGGCGGAACGCCTCGCGGTATTTCACCTTGGCGTTGAGGATGTCCTTGGCGTCGGCCGGGCGCGGATCGGCCAGGATCGAGCGGTTGCCGAGCGCACGCGGGCCGAACTCGGCCCTGCCCTGCACCCAGCCGATAAGCTTGCCCTCGGTCAGCAGTCTTGCCGTGACCGGCGCGACCTCTTCCGCACCGAGCTTGCGCAGGCGCGGCTCCCAGGCCTGCATGCGCTCCAAAGGTTCGGTCGAGACGCGCGAGCCGAGATAGGGCGACATCGACCCCTTCGGCGCGCGCCAGCCCGGATTGGCCTGTTTGTGGCTGAGCCAGGCCGCGCCGATCGCGTTGCCGTCATCGGCCGGCGCGGACGGCACGAACACCTGCGAGAAACCGTGCCGGCCGACGATCCTGCCGTTGAACGACGAGTTCAGCGCGCAGCCCCCGGCCAGAACGAGGTTTTCCGACGGCACGAGAGCCGCCGCCTCCCCGAGCAGCGCCTCCATCATCTCGGCGAACACGTCCTGCCCGCAGCGGGCGAGATCGGCCCAACCCTGGTCGTGCGCATCCGCCGGACGAAGCGACAGGATCTCGGTAGCGACCGCGCGCACGACATCGGCCTTGGCGAAGGAGAGCTTGTGGCCATCGATGCGGTAGAGCTTGCGCAGCAGCCCCATCAGCCGGTCGTCGGTTTGGCCATAGGGCGCGAGCCCCATGATCTTCCATTCCTCGCCCTTGGCCTGGTCGAAGCCGGCGAGATCGGTGACCAGCCCGAAATAGAACCCGATCGATTCACGCCCGCGATGGCGCTTCACCTCGGTGATCTCGCCATCCTTTAGCGAAAAGATCGCCGACGCCCCGGTCTCGCCCATGCCGTCGACGACGAGGCAGGCGGCGTCCGAAAAGGGCGAGGACCAGCAGGCATAGGCCGCGTGGCTGAGATGGTGCCCATGCCGCGTCAGGCCAGTGACGTTGGCCTTGCCGAACGCGCGGTCGAGCCCGAGCAGCGTGCCGATGCCGGCGCGCTGCTGGGCGAGATGCAGCGAGGCGATGAAGGCGCGTTCGCTGCGCTCGGGCACCAGCGAGCGGTTGAGCTCGGGCGACAGCTTGAGCAGCGCGTCGAGCGAAAACGAGCCGGCGCGATCCATCTGGTCGAGGAAGCCGGTGAACTCCTGCCCCCAGCTCGTGGCGATGCGGACCTCGGCTCCCTTCGGGATGTAGCGCTTCAGCAGCCCTTCCATGCGCGGAGCCGAATCGGGCTCGCAATTGGGCGCGCGCTTGTATTGCAGATAGCGCTCCGTCGCCTCGGCGAAGAGCACCTCGCCATCGGGACCGATAATGGCGATGGCGGGATCGTGGAAGGTCGTGGCGAGGCCGATCGTATAGGTCATGCAGTCAGCTCGGGCGTCCGGGCGGCCTCCCTAGCACAAAACCTCCCGGCGTCATCCGCCGAGCTGGTCGCGCCTCAGCGCCTCCAGGATCGAGAGCCCGCCCAGCGCACGCCGCAACGCCGCCTGGGCCGGCTTCGGCAGCGTGCCGGGAGCGACCCTGTTGCCCGGCACGCTGCCGGCCGCGATGTCGGCCAGTTGCTGGCGCAGGATCGCATCGAGGATGAGCGCGTGCGCCGCGTCGAGCATCGCGAGATCGTCGGCGCCCTGCAGCGCGCCGACGCCCGCGAGCCGCTGCTGCGTGCCATGCGCCGCGACCCCGTGATGGAGCGCCAGCACCCGCGCCGTCGTGACGATGTCCTTGAGACCGATCTGCTTCAGGTCGATCCGGCCGTCTTCCTGCGTTCTGAGCCGCCCGAACAGCGTCAGTCCTGCCGCGGCCTCGCCGGCATTCTCGGCCAGCAGCTTGAGGAAGACGCCCTGCCCTCTGGCGGCCTCCCAGGCCTCGCGCCACAGCCCGTTCGCCATGGCGCGGTCGCCATGCACGGCCTGGAAATCGAAGACGATGTCGACGCTGAGCAGGTCCTGCGGGTTCGACCGCGTCAGCCACTCGCCGATGCGCGCCCGCCAGGTCGCGAGCGATCCGCGAAAGGCCGGCTCCGACGCCATCACGCCACCCTTGCACAGGGGAACGCCAACCTCGTCCAGGATCGCCGTCATGCGCCGTCCGAGCGCGGCGAACCAATGGTCGGTCTCGCCGCCCGGCTCGCCATCGGCGAAGATGATGGCGTTGTCCTGGTCCATGGCAAGCAGGCTTTCCCCGCGCCCGGCCGACCCGAGCACGAGGACCGCATAGGCGCAGGGAGGCTCACCCGCTCCGACATCGGCGAGGCTCGCCTCTGCCAGCTGCGCGGCCCGGCGGGTCAACGCGCCGATCTCGCGGGCGATGACGGCGGCGACCATCCGCGCCGGCACATCGTCGGCGAGCAAAGCTTTGGCCATGACCGGCAGCCTGGCCCAGGCCTGCGCCAGCGCCGGCACGTCTGCGGCCCGGTCGATCTCGTCGCCGAGCGCCACCGCGGTCCCGGCGCGCAGTTGCAACAGGTCGCGCGTCGTAACCACTCCGACGATGCGGCCGCTGGCGTCGGTGACGGCGAGATGGCGGATGTTGAGCGCGCTCATCCGGCCGATGGCGCGATACAGGAAGGCGTCCTCGGGCACCGCCGCCAGCGGGCGCGTCGCAACCTCGCCGCAGGGCATGGCGAGCGCGGCTGGCCCATGGCGCACGATCGCGCGCAATGCGTCGCGCTCGGTCACGATGCCTGGCCCGTCATCGGCCTCTCCGGCGACGAAGACCGAGCTCGACCGCTCGCGCATCATCAGAGCCAACAGGTCCGAAAGCGGCGTCTCCGGCGCCGTCTGGGCCGCGTCGGCGCGCATCACCTCGCGCACGCGATGCCGGTAGGGATAGCTGTCGAGCCGGGGGAGCGGATCCTCGACGCCGGCTTCGTCCTCCAGCGCCCAGGCCGCCGGCTGCGCCCCGGCCATCGCCTCCGTGACGCGCCGGCTCGCGGCGATCGCCTCTCCGACGGTGCGGATGCCGCGTGCCCGCAATTTCGGCGCGAGCGCCAGGAAGACCAGTCCGGCGGCGGTGGCGTCGCCCAAAGCGCGGTGCCGCTCCAGCCCCGCGATGCCGAGCCAGGCACAGAGCCCTTCCAGCGAATAGCTCGGCAGGCCCGGCTCGGCGATCTGCGCCAGCAGGCGCACATCGAGCGCCGGCGGAGCGGCGAAGCGCTCGCCGAGCCGGGCGGCCTCGGCCGCCAGCAATGCGAGGTCGAAGCCGATCGTATGTCCGACCAGAACCCGCTCGCCGAGAAAGGCGATCAGCCCCGGATAGAGCGTGGCGAGCGGCGGCGCGGACGCCAGCATGGCGGCGTCGATGCCGTGGATGGCGCTGGCGCTCGCCGGGATCGGGACCGGGCAGGCGACGAGGCTCTGGAAGGCGTTGGCGCGGTCGAGCCGGCCGCCGTCGAGATGCAGGGCCGCGACCTCGATCAGGCGGGCGCGCCCGACATCGAGCCCGGTGGTCTCGGTGTCGAGCACGACCCCGCGCACGGCAAAGAGCGGCGTCGCCCGCAGCAAGGTGGCCATCGTATCACGTTTCCCCCGCGATCCCGCCGACAAGCCTAGACCAGCATTCGCGAAAGCGGGATTCGCTCTGCGCGCGAAACCTGCCGCGCCACCGACGGGCGATCAGGGCTGCAGCGCCGCCACGACCAGCGCCTTCGCATCCGCGCTCGCCCAATCGGCCGGGCCTTGCAGGATCGCCAGTTCGCAGCCTTCGCGGTCGATCAGCAGGCTCACCGGCATGCCCTCGACCTTGCGCGCCGTGCGCAGCTGCTGGAACACCTTCGCCTGCGGATCGGCGTAGTAGGCCAGTTTCTCGATCCGGTTCTCGGCCAGCCAGGCTTTCGGCTTGTCGAGGTTGCGGGTGTCGATATTGACCGCCACCACCGCAAAATCGGGACCTCCCAGCGCCCCTTGAAGCGCGTCGAGCGCCGGCATCTCCTTCAGGCAGGGCGCGCACCAGGTCGCCCAGAGATTGACCAGCACGACGCGGCCCCGGAAGGCCGTCAGCGTGGTCGGCTGGCCGTCGGGCGTGTTGAAGGCGAGATCGGGCGCGAGCACCGGCTGCGCTGCGACCTGAACGGCCGCGACCTCGCCGCGCGCCAGCGGCGCGATGGCGGCCGCCGTTTTTCGCGCCGCGCTGCACGATGCGGAATTGCCGGCATTGCCCGCGACGGAGTAGAAGGCCGCGACGCCGCCAAGCGCGGCGACTGCCAGCACGCCAAGGCCCGCCCATTTTTTCGTCAAAGACGTCATTGCCGTCCTCAAAGCAGGAAACATCGTCGTGAGCAATCGCATGTGGGGTGGGCGCTTTGCCTCGGGTCCCGACGCCATCATGGAGGAGATCAACGCCTCCATCGATTTCGACAAGCGCCTTTGGCGTCAGGACATCCGGGGCTCGCTGGCGCACGCCGCCATGCTCGCCGAGACCGGCATCCTCACAGTCGAGGATGTGGCCGCGATCAGCGCCGGGCTCAAGCAGGTGCAGGGCGAAATCGAGGCCGGAACCTTCACGTTCTCGCGCGCGCTCGAGGACGTCCACATGAACGTCGAGAGCAATCTGAAGGACAGGATCGGGCTGGCCGCCGGCCGGCTGCATACCGCCCGCTCGCGCAACGACCAGGTCGCGACCGACATGCGGCTCTGGGTCCGCGACACGCTCGACGAGATCGACGGCCAGATGGCCGATCTCCAGCTGGCATTGGCTGAGAAGGCCGACGTCCATGCGGGCTCGGTGATGCCGGGCTTCACCCATCTGCAATCGGCGCAGCCCGTCACCTTCGGCCACCATCTGCTCGCCTATGTCGAGATGCTGTCGCGCGACCGCGGGCGCATTCGGGACGCGCGCGAGCGCCTGAACGAATGCCCGCTCGGCGCGGCGGCGCTGGCGGGCACCTCCTTCCCGATCGACCGGCACATGACCGCGCATGCGCTCGGTTTCGATCGGCCCACCGCCAATTCGCTCGATTCGGTCTCCGACCGCGATTTCGTGCTGGAGACGCTGGCCGCGGCGAGCATCTGCGCGATGCATCTCTCGCGTCTGGCCGAGGAGATCGTGCTTTGGGCGACGCCGCAATTCGGCTTCGTGCGGCTGTCGGACAAGTTCTCGACCGGCTCCTCGATCATGCCGCAGAAGCGCAACCCCGACGCGGCCGAACTGGTGCGCGGCAAGGCCGGGCGCGTTTTCGGGGCGCTGCAGGCGATGCTGACCATGATGAAAGGCCTGCCGCTGACCTATTCCAAGGACATGCAGGAGGACAAGGAAGGCACCTTCGACGCCCTCCAGACGCTCTCGCTCTGCCTCGCCGCCATGGCCGGCATGGTCCGCGACATGGAGCCCGACCTCAAGGTGATGAAGAAGGCGGCCGGCCTCGGCTACGCCACCGCCACCGACCTCGCCGACTGGCTCGTGCGCGTGCTGAAGATGCCGTTCCGCGACGCGCATCACGTCACGGCCCGGCTTGTCGGCCTCGCCTCGGACAGGAAGATCGGGCTCGAGAAGCTGTCTTTGGCGCAGATGCAGGCGGTCGAGCCGCAGATCACCGACGCCGTCTTCGCCGTGCTCGGCGTCGAGCAGTCGGTCAGGAGCCGCACCAGCTATGGCGGCACCGCGCCCGCCAATGTCCGCCGCCAGGCCAAGCGCTGGCTCCGGCAACTGGCGAAGGAACGGGGCTGAGCCAAGGCTCCGCCTTCAAAAGCTCGCAAGCCGCTGCTCCATTCGCTACAGTCCCCGCCATGCTTCGTCCAAGGGTTTGCTTTCGTGCCGTATGACCGCCTGAAACTGGGCCGCGCCGTTCTCGTCGCTGGCCTCATCGGCCTCTCGCTCGCCGCTTGTGGGCGAAAGGGCCCGCTGGAAGCGCCGCCCAACGCCACCAACGCCATCGCGCTGCCCGAGAACCAGGTCGGCGGCGTCGAGGAGCAGGTCGGCGCGACGACGCAGGCCTCGCCCTTCGGCCGTCCGGCCCGGGCCAGCCGCGAATTCAGGATACCCGAGAGCCGTTTCGTGCTCGACCCGCTGCTCTGAGCCGACGATGCATCATTTCAGCTATCGCGACGGCAGGCTCTTTGCCGAGGACGTCTCGCTGACCGCCATCGCCGACGCCGTCGGCACGCCGGTCTATGTCTATTCCGCCGCCACGATCGAGCGGCATTACCGTCTGTTCGAGGCTGCGGTGAAAGCCGCCGCGCCCGCCGGCAAGGCGCATGTCTTCTACGCCATGAAGGCCAACGGCAATCTCGGCGTGCTGAAGACGCTTGCCGCGCTCGGGGCCGGGGCAGACACGGTCTCCGAGGGCGAGATCCGAAAGGCGCTGCTGGCCGGCTTCCCGCCCGAAAAGATCGTCTTCTCAGGCGTCGGCAAGAGCGAGAGCGAACTGCGCTACGCGGTCGAGGCCGGCATCTACCAGGTCAACATCGAGACCGAAGGCGAACTCGACGCGCTCTCGCGAATCACGGCCTCGCTCGGCAAGCGCCAGGAGGCCGTGTTCCGGGTCAATCCCGATATCGGCGCCGGCGGCCACGCCAAGATCACCACCGGCTCGGCCGAGAACAAGTTCGGCGTCTCCTTCGACGAGGTCGGCAGGCTTTACGCCCGCGCCGCCAACCTGCCGGGCGTCCGCATCATGGGTCTCGCCCTGCATATCGGCAGCCAGATCCGGCAGACCGACGCGTTCGAGGCGGCCTATGCCAAGATGGCGGCGCTGGTCGGATCCCTGCGCGGCGAGGGCCACCGCGTCGACCGGCTCGATCTCGGCGGCGGGCTCGGGATTCCCTACGACATTCCGCACGCCTTCAACGATGACGGCTTCGACCAGGGGGCCTCGCTGGTCGAGGCCTATGCCGCCATGGTCGGCCGCCTCACCTCGGGGCTCGACGTCGAACTCGGCTTCGAGCCCGGCCGCCTGATCGTCGGCAATGCCGGCATCCTGCTGACGCGGGTGCTGCATCTCAATCCGCGCCCGACCAAGCAGTTCCTCGTCGTCGACGCCGCGATGAACGACCTCGTCCGCCCGGCGATGTACGAGGCCTATCACGAGATCTGGCCGGTCGCGGAGCCTGCGGCCGACGCTGCGAGCACGGCCTATGACGTGGTCGGCCCGATCTGCGAATCGGGCGACACCTTCGCCACGGGCCGCGAACTGGCCGAACTGAAGCCCGGCGAGCTGATCGCCTTCATGACGGCCGGCGCCTATGGCGCCAGTATGTCGTCGACCTACAACCAGCGCCCGCTCGTCGCGGAAGTGCTTGTAAAAGGAGCGCAATTCGCCGTGACCCGGCCGCGGCAGAGCTATGAGGAGCTGCTTGGCACGGATCGTGCTCCGCCCTGGCTGCCCTGAAAGCCGCTTCACGAAACGCGGAGCGCGCTGTGGGTGACGCCGCTCCGCTCTGGCCTTGCCACAATCCCGTGTTAGCGTGTGCATTCTTGGCGAAGTCCAAAGCGGCGCGGGGGCGGCTCGGAGCGACGGCATGAATGAGGCGCAGCGCCCCAAGGCGCTTGATCCGATCGAACTCATCCGGCGGAGGCTCGGCCGTCTGGCGGCTGCGTCCCGCATCTCGCTCGGCTGGGAGCGGCTCTGGCCACGGCTCTGGATCCCCGCCGCGATCGCGCTTTCCTTCCTCGCTCTGTCCTGGTTCGGCTTCTGGACGCTGCTGCCCTGGCAGGGTCGCGCGCTCGGCGTCGCGCTCTTTGCCGCAGCCCTTGCGGCCAGCCTCGTCCACATCGCCCGCATGGCCTTGCCGACGCGGCGCGACGCGCTGAACCGGCTCGACCAGTCGCTCGCAGGCGCGCACCGCCCGGCCTCCGCGATGGAGGACAGCCTCGCCGTCGGCACGGGCGACCCGGTCTCGCAGGCGCTGTGGAAGCTGCATGTCGAGCGTCAGGGCGCGCGCGTCGCCGGCCTGAAGGTCGCAGCGCCCCGCCCGCTGATGGCCGGTCGTGACAGGTTTGCGCTGCGCGCCGTGCCGGTGCTGGCCGCCGTCACCGCCTTCTTCGTCGCCGGCCACGAGGCCGGCCCGCGCCTGTCTGCCGCCTTCGACTGGCGCGGCCCCCAGATGCCCGCGCCGGCCGTCCGCATCGACGCCTGGATCGACCCGCCGGCCTACACCCGCCTGCCGCCGATCCTGATCGACTTCGCCCGGCTCCAGAGCCCGACGCTCAGCGCGCCGGAGAAATCCACCATCGTCGTGCGCATCGCTGGCAAGACCAGCATGGACGTCGCCACCACCGGCCGGCTCGACGTGTTCGCAGCCCCCGAGGACAAGGCGGCCGGCGCCGCGGCACAGGCAAATCCTCCCAAGCCGGCGACGCCCGCCGCGCCCGGCACGCCCTCCGTGCTGGAAAAGCGGTTCACGCTGGCCGGCAGCGGCACGCTGCGCATCACCGGCGCGGGCGCGCCCGGCCAGACGCTGACCCTGACGGCCATCGCCGACCAGCCGCCGCAGATCAGCTTCAGCGAGAACCCCAAACCCGTCACCGGACCGCAGGCCGGCGGCCTGACGCTGACCTATACCGGTAAGGACGATTACGGCATCAGCGCCGCCGAGGTGCTGGTCTCGCGCGCCGGTCCGCCCTCGACCGGGCGCTCGCTGGTCGAGCCGCCCAAGCAGTCGCTCAGCGTGCCGTCCTCGCCGACCGGCGAGGAGGAGATGAAGAGCACCGTCGATTTCTCGGCCCACCCCTGGGCCGGCGCGAAGGTGCGCATGACGCTGGTCGCGCGCGACGAGGCCGGGCAGGAAGGTCGCAGCGAGCCCGCCGAAGTGACGCTCCCGCAGCGCACCTTCACCAAGCCGCTCGCCAAGGCGCTGGTCGAGCAGCGCCGCAAGCTGGTCATGGATGTCGAGGACCGCCGCAAGGTCCAGCTCGCCATGGATGCGCTTTTGATCGAGCCCGAGCTCTTCATGAAGGAGACGGGCGTCTATCTCGGCATGCGCATGATCAACGAGCGCCTGCGCCGCTCCACCAGCGACGACCAACTCCGCGAGGTCGCCGAGCTGATGTGGGCGATGGCGCTGCAGCTCGAGGATGGAGACCTCTCCGACGCCGAGAAGGCGCTGCGCGCCGCACAGGAAAACCTGCAGCAGGCGCTGGAGCGCGGCGCCTCGGAAGACGAGATCAAGAAGCTCACCGACGAGATGCGCAAGGCGCTCGACAATTTCATGCGCCAGCTCGCCGAGCAGATGCAGCGCCAGCAGCAGAACGGCGACCAGCAGAACCAGGCGCAACTGCCGGAGAACTTCAAGACCGTCACCCCGCGCGACCTGCAGAACATGCTCAACCGCATCGAGGAGCTTTCCCGGCGCGGCGACATGGCCGAGGCGCAGCGCCTGATGGAGCAGCTCAACCAGATGCTCAACAACCTGCAGATGGCCCGGCCCGGCCAGCAGGACCCGCGCCAGCGCGAGATGAACCAGGCGCTGTCGGACCTCGACCGCATGACCCGCGAGCAGCAGCAGCTGCGCGACGAGACCTTCCAGCAGGAGCAGCAGCGCCAGAACCGGACGCAGCAGCAGCGCCGGCCCGGCCAGCAGCAGGCGCGGCCCGGCCAGCAGGGACAGCGCCAGCAGGGGCAGCAGGGCCAGCGCCAGCGCGGCCAGCAGCCTGGGCAGCAGCCTGGGCAGCAGCCTGGCGAAGAGGGCGAGGACGGCGAGAACGGCGAAGGCCAGCAGGGCCAGAACGGTCAGGGTCAGGGCCAGGGACAGAGCCTCGCCGAGCGCCAGCAGGCCCTGCGCGAGCGCCTGCAGGACCTCCAGCGCCGCATGCGCGGCATGGGCGCGCCGAGCCAGGGCGAACTTGGCGAGGCCGAGGACGCGATGGGCGAGGCGCAAGGCCAGCTCGGCCAGGGCCAGGGCGAAGGCGCGCTCGGCTCGCAGGGGCGCGCGCTGGAAGCGCTGCGCAAGGGCGGCCAGAACCTTGCCCAGCAGATGCAGCCCGGCCAGCCGGGCGAACCCGGCGACGGCACGGAGGGCGCGTTCGGCGAGCCCGACGGCCAGCCCTCGGGCCGCCCCTCGGCGCAGCAGCGCGGCCGCGAGGACCCGCTCGGCCGCCCGCAGCGGCAGCGCGACTGGGCCGACGGCCGCGTCCGCGTGCCCGGCGCCGACGAAAGCGCGACCCAGCGCACCCGCCGCATCCTCGACGAACTCCGCCGCCGCCTCGGCGACCCGACGAGGCCGATGGAGGAACTCGACTATCTGGAGCGGTTGTTGAGAAGGAACTGAGCGGGGTCGTCCTCATCGTCTCCGCGCCTTCCCGCTGCCGTAGAACTGCCGCCTCTTCCCTTCTCCCGGATGGGAGAAGGTGGCCCGGAGGGCCCGATGAGGGCCTGTCGGTATTTGGTCAAGCAGCACGGCTCCGTCTCGTTTCATCGACAAGCGGCGGGCCCTCACCCCTGCCCCTCTCCCATCCGGGAGAGGGGTTCCCCGTGCCTCGGCTCGCGGCCGCGTTTCAATGCCCGCCCGCCTTGCGGCGTCGGTGATGCTGAGGGGCAGCGGAGCGCCGCGAGGCGCGAGGTATCAAGCCGCAACCATTGAGCCAGGTCGCGGCGCGGGCAGATTGAGCCACTGCCCGCACGCCCCGTGGCGCTCCGCTCGTCGGCGATTTTTGGCTCCGGGCCGCGCTTATAGGTCGTTGGCCATCCTTCGCCGCGAGCCCTTTCGACGCCAGTGCGGCTCATCGCCTCGTCGCGTCTAGTCGGGCGTTGGACGAAGGCGTGATGCCGCCGACCGTTCCAGCGAGTTCCTCGCACAGGGGTCGTAGTACCCCATGCAGACAAGCTCGCGCAGTCTGCATCACTTTGAGGGAAAGACGCCGCCGCAGGCGGCGGCTTTCGGCGGTGCCCCGAAGCCTCACGGGACCGGGGTGCAAACCCGGCCGCAGGCGCCGCCCCCATCCCGGTCGCCAGCATGCCTCCGGACGGCCGCCCCTCTGGGATGAGGTGGTGGCACCGTAGGGCGAGAAAGAAGCGGCGGGGATTAGTGCTTCACCATCGCTATGATTCCGCGCCGCTTCTTGGCGGGCAATCATGCCTCATCGTTCGCGAACATTTGAAACCGGAGGGCTGAACCTCAAAAATCCGCGAAATACCGGATCCACCCGATTTTATCTTGAAAATTCAGACCAACTGGCATCTTCTAATTGTCACCGGAGGCCGATGAATGACCGAATCAAGGTGGCAGAATTTCGAAGATCAGGTTCGCGGCATCGCGTCCTTAATATTTGGCCAAAATTGCAAACCGGATCGTATCGCCGGCGTTAATTTCGATGGCGTTGTTTTTCGAAGCGACCTTGAAACTGTTGCTATAGAAATAAGCCAGCAGAACGATCTTGACAAAGTTCGACAGGGAATAACCCGCCTGCTTCTAGCGCGGCAAACGCTTTCGGCCGATGGAGTTATCCTTCGTGGCTATATTGTTCTAAGCAAAGCACCAACGCCCTCCATGCTGGATGCGGCCAAGGCCGCTAAAATCACAGTCTCCTCAGCCGGTCAGTTTGCATCATTATTTTTTCAGTTTCCTTTGTATAGGAACGCAAGGTCAATTGCCGCCTTCGGAAGCTCCATTGACCCGGTCACTGGCGATATAGATAAAGTAAATTACATTCCTGTTCAGTATAAAATAATTGATAGCGCCAAAGACGTAAATATTATCGACATCTGCAATCTACTTTCTTCGGGTAAGAATGTTGTATTTCTTGGAGAGTATGGATCTGGGAAAAGCCGTTGTGTAAGAGAAGTTTTCTTAAAACTGTCAGAAGATTGGGATCTAAGATTTCAATTCCCGTATGCAATAAATCTTAGAGAATGCTGGGGCTTGGATCGTGGAGACGAGATAGTTCGGCGAGGTTCTTATGTTTTGGGTCTAGATAGTTTGGCGGCGTCTGCCGTGAAGGCACTAAACAGAGATAGCCTCATTCTGCTGCTCGATGGCTTTGATGAGTTAGGTAGTCAATCATGGAGTTCAGACGAAGGTCGCCTTCGTCAACTTCGTGCAAAAGCGCTCGCTGGCGTCAAAGATCTTGTTTCGAAAACAAAACTCGGATGCCTCATTGCGGGTCGCGAGCATTATTTCTCGTCAAATGATGAAATGATATCTGCCCTTGGATTGAACAAAAGTAATACAGTAATAGTAAAAGTAAAAGATGAATTTAACGAAAATGAACTAGATCTATATTTCGATGAAGTGGGAATAGATGCAGAATTGCCGTCATGGCTACCTCGCAAGACTTTGATTTGTCAGACTATTGCCTTGCTTTCTGACGATGAGCTTGGCGCAATGTTTGGCATCACAAGCGACGGTGTTGCTTTTTGGAATCACTTCATCAGGATAGTATGTCAGCGTGACGCACGAATAAATGCATTTTTTGACGCTGAGACCATATACCGAGTTTTCGTCGCTCTTAGCCGAATAACCCGAATGAGGTCGTCTAATGTAGGACCGATTTCGCAACGCGATCTACAGGAAGCATTTGAGGCTGTTGTTGGCCAACTTCCAGTTGATGAAGCGTCGGCGATGCTTCAACGGCTACCAAGCCTGGGGCGAATTGGCGCAGAATCTCAAGACCGCCAGTTCGTTGATATGTTTATATTGGACGGGCTGCGCGCAAAGGACGTTGCTTTACTGCCCGAGCGCGAAGAGTCTCAACGCAAGCAGATATTTTTAGAGAAATGGTCAAATCCATTGGGCGCTCTCGGCCAATCCATTCTCGCCGCCGATATGAAGGACCGCATTGACGGGTTCAAACAGATGGCATCGAGGGCCAGCAAATCTCAAAACGCCACCTTAGCTGCAGATATACTCGCGGGCATGACCAGAATTGATTCTGGCCCTATCATTTTCAACGATCTATCTATTAACGGCGCCTCGTTCAGCGAATTAGCTCTGAATTCAACTGCAATTGATGGAATTAACCTGACCGAATGCACTTTTGAAAGAATAATCCTACCAAATGCAGCTCCTTTGAATTTCAAAATAACATCGTCTCTATGTAGCAAGGTGTCCGGAGCCGCATCATACACAGGACTACCTTCATGGATTCAATTAGACTGATGAATTTGACGCAATCCAGACTGTTTCACAGATCCGAAAGGCGGGATTCTCGCCCGCGCATGAAATTCTAGTCGCCGTCCTGAAGAAAACCTTCAATCAAAAAGGCTCGGGCCGAAAGGAAGAAGCCATGTTACGAGGCTTTGGCGGAGGCGCGTCTAAGAAGATTGCTAATTCAATATTGAGTATTCTAATGAGAGAAGATATAATTTCTCGGCATAAGGGCGATGAAGGCTGGATTTATTCACCTAATCGTAATAAAACTTCTCGAATAAGACTGATACTTGAACAATTGCGTTCGTCTCAAGATATCTTGTGGGCGGATGTTGAAGAGTTGAAATAAGTTTCGCGAGTTAGCGCCACACCCTTGACTCCCCCACCCTCCCCGCCTAACCCCATCCCCGGGACACGCCGCCCCAACGCGGCGCGCCCATCTGTAAGGATGGAGACATTGATGACGAATACGGCTCCGGCCGCGCTTCCGCGCGTGCCGCATTTCTCGTCCGGCCCCTGCGCCAAGCGCCCCGGCTGGTCCCTCAAAGCCCTTGGTGACGCCGCGCTCGGCCGCTCGCACCGCGCAAAAATCGGCAAGGACAAGCTCAAGCTCGCGATCGATTTGACGCGTGAGGTGCTGCAGGTGCCGGCCGATTACCGCATCGGCATCGTGCCGGCGTCGGACACCGGCGCGGTCGAGATGGCGATGTGGTCGCTGCTCGGCGCGCGTGGCGTCGACATGGTCGCCTGGGAGAGCTTTGGCGAGGGCTGGGTCACCGATGTGGTCAAGCAGCTCAAGCTCACTGACGCGCGCATCATCACCGCGCCCTATGGCGAACTGCCGAACCTCAAGAAAATCGACACGAAGACCCGCGACGTCGTCTTCACCTGGAACGGCACGACGTCGGGCGTGCGCGTGCCCGATGCGAGCTGGATCGCGGACGACCGCGACGGGCTGACGATCTGCGACGCGACCTCGGCCGCCTTCGCGCAGCGGCTCGACTGGCCAAAGCTCGATGTCACCACCTTCTCCTGGCAGAAGGTGCTCGGCGGCGAGGCGGCCCATGGCATGATCATCCTGTCGCCGCGCGCAGTCGAGCGGCTGGTGACCTACAAGCCGGCCTGGCCGCTCCCGAAGATCTTCCGCCTGACCTCGGGCGGCAAGCTCTCGGAGGGCATTTTTGCCGGCGAGACGATCAACACGCCCTCCATGCTCGCGGTCGAGGATTATCTCGATGCGCTCGCCTGGGCGAAAAAGGTCGGCGGGCTCGACGGGCTGGTGAAGCGGGCCGACGGCAATCTGCGCGTCATCGCGAAATTCGTGAAAGAGAACGACTGGATCGACTTCCTCGCCGTGAAGCCGAAGACGCGCTCGAACACGAGCGTGTGCCTGAAATTCACCGATCCGGCGGTGACGGCGCTCTCGGCGGATGCGCAAGGAGCCTTCGCCAAGCAGGTGGTGGCGATCATCGAGAAGGCCGGCGCCGGCTTCGACCTCGGCCATTACCGCGACGCCCCGCCGGGCCTGCGCATCTGGTGCGGCGCGACCGTGCAGGCGCGCGATCTCAAGGCGCTGCTGCCGTGGATTGCGTATGCGTTCGCCGAGGCGAAGGCGGGGTTGAGCAAGAAGGCGGCTTAAGCGCTGACCTACCCCCTCTCCCCTTGCGGGAGAGGGTTGGGGTGAGGGGTCGCACTGCGCTAGCCGCCTCCTTCTCCAAGCCTCCAACGATTTCGACCTGCGCGACCCCTCATCCGTCCCGGCTTCGCCGGGCCACCTTCTCCCGCAAGGGGAGAAGGGGTCGCGCGCCTTGATTCCGCAGTGCCTTCAACCGGCCAGGAGCCATCCCCATGACCACCGCCCCCCGCGTCCTCATCTCCGACGCCCTCTCGCCCGCCGCCGTCCAGATCTTCAAGGATCGCGGCATTGACGTGACCTTCGATCCCAACCTCGGCAAGGACAAGGACAAGCTCGCCGCGATGATCGGCGAGTATGACGGCCTCGCCATCCGCTCCGCCACCAAGGCCACCGCAAAACTGCTGGAAGCCGCAAAGAACCTGAAGGTGATCGGCCGGGCCGGCATCGGCGTCGATAATGTCGAGATCCCGGCCGCCACCGCGCGCGGCATCATCGTGATGAACACGCCCTTCGGCAATTCGATCACCACCGCCGAGCACGCCATCGCGATGATGTTCGCGCTCGCGCGCCAGATCCCCTCGGCCGACCTGTCCACGCAGGCCGGCAAATGGGAGAAGAACCGCTTCATGGGCGTCGAGATCACGGCCAAGACGCTGGGGCTGATCGGCTGCGGCAATATCGGCTCGATCGTCGCCGAGCGCGGCATCGGCCTGAAGATGCGGGTGATCGCCTTCGATCCCTATCTGTCGCCGGAGCGCGCCGTGCAGCTTGGCGTCGAAAAGGTCGAGCTCGACGAGCTTCTGAAGCGCGCCGACTTCATCACGCTGCATGTGCCGATGACGGAGAAGACGAAGAACATCCTCTCGGCGGAAAACCTCGCCAGAACGAAGAAGGGCGTGCGGATCATCAACTGCGCGCGCGGCGGGCTCGTCGACGAGGCGGCGCTGGCCGGGCTGATCAAGAGCGGCCATGTTGCGGGCGCGGCCTTCGACGTGTTCTCAGTCGAGCCGGCGGAGAGCAACCCGCTGTTTGGGCTGGAGAATGTCGTCTGCACGCCGCATCTGGGCGCCGCCACCAACGAGGCGCAGGAGAATGTCGCGCTGCAGGTCGCCGAGCAGATGTCGGATTATCTGCTCAAGGGCGCGATCACCAATGCGGTGAACTTCCCCTCGATCTCGGCCGAGGAAGCGCCCCGGATCAAACCCTTCGTGGCGCTGGCCGAAAAGCTCGGCTCGTTTCTGGGCCAGCTCACCGAGGCCCCGGTCAAGGGCATCCGCATCGAATATGAGGGCGCTGTCGCGAGCCTGAACCTCAAGGCGATCTCGGCTGCGGCCATCACCGGCGTGCTGCGGCCGTTCCTGCCCGAGATCAACATGGTCAACGCCGCGATGGTCGCCAAGGAGAAGGGCATCGTCGTCGAGGAGCTGACGCGCGAGGTCGCGGGCAATCTGGAGAGCGTCATCCGCATCGTGGTGGATGCCGAAGACATGCCGCGCCATGCGTCCGGCACCGTCTTCCAGGACGGCAAGCCGCGCATCGTCGAGATCCGCGACATCCAGGTCGATGCGGAGTTTGCGCCGCACATGCTCTATGTCCGCAACGCCGACAAGGCGGGCTTCATCGGTCAGTTCGGTTCGCTGCTGGGCGAGGCCGGCGTCAATGTCGCGACCTTCTCGCTCGGCCGCGACAAGCCCGGCGGCGACGCGATCTGCTATGTCGCGGTCGACGAGCCGATCTCGGACGCGCTGCTGGCGAAAATCCACGAGATCCCGATGGTGAAGCGGGCGAGAAGGCTCAGGTTTTAGAGGGCGGAACGGTGCTGGTCGCGGCATTGCGTGCGATGGTCTCGCCTCAGCGGGAGAAAGCCATGCGTGTCGTCAAGATCGAGGTGTTTCGCGATGACGAGGCAGGCGTCTGGTGCGCCAGTTCGTCTACCGACTGCGGGATCATCACCGAGGCCGAGACCATCGAGGCCTTGCGCGAGCGGTTGAAGCTGCTCGTGCCGGATATGCTTGAATTGGACGGACCGCTGCGGATCGACATCGATGTGCAGATTTCGGACATCGTCCAGGCTGCCTTGGTCTGACATCTCACTCGGAAACACGCCGTGATCCCGGACAAGCCGCGTGGCGGCGCAGCTCCGGGATCCATCATAGGGCCAAGACGGCGCTTCAGGATGGATCCCGGGTCTGCGCTACGCTTGCCCGGGATGACGGGAGAGGCTACCGCCCCACCCTCGCCCAAATCATCCGCCCCTGTGCGCGCCGCCACAGGAGACGCCTATGCTTCGCTTCGCCGCCCTCGCCCTGGCCTGCCTCGCCACCGCGCCCGCTTTCGCCGACTGGGACAAGGCGAAGCTCGACCGCGAGATCGTCGCCATCGAGCGCGACTCGAAAGGCCGGCTCGGCGTCGCGCTGCTCGATCTGAAGGACCGCGCGAGCTGGTCGCATCGCGGGTCGGAACACTTTCCGCTGCAGAGCGTGTTCAAGCTGCCGCTGGCAGTGGCGGTGCTGCAGGCGGTCGAGGCTGGCAAGTTCACGCTCGACCAGCCCATCGCGGTGACGCGACGCGATCTCTCGCTCTATCACAGCCCGCTTGCGGCGCGCTTCAAGGGCGAGCGGCAGGAGGTCAAGCTGCGTGAACTCGTGCGCCTCGCGGCTGCCGAAAGCGACAACACGGCCGCCGACCTGCTGATGCGGCTGATCGGCGGGCCGCAGACGATCACCGCCATGCTGAAGGCCGGCGGCGTCGCCGGTATCTCGGTCGATCGCTATGAGCGCGTCTTCCAGCCCGAAATCCTCGGCCTGCCAGGCTATGGCTGGGACGAAATCATCGACACCAGGGCTTTCCGCGCAAGGGTGCAAGCGATCCCGGCCGCCGAGCGTCGCAAGCGGCTGGAGGCGACGCTCGGCGACCGGCGCGATGGCGCGACGCCGGACGCCTCTGTCGCCTTCCTCGAGGCCTTCGCCAAGGGGAACTGGCTGCGCCAACCCGAGCATAGCCGGATGATCGAAGGCTTCGCCGCCAACGCGCTGACCGGCAAGGACCGCATCCGCGCAGGGCTCCCCGAGGGCGCGCGCTTGGCCCACAAGACCGGGCTCGGCCCGAGCGCGGCAGGCCTCAACCACGCCACCAACGACATCGGCATCGTGACGCTGCCGAACGGCCGCATTTTTGCGATCGCGGTCTATCTCACGGGCTCGACCGCCTCGCCAGAGCAGCGCGAGGCGGCCCATGCGGCTGTAGCGCGGCTCGCGGTGGCGGCACTGCGCTGAGCCTCAGCCCGCAGGCTTGCCCAGCCGCTCGGCGATCAAGATGCCCCCCAGCACCAGAACCAGCGCCAGCGCGTGATAGAGCCCGAAGGGTTCGCCCAGCAGGAACACCGCCAGCACGGGCGCGAAGACCGGCACGAGATTGACGAAGACGCCGGCGCGGCCGGGCCCGATCAGTTCGACCGCGCGCAGGAAAAAGAGCTGCGATGCGATCGAGGGGCCGAGCACGACGAAGGCGAGGATCAGCCAGCCCTTGGGCGTCGGCCAGACGACGTTGCCGGTCGCGACCTCGAGCGCCAGCAGCGGCAGCGAGATGACGCAGGCGACGCAGGCTATGGCCGTAAAGAAGACGAGGCCGGGCATGGGCGGGCGCTTGCGGATCGCAACCGTGTAGCCGGCATAGAACACGCAGGCCAGGATCATCCAGAGGTCGCCGGCCGCGAAGGCGACATTGGCCAGCACCGCGACGTCCCCGCGGCTCGCAGTCACCGCGACGCCGAGCAGCGTGACGAAGACCCCGAGCGCCTGCAGCGGGCCGATCGGCGTGCGGTAGACGAAAAAGGCGCCGACCAGCACGAAGACCGGGATCGAGCCCTGCAGAATGCCGATATTGATTGCGCTGGTCGAATAGGCGGCGAGATACATCAGCGCGTTGAAGGCGGTGAAGCCCATCGCGCCCATAGCGAGGATGAAGCCCCAGCGCGCCTTCAGCGCCGGCCAGTGCGCGGCAAGCTCGCGCCGCATCAGCCAGGGCATCACCGCGCAGACGAAGATCCAGCGCAGCGAGGTCAGCGCCATCGGCGAAATCTCGCCGACGGCGGCCCGGCTCGCCACGGCGTTGCCGGCCCACATCAGCGTGGTCAGCGTCAGCAGCAGATAGGCATTGGCCCAGAAGCGTTGCGGCAGCGAGAGGGGCAAGGGGATGGCCTGGTCTGAGGAACAGAGCGTCACATGGCGCGGCGCGTTCGGTCGTCGAGCCTGCACCATCCCATAGCCTTGCCCGGCCCTTGCATCCTATGCGAGGAGGCGCAGGGCCGTCCGTCTCCCTGCGCATTGCTTGGGCAAATCCATGCTTCAGATCACTCCCCGCCAGCCGCGCCTGCTCATCGTCGATGGCAACACCCGAGACCAGCGCGAGGCTCATGCGTCAGGCTACGGCGGCCTGTCTCCCGCGCAGGCCTATGCGCAGGAGGTTTTGGCCATTTCGCCCGGCGCGATCACCGACATCTGCCTGCCGGCCGACGAGGGCGCGAACCTGCCCGATGGCGCGGGGCTCTCCTCCTATGACGGTATTTTTCTCACCGGCTCCTCGCTGCACATCTACAAGGCGGAAGCCGCAGTGACGCGCCAGATCGAGTTGATGCGCGCGATTTATGCCAACGGCACGCCCTGTTTCGGCTCGTGCTGGGGCATTCAGGTCGGCGCGGTCGCGGCGGGCGGCACGGTCGTCGCAAACCCGAGGGGCCGCGAGATCGGCGTCGCGCGCCGCATCACCCTGACGGAAGCCGGCCGCACGCACCCGCTGCTCGCCGGCCGCCCGCTCGCCTTCGACGCGCCCGCGATCCATCTCGACACCATCGCGGTGCCGCCGCCGGGCACGACCGTGTTGGCCTCGAACGCCTACAGCACGGTCCACGCCGCCGAGATCGCCCATGACGGCGGCGTCTTCTGGGGCGTGCAGTACCACCCCGAATTCCCGCTGCGCCAGGTCGCCTCGATCCTGCGCCGCATGACGCCGCTGATCGTGGCCGAAGGCTTCCGCCGCAATGCCACGGAGGCGGAGCGCTGGCTGACCGAGATCGAGGCCCTCGACGCCGACCCGACCCGCCACGACCTCGCCTGGGCGCATGGCCTCGACGACGAGGTGCTCGACGAGGCGAAGCGGGTCACGGAACTGCGGAATTTCATGGAGATGCGGGTGAAGGCGAGCATGGGGGCAAGGGGGCGGGGCTGAGAGGGAGCTAGGTTCGTCCCGCCCGTTGCGTCGGGTCTCTGCGATGCAACCAGAAGCCGGCGCTCTTGTTATGGAGAGACGCGCTTCGGCGTTAGACAAGGATCATCAGGCCGTCTTGGAATCATACATCCTCCTTCTCGTCGGCTTCGGCTGCCTCGTCCTGCTGACGGCCTGGCTGCCGATGGTGCTGACGCGCGCGCCGCTTTCGCTGCCGATCGTTTGCGTCGCGATCGGCGCGTGCGTGTTCGCGCTGCCGGGCGTGCAGGCTTCCGTTCCTCATCCGCAGAACCATCTGACCGTCGTCGAGCGCTTCTCCGAGATGGTCGTGATCATCTCGCTGATGGGAGCCGGTCTGAAGCTCGACCGGCGGATCGGCTGGAGGCGCTGGGTCCTGACCTGGCGGCTTCTCGGGATCGCGATGCCGCTGACAATCATCGGTCTGGCGCTGTTGGGCTACGGTCTGCTGGGGCTAAGCCTTGCATCGGCGCTGCTTCTGGCGTCCGTGCTGGCTCCGACCGATCCCGTGCTGGCCGCCGATATTCAGGTCGGGCCGCCGAACTCCGGCGAAGACGGCGACACGCGCTTCGCCCTGACCTCGGAAGCGGGCCTCAACGACGCCCTCGCGTTCCCTTTCGTGCATGCGGCAATCGCCTTGTCACTGGCATCCGCGAGCGGCCAACCCTGGCTCCTTCACTGGCTGGGCGTCGATGTCGTCTGGAAACTCGTGGCCGGCCTCGCTGTGGGGATCGTCACAGGCTACGCCCTTGGCTACATGGTCTTTCATCTGCCCAATCGCGCCGGACTCTCGCGCACCGGCGACGGCTTCGTCGCGCTGGGCATCACCTGCATAGCCTATGGCGCGGCCGAGCTCGTCCATGGCTACGGGTTCCTTTCTGTTTTCGTCGCGGCGCTGGTGCTGCGCATGCAGGAGCGCGACCACGAGTACCACACGCGGCTGCACGACTTTGCCGAGGAGTTGGAGCGGCTCCTGATGATGGCGCTGCTGGTCGCCTTCGGCGGGGCGCTGTCGACGGGCGGCCTTCTGCAGGCGCTTGGCTGGGACGGCGTGGCATTCGGGATCTTGGCCCTGTTCGTCGTCAGGCCGCTGAGCGGCTGGATCGGGCTTGTCGGGGCGGGGTTGCCCGGAGACAAGAGGGCTGTGATCAGCGTCTACGGCATTCGCGGCGTCGGCTCGATCTATTATCTCTCCTATGGCGTCGGCCATGGCGTCTTTGCCGAAGCCAACCTGATCTGGAGCGTCGTCGCCTTCATCATCCTCGTCTCGATCGTTCTCCACGGCGCAACTGCCAGTCCCGTCATGGTGTGGATCGATAAACGTCGCGAGGCGCGGCAGGTCGTGCCCAGGGAACAAGCCACGTGAAAACCGTGGGCAAATCCTCTCGGATCAGGGCGGCGCTACGCAGCCTGTATTTCGGCAGCGACGAGAACGCTCGTCGCTTTCGCTATGGCCTTGTGGCCTTCGACGTCGTTACCATCGCCATCTTCATCGTCGCAGCCTCGGTGCCCGGGCGCTGGTGGATCGTGCCGCTCGACTTCGCGCTCGGCTCCATCCTGACGCTTGAACTCGCGGCCCGGCTCTACGCCGAGACCAACCGCCGGCGGCACGCGACGAGCCTCGCGACCCTCACCGACATCGTCGTCATCGGATCGCTTTTCCTGCCGGCGCTGATCGACAATCTCGGCTTCCTCAGGATCGTGCGCGCGCTGCGCCTGCTCCGCTCCTACCACCTTCTGCGTGACCTGCGCTCGGGCTCACCCTGGTTCCGGCGCTACGAGGACGTCATCCAGCGGACGCTGAACCTCGCCGTATTCATCATGATCGTGACCTCGTTCGTCTACGTCTCGCAGCATGCCATCAACCCGCAGATCGAAAGCTATCTCGACGCGCTCTACTTCACCATCACGACCCTGACGACGACCGGCTTCGGCGACATTACGCTTTTAGGCCCGGGCGGGCGGCTTCTGGCCGTTATCATCATGGTCGTCGGCGTCGGGCTGTTCCTGCGGCTTCTCCAGGCGGTCTTCCGCCCCAACAAGATCCGCTTCGAATGTCCCGACTGCGCGCTGCAGATCCACGACATAGACGCCGTCCACTGCAAGCATTGCGGCCGCGTTCTCGCGATCCCAACAGAGGGCGTGGTCTGACCGAACTTGCCCGAGCGAACGGGCCGTGGCTCGTCACCGCGCCACAACACGCCCGACCGCAGAATTGTCGGCACGTGCCTGTGACCCGGAAACCGTCTCGTACCATGTCAGGAACGTGGCGAAGCCGATCAGAAGGCCGATGCCCAGCGCTGCGACCAGCAACTGGATGTTCATTGCGAAGGCCGTCTCGGTCAGGACGATGTGGGCAACGATCGAAAGCACCGTTCCGAGGCAGAACACTTCAAGCGACTTTTGCCCGACGGTGGCCAGCCGTTTCGCGACGCCGCTTTGAAGGCATCTTGCGTCTGCGGGAACGATGCGAATGACCAGCCACGCAAGCGACAGGAGATGGACAACCCGGATAGCCGCAAGGTTCGTCTTGTCGGTACCTAGTTGAAGGCTTTCGATCCATTCGTTCAGGACCGATAGCCCGAACGGGTTGCCGGTCGAGAGCTTCACCGCGAGCGACGCCAGGACGACGAAGACGGCGAGGCCGTCGATGACGGCGCTGCGCGGCAAGACAATGCGCTGCTGCGTCGCGCGACCCATAACGACGCCGAGCACGAACAGAAGCTGCCAGGCAAAGGGATTGAAGAACCAGGAGCCGGCCTCGCCATTGGGCAGGTTGAGCCCGGTGGCGCCCGCGACATGCCATATGGCCGCCGAGGCCAGCAAAGCGAGCATCGGGCTCGCACAAACGACGCGATAAACGAGCGGAAAGCTCGCCAGGATAACGATGTAAAGCGGCAGAATGTCGAGATAGCTGGGCTGGAAGGTCAGCGTCAGCGCCTTGACGAGCGCGCCCAGCGTTTCATCGAAGAACGGCTGGATATTAATCGCCTCGATGTAGAGAGGGTTGTGCGTCCGTGTCACCGCCGTGGCCACGACGCCGCACACTAGGATGAAGACGGCCAGATGAGCGATATAGAGCGTCCAGAGACGGGCGCCGATCTTGAGCACGCCTATCCCTAGGCCCCGGCGTTCGATGACGGCGCCATATGCCAGCGTCGCCGACACGCCGGCAAGCAGCACGAAGACATCGGCGGCATCGGAGAACCCGAAATTGTGCGGCGTGTAGCCCGCCAGGACGTGGCCGGGGATGTGGTTGATGAAAATGATCAGGAGGGCGAGACCGCGAATGACGTCGATGCGAAGGTCGCGCGGCATGAGCGACGTTGCCCCGGCAGGCTCGCCCGCGCCGGTCAGCATGAAGCGCTGAAATCGGTCTTCCGCCGACGCCATCGACCTGCCCTCCAAGCGCTCCCTGGAAATCGGGAACTGTCATTGCTGATCGTCTGCAATCGCGGCGAAAATGCGACCTGTTCATCTGCCGTTCATCTAGCGGCAGACGTAGCTCCGGCTATGTGGCGACCGATCGCAGCCCCGGGTACCCTGGCCATCATCTGACCTTGCGAGATCGCTCAAGGACAGGACGCTGACCCTCCTGCTCCAGCGCGCCGGAAACGGCCATCCCCGCATTTGGTATCGACCTCATACCCTCGCCGGCTGTGCGAGAGGACGGGCGCTCGGGCGCGTTCTCGTCGGCAGCCTTCTTCGACGCAAGGGCGCGGCGCGCATTGGCAACAAGGTCCGACCGCGCCGCATCGCCTTTGCGCCGTGCATGCTCCTTGTTCACGCGCTTCAGCGCAGCTGCGAGAAGACCAAGCTTGCCACGAGAACCTGCGTCATCTCCCGCCGGACGTGTTCCCGAGGGTTCAAGTTTGCCGCGCATTTCACGGCGCTGACGGCTGGCGATATCGCGCGCCCTATCGCGGCGCTGGCGCAATGCGCCTACCAGCGATGTCAGTTCGGGGTCCGCGATGGTTTTCACGATCGGATGGCGGGTCTGCTCGACCAGCAACAGCTCGTCCTGCGTCAGCAGGCGCTGATCTTCGGTCCGTGTCCGTGACATTGTCGTCCCTCTCTTCCTTGAGATGTTTCTTGGTGCGGGCGCTGCCCGACGATGGGAGAACCCGTTTCGCGACGGAAAGTTCGGCGAAAGGCGTCAGGTGCGACGATCAGCCTCCCTCGCGCATCCGGCGAGGCACATAGGTGGACCATCCCATGATCTCGGTCCCGAGCGCCGCGATGCAGATCAACACGGCGACGATCTGCCAGAACCGCTCCCAGAACAGGGGCGAGTTCCAGTCGATCACGACGGCTCTCCCCGCGTCCTTTCAGGTGGCGCGAAGCGCAGGATCAGCCAGCCGATCGTGCCGGCGATCAGGGATCCGGCCAGCACACCAATCTTCGTCGCATCCTGCAGGGCCTGCGAACTCGGAAAGGCCAGCAGGCCGATAAACAGGCTCATGGTGAAGCCGATGCCGCAAAGCAGCGAGATGCCGTAGAGCTGAGCCCAGGTCGCATTGGCGGGCAGATCGGCGAGCCCTGAGCGGATCGCGGCCCAGGCGAAGCCGAAGACGCCGATCTGCTTGCCGATGAAGAGACCGAGCGTGATGCCGAGCGGAACGGGCGCGAGCAGCGCAGAGGGACCGACGCCGGCGAAGGACACTCCAGCATTGGCGAAGCCGAAGATCGGGATGATCAGGAAGGCGACGTAAGGGTGGAGCGCGTGCTCGAGCCTGTGCAGGGGCGACTCCGCGTCGTCCGGCGCGCCAGGCGAAACCTTGATCGGGATCGTCAGCGCCAGCGCAACGCCGGCAAGCGTGGCGTGAACGCCCGATTTCAGGACGAGGAACCACAGCACCGCGCCGAGCAGGAGATAGGGCGTCAGCTTCTGGTAGCCCAGCGCGTTGAAGGCGCGCAGGACGCCGAAGACGAAGAGCGCGCCGAACAAGGCATAGACGTTCAGGTCCGCCGTGTAGAAGACGGCGATGATGATGACCGCGCCGAGATCATCGAGGATCGCCAGCGCCGTCAGGAAAACCTTGAGCGAGACCGGCACGCGCGGCCCAAGCAGCGACAACACGCCGAGCGCGAACGCGATGTCCGTCGCCGCCGGGATCGCCCAGCCGCGCAGGGTTTCCGGAGAGCCGAAGTTGAAGGCGACATAAATAAGGGCAGGAGCCGCCATGCCTCCGAGCGCCGCGAAACCGGGTAGCGCGCGCCGCGACCAGGACGAGAGCTGTCCGTCTAAGAACTCGCGCTTGATCTCAAGCCCGACCAGCAGGAAGAACACCGCCATCAGGGCGTCGTTGATCCAGTGCAGCACCGACAGCCCGAGGACGTAACGGTTCAACGTGGCGAAATAGACAGGCGCAGCGGGAGAATTCGCGATCAGGATGGCGAGGAAGGCCACGCCCATCAGGATGATGCCGCCGGCCGCCTCGTTGCTCAGGAAGCGACGAAATGCGGAGAGCGGACGTGATATCTGTCGTGACATAGGCGCGGAGACCCCGCGCTGGCGGCCCGACCGACGCAATCCCTGCCCGCTCGATGATCGAGGCGAAGCACCCTGCGCGCTCTATCGCATCGATCATGCTGGACTGCAACATGTCCCAACCGGCGAGCAGGCTGGCGGGGCTGCGACGACCTACCCCCTCGCCGACCAGGTGCTGGTCCAGGTTTCCGTCAGCGTACGTCCCTTCGATTTCAGGAACAGCCGCAGATCGGCCGTCTCGCCGTCGGGCAGGCTGGCGTCGAGGATGACGCGGAAGCCTTTCACGTCGGGGTTGGGCACGAGGATGGTCGAGAGGATCGCGCCCAATGTGGTCGAGGCGACGGCTTCGACCCGGGATGGGTCGCCAAGCCAGAAGGCGAGGTCGCCCTCCGCGAAATCGACGATGAAGCGCTTGCGACCCTCGGCCTTCGCCTCGCCCTCGACCTTGCTCTCGACTCGGCCGTCCTGGATGTCGGAGCCCGAGAAGCTGTTGCGGGTCTGGCCCAGCGGATGGAGCCGCTCTGTGGTCGAGAGCGCGGTCATCCGGTAGGCGAATTCGGTCGGTTGGCCGACCGTCGGCGGCGTTTCCGGCGTCCAGAAGGCGACGATGTTGTCGAAGGCCTCGTTGTCGGTCGGTATCTCGGCGAGTTCGACGCGGCCCTTCCCCCAGTCGCCCAAGGGCTCGACCCAGTAGCCCGGCCTTGCGTGATAATGCGCCTCGAGGTCCTGGTAATGGCCGAATTCGCGGTCGCGCTGCATCAGGCCAAAGCCGCGCGGGTTCTCGTCGGCGAAGCTGGAGACGCGCAGCGCACGCGGGTTGCGGATCGGCCGCCAGATCCACTCGCCCGCTCCGGTGCGCAGCATCAGCCCGTCCGAATCGTGGATCTCGGGGCGGAAATCGGTGCGCTGGGCGAGGTCGCCCTCGCCAGCCTGGAACATCGAGGTCAGCGGCGCGAAGCCGACGCGGCGCAGCTCCTTGCGCGGCACGATCGTCGCCGTCACCTCGACGCCGGTCGTGGGGCCGGGCGTAACGACATAGCGGTATGCGCCCGCGACCGAGGGGGAGTCGAGCAGGGCAAGGATTACGAGTTGCGTCGCGTCTCGCGCCGGCTCCTCCAGCCAGAGCGCGCGGAAGAACGGGAATTCCTCGTCCTGCTCGCCGCCGACATCAAGCGACAGCGAACGCGCCGAAAGCCCGTAGCGCTGGCCGCGCCCGATCAGCCGGAAATAGCTCGCGCCGAGAAACGAGATCAGTTCATCCTGCACGGTCGGGTTGTTCAGCGTCGTCGTCACGGCAAAGCCGGCGAAGCCGAGCGCGGGCGAGAGCTGCTTCGGGATCGGAACCTTGCCGTACTCGAACAGCGACGTCTGGAACGGGATCGGAATCGCCAGACCGTCGCGGACGACATGCACCTGCACCGGTTTGTCGTGCAGGAAGCCGAGATGGAAAGGCAATAGGCGGAAATCCGAGCCGCCATCGCGCCAGAACGACCGGTCCCGCCTGAAGCGGATCTCGCGATAGCTGTCATAGGTGAGTTGCGACAATTCCTCGGGAATCTTCGCCGCGCCGGCGTCGAAGGGCCGTTCGCCCAGCGCCACCGCCTGCGCAACGACGTCCTCATAGCCGAAGCGGCGTCCGGGGGCCGGCTGCTGCGCCAGCGCATGCGGCGCAGCAAGGGCGATAGCGGCCGTGGACAGCAGCGCCGCCAGCGTGTCGCGGCGGGAGAGCGCCCGCCCGGCGCGGGCGGCGGTGTCTGAGATTGCGTCTGGCATCGGGTTCCCCTGGCTGCAGGCGAAACCATGCTGCGGCGCGGAAGTTCCGGCAGGCGCGACGCTGGCCGTCTCAAGCCGGTGCAGCCCTCGCATCGCCGCTTCCGTATCGTCATTCCACCCCAATCCCGCCTTTCCCGCGCCGAAATCCGCCCGGCTTTTCACGAGCTCGTGATCAACCGGGGATAGCACCATGACGAGCCGACGCCTGAACCCCTTCGCAGCCGCCCTGATCCTGACGCCGGGACTGCTGGCATCGACGCTCGCCGGAGCGGCCGAGATCGAACTGTCCTCCCGCATCGACCGCGTCACTGTCTATCCCGACGGAGCGATTGTGACGCGGCTGGCCAAGGCGCAACTCATGGGCGGGGCTTCGCAGATCGTGCTGCGCGGCCTGCCGGCGAGCGTCGATCCGGCGTCGATCCGCGTCGAAGGAAAAGGTGACGGCGTCTTCGCCATCGGCGCTGTCGATGTGCGGCTCGTGCCGGGCGAGGTCCGCACCGGGCTCGACCCCGCGATCGAGGCCAGGCTCAAAGGCCTGCGCGAGGAGAAGGCCATGCTGGAAGGCCGCGCCAGCGCGATCGAAGCCAAGCGCGCCACGATCGAGCGCTTTGGGCAGGCCGGCCCCGACAAACTCGGCCCCGAGGGCAAGGCCCTGCCGCTGGCCGAATGGCCGGCGGTGTTCGATGCGATCGGCACCGCTCTGGTCAAGGTGCATGAGGAGTTGCGCGGTGTGCGCGGCCGCACGGCCGAGGTCGAGGCCGAGATCGCGGCGCTTGAGCGCGCCCGGCCGCAACCCGGCCGGCCCGGCGCGCCGCGACGCGACGTCGCCATCGCGGTGGAAGCGCAAGCCCCGCTCGCCGCCGAGATCAGCGTCAGCTACCGTGTCACCGGCGCGAACTGGCTTCCTGGCTACGAAGCGCGGCTCTCGACCGGCGACGCCGCGAGCAAGCCCGAGATCCTGTTCCTGCGCCGGGCGGAGCTGCGCCAGCGCACCGGCGAGGACTGGAGCGATGTCGCGGTGACCCTCTCGACGACCCGCACCGCCGGCGGAACCCGCGCGCCTGATCTGCCGCCGATGCAGGTCGCCTTCTTCGAGCCGCCGGTGCTTTACGACGCCCGTCCGCGCAGGGCTGCGCCGGCGCTGAGCGCGGCCCCCGCTCCTGCGGCCAAAGCCGAGTCGGAGGCAGGCATCGCGCAAGCCCTGGCCGAGCCGCGCCAGGCGGAAGTGCAGACCGCGCGGATCGAGGCCGGGGCCTATCAGGCGAGTTTTCAGGTTCCCGGCCGCGTCAGCGTCCCGCAGGACGGCTCCTCGCGAGCGGTGGTGCTGAGCCAGGGCACGATCGCGCCCGTGCTGACCGCCCGGATATCGCCCGAGCTGGAGGAGCGGGCTTATCTCGAAGCCGCCTTCACGCATGAGCAGGAGGCTCCGCTGCTGCCGGGCGAGGTCGTCCTGCACCGCGACGGGGCCTATATCGGCAAGGGCCGGCTCGGGCTCGTCGCGCCGGGCGACAAGGTCGAGCTCGGCTTCGGAGCCGACGACAAGCTCAAGGTGACCCGCGCGCCGGTGCGCCGGCGCGAGAACGACCCGAGCTGGCTCGGCCAGACCCGCACCGACCTGCGCGAGTTCAAAACCGTGGTGAAGAGCCTGCATGCCCAGCCCGTCAAGGTGACGCTGAGCGAGCGCATCCCCTTCTCCGAATCGAGCGCGATCACGATCGAGACCTTGGCCCAGACGACGCCGCCAACTGAAAAACAGGTCGGCGACAAGCGCGGCGTCATGGCCTGGAGCTTCGACTTGGCCGCAGGCGCGGAAAAGGAGATCAGGCTCGCCTACCGGATCAAATGGCCCGGCGACCGGGAGCTGAGCTACGAGGCGAAGCCGGTGCGGTGACAGCGGCTGATGTGCTCGAAACTGGACCAATCGGGCATTGCTTCAATTTTGACGCGAATCGTCATCGTCTCTTCAATCCAGACTGGATAGTTCACGGTCGAACGTCGCAGCCATCGAGGCATCTGACATGAAGCATCGGTCGATCATCGCCGCGACCATCGTCGCCCTATCGGGACCTGTCTCCGCGCAGTCTCCATCAACCGCTGCCGTACCCCCGCCAATTCTGAGCGGGCTGATTCAGCCTGGCATCACCCAGAACGGCCTTTTGGCAAGCACCGGGCTGACGTTCCGCAATTTCGACGCCGACCGCGATGGCCAACTCTCGCAGACCGACGTGAACCTGCACGGCTCCGTTCATGCAGCGAGCCAACGGATGAACACGGTGATGGCGATCATGCAGTGCGACCTCGATGGTGACGGCAGCGTCACCGAGGCGGAGGTGCGTGCCAGACGCCGCTACGACCAGCGTCAGAATCACGAGCGGACGGGCTCCGCCGCAGGCTCGCATGCGGCCCAGCTCGTAGCGGAGATCGCGCGGTTGAACGAAGCCGACGCGGACAAGGACGGGCGCGTCACCTGGTTGGAAGCGTCCGCTTATGCCGATAGAACCCGAGACGCCGCTCAGGGTCCGCAGTATCCGGCGGTGCAATTGCGCGAGCTTCTGGCCTTCGCCGGCACACCCGAGCGGCCGTTGCGGCTGGAGGCGTTTGAGGCGCTGGCGGTGCGCCTGTTTCACCAGATCGACTTGGACGGCAATGGCACGATCTCGCAGGAGGAATCCCTCGATGTTCAGCGCAAAGTCTCGGACCAACAAAGGCTCGCGATGGAGGCGGAGCGCCTGCGGGAGGCGCGGATCGGCTGCACGCTGCCGAAGGCGTCCTCAGCTGCCAAGGTAGTGCTTGTTTCGGCCTATGAAGGCGATGCGCTTTCGACGACCACGATCGCATCGCAGGATGTTGTCACAAGAGCTGCATCGATCTTGGTCGAGCCCGGCGATGAACCGATCTACGTCGTCGTCGCGAGCTTTTCGCCGACGATCTGGCGCTTCTCCGGCGCGGTCGAACGGATCGAGCGAGTCGCGCTTGCAGCACGCGCAACCGGCCCGAACTCATCCCATCCGAAAGGCAGACCGCTGGTCGGCGCCACAGGTGTGCCCGCCGAAAAAGTCGTCTTTCTCCCCCGCTCGACTTGCCTTGATTACTTTGACGAGACGCCTTCGACAAAGGCTTCTGGCGCGATCGCGAACGTAAGGAACGAGACCGGCAAGGAGCCGATCGTGGCCGCGCGCTATGCGGTTTCCAGCGTCGCGATCCCATCGGCGAACATCCAGACCGCCAGCCAGTCCGAGCGGCCTGGTCTAGTCATCCGCAAGAACGCCGGAAGCGTGCGGATCGAGGGCGAAGCAAACGTCATCATCGAAACCAGCCCGGCCGAACTCAGGAACGAGGTCGGCCGGTTTTTTCCTGGTGGGGTCATCGAAATCGATCCCGCGACCGTTGTGGCCGGCGAGAAGGCCGCTCGCTACGAGGTTCTGCCGAGCCAAGCCGGACTGCTTCAGCTCGTTCAAACTGGCGCGCTGGTGCGAAACAGGAGCGGCGAGTTTCTGATCCGGCAGAAGATCCGGTTTCCAGCCGGGCTATACGGCGCCCATTCTGCGCGGTTTCTGCTGCTGCGCGGCGTGCCCGCTCCAGATGGTGATCCGGGGCATTCCTGCGTCATCAGCGAGGAAACCGGCAAGCCGCTGCTGGGCGGACGTGCAAGCTGCTGAACGTTCGGCTGATTGCCATGTTGTGGCAGCCCGTGACCGCGATCAGGCGAGGCTGACGAGCGGCGCAAGGCGCACGCGGTCGAGCTTGTTGATCCGGTCGCGCTGGACCTCGAAGACGCCGGGCTGCCCCTTCACCGGCCTCTGGAACACCATCCAGTTCTCATGGACGCCCCATGCGATGCCCTTGCTCTTTTCCCCGGCCGATTCGACGGTGCGCAGCGCGAATTTGCCGTAGAGCCCGCGCTGGGCCGAGGCCAGGTCGAGCCCGCCCATCGAATTGCTGACGAAGGACTTAGCCATCGAGACGCCGGCTTCGCTCAGGGCGATGTGGCCGACATTGCCGGCCGCCAGCGCGGCCGGCCCGCCGGGAATGACCTTTCCCCCGGCATCCACCCTGACGATGACGTGGATCTGGTTGGGGTCGATCGCAGCGATGTCGGTCACGGCCGTGGCGCCGCGCTTGAGCACCCAGTCGAAGATCGTGTCGATCGCGGCGGACGGGCCGGGGTCGATGTTCTTGCGCGCGACCGTGCGCCAGTCGCGGCCCATGACCTCGTGGAACAGGTAGTTGCCGACGAAGCCGTTGCAGTCGAGCCCGATATTGGCGTCCGCCCAGGCCTGCAGGCGGCCATCCGCCACCACGCCGAGCCTGGCCGCGAGTTGGAGGCAGACCTGGCAATCCTCCGGCGATCCCTTGCCCCAGAACGGATTGAGGATGGCCTGGCGAATATACTCGCGGCTTCCCACCAGATGCGTCGTGCGGTCGATGACGACCTCCAGGAAGGCGGATCTGCTGCCCTTGCCATTCCGGGCGAAGTAGTCCCCGACCGCGCCCCAGAGCGCGTCCTTGGCGCTGGTCGGCGCGCCGATGTGATAGCGGTCCACCCGGATCGCATAGGGCGTCGCGGTGCTCGTGACCGGGACGGGAAGATAGCGCGCGGCATAGCGGGAGGGCTGCATGAATGCCGACATGGTGATGACTCCGCCGTGACGCATCGTCGCATCCTCAGGCTAGATCAGATCGCCCGATTTGCAACAGCGCTTCGACGTCGCCGCGCGGGCCTGCCACCACGGATACCTTGACCTCGCCACCCTTCTGGCTCATGAGGGCTTGCAAGGACCTGCCCCGAAACCCCGGCCTTGCGTCGGGGTTTTTCATGTGCGCGGCGCTTGCACGGGATACGCGAGCACAAGACACGCGGGAAGGTTCAAGATCCGATGGGCAATGTTGTGGTGGTCGGCGCCCAGTGGGGCGACGAGGGCAAGGGCAAGATCGTCGACTGGCTCTCCAGCCAGGCCGATGTCGTGGTGCGCTTTCAAGGCGGCCACAATGCCGGCCATACGCTGGTCATCGACGGCGTCGTCTACAAGCTCTCGCTGCTGCCCTCGGGCATTGTGCGCGGCGGCAAGCTCTCGGTCATCGGCAACGGCGTCGTCGTCGATCCCTGGCACCTCGTCGAGGAGATCGCCCGGCTGCGCGCTCAAGGCGTCGCGATCAGCCCGGAAAACCTGCGCATCGCCGACAACGCCACGCTGATCCTGCCCCTGCATCGCGAACTCGACCATTTCCGCGAGACCAGCAATGCCGGCCTCAAGATCGGCACGACCAAGCGCGGAATCGGCCCGGCCTATGAGGACAAGGTCGGCCGCCGCGCCATCCGCGTCATCGACCTGAAGGATCCCGCGATCCTCGAGGCCAAGATCGAGCGGTTGCTGGCGCATCACAATGCGTTGCGGCGGGGCTTAGGCATCGGCGAGGTCGATGGCGGCGAGCTGCTCGGCCAGCTCAAGGAGATCGCGCCGCAGGTGCTGCCCTATGCCGACACGGTCTGGGCGTTGCTCGATGCGCAGCGCCGCGCCGGAAAGCGCATTCTGTTCGAGGGCGCCCAAGGCGCGCTGCTCGACGTCGACCACGGCACCTATCCCTTCGTGACCTCCTCTAACATCGTCGCCGGCCAGGCCGCGACCGGCTCCGGCCTTGGCCCCTCGGCCGTCGGCTATGTGCTGGGCATCGCCAAGGCCTACACGACCCGCGTCGGCGAGGGCCCCTTCCCGACCGAACTCTTCGACGAGACCGGCGAGCTGATCGGCCAGAAGGGCAAGGAGTTCGGCGTCGTCACCGGCAGGAAGCGCCGCTGCGGCTGGTTCGACGCCTGCCTGGTGCGCCAGACCGTCAAGACGTCCGGGATCGACGGCATCGCCCTGACCAAGCTCGACATCCTCGACGGCTTTCCCGAGATCAAGGTCTGCACCGGCTACAGCCTCGACGGCCAGGTGCTGGAGCATCTGCCTGCCGGCCAGAGCGACCAGGGCCGGGTCGAGCCGATCTACGAGACGATTCAGGGGTGGGAAGGCTCGACGGCCAACGCCCGCTCCTGGGCCGATCTGCCGGCGCAGGCGATCAAATATGTTCGCCGCATCGAGGAGTTGATCGGTGCGCCGGTGACCGTGCTCTCGACCAGCCCGGAACGCGACGACACCATCCTGGTGCAGAATCCTTTTGAGGGCTGACATACCTTTCGAGGATTGACTTGCCATCGCGGGTTGACGCACCCCTGCAACATCGACAAGTGAGGCCTATGGCCGACTTCTATCCCATCCTGGCGCGCGCGGTCGCCGGGCTGACAGACCCCTCGCCGGAGGCGCGACGCGCCATCTTCGAGCGGGCGCGGACAGCGCTGCTGACGCAGTTGCGCAGTCTCGACCCGCCTTTGGGCGAGGCCGAGATCATGCGCGAGCGGCTCTCGCTCGACGAGGCCATGGCGCGCATCGAGGCCGAGCACGGCGACGCAGCCCCACCGGCGCAGGCGCCGTTTCCAGAGGCCCTGCCGCTACCGCCGCCGGCCAGCCCCGAACCGCCGCAACAGGCTATGTCGGCTGCCCCGGAGCCGATCGAGACCGGGCCGGCAACCCGCGATGAAATCCCGGCCGACATGCCGGAGACGCAGCCGATCCGGCCCCGAATCGCACCTCCGCGCGAGAAGCGGGTGGCAGCCAGCCATGTCCGCACGATGATCGTCGGCGGCGGCGTCGCGCTCGCCGTGGCCGCGATCGCGGGCGCGGCCTACTACGTCAACAAGGTCAATCCGCCCGCCACAGAGACGCGGCCGCGCGTCGAGACGCCGGCCCAGCCCGGACAGCCAGACAATGCCGGAAAGCTCGGCGACCGCGTCGGCGAGGCCGGCAACCCCAATGCGCCCAGGCCCGGCAGCGGCACGCCGACCCAGACCCAGAGCGGCGAAGTCGCGGTGGCGCAGCGCGCCATCCTCTACACCGAGGACCCGGCCAATCCGCAGCAGCCACGCGCCATTCAGGGCCGCGTCTTCTGGCGGCTCGACAGCGAGAGCGCCGGCCAGGGCCGCCCGGTCGAGACCATCGTGCGCGCCACGATCGAGATCGCGGAAGCGGGCCTCAGCCTCGATTTCACGGTCCGCCGCAACACCGACACGGCCTTCCCGGCCTCGCACATCATCGGCCTGCGCTTCTCCCCGGCCGGCGATCCCGCCCAGAACGCGGTGCGCGAAGTCGGCGTGCCGCAGTTCAAGATCGAGGAGGGCGAGCGCGGCGCGCCGCTCTCGGCGATCAATTCGGCGCTGGGAGACAATCTGTTCGTGGCGGCGCTGTCGAACGTTCCCGTCGAGGTCGAGCGCAATCTGGAGCTGATCCTGAACCGGCTCTGGATCGACGTTCCGGTGCGCTTCGCCTCCGGCCGCAGGGGCATCATCACCTTCGAGAAGGGCGTCTCCGGCAGCCAGACGCTGGCCGACGCCTTTGGACGCTGGCGGTAGACGCTCGCACCCGTTTCCGTGCCGCGACATAGCACGAAGCCCCTGGCGACAGCGCCGGGGACTTCGTCGTTCTTGCGCCTGCGTCAGCGGCAGACCGTCTTGTGGCCGATCACGATCATCTCGCCGGAGTAGCGGTCGAAGCGCTTGATCGGCTTCTCGAAGCAATCCTCCTCCTCTTCGTCATGATCGACGAAGCGAACCGGGCGCTGCGGGGCGTAGCGCTCATCGGCATGGCGGGGCTGGCTATGGGCGGCGGCCGCGCCGAGCAGGGCGCCGCCGAGACCGACGAGCGCGCCGATCGCGAGAGCCGACTTGTTGACCTTGTTGACGTTGCGAACGGGCTTCACCTCGAAACCGCGATCGGAGGCGAAGGCGGGGGCGATGGACGCGCCGGCGACGCTGACGATGGCGAGGGCGGCAACCAGGGACTTGGCGAACATCGGTCTCTCCTGAGGGTTGGCGGCGATCCGTTCGCCGATGAATTCACCCTAGGGATCGGGACGATGCAGCGCTGTTCCGCAGGTGACAGGCCGCCCCTCAGTTGCGCCGCTCCGCCGCGAACCGCGCCGCCGCTCTCAGCATCCCCCCGCGCGCGCCAAACCGCTCCAGCGCCGCGACCGCCTGTTCGCTCAGCCTATCGCGCTCGTGTTTCGCCCCGTCGAGCCCGAGCGCGGAGACCAGCGTGCCCTTGCCCTTGCCCTCGTCCTTGGCGGTTGCCTTGCCGAGTTGCTCTGGCGTGGCCTCGATGTCGAGGATGTCGTCGGCGACCTGGAAGGCGGCGCCCAATGCCTTGCCATAGGCGACGAGCGCGGCGCGATCGGCGGTGGAAGCCTGCCCCAGCAGCGCGCCGATCTCGACGCTCGCCGCCAGCAGCGCGCCTGTCTTCATCGCCTGCAACTGGCGGATCTGCGGCTCGCTGAGCCCCCCCGCCGCGATGTCGCCGAAGCGGCCTTCCGCCGCGAGATCGAGCATCTGGCCGCCGGCCATGCCGCCGAGCCCCGAAGCGCGGGCGAGCGCCAGCACGAGACTCGCGCGAACCTCGCCTGAAACGTGCGTCTCCGGCCCCGCAATCACGTCGAAGGCCAGCGTCAGCAGGCTGTCGCCGGCGAGGATCGCGGTGGCGTCGTCATAGGCCTTGTGGACGGTCGGGCGGCCCCGGCGGGTGTCGTCGTCGTCCATCGCGGGCAGATCGTCATGGACCAGCGAATAGCAATGCACGAGCTCGACGGCAGCGCCTGCGCGCAGCGCCCGCGCGGGCGCGACGTCGAAGAGCCGCGCCGTCTCCACCGTCAGGAAGGGCCGCAGCCGCTTGCCGCCGCCGAGCGCGCCATGGCGCATGGCGTCGAGCAGGCGTAGCGGGCGGGCAATCTCGCCTTCAACCGGTGCGGGCGAGAGGAGCGCGTCGAGCATGCGTTCGACGGCGTCGGCGTTTTCCGCGAGCCTCGCAGGCAAGGCGGCGCTATCGTCGGCTGCGGAACTCATGAGGCAATCTCGCGTTCCAAAGAGCCGGTCAACCGGCTCTGAACAATAAGCAAGAGCATGATGTCGTCCGAAAACCGGCGACCACTTTTCGGTATCATGCTCGATCGGGGTGGGCTTGCCGGAGCCGGATGGCGTCGTCAAGCAGCGGCGGGGGAACGCGATGGCCGACGGGGCGAGACGGAGCGGGCTGCTGTCGCGCATGCTGCGCTGGATCGTTCTAGCGGCGCTCGGACTGGCCGTTGCCCTTGTTCTGGGCCTGCTGCTGTTCCGCTTCGTGCCTGCGCCCTCGACCCTGATGATCGGGCGCTGGCTGACCTTCCAGCCGGTCGAGCGGCAATGGGTGCCGCTCACGCAGATCTCGCCGAACCTGATCCGCGCCGTGATCGCGGCCGAGGACCAGCGCTTCTGCGAGCATGCGGGCATCGACTGGGTCGAGCTCAACAAGGTTCTGGAGGACGAGGACGGACCAAGCCGGGGCGCCTCGACCCTGACCATGCAGACCGCCAAGAACGTATTTCTCTGGCCCGGCCGCTCCTATGTCCGCAAGGGTCTCGAAATCCCGCTGGCCATGGCGATCGACTTCGCTTGGCCCAAGCAGCGCATCATTGAGGTCTATCTCAACGTCGCCGAATGGGGCGACGGGCTCTATGGCGCGGAGGCCGCATCGCAGCGCTATTTTCGCAAGCCGGCTGCCCGACTCAGTCCCGCCGAGGCGGCGAGGCTAGCCGGCGCGCTGCCCAACCCGATCCTGCGCAATCCCGAGCGCCCGACGCGCGGTCTGCAATCGGCCGCCGGCCGGGTGCAGCGCCGCGTCGGGCAACTCGGGCCGCTGGGCGATTGCGCCGTGCCGGGGTAAGTTGTTGCCGGACGTTGTCTGGCGGGAACGCACATTTTTGCGCAGCCAACACTAGCCACGCCGCGCCCGAGCGTGTATGGGCAACGCCTCACGAGATTGATGACGTCGTCGTGGCGGCAGCGCGGGCCTTTGGCCGAGACGCTTCCCAGCGGCGGCACGATGGAGAAGTAGCATGGCCGTTCCGAAGAGAAAGACGTCGCCGTCGAAGCGCGGCATGCGCCGCTCGGCCGACGCGCTGAAGCAGCCCACCTATATCGAGGACAAGAACTCAGGCGAACTGCGCCGCCCGCACCATGTCGACCTGAAGTCGGGCATGTATCGCGGCCGCCAGGTGCTGAAGGCCAAGACCGAGGCCTGATCGCCTTGGGCTCTCCACGGAGCCTCAAGCAAAGCAGAATGAAACAAGCCGGCCGCGAGGCCGGCTTTTTCGTTGGCCTCACCCTGGCAAAAGACGCCTCTCAGGCGAATCGGGCAAGGCGACGCGGCTGGCGGCTGGCCGCGATCTCGTAGAACCGCGCGGCGGCTTGCGGCGTCTCGAGCGCGCGCCGGGCGAAGGGTCCGATCTGCGCCTGCGCGGCGGCGAGCTGCAGCAGCAGCATCGCGGCGCGGCTCGCGGTGTCGCCAGCGAAATCGCATCTGGGCTCGGGGCCGGCCATGTCTCACTCCGGAACGCGGTGGTGTCAGCGTTCCGTTCGTTGCAAACCTCCGGCCGGAATTAACCGGGCGTTAAGCCCAAAACCCGCATCGTTCCGGGACAGTTTCCGCTCCGTCAGGCTAGGATGGGACAGCGTCTTGGCGCATCCTCCGGCGCCGGCTCTTGAGGCCTCCCGCGATGCATGCGCCGTCGATCCTGAGCTCCCGCGCCGACGGCCTCGCCGATCCGCGCAGCCTGCTCTCCTCGATCGGCGAGGTCGTCTATAGCTGGGAGATCAAGGGCGACGTCCTGGTCTGGGGGCCCAACGCCGTGGACGTGCTGGGCCCGATTCCGGAGGCCGCCCTGTCGCGGGGCCTTGCTTTTGCCGGCCTTGTCGAACCCGGCAGCGGCCGCAGCCGCTACGACGCGATCTTCTCCTCGACCGGCCATGACGAGGGCGAGGGCGTGGTCTACCGCACCCGCTACGCCGCCTCGCTCGCCGGGCGGACGATGTGGGTCGAGGATGCCGGCCGCTGGTTCGCCGGCCTCGACGGCCGTCCCGCCTGCGCGCGCGGCGTGCTGCGGATCGAGCGCGCGGTGAAGCCCGACGAACTCGCGGTCTGCACCAGCGAGGTCACCGACCGCCACGCGCTGGTCGAGCGCGTCGAGCAGGCGCTGTCGGAGCATCTGCCGGCCGAGCGCATGGTCGTGGTGCTGGTCGCGGCGATCGATGAACTGACGCGGCTGAACGACGATTTCGGCCATGAGGCGACCGACGAGATCATCGGCGTGGTGCAGGAGCGCTTGCGCTCCGTGATGCGCCGGCGCGACCATCTGCTGCGCTATTCCGGCAACCGCTTCGCGATCCTGCTCACCGGCTGCCCCAAGAACCAGGTCGAGGCGGCGGCTCGCCGCTTCATCAAGGCCGTCGCCCATTCGGCGATCGAGACCGGGCGCGGCATCGCGCTCGCCCGCCTGCGCGTCGGCGCGGCGATCGCGCCGGATTTGTCGAACCATGCCGGCACACTGGTGGCGGCCGCCGAAAACGCGCTGGCGAGCGCCCGGTCGGGCGCGGTCGATTCGGCCGTGATCGCGCGCCGCCGCGACAATCGCGAAGCGCCAAGCGACGGGCCGGGGCTAGACCTGCAAGCGGTGGCGGCGCTGAACGAGCGCCGTGTCCAGCTCGCCTTGCAGCCGATCGTGCGCGCCAAGAGCCGCGACGTCGCCTTCCACGAGGCATTGCTGCGCGTCGGCCAGGGATCGGCCGGACTGTTCTTCGCGCCGGCCGAACTGATTCCGCTACTGGAGCGGCGTGGACTGGTCCGGCTGTTCGACCATCGCGTGCTCGAACTCGCGGTCGAACTGCTCGCGGCCGATCCCGCCCTCTCGCTCTCGGTCAACGTCTCGCCGCGCTCGCTTGCCGACCCCGAATGGCTCGACGCCTTTCTCGCCTGCACCAACGGCGCACGCGGCGTGGCGCAACGCCTGATCGTCGAGGTGACCGAGACCGCCACGATCGAGGACCCGGCCCGCATCGCGAAGCTGCTCGGCCAGATCAAGGATCAGGGCGCGCGCATCGCGATCGACGATTTCGGCGCGGGCCACACCTCGCTGCGGCACCTGCGCGCCTTCCCGATCGACATCCTGAAGCTCGACGGCGCCTTCACCCAGAACCTGCGCCGCTCGACCGACGACCGCTTCTATGTCCGCACCCTGATCGACCTCGCCCGGCATCTCTGCGTCGAGACCGTGGCCGAATGGGTCGACGACGACCTGCAGGCCAGCATGCTGGCCGACTGGGGCGTCACCTATCTGCAGGGGCATCTAGTCGGCAAGGCGGAGCTGTGGCCAGTGGCTGCGCCGATCCCGCGCGAGCGCGCGACGGGCTGAGGCGACTCGCCGCTCACTTGCCCCTCACTTCCCCTTCGACAGCTTGTCCAGCCGTTCGCGCATCTCGGTGAGCTCGCGCTTCATCTCGCCGAGATCGTCGCCCTTGGCTGGCGCGGCTCCGGCCTCTTCCTTGGCCTTCTGCGCCGCCATGGCGGTGAAGGGGTTGAACATGCGGAAGGCGTCGGTGAACAGCGCCATGTTGGCGCGCGTCTGCTGCTGGAGCGCGTCCATCGCCGGGACGCCGAACGAACCGCCCGAAAACGCCTTGGACATCTGCTCGCGGAACTGGCCCTGGTCCTTGGTCAGGTGGTCCATCGAGAATTCGAGATAGCGCGGCACCAGCGCCTGCATGCTGTCGCCGTAGAAGCGGATGAGCTGACGCAGGAACGCGATCGGCAGCAGGTTCTGCCCGTCCTTGCTTTCCTCGTCGAAGATGATCTGGGCGAGCACGGAGCGGGTGATGTCCTCGCCCGACTTCGCGTCATAGACGACGAAGTCCTCGCCGCCGCGGACCAGCCCCGCGAGGTCTTCCAGCGTGACGTAGGAACTCGTTCCCGTGTGGTAGAGTCGACGATTGGCGTATTTCTTGATGACGGTCGGTTCTTTGTCGCTGGCCATCAGAGTCCTGCATGACGTTGGCTCGCGCGCCGCCTGCGAAAATCGCGACGACGCCGAACGAAACGGTCTTCCCGTGCCTGACGATAGCCTGTCGGCGGCGTCCCGCAAGTTTTTTGAGCGTGCAGCGCGAAAAGCAGACTGAACATGCGGTGAATGTGCCGATGTTCCGAGCAACTTCGCGCCGATTGCCAGCGCGAGCGGCGCTGCCGCACCTCTCGGATCACTTGACGCAGCCGCGACGGGCCTGAAAGGTGCGAGCCTAACCGGGCGGCCCGGCGCGAGAGCTGGCCGTCGCGACAACGAGCGAGGAACTCTCCCATGGCTGATACAGACATCGTCATCGTCGGCGCGGCGCGCACGGCGGTGGGCGCCTTCAACGGCGTCTTCGCCAACACGCCAGCCCATGATCTCGGCGCCGCCGCGATCAAGGAGGCGCTGAAGCGGGCCAAGGTCGATCCCGCCGATGTCGACGAGGTCATCATGGGCCAGATCCTGACCGCCGGTCAGGGCCAGAACCCGGCCCGTCAGGCCGCGATGGCCGCCGGCATCCCGCAGGAGGCCACCGCCTGGGGCCTGAACCAGCTCTGCGGCTCGGGGCTTCGCGCCGTCGCGATCGGCCTGCAGCAGATCGCCAACGGCGACGCCGACATCATCGTGGCGGGCGGCCAGGAATCGATGTCGATGTCGCAGCACGGCGCGCATCTGCGTAACGGCACCAAGATGGGCGATCTAAAGTTCGTCGACACCATGCTGAAGGACGGCCTCTGGGACGCCTTCCACGGCTACCATATGGGCACCACGGCCGAGAACGTCGCGACCAAATGGCAGATCAGCCGCGAGGATCAGGACAAGTTCGCCACCGCCTCCCAGAACAAGGCCGAGGCCGCCCAGAAGGCCGGCCGCTTCAAGGACGAGATCGTCCCCTTCACCGTCTCGACCCGCAAGGGCGACGTGATCGTCTCCGACGACGAATATCCCCGCCACGGCGCGACCGTCGAGGGCATGGCCAAGCTCAAGCCCGCCTTCTCCAAGGACGGCACCGTCACCGCCGGCAACGCATCCGGCATCAATGACGGCGCGGCGGCGCTGGTGCTGATGAGCGCGAAGGAGGCCGCCAAGCGCGGCCTGAAGCCGCTCGCCCGCGTCGCCTCCTGGGCGACGGCCGGCGTCGATCCGGCGATCATGGGCTCGGGCCCGATCCCGGCCACCCGCAAGGCGCTGGAGAAGGCCGGCTGGAGCGTCGGCGATCTCGAACTGGTCGAGGCCAACGAGGCCTTCGCGGCGCAGGCCATGGCGGTCAACAAGGACCTCGGCTGGAACACCGACATCGTCAACGTCAATGGCGGCGCGATCGCGATCGGTCACCCGATCGGTGCGTCGGGCGCGCGCGTGCTGGTGACCCTGCTGCACGAGATGGAAAAGCGCGACGCCAAGAAGGGCCTTGCCACGCTCTGCATCGGCGGCGGCATGGGCGTCGCCATGGCGATCGAACGCGCCTGAGCCGATGGCGCGGCAGACCACGCTCTACCGTTATCTCACCGGGCCCGATGACGCCGCGTTTTGTCATCGGGTCTCGGAGGCGCTGTCGAAGGGCTGGGTGCTCTACGGGCACCCGACCCTGACCTTCGACGCAGTGCAGGGCCGCGTTGTCTGTGGGCAGGGGATCATCAAGGACATCGACGGCGTCTATGCGCCCGAGATGAAACTTTCAGAACAATAGCGCGGCACAACGCCGCCGAGAGGGAGGATGACTATGACGAAGGTGGCACTCGTTACCGGCGGCACGCGCGGCATCGGAGCGGCAATCAGCCGGGCGTTGCAGGAGGCCGGCCACAAGGTCGCCGCCAGCTATGCCGGCAATGACGAGGCGGCGGCAAAGTTCCAGGCCGAGACCGGAATCCCGGTGTTCAAATGGGATGTCGGCGATTTCGACGCCTGCGCGGCGGGCGTCGCCAAAGTCGAGGCCGATCTCGGGCCGATCGACATCCTCGTCAACAATGCCGGCATCACGCGCGACGGCTTCTTCCACAAGATGACCAGGGAGAACTGGTCGGATGTCATCCGCACCAATCTCGATTCGCTCTTCAACATGACGCGCCCCGTGATCGAGGGCATGCGCGCCCGCTCATACGGCCGCATCATCGTGATCTCGTCGATCAACGGCCAGAAGGGCCAGATGGGGCAGGTCAACTACTCCGCCGCCAAGGCCGGCGACATCGGCTTCGTCAAGGCGCTGGCGCAGGAGAACGCCAACAAGAACATTACCGTCAACGCAATCACGCCGGGCTATATCGGCACCGACATGGTTTCGGCCATGCCAGAGGAAGCGCTGAAGCGCGTCGTCGCCGGCATCCCGGCGGGCCGGCTCGGCAAGCCCGAGGAGATCGCCTCCATGGTGGTCTGGCTCGCCTCCGAGCACGGCTCGTTTGCGACCGGCGCAACCTTTGCGGTGAATGGCGGGCAGTTCATGGCGTAAAGCCAGACGCTTTCGATCAAGCCTGCCGCGCGCCGCGCGGCAGGAAGAACGTCAGCAGCCCCAGCGCCGGCAGGAAGGCGCAGAGCCAGAACACCTGCACGATGCCGACCTTGTCGGCGAGCGCGCCGAGCCCCGCCGCCGCGATGCCTCCCAGACCGAAGGACAGGCCGTAAAACAGGCCGCCGACGAGGCCGACGCGGTGCGGCACGAGGTCGATCGCGTAGATCAGGATCGCCGAGAAGGCGCTCGCCATGATGAAGCTGATGACGATGCTGAGGATGCCGGTCCAGAGCAGGTCAGCATAGGGCAGCATCAGCGCGAAGGGCAGGGTGCCGAGGATCGAGAGCCAGATCACGCGGTCGCGCCCGATCCGGTCGCCGATCATCCCGCCGATGATGACACCGAACGCGCCGACGACGAGATAGGCGAACAGCATCACCTGCGAGAACTGCAGCGTCACGCCGAAACGCTCGATCAGGTAGAAGGTGTAATAGGAGGTGAAGGCGGCCGTATAGCCGTTCTTCGACATCAGCAGCACGATCAGGATCGCCATGGCGAGCAGGATCTTGCCGCGCGGCAGGCCGTGGGACGGGGCAGGCTCCACCGTCTCGCCCCGCGCAGCCTCCGCCTCGGCGCGCCGGAAGGCGGCGTAGCGCGAGGCCGTCCAGGCCATCAGAGCCATCGCCACCAGCACCACGCCCGAGAACCAGACCAGGCTCGCCTGCCCGCGCGGCACCACGATCGCCGCCGCCAGCAGAGGCCCGGCCGCATAGCCGGCATGGCCGCCGACCTGAAAGACGCCCTGCGCCAGCCCCTGCCGCCCGGCCGCCGCATGGCGGGCCATCCGCGTCGCCTCGGGGTGGAACACGGCCGAGCCGAGCCCGATCAGCGCCGCCGAGACCAGCACCATGCCGTAGCTGCCGGCAAAGGACAGGCCGACGAGGCCGGCCAGCGTCGAGGCCATGCCGGCCACCATCGCATGCGGCCAGGGCTTGCGGTCGGTGAGCCAGCCCAGCAGCGGCTGCAGCAGCGAGGAGGTGACCTGGAAGGCCAGCGTAATCAGCCCAACCTGCAGGAAGTCGAGCCGGTAGGTCTCCTTCAGCAGCGGATACATCGCCGGGATCATCGACTGGACGAGGTCGTTCAGCAGATGAGCGACGCTGAGCGCGGCAAGAACCGGCATCACGGGGCGGCGGGCGGAAAGCGGCAGCGGAATCGTCGTCATGGTCACAACGCTTGATCCGTCGCACTGACGCGGTCAATCGACGCGCGCGCATGGCCGCCATGGCGAAAAACGCGCGATCAGCGCCGCGCCGCGAGCATCCGGTCGACGAAGCCGTCGAGCGACGCACCATCGATCCAGCGCAGCACCGCGACGAGGTCCTGCGCCGGATCGAGCCAGATCGCGTTGGTGCCGGCTCCGAGCGCGAAGGCGGCGGTCTCGGGCACATGGGCCCGCGCCGCAGGCCCCCGGTTCAGCCACCACAGCAAACCGTAATTGGCGAGCGTCGCCGAGGGCGTCAGCATCGCCTCGACCCATTGCCGCGAGAGCAGTTGCCTGTCGCTCCAGACGCCGCCACGAGCGACCAGCAGGCCGAAGCGGGCATGGTCGCGCGCACCGATGAACAGGCCGCCGCCCCAATGGCCGCCGCCCGGCACCGACTGGATGCGCTTGCCGTCGATCTCGACCCAGGAGGTCTCGTAGCCCTCCCAGCGCCAGTCCAGGCTGGCCCCGATCGGGTCCATGATGCGCTCGCGCAGAACCTCGGGAAGCGGTCGGCGGAAGCGCTGCAGCAGGCAGTAGCCGAGCAGATTCACGCGCACATCGTTGTATTCGTAGAACGAGCCGGGCGCGCGCATCTCGCGAAGCTGGCCCTTGCGGCTATTGTCGGCGCCGGGCCCGATCTGGCGATTGTGGTCGACCTGGTCGGACTTCCCAAAAATCTCGCCGCGCCATTCGCTCGCCTGCGTCAGCAGATGCCGCCAGGTGACCGCGCTGTTGTGCTCGCTCTCGAACCACGGCCCCTAGACGCTGCGGCCGACCGGCTCGTCGATGTCGGCGATCAGCCCGTCATCGACAGCGAGCCCCGCCAGCACGGAAAGATAGCTCTTGGCGATCGAGAAGGTCATGTCGGTGCGGTTGGTATCGCCCCATTCGGCGACGAGCCTGCCGCCCTGAAGGATCAGCCCGGCCGGGCCGCCGCGTTCGGCGACGCGGCCGACGATCTCGCTCCACGGCCCGGTCTCGTTCCACTCGACATTCCCGACATAGGCTCCGTCGGGATAATAGAGGCTGCGCGGCCACGGGCTTTCGTGGGACTTGGCAAAGGCGATGGCGGCGTCAAGCGCGGCGGGGTCGAACCCGGCTTCGGCGGGCGGCAGGGTGGACCATGTCTCGCCGGACGCGGGTGGCGCATAGGCATCTGTCGCGATCGTCACCCAACGAAGCTCCAATGGTTTCAGCGCCCACCCGCGCTTGCGAGGTTGCGGATACCTGTCTTACGCGCTCCTGGCCACCAGCGCCACGATGATGGCGACGAGTTCGTCCTGCGCTTCCACGGCGGTGATCTCCGCTGTCGCGGCCGCATGGGACAAGGCCTCGGCCGCGCCCAGCATCGCCCAGAGCGCGGCCGGCGCGATCGTATCCGATGTCGTGAACGGCACAAGCAGGCCCATGCATTTTTGCAAGAAGGGCCCCTCGAACTCACGCTTGATCGTCTCGAGTTCCGGCGAACTCGCCAAGGCCGCGATCACGCCGGGAATCTCGCGGCCCTGCGACAGCACGCAGTCGACATAGGATGACGCAATGACCGTGGCGACGCCCGCCAAAGTCGGTTCGCTCGCCTGCAGCGCGGCATCCATCAGCGCCGTCTGCCGCGCGTCAAACTCGCGAAAAAGCGCCGCCAGCAACCCACGCCGGGTCTCGAACTGATCGTAGACCACGGGCTTCGTCACGCCCGCCGCCTCGGCCAGACGCCCGAGCGTAAGCGCCTCTGTTCCCTCCTCTCGGACCAGCCGCCATGCGACGTCCAGAAGCTGGCGACGCCGCTCCTCCCGCGTCAGGCGGCGGCGCGGCCGGGCGCTTTCCGCATTTCGGTCACTTGACATGTTATATACCAATAGTAAGTTACCTTAAGTATATAAGCTCGATCTTCGATATGCAATTGACCGGCAGGAGTTCTACCATGCATGCGCTCATCGTCGTCTCGCATCCCGATCCCGCTTCGCTCAGCCATCGCATCGCCGCCCATATCGGCGAAGGCGTTTCGCTGTCGGGGCTAGATCATTCCTTCGAAATCGCGGACCTCGCCGCCGAGGCCTTCGATCCAAGATACATGGCGGCCGATCGCGCTGCCTATCTCCGGAAGGCCCCGCCTCCGGCCGATGTGCTGGCGGAGCAGGCGCGGATCGATCGCGCCGACGATCTCGTGCTCGTCTATCCAGTCTATTGGTGGTCGATGCCGGCGGCGCTGAAGGGCTGGATCGACCGTGTTTTCTCTCAGGATTGGGCGTATGACGACCGCCCGGGCGCAGAAGCGCCTAAAAAGCTCGGCAGACTCCGCGTTCACCTGATCGCCCTCGGCGCCGCTGATCAGCCAACCTATGAGCGTCATGGCTATCTCGCGGCCATGAGGACACAGATCGAACATGGCATCTTCGACTATTGCGGCGCGCGCGTCGTCACGTCGAACCTTATGCTCGAAGCGGACCCGCGCTTCCCGGCCTCGCATGTCGAGAGGGCGCGCGAGATTGGACGGGCCCTTTTCGAGACGTCGCGCCAGCTCGCTGCCGCCGCGCTGTAGGCAGACCCGCCTGCCTCTGCTATCGCCTGCGGCCTCCGCCCCGCCTTGCCGCAAGCCATGACCTCCCGCACCGCCACGCTCACCGGCCTCGTCGCCATCCTGCTCTGGTCGACATTGGCGCTTTTCACCGCCATGTCGGGCCGGGTGCCGCCGTTCCAGCTCGTCTTCATGACCTTCGTTATCGGCGGGCTTTTGATCCTTGCCATCGCGGCCCTGCGCGGCAGGCTCGGCTCGATCATGCCGACGCCGGCCTCCTTTGCGCTCGGGCTCTACGGGCCGTTCGGCGACACCTTCCTCTATTACGCGGCTGTGAAGACCGCACCTGCCGCCGAGGCCAACCTGATCCATTATCTCTGGCCGCTGCTGATCGTGCTCTTCGCAGCCCTGCTGCCGGGCGGCGGCCTGAAGCCGCGCCATCTCGTCGGCGCGCTGATCGGTCTCGCCGCGACGGCGCTGCTGGTCTCGGGCGGGCTCGGGACGGGCGGCGGGCTCCAGCTCGGCCATCTTCTTGCGGCGCTCGGGGCCTTCGTCTGGGCGAGCTATTCGGTGGTCTCGCGGCGTTTTGCCGGCGTGCCCTCGGAGAGCCTGTGCATAACCTTGCTCGGCTGCGCCGTGCCGGCGCTGGCCTGCCATCTCGCCTTCGAGCCGACGCTCTGGTCGCTAACCGCCATCGAATGGGGCGGCGTGCTGGGCCTGGGGCTGGGCTCGATCGGGCTTGCCTTCGTAGTCTGGGACATCGGCATGAAGCAGGGCGACGTCGCGCTGCTCGGCGTCGCCTCCTATGCCGCCCCGGTCCTCTCCACGATCATTCTGGTGCTGGCCGGCTATGCCGCGCCGAGCTGGCTCCTGGCGGCTTCCTGCCTGCTCATCGTCGTCGGCGCGCTGGTGGCGAGCCGGGGCGGCGCTACCGAACGAAAGGCCTGAACCATGGCACAGAAGACACCCGAGCAGCTCGCGCAGGAATTCGAGGGCCGCAAGGCCAAGGGGCTGGCCAAGGGCGCCGCGGCCTACTGGCCCAACATCATGGCCAACGCCGTGCTGCGGCTGGTCGCGGCCGGGACCGAGCCCTCGGTCGCAGCGTTGATTGAGGCGCTGGAGAAGGATGCGGCGGCCTCCGATCCCCCGCTGAAGGCCGGCGGTGCGGAAGCGCTGGCGCGGCTGAAGCAGGCGGTGGCCAAGGCGAGCTGAGTTCGGTCGCATCAACTTGCTACGTCGGCGGCCGGTTCTGAGGCCGTCACGAACGCGCTCCGGTGAGTCGGCTGGCGTGGCGGTCGAGAACCGGAGCGCAGCGGACTTCATGTCCGTGAGCACCGGAAGCGGAGACCGCCGCGTCAGACGGCCTCCGGAGTAGCGCTCGCGACGGCCTCACCTGGGGAGAATCGTCTCGCCCATCAGATGCTTGTCGATGGAATGCGCCATCTGCCGGCCCTCGCGGATCGCCCAGACCACGAGCGACTGCCCGCGCCGCATGTCGCCGGCGGCGAACACCTTCTCGACCGTGGTCTTGTAGGCGAGCTGGTTGGCCTCGACATTGCCGCGCCCGTCGAGCTTGACGCCGAGCTTTTCGATCAGCCCCTCATGCACGGGCGAGAAGAAGCCCATGGCGAGCAGCACGAGATCGGCCTTGAGGTCGAATTCCGTGCCCTCGATCGGCTTGAACGACGCGTCGACCTTGGCGCAGCGCAGCTTGCGGACATGTCCGTTCTCGCCGGTGAACTTCACCGTGCCGATGGCGAAGTCGCGCTCGGCGCCTTCCTCATGGCTCGACGAGGTGCGCAGCTTGAGGGGCCAGTTCGGCCAGGTGAGCTGCTTGTTCTCCATCTGGGGCGGCTGCGGCATGATCTCGATCTGCGTCACCGAGAGCGCGCCCTGCCGCACCGAGGTGCCGATGCAATCGGAGCCCGTATCGCCGCCCCCGATGACGACGACATGCTTGCCGCCGGCCAGGATCGGCTGGGAGTTGGCCAGCGTCGCCGGCTCGCCGCCATTGCGCCGGTTCTGCTGCGGCAGGAAATCCATGGCGAACTGGATGCCGGCGAGGTCGCGGCCCTCGATGGGCAAATCGCGCGGCTTCTCCGCGCCGCCGGTCAGGCCGATGGCGTCGTGCTTTTCCAGCAGTTCGGCCGGGTCGAGATCGACGCCGACATTGACGCCGTAATGGAAGACCACGCCCTCGGCCTCCATCTGCTTCACCCGGCGCTCGACCTGCGCCTTCTCCATCTTGAAGTCGGGAATGCCGTAGCGCAGCAGGCCGCCGGCCCGCGCCTGGCGCTCATAGAGATGGACCTCGTGGCCGGCACGCGCGAGCTGTTGGGCTGCGGCAAGGCCCGCAGGGCCGGAGCCGATGATGCCGATCGACTTGCCGGTCTTTGTCTTGGGCGGCTCGGGATGGATCCAGCCCTCGGCCCAGCCCTTGTCGACGATGGCGCATTCGATCGACTTGATCGTGACCGGCGTGTCTTCCAGATTCAGCGTGCACGACGCCTCGCAGGGTGCGGGACAGACGCGGCCGGTGAACTCCGGGAAGTTGTTGGTCGAGTGCAGATTGGTCAGCGCCTCGCGCCACTTGTCGTTGTAGACGAGGTCGTTCCAGTCCGGGATCTGGTTGTTCACCGGGCAGCCATTATGGCAGTACGGAATGCCGCAATTCATGCAGCGCGCCGCCTGGTCGCGCGTCGCCTCCGGGCCGAGCGGGATCACGAACTCCTTGTAGTTCCTGATCCGGTCGGAAGCGGGGAGATACTTCCGGTCGCGCCGGTCGATCTCGAGGAAGCCTGTCACCTTGCCCATCGATATTACTCCGCCGCCACCGACATGCCGGCCTGCGCCTGCTCGATTTCCTGAAGCGCACGGCGGTATTCCACCGGCATGACCTTGACGAATTTGGGCAAATAGTCGGCCCAGTTGTCGAGGATCTCCTTCGCCCGCTCCGACCCGGTATACTCATGATGGTCGGCGATGAGCTGGTGCAGCCGCTCGGCGTCGTACCCGGACATGTTGGCCATCACGTCGATGCGGCCCTTGGTCTCCATGTCGCCGCCATGGTGGTAGAGACGCTGGGTCAGCTCCTCCTCCTCCGGCACCGGCTCTAGATCGACCATCGAAAGGTTGCAGCGCTTGGCGAAGCTCTTGTCCTCGTCGAGCACATAGGCAATGCCGCCCGACATGCCGGCCGCAAAGTTCCGGCCGGTCTGGCCGAGCACGACGACGACGCCGCCGGTCATGTATTCGCAGCCATGGTCGCCGGTGCCCTCGACCACCGCGATCGCGCCGGAATTCCTGACCGCGAAGCGCTCGCCGGCGACGCCGCGGAAATAGCACTCACCCGAAATCGCGCCGTAGAGCACGGTGTTGCCGACGATGATCGACTGCTCGGCCTTGGGCCGTGCATCGGGCGAGGGCCTGATGATCAGCTTGCCACCCGAGAGGCCCTTGCCGACATAGTCGTTGGCCTGGCCGGTCAGCTCCAGCGTGACGCCGTTGACGACCCAGGCGCCGAAGCTCTGGCCGGCGGTGCCGGTCAGCTTCACCGTGATGGTGTCCTCGGGCAGGCCGGCATAGCCGTAGCGCTTGGCGACCTGGCCCGACAGCATCGCACCGGTCGAGCGGTCGACATTGTTGATCGCACTCTCGATCACGACCGCCGCGCCGCCGTCGAGCGCGCCTTGCGCCTTGGCGATCAGGGTCCGGTCGAGCACGTTGTCGATCGGGTGCTGCTGCAGCTCGACATGGCGGATCGCGACGTCGGGCCCCATTTCCGGCTTGTGGAAGATGCGGGCGAAGTCGAGCCCCTTGGCCTTCCAGTGTTCGATCGCCTGCCTCTTGTCGAGCCAGTCGGAGCGGCCGACGAGATCGTCGAAGCTGGCGACGCCGAGCGAGGCCATGATCTCGCGCACATCCTCGGCGAGGAAGAAGAAGAAGTTGATGACGTGCTCAGGCTGGCCCTTGAAGCGCTTGCGCAGCACGGGATCCTGCGTCGCGACGCCGACCGGGCAGGTGTTGAGATGGCATTTGCGCATCATGATGCAGCCGGCCGCGATCAGCGGCGCGGTGGCGAAGCCGAACTCGTCGGCCCCGAGCAGCGCGCCGACGACGATGTCGCGGCCAGTGCGCAGGCCGCCATCGACCTGCAGCGCGATGCGGCCGCGCAGCTTGTTCATCACCAGTATCTGGTGGGTTTCGGCGAGCCCGATCTCCCAGGGGGAGCCGGCATGCTTGATCGAGGTCAAAGGCGACGCGCCCGTGCCGCCCTCATAGCCGGAGATGGTGATGTGGTCGGCGCGCGCCTTGGCGACGCCGGCCGCGACCGTGCCGACGCCAAGCTCGGAGACGAGCTTGACCGAGACGTCGGCCGCCGGATTGACGTTCTTCAAATCGAAGATGAGCTGGGCGATGTCCTCGATCGAGTAGATGTCGTGATGAGGCGGCGGCGAGATCAGGCCGACGCCCGGCGTCGAATGCCGCACCTTGGCGATGCGCGCATCGACCTTGTGGCCGGGCAACTGCCCGCCCTCGCCGGGTTTCGCTCCTTGAGAGATCTTGATCTGCATCATCGCCGCGTTGACGAGATATTCGGTGGTGACGCCGAAGCGTCCCGAGGCGACCTGCTTGATCGCCGAGCGCATCGAGCGCCCGTCGGCCATCGGCACGAAGCGCTCGGGCTCCTCGCCACCCTCGCCGGTGTTCGACTTGCCGCCGATCTGGTTCATCGCGATGGCGAGCGTCGAATGCGCCTCATGGCTGATCGAGCCGAAGGACATCGCGCCCGTCGAGAAGCGCTTGACGATGTCGACGGCGGACTCGACCTGATCGAGCGGGATGGCCTTGCGCCCGAGGCCGGCGGCGTCCTTGATCGCAAACAGGCCGCGAATGGTCGAGAAGCGCTGGCTCTGGTCGTTCACCAGCTCGGCATAGGCCTTGTACTTGTCCTGCGCATTGCCGCGCACGGCATGCTGCAGCAGCGCGATGTTCTCCGGCGTCCAGGCATGGTCCTCGCCGCGCAGGCGGAAGGCGTATTCGCCGCCGATATCGAGCGAGTCCCGGTAGATCGGCGAGTCGCCGAACGCGTCGCGATGCCGGCGCACCGATTCCTCGGCGATTTCGGCCAGACCCACGCCCTCGATCGAGGAGATCGTGCCGGTGAAATAGGTCTCGATCAGGTCGCTGCGAAGCCCGACGGCGTCGAAGATCTGCGCGCCGCAATACGACTGGTAGGTCGAGATGCCCATCTTGGACATGACCTTGAGCATGCCCTTGCCGACCGACTTGATGAAGCGCTTCACCACCTCGTAGCGATCGACTTCCCTGGGGAACTCGCCGGCCTCATAGAGCGCTTCCAGCGTCTCGAAGGCGAGATAGGGGTTGATCGCTTCCGCGCCGAAACCGGCGAGGCAGGCGAAATGGTGGATCTCGCGCGGCTCGCCCGATTCGACCACGAGGCCGACCGAGGTGCGCAGGCCCTTGCGGATCAGGTGATGATGCACGGCCGCCGTCGCCAGCAGCGCCGGGATCGGGATGCGCTCGGCCGAGACCTGCCGGTCGGACAGGATGATGATGTTGTAGCCGCCATGGACGGCAGCCTCCGCGCGCTCGCAGAGCCGTGCGATCGCGCCTTCCATGCCGGCTGCGCCCTCGCGCGCCGGATAGGTCGCGTCGATCGTCTTGGTGTCGAAGCGGTCTTCGTAATGGCCGATGCAGCGGATCTTCTCGAGATCGTCATTGGTCAGGATCGGCTGGCGCACCTCCAGCCGCTTGCGGCGCGAGGCGCCCTCCAGATCGAGGATGTTGGGACGCGGCCCGATGAAGGACAGGAGGCTCATCACGAGCTCCTCGCGGATCGGGTCGATCGGCGGGTTGGTGACCTGCGCGAAGTTCTGCTTGAAATAGGTGTAGAGCAGCTTCGACTTCGACGAGAGCGCCGAGATCGGCGTGTCGGTTCCCATCGAGCCGACGGCTTCCTGGCCCGTGACGGCCATGGGAGCCATCAGAATCTTGGTGTCTTCCTGGGTGTAGCCGAAGGCCTGCTGGCGATCGAGCAGCGGTACGTCGGTGCGCTGGGCGCGGGCCTCGACCGGGGGCAATTCCTCGAGCACGATCTGGGTGCGCTTCAGCCAGTCCTTATAGGGGTTGGCGAGGCACAGGCTCGTCTTGATCTCGTCGTCGGAGATGATGCGGCCCTGTTCGAGGTCGATCAGCAGCATCTTGCCGGGCTGGAGCCGCCACTTCTGGACGATCTTCTCCTCCGGGATCGGCAGCACGCCGAACTCGGACGCCAGCACGACGATGCCGTCCTCGGTGACGAGATAGCGCGCGGGCCGCAGGCCGTTGCGGTCGAGCGTCGCGCCGATCTGGCGGCCGTCGGTGAAGGCGATCGCGGCCGGCCCGTCCCAGGGCTCCATCAGCGCCGCGTGATACTCGTAGAAGGCGCGCCGCTCCTCATCCATCAGCGGGTTGCCGTTCCAGGCCTCGGGCACCAGCATCATCATGGCATGCGCCAGCGAATAGCCGCCCTGGACCAGGAATTCGAGCGCGTTGTCGAAGCAGGCCGTGTCGGACTGGCCTTCATAGGAGATAGGCCAGAGCTTGGAGATGTCGGCCCCGAACAGCTCGGAATCGACCGAAGCCTGTCGCGCCGCCATCCAGTTGACGTTGCCGCGCAGGGTGTTGATCTCGCCGTTATGGGCGACCATCCGGTAGGGATGGGCCAGCCGCCAGGACGGGAAGGTGTTGGTGGCGAAGCGCTGGTGCACGAGTGCGATCGCACTCTCGAAGCGCTCGTCGGTCAGGTCCTTGAAATAGGAGCCGAGCTGCGTGACCAGCACCATGCCCTTGTAGACGATGGTGCGCGCCGACATCGAGACCGGGTAATACGTCGCGGTCGAGCGATCCTGCTGCTTGTAGACCTTGTTGGAGACGGACTTGCGCAGGACGAAGACCTTGCGCTCGAAATCGTCGGCGTCGGTGACGCCCGGCCCGCGCCCGATGAAGATCTGGCGATGCCGCGGCTCGCTTTCGCGCACCGCCTCGCCGAGATCAGACGAATCGACCGGCACGTCGCGCCAGCCGAGGAAAATCTGGCCCTCCTCCTCGATCGTCTGGGCGACGATGTCCTCGCAGACGGCGCGCGCGCCTGCGTCCTGCGGCATGAAGAACTGGCCGATGGCGTAGTCGCCGGGCTCCGGCAGCGTGATGCCGATCTTCGCGCATTCCTCGGTGAAGAAGCGATGCGGGATCTGGGTGAGGATGCCGCAGCCGTCGCCGAGCTTGGGATCTGCCCCGACCGCGCCGCGATGGTCGAGATTGTGCAGGATCTGCAGGCCTTGCGCGACGATGGCGTGGGTCTTGCGGTTCTTCATGTCGGCAATGAAGCCGACGCCGCAGGAATCCTTCTCGTAGGACGGGTCGTAGAGGCCCTGCCGCTCCGGCATCGCCGGGTCGCGCACCGCAGGAAACGCCGCCGCGGCGGCCGCCACGCTCGCCTTGCTGATCTCGCTCATCGTCAAACCCCGCTTGCAGGTCCGCGCCAGCTTCCGCCAATTCGGGCCATCGAGTCCACTTCGTCCAGCGCAGGCTCGTCCGCAATCGACCCGGTCAGGATCGACAGCAAGGATGAGGCCAACCCGGCCGTATCGTCTTCATGTCGGAAGGTGGCTTGCGCTGTCTGGAGGGCGCCCGCGTCTTCCGCAGGCGCCTGGGGCTTGCTGCCCGCCGCGCCTGTCTTAAGCCGCCGCTTTGCGGGCGGCGCGCGTGCGATTGGTTTTGGCGTTGCCGGCCGTCCCCCTCGTCATCCGTCCGCTCCGTTGCAGGCATCCGGCGCAGGGCGTGAAGCCTCGCGATCGGCGCGGTGAAAATGGGACAGCAACACTGTCCTATTGCGATGAATTTGCCAGAATTCCAATCTGCGCACAAGAGGCGATTTCGGCGCATTTTGAAATAATGTTGCGATGTCATGCTTCATCCCGACACTTCAGGCATGCTCCGGCCGGCCACGCGCATACATCTTGCCGCCGGCCTCTGGTCCCGGCGAACGCCTGACCTACCTCCGCAGCGCCGCCAAACGGAGCTACATCAGATGTCGATCGCCATCGTACCGGTCTATGCCGCGCTTCTCGCTTTGCTGTTCGTTGCCCTGTCGCTGCGCGTGATCGGCGCGCGGCGCAGCGGCAAGGTCGCCATCGGCGCAGGCGGCGATGCGGGGCTGGAGCGGCGTATGCGGGTCCACGCCAACTTCGCCGAATATGCCCCCTTCGCGTTGCTGCTTCTGGCGCTGGCCGAGCTGCGCGGCGCGCCCGCGCTGTTGCTTCACGGTCTCTGCCTCGCCCTGCTCATCGGCCGCGCAGCCCACGCCTGGGGCGTTTCCGATCCGAGCGAGGATTTCCGCTTCCGCGTCTTCGGCATGGCGGCGACGTTCACGGTGATCCTTATTACAGCGCTCGTCCTGCTGGTCGGGGCTGTCCTGCGCTGAGACGCTTGGCGCGGCCGCGGCCGACCGCTATCGCTGCGTCCATGAACTTCATCAGCGACAACACCGCCGGCGCGAGCGCTCCGGTGATGGCGGCGATTGCTGCCGCCAATGACGGCGCGGCCTCGGCCTATGGGACCGACGCCTGGACGAAGCGGGTCGAGGCGCTGTTTGCCGACATCTTCGAGCGCGAGGTCGCGGTCTTCCTGGTCGCCAGCGGCACGGCGGCCAATGCGCTGGCGCTCGCCAGCATCACGCGGCCATGGGGGGCGGTGATCACCCATGAGGAAAGCCATGTCGCCGATGACGAATGCGGCGCGCCGGAATTTTTCAGCGACGGAGCCAAGCTGATCGGGCTGCCGGGAACCGGCAACAAGATTACCCCCGGCAGCGTGGCGCAGGTTCTCGCCCGTTTTCGAGAGGGCGCGCTGCATCAGGTCCAGCCTCAGGCGCTCGCGATCACGCAGGCGACAGAATGCGGCATGATCTATACGCTGGCAGAGGTCCGGGCGCTCAGGGACGCGGTGACCGCGCGCGGCCTGAAGCTGCACATGGACGGGGCGCGCTTCGCCAACGCGCTCGTCACGCTTGGCTGCACGCCGGCCGAGATCACCTGGAAGGCCGGCGTCGACGTGCTCTCCTTCGGGGGCACCAAAAATGGGGCCTGGGCGGCGGAAGCCGTGATCTTTTTCGATCCCGCGCAGGCGGGCGAGTTGAAATGGCGGCGCAAGCGCGCCGGCCATACCCTCTCCAAGGGCCGGCTGATCGGCGCGCAGTTCGAAGGCCTGCTCGGCGGCGGTCACTGGCTGGAGCTCGCCCGCCACGCCAATGCGATGGCGCGCAGGCTGGCCGATTCGGTTGCCGCCAGCGGGGCCGTCCGCCTCGCCTGGCCCTGCCAGGCCAATGAAGTGTTTCTGGTCTTGTCGCCGGACCTTCAGGCGAGGCTGGCGCAGGCCGGCGTCGGCTATATCGCCTGGTCCGACAGGGCGCTTCCCGCCGATGCGCCGCTTGCGGCCGGCGAGATCGTCTGCCGTTTCGTGATGTCGTTTGCGACGCAGGCTGAGATGGTGGATCGGTTGGCTTCACTGCTGAACCGCTGATGACGCTCAATCCGCACCGATTTGCGCCCCACGCGCGCCGCAATCCCTAAGGAAGACTGAAGCCTTCGGATCAGTCACCCTGGGGATGACGACATGCAGCTTGTTTCGATTCGCGGGACTCTCGCGAAACGCCCGACGCGCGGCGCGCTTATCGGCCTGGCCTTCGCCGGGGCGCTTGGGACTGCCAGCCCTGCCGCCGCGCAATACTATGTCTACGAGGAAGTCGAGAACTACGGCTCCTACGGCCCGGTCTATGGCCGCGGCTACGGCTATCGCGACTCTTACGAGGCGCCGCGCCCGCCCCGGCGGGTCGCCCGCGTCTCGGCGCGCGACTACGGTCTGGCCGAGGTCGAGCGCACGCTGCGCTCACGCGGTTCGACCATCGTGGACGGACGCAGGGCAGACGGCGCGCGCGTCCGGCTGATCTTCGACAGCTATAGCGGCGCGCTGGTCGACCGGATTATCCTGCAAGGCCCCGGCCGGCAGCCCCAGCCTCGCGTCGCCCGCGTCGATCCGCGCGAAGATGAACGGCCGGCTCCCCGCATCGTGCCGCGCCCGCCCGAACGCCCGGCCACGCTGAGGCCGCCGGGTCAGGCCAGCGCACCCGCGACCGTCGTGCCACCCTCACCTGCCGCACCTGTCCGCCCGGCCGCGCCTGAAAGGCCGGTCGAGAGGCCGCCCGCCGCCGCCAGCGCCCCCGCCACGATCGCGCCGACAGCTCCGGCGCGGCCGGCTGTGCCGACGCCCGGCCCGGTCGATCCGGCGACCGGAGCGGACAAGCCGGCTCTCGTCAATCCGCAGGATGTGCGCGGCGCCGATACACCAGAGCGCAAGCCGCCGCTGGCGCAGGCCGAGCAGCCCGCGATCACCGTTGCGCCGGTGCAGTTGCCGCCGGTCCAGATCGAGGACATGACCACGGCGACGCCTCGGCCGGAGACGCCTGCCGTGCCCGTGACGCCGCTGGATTGAGCGGCGGCTTCCTTCCTCTGCGAACTAAAAAATCGGCCCCGGTTTCCCGGGGCCGCTCTGGTTTCACGCTAGTGACGCTTACGCAGCCTTGGCGGTCTCAGGCCTGGCTTCGAGCACCTTGGCGGGATTGCCGCCGATCGCGATCTGGCGCGGCTTCTTCGCCTCGGGGATCTCGCGCACGAGGTCGATGTGGAGCAGACCGTTCTTGAGGCTGGCCCCGGTCACCTGGACATAGTCGGCGAGTTGGAAGCGGCGCTCGAAGGCGCGCGCGGCGATGCCCTGATGCAGGACCTCGCGCTTCTCACCGTTGTCGTTGGCCTGCTTCTCGCCCTTCACACTGAGCGTGTTCTCCTTGCTTTCGATGGCAAGGTCGGCCTCGCCGAAGCCCGCGACCGCGATGGTGATGCGGTAGGCGTTCTCGTCGGTGCGCTCGATGTTGTAGGGCGGGTAGCTCGGCGCGGCGTCGGTGGCGGTCGCCTGGTCGAGCAGCGAAAACAGGCGGTCGAAGCCGACGGTCGAGCGATAGAGCGGGGAAAGATCGAAATGACGCATGGTGTCCTCCTAAGAAGCGACATGATGGTCAGGCCCGCCTCGGCATGAGCACGGGCCCGGTTGTAGTTTTGCGCAGCCGGCGTCCGGCCTGCGCAGACAATCAGTTGGGAGCCCGTTTTCGGCTTTTCAAGAGGCGTTTTCGGCAGGCATAACTGCGTCGCGCCGCCACGGGGCGAACGCCGATTCGAAAGCCCGACATGGCTCCAAAGCTGGCCCAGACCCCGGCCGACGCCGAGCTCTTCGCCCATCCCGGCTATCCCCTGCCCGGCCATGGCAAGGTCTGGTTCGCGACGACGCGCGACGGGGCGCAGTTGCGCTTCGCCAGTTGGCGGCCGACGGCAAGGCCGGTGCGCGGGACGGTGGTTGTCGTGCAGGGCCGGGCCGAGTTCATCGAGCGCTACAGCGAGACGGTCGCCGAGCTGCGCCGGCGCGGCTTCCACGTCATGTCCTTCGACTGGCGCGGCCAGGGCGGCTCGCAACGATTCGTCCGACGCGACCGCAAGGGCCATGTCGGCTGGCTGCGACATTACGAGAACGACCTCGCGCTGGCGATGGCGCAGATGCGCGAGACCCTGCCGGGGCCTTACTTCGTGCTGGCCCATTCGATGGGAGCAGCGCTCTGCCTCGATGCGGCAAGGCGCGACGCCCTGCCGGTCTCGCGACTGGTCGCGCTTGCGCCGATGCTCGGCCTCACCATCATCGACAGGCCAGACGCGGCGCGCCGGCTGGCGAGCTTCCTGTTCTGGCTCGGGCTTGGAAAAAGCTTCGTGCCCGGCGGCGGCGACACTGCGATCGCGACCAAACCCTTCGAGGGCAACCGGCTGACGAGCGACGCCGTGCGCTACGCCCGCAACAGTGCGCTTTCGGCCGATGCCCGCCATCTCTCGGTCGGCGACCCGACGATCGGCTGGGTGCGCACCGCCTTCCAGCTGATGGCGCGGCTGAACGCGCCCTCCGCCGCCACGGAGGTCCGCGTGCCGACGCTGATCATTGCGGCGGGCCAGGACCCGGTCGTCTCGACACCGGCGATCGAGCGCTTCGCCGCCCGCCTCAAGACAGGCCAGGCGCTGGTGCTGCCAAGCGCGCGCCACGAGATCCTGATGGAGGAGGACGCGATCCGGAACCGGTTCTGGGCGGCCTTCGACGCCTTCGTGCCCGGCGAGGACAATCGCCCCGCCGCCTTACCCGGCGAGAAGGGCGAGCGCGGCCTGATGCAGCGCCTGGTTGCCGGCGGCGAGGATCGTGCCGCCTCCGGCGGCGCTGCCGCCGTCCCATGAGGTGACGATGCCGCCCGCGCCCTCGATGATCGGGATCAGCGCGACGATGTCATAGGGCTTCAGGCCCGATTCGATCACCAGATCGACATGGCCGGCCGCCAGCATGCAATAGGCGTAGCAATCGCAGCCATAGCGGGCCATCCGGACTTGGGCCTCGACGCGGGCATAGGCCTCGGCCTCCGCGCCCTTGAACAGCGCCGGCGTCGTCGTCATCAGCGTCGCGGCCGCAAGCGCCGTGGTGTCGCGGGTGCGCAAGGCGCGCGGGCCGATCGGCCCCTCATAGCGCGCCTGCCGGCCGTCGCCCGAGAAGCGCTCGGCCGTGAAAGGCTGGTGCATCATGCCGTAGACCGGCACGCCGTTCCGCATCAGTCCGATCAGCGTGCCCCAGACCGGCAGGCCGGCGATGAAGGCCCGCGTGCCGTCGATCGGATCGAGCACCCAGACATATTCGGCATCGGTGTTTTCGGCGCCGAACTCCTCGCCGAGCACACCGTGCCCGGGAAACTGGCGCTGGATCAGATGACGCATGATCACCTCGCCGGCCCGGTCGCCCTCGGTCACGGGGTCGAACACGCCGCCATGCGACTTGTCGTCGGTGGTGTGGTGGGCCCGGAAGAAGGGCAGGATCGCCTTGCCCGATTCGGTCGCAAGCTCCGCGACGAAGGCGCCGAAATCAACGACACTCATATACCAGTCTCCCCCGACCGCCGTGCTGCGCAGCATTCCAGATCGGCGACGCCCTGTCTCGATCCGCTTATCGCGCACCGACCTGCCGGATAACAAGGCATTAACGCCGTTTTCGCGCCAACGCTTGCGTCCAGCGCATACCCCATAAGATTCGTGACAAATGCACTTGCGTTTTTGCGCTGCACATCTAAATTGTGCACTGCGAAGGGGCGATGACCTCAAGCCTTCGTTGCCCTCCTTGGGCGTTTCCTCCCTAGACTTGGGCCGCCACGCAAGTGTGCGGCCCTTTTTTCTTGGTTGCGTCGGCAAGCAATGCTGACCTTGCCCTTGCCGATGGGAACGCTATTCGGCCGCTTCGCGCCATTCCTCCAGCCAGCCGCTCCAGCGCGCGAAGCAGTCGGCCATCGCGCTTGCGATCGCCTGCTGGAGTTCCCCGAAGCCGGAATGCGGCACGAGCGTCGCCTCGTTCATGTAGAGCGCGCGGTTGATCTCGATCTGCAGGCCATGCACGCCTGCGCTCGGCGCGCCGTAATGCTCGGTGATGAAGCCACCTGCATAGGGCCGGTTGCGCGTCACGGTCAGGCCGAGCCGGCGGAAGGCCTCCTCGGCGATGTCGGTGACATAGGCCGCCGCGCTGGTGCCGAAGCGGTCTCCCAAGATGATGTCGGCCTTGGCGAGGCCTTCGCGGTCGAGGCCGGTCGAAGGCATCGAATGCGCATCGACCAGGATGCAGGTGCCAAAAGCGCTCTGGGTGCGCTGCACGAGGCTGCGCAGGCCGGCATGATAGGGCCGGTACAGCGTGTCGATCCGCGCCAGCGCCTCCTCGACCGGGATCCGCCCGAAATAGATCTCATGCGCGTCGCCGACGATCCTGGGAATCGTGCCCAGCCCGCCGGCCACCCGCATCGAGCGCGTGTTGGCGAAGGCCGGCAGCCGGCCGTCGAACATGCGCGGATCGAGTTCGTAGGGCTCGCGGTTGACGTCGAGAAAGGCGCGCGGGAATTCGGCGACGAGCAAGGGTGCGCCAAGGTCGACGCACACCCCGAAGAGGCGGTCGACATACGCGTCCTCGGAGCGGCGCAGCGACTGCAGCGGCAGCCGCGCACGCTCGACAAAGGCGCGCGGATAGCGCCGCCCGGCATGGGGCACGTCCACCACCACCGGCACGATATGGAGCAGAGGCTGGTGCAGGGTGAAGGGCGCCTCGATCTCGGCGACGACGCTCAGCGGATCGGGCGGAAAAAAACCGGGTGGGACGCTCATGTCCCCGGAGGAAAGCACACAAAACGGCTCTGTAGAAGCGTTACCCGCGCGGCCTGGAAACCATGATGGGATTCACCCGTTGTTTACCATGGCAGTGCCTTATAGAACGACTTGGTTCCATGCCGGCCGGCGGGCCGATACCCCTGCCGCCGCACCCCGCGCCGCGGCGCGATTCGAAACGAATGGCCGGGACTGCCCAGACGGGCGGACTTGGCCTTGTGACAGGCCTTTCGGGACGGAAACAGCAGGCCCATGACGAAGATACTTCTCGCCGAAGACGACAACGACATGCGCCGCTTCCTGGTCAAGGCCCTGCAGAATGCGGGCTACGACGTGGCCTCGTTCGACAACGGGCTCTCGGCCTATAACCGGCTCCGCGAGGAGCCGTTCGAGTTGCTCCTGACCGACATCGTCATGCCCGAAATGGACGGCATCGAGCTGGCGCGGCGCGCCACCGAGCTCGATCCCGACATCAAGGTGATGTTCATCACCGGCTTCGCCGCCGTGGCGTTGAACCCCGATTCGCAGACGCCCAAGGACGCCAAGGTGCTCTCCAAGCCGTTCCACCTGCGCGAGCTGGTGAACGAGGTCGAGAAGCTGCTGGCGGCCTGATCTGTCGGGCTGCGAAAACACCATGCCGAAAGCGCCTTGCAAGGCTGGCTGACAGCGGCTATAGCCGCACACCTCGCAACTCGGTCGCTGGCTCTCGGGCTCGGGACCGGTTCCGTCTGCCGCATCGGGTTTCCGAAGCGACGAATGGGCGCGTAGCTCAGCGGGAGAGCACTACGTTGACATCGTAGGGGTCACAGGTTCGATCCCTGTCGCGCCCACCATTTTCGAAGCCCTGCAAACCATAGTGTTTGCAGGGCTTTTTTGCTTTCTTGGCCTCGGGCTGGAATGATCCCGAAATCGGGATGGTCCTGAAATTGGTCCTGAAACAAGCGGGAGTCGTGGTGACCTTGCTGCCGAGCGGTCAGGCGACCGAGATGGAGTTGGTGCCTTTCCCCCAGGGCAAGCGCTACGCGCGCGCCCAGGGCAGCCCACGCCATAACGATTCAGAGACCCAACATGACGATCAGTACGCGCCATAACCTGGGAGCCGGCTGCAACACTCTGTAATTGCTAGCAGATTCGACCTCTGGCGGCGCCGCCATGCCGTTTCGTGCCAGTTCGCCGATGTTCACGATCCGCGACCTCTCCAAGCGCGACGGCGTTGTCGTCATCAGCAGCAATCGCACCCTCTGTGGCGATAAAAGCCGCCGGAAGAATGCGGGCAAGACGTCGCCAGCAGGCTAGGCGGATATCGACGAAGTCTGCCCAAATTCCGTTCAGCAGGCCAAATTGTATCCATATTCTGAGATTGGCGTGGCCGGGCGGGGGTTTCTGGTCGCATACTGGGCGACTTGGCCCTTGTGGGGCCTGAATTGTCCAGGCGTCGGCAGAACATCGTGTAAGTCTGAAAAAATGCCCATATTGGCTGGGCTTACCGCCGCGTATGCAGCGTCGTCCGGCAGTTTTTATGGATGCGATGAGTGGCGCCGTGTCGCTTTCAGCGCGCCGAGATGGTCGGCCTTGGCTGGCAGCGAGGCCTGCCAAGTCTGTATTGGATACAATTGCGCCGGCTTGGCATGGTCGTTGCAGAGCCTGGGTGGAAGGGCCGCATCGCGGCTGGTGTATCCCGTCCGCTCGGAGGTTCGCATGCAGTGTCCGGTTTCGATGCCACCGCCCCGTTGTCGCGTTCCAGGACGCATTTTTGTAGCTCTGGGCGCGCTGGCGTTCGGCGCAAGCCTCCTGCTGGGATCGGCCGCGCCGGCCCTGGCGCAGGAGAAGGTCCTGCGGGTCGCGATGACCGCCGGCGATATTCCCGACTGGACGGGCCATCCCGACCAGGGTGCCGAGGGACAGCGCTTCGTCGGCTTCTCGCTCTATGACAGCTTCCTGAACTGGGACCTGACACGGTCCGACCGCGAGGCGGTGCCGACGGCGGGGCTCGCCTCGAAATGGTATCCCGACCCAACCAATACCAAGCGCTGGATTTTCGAACTGCGGCGCGACGTGAAGTTCCATGACGGCTGCCCCTGGAACGCCGAGGCCGCGCTGTGGAACATCGCGCGCATCACCGACGACAAGGCGCCGCAGTTCAACACGGTCCACTTCGCCCGAAACCGATCGCGCACCGTCAACGTCGCCGGCGCCGTCAAGATCGACGACTACACCATCGCGATCGACACCAAGGTGCCGGAGGCGGTCTTCCCCTACAATATGGCGGTCTGGTTCGTGATCTCGAAATGCGCGCTCGAGAAGGCGGGCAACGACTACAAGGTCTACGCGCTCTCGCCCCAGGGGTCGGGCCCCTACAAGTTCAGCTCGGTCGTGCCGCGGGAGCGGCTGGAACTGGTTCGCAACCCGGACTACTGGAACCCGGCCCGCGTGCCGAAGCATGACCGGATGGTGCTGATCCCGATGCCGGAAGCCACGACGCGGGCGGCTGCGCTGCTCTCGGGCCAGGTCGATTTCATCGAGGCGCCGTCGCCCGACACGCTGCCGCGGCTGCGGGCTGCCGGTATGCGCGTGACCACGCTGACCTATCCGCATAATTGGCACTACCAGTTCAACTTCCAGCGCGGCGCCTTCAGGGACATCCGGGTCCGCCAGGCCGCAAACCATGCGATGGACCGCAAGGAAATGGTCGAGATGCTCGGCGGCATCGCCGAGGCCAGCGAAGCGCTGTTCACGCCGCATCAGGCGATCTACGGCAAGCCGAAGACCTACCCTTACGATCCCAAGAGGGCGACCGCCCTGCTCAAGGAGGCCGGCTGCCATCCCTGCGCCATCACGGTGGGGATCTCGACCTCCGGGTCCGGCCAAATGCAGCCTTTGCCGATGAACGAGCTGGTCAAGGCGCAGCTTGAGGCCGTCGGGTTCCGGGTGAAGTTCGAGGTGCTCGACTGGAACGCCCTGCTGGATCTGTTCTTCAAGGGCTGGGAGCGCGCGCCGACCTTTGACGCGATCAATATCAGCCTCGGCTCGGTCGACCCCGTATCCGGCATGATCAGCCATTTCGCCACGGCGCGGCGGGCGCCGGGCGGCTTTAACTGGGGCTGGTTCGACAACAAGGAGTTCGACGAACTCGCCGACAAGGCGATGAACACCTTCGAGCCCGAGAAGGCGCTCGCCATGTTTATCCGCCTGCACGAGATCGTCAGCGAGCAGGCCGGCCGCTTGTTCATCGTCCACGATCTGAACCCCCGCGCCATGTCGCCCAAGGTCAAGGGCTTCGTGCCGGCCCAGAGCTGGATGCAGGATTTCGTGACGATCAGTCTCGACTGACCGTCGCCGGCGCGGGGGCGGTTTCCTCCCCGGCCCGCCCCCGCCGCCACCCTTTGCTCCCATCCCGCCGCAGATCGGCGCTTTCCGGAGGCTCAAGCCATGTCCGCTCCGCTGCATTTCATGACCGTCGCCGAACTGGCCAGGAGCATCGCGGCCAAGACCGTCTCCCCGGTCGAGCTGACGGAAGCTCTCATCGCGCGGGTCGCCGCGCTCGACGGGCTGACCCATCCTTCATCGAGGTGACGGCCGATCTCGCGCTGGCCCAGGCCAAGAAGGCCGAGGACGAGGTGATGGCCGGCATCAGCCGCGGTCCGCTCCATGGGGTGCCGGTCGGGCTGAAGGACATCATCGACCTCAAGGGCGTACGCACCACCGCGCATTCGCACCAGCTCATCGACAATTGGGCGAAGGACGACGCCTTCGTCACCCAGAAGCTGAAAGCGGCGGGCGCCGTCATCCTCGGCAAGCTCGCCACCCATGAATTCGCGATGGGCGGCCCGTCCTTCGATCTGCCGTTCCCGCCGGCGCGCAATCCGTGGAATCTCGACCATTTCACCGGAGGCTCGTCCTCGGGCTCGGGCGCGGCGGTCGCGGCAGGCTTCCTGCCCGCTGCGCTAGGCACCGATACCGGGGGCTCGATCCGCCTTCCAGCGGCGTTCTGCGGCATCGTGGGGATGAAGCCGACCTATGGGCTGGTGAGCCGGCGCGGCGTGCTGCCGCTCTCGCAAAGCCTCGACCATATCGGTCCCATGACCTGGACGATCGAGGACAACGCCATCCTGATGAAGGTGCTGGCCGGCCATGACAGGCTGGACCCCGCCAGCGCCGACAGGCCCGATCCGGCGCCGGAGGCGTTGCTGGGCGCGGGTGTGAAGGGCCTGCGCGTCGGCTTTCTGCCGTCACTGGGGGAGCAGGCCGACGCCACGGGCGAGGTCAAGGACGCGGTCGCCTCGGTTGCGACGACGCTGGCCGATCTCGGCGCAGTGGTCGAGGAGATCACCCTGCCACCGCTGTCCGATTTCGCCGCCTGCGGCTCGATGATCCTGCTCTCGGAGGCCTTCGCCATCCACGAGCCCGAAATCAAGGGAAAGCCGGAACTCTATGGCGAGATCCTGCGGGACCGGCTGCTGCTCGCCGGGCTGATCGATGCCAGCGACTATGTGCAGGCGCTGCGCCTGCGCACGGAACTGGTCGCGGCGGTGGCGCGGACGATGTCGCGCTTCGACATCATCGTCTGTGCCGCGACCGCGACGCCCGCCCCGCTGATCACGGACGTCCCGAAATTCGGCCTGTTCAACAAGCCGCCTCTGACCTTCCCCTTCAACGTCACCGGCATGCCGTCGTTGACGATGTGCTGCGGCTTCTCGGCTGTGGGGCTGCCGCTCTCCGTCCAGATCGCCGGCCACGCCTTCGGCGAGGCGACGATCTATCGCGCCGCCCAGGCCTACGAGGCCGCCACCGCCTGGCGCGCGCGCCGGCCCGATCTGGAGGCCGCAACGCCCATGAGTCTCGCCGCCGAATAACCGCAGACCATCCCGTCCGCCTGCCCCAGTGAGGCCATCATGACCGACACGTCCACCATGCCGATCCCGATCGAGGCGAAGCTCGCCGAATACGGCCTGAAGGCCGGTCCGGAGACGCTGGAATCCCTGAAGGGGTCCGTCGCCGATCTCGAAACCGCCGCCCGCAACATCCGGGTCAAGCGCAGCTACCTGCAGGAGCCCGTCCTTGCGCTCCGGCTCTGGACCAAGTGAGGGAGGCTGCCATGACCGCGTTGCACGATCTGACCATAGCCGAGGCCGCTCCGCTGCTGCAGGCCAGGAAGCTCTCTCCGGTCGAACTGACCGCCGCCTATCTCTCGCGGATCGAGGCCTTCGACGGGCAGCTCAACGCCTATCTCCGCGTGCTGCCCGAGCAGGCCATGGCAGCTGCGCGCCAGGCCGAAGGCGAGATCATGAAGGGCGGCTACAAAGGCCCGCTCCATGGCGTGCCGATCAGCCTGAAGGACATCTACAACACCAAGGGCATCCCCACGACCGGCCATTCGGCGCTCTACAAGGACCATGTCCCGGAAGCGGACGCGACGACGACGCGGCTATTGGCCGAAGCCGGCACCATCCTGCTCGGCAAGCTCTCGACCTGGGAATTCGCCATCGGCGGCACCTCCTTCGACCTGCCCTGGCCGCCGGCGAAGAACCCCTGGAACCTCGCCCATGATCCGGCGGGGTCCTCCTCCGGCTCGGGCGCCGCGATCGCGGCGGGGCTCGCCATGGGCTCGATGGGCACCGATACCGGCGGCTCGATCCGCGGCCCGGCCGCCTGGTGCGGGATTTCGGGGCTGAAGCCGACCTACGGGCTGGTTAGCCGACGGGGTATCCTGCCGCTTTCCTTCAGCCTCGACCATGGCGGGCCGATGTGCTGGACCAGCGAGGACTGCGCGCTGATGATGGACGTGCTGGCGGAGCATGACCCGCTGGATCCCGGCAGCGCCGACGTGACCAGGCCCGATTTCGCCGGCTCCGTGCAAAAGGACGTGAAAGGGCTGCGCATCGGCGTCGTCCGCCATTTCTTCGAGACGGATGCCGAGATCGACCCTGAGATCAGGGCTGGCATTGAAGCGGCGCTGACCACCTTCCGCGATCTCGGCTGCTCGGTGATCGACGTCACCCTCTCCCCGCTCTCCGTCTATGGCGATGCGGCGGCGTTGATCTCGCGTTCGGAAGCCTTCGCCTTCCACGAGGAGACGCTGAAGGCGACGCCGGAACTCTACGGCGAACTCGCTCGCCAGCGCATCATGATGGGCGCCTTCGTGCGGGCCTGCGACTATGTCAACGCGCTGCGCGAGCGCGGCCGCCTGATCGCCGAGATCGCGACCGTGTTCGAGACTGTCGATGTCCTGATCACCCCGACCATGCCGGGCGTCGCGCCCAAGCTGGGCGATCTCGGCAACATGATGTCGCGCTCGCGGCCCTCCTTCACCCGCGCCTTCAACCTGACCGGCTCGCCGGCGCTGTCGGTCTGCTCCGGCTTCTCCGCGGCGGGGCTGCCGCTGAACATGCAGTTGGTCGGGCGCCCATTCCAGGACGATCTCGTACTGCGCGTCGGCAGCGCCTTCGAGAAGGCGACCGCCTTCCGCGACCTGCGGCCGGCGCAATGGGCGCAGCATGCGCTTGCCGCCGAGTGACCTGACCATCCCCCTTGCGTGGAGACGACCATGAGCGAGACCATTTCGGCCGAAGCCTTCCAGGTGCTGCTCGACAGGGCCGGCATCAGCGTCAGACCTGAGAACATGGACGAGATGCGGAGCGCCTACATGCTGCTGCAGGCCATGCGCGAGCGCGTGCGCAAGCCACGCGGCTATGGTGCTGAGCCGGCACATATCTTCACGCCAGCGAGCCGCTGAGATGGAGAGCGATCCGACGCTACTGACCATCCGCGAGGCTTCGACCCTGATGGCGGCGCGCAAGCTCTCGCCGGTCGAGTTGACCAAGGCCTGCATCGCGCGCACTCAGGCGCTCGATGCCACCTTGAACACCTTTGTCGCCTTCACGCCGGAGCTTGCGCTTGACGCTGCCGAAGCGGCCGAAGCCGAGATCTTGAAAGGCGAGCATCGCGGCCCCATGCACGGCATCCCGGTCGGGTTGAAGGACATCTACGACACGCAAGGGGTGGCAACGACGGGCCATTCCAACCTGCTGAAAAGCCGCGTTCCGACAGACGACGCCTTCACCGTGGCCAAGCTCAAGGAGAGCGGCGCGGTCATCACCGGCAAGCTCGGCACCTTCGAATTCGCCATCGGCGGCCCCTCCTTCGACCTGTTCTCGCTGCCGGCCCGCAACCCCTGGGACCCGGCCCGCACCACCGGCGGGTCCTCTTCGGGTTCCGGCGCGGCGGTCGCGGCCGGCATGGTGCTGGGCGCGACCGGCTCGGATACGGGCGGCTCGATCCGCAGCCCCTCCTCGCTCTGCGGGCTCGCCGGCATCAAGCCGACCTATGGGCTGCTCTCGCGCCGGGGCATCCTGCCGCTGTCGCAATCGCTCGACCATGCCGGGCCGATGTGCTGGACGGTCGAGGATGCGGCGCTGATGTTGCAGGCCATGGCGGGCTACGACCCGCTCGATCCGGCCTGCGCCGACGTCGCGACTCCGGATTTCACGGGCAAGCTCGACCAGCCGGTCAGGGGCAAGACCATCGGCGTCATCCGCCATTTCCACGAGAGGGACCATGAGGCGGCGCCGCCCGTGCTGGCGGCGATCGAGGAGGCGATCTCCGTCTTCCGGTCGCTCGGCTGCGTGATCAAGGAGGTCACGCTGCCACCGCTGATGGATTTCGCCGCGGTCGGCATGATCATCATGTCCTCGGAGGCCTTCGCGATCCACGAGGCCGATCTGCGCGCGACGCCGGAACTCTATGGCGAGATCGCGCGCGACCGGATCAGCATGGGTGGGCTGCTGACGGGCGCCGATTATGTGCAGGCTCTGCGGCAGCGGCAGGAACTGAGCGCCGCCGTCGCCGAGGCGATGACCGGGATCGATGCGCTGCTGACGGCAGGCTCGCCCTTCCCGGCGCAGCCGATCGACAAGGTCCCGAAATGGCTGATGTACCAGAAGCCCTCGATCACCATGCCCTTCAACGTCACCGGCCTGCCTGCACTCGCCGTCTGTGCCGGTTACGAGGGTGGGACCGGGCTGCCGGTCGCCATTCAACTGGTCGGGCACGCCTTCGAGGAGGCGGCCGTGTTCCAGCTCGGCCATGCCTATGAGCAGGCAACTCAATGGCGCTCGATGCGGCCCGCGCTCCTGGCGGCCTGAGCGTTTTGCAAGGCGGCCCGCCGGGCCGCCCTCTCCAGCTCCCAAACCGCAAAGGAACCTGCCGCGCCATGGCCGACGCCCGCAACACCGTTCAGGCCGGCATCCTCTGGATGATCCTGAGCACGGCCTGTCTCGCCGGCGGCAATTCGCTGGTCCGGCAGATCGCGACGGAGTTGCACCCGTTCCAGATCAGTTTCCTGACGAACCTGATCATGCTCGTCTTCGTCTGGCCACAGTTGAGGGGCGGGGCGGAACTGCCGGACCGTACCGAGAAACGCAAGCTCTACACCATCATGACGGGCGTCGGCTGCATTTCGAACCTGACCTGGTTCTACGCGCTCGCCCATGTGCCGCTGGCCAAGGCGACAGCGATGACCTTTGCCGCCCCGATCATCGTGACGGCGCTCGCCGGCGTCCTGCTCGGCGAAAGCGTCTCCCGCGGCCGCTGGGCCGCCGTGATGGTGGGCTTCGCGGGTGTGATGGTGATCTCCCGGCCGGGCTTCGTCGCGCTCGATGCCGGCACCGTCGCCCTGATGATCTCGACCCTGTCGATGGCCGCGATGTATCTTGTCTCCAAGCGGCTGACGCAGATCGAGAGCATGAGCCGGATCGTCGCCGTCACCACCCTGATCCCGGTGGTGACCGGGCTCATCCCCGCGATGCTCTACTGGCGGACACCGTCGCTCGACATCATGGTGTTCCTGGTGGTGATGGCGGTTGCGATGTTCGCCGGCCGGTTGACCTTGTTCCTGGCGCTGCGCAACGCGCCGGCCTCGACGGTCATGCCATTCGATTTCGCCCGGCTGCCCTTCATCGCGGTGTTCGCCTGGCTTGCCTACCAGGAGATTCCCGATCGCTGGGCGCTGTTTGGCGCCGCGATCGTGATGAGCGCGACCCTCTTCATCTTCCAGGACGAGCATCGCAAGCAGCGCCGGCTGCCGGCTTAGCCGGTGCCGGCATTCCGCCGCCCGCACGCCGCGGGCATCCCCCCTCGAAGGAGATTTGAGCCATGCCCACACCGATCGCATCCGAAGCCGAGATGGGCGCATTCCTCGCGCGCGCCGGCTTTGATCTGACGTCCGAGCAGATCGCTGAGTATGCCGAAGCCTATGGCTACATCGTCGAGATGTCGGCCCGGATCAGGGGCGAGCGCAGCTACATGGCCGAGCCGGCCCATATCTTCAGCTTCCCCACCGAGGAGGTCGCCCGATGAGCACGGACATCCTGACCATCAGCGAAGCTGCCGCTCTGATCAAGGCAGGCAAGCTCTCCCCGGTCGAACTCACCGAGATGTGCCTCGCCCGCGTCAAGGCCTTCGAACCGGAACTGCACGCCTTCGTCACCCTGACGGAGGACCGCGCCCGGGCCGACGCCAAAAAGGCCGAGGCCGAGATCAAGGCCTCGGGGCCGAGATCGCCGCTCCACGGCATCCCGATCGGCCTTAAGGACATCATCGACACCAAGGGCATCCTGACGACCTGCCAGTCCGCCCACAACCTCGGCAACATTCCCGACATCGACGCGACCTGCGCCGCGGCGCTCGATGCCGCCGGCACCGTGTTGATGGGTAAGCTCACCACGCATGAATTCGCCGATGGCGGCCCCTCCTTCGACCTGCCCTGGCCGCCCGCGCGCAATCCCTGGAACACGGCACGTTTCACGGCTGGCTCATCGAGCGGCACGGGGGCCGCTGTCGCAGCCGGGCTCGTGCTCGGCGGGTTGGGTACGGATACCGGCGGCTCGATCCGCGGCCCGGCAGCGCTGTGCGGCATCGTCGGCCTGAAGGCGACCTACGGGCTGGTCAGCCGCGCGGGTGTCGCGCCGGCAGCCTATTCGCTCGACCATATCGGCCCGATGGCCTGGACGACGGAGGATTGCGCGCTGATGCTGCAGGCGCTGGCCGGCCATGACGCATCCGACCCCGCCAGTGCCGACAGGCCGGTGCCGGACTATACCGCCGGTCTCGGCAAGGGGGCGAAGGGGCTCAAGGTGGGCGTGCTGCGGCGCTGGCACGAGACCGACCGGCCGGTCGCCGAGGCTGTGAAGGCCGGCATCGATGCCGCGATTGCGACCTATGAGAGCCTCGGCGCGGAGGTCGTCGAAATCAAGCTTTCGGCCATGCAGGAGTACAACGCGGCGGGGTTCTTCATCTCGACGGTCGAGCGCGGTGCCGCTTATGAGCGGATGATGCTGAAAAATCCGGAGAAGTTCGGGCAGCGCTATCGCGACCGCCTGGTCTTCGCCGCGCTCTGCACCGGCATGGACTATGTCCAGGCCCTGCGGCGCCGGCGCGAGCTGATCGCGGAAATGGCGGCGGCGATGGCCGGCGTCGACGTGCTGCTCACGGCCGGCAACCCCGACGAGGCGCCGCCGATCGACCAGGTGCCGCGTTGGGACAATCTCGACAAGCCGAACTTCACCATGGCGTTCAACCTGACCGGCATGCCAGCGATCTGCGTGCCTTCGGGCTTCGGCCCCAATGGGCTGCCGGTCTCGATCCAGCTCGCGGCGCGCCCCTTCGCCGAGGCGGTTCTGCTGCAGGCGGCGCATGCCTTCGAGCAGGCGACCTCCTGGCGTGACCGCCGTCCCGATATGGTCGGCCTTAAGCAGGCCGCCTGAAGGAACGACCGGACGGAGCCTTGGGGCCGCGTCGTCTCAATCTCAAGATATTGATCTGGCGCGAATTCTCCTCGTTCGGTCGATTCCGGCCAAACGGAAAGCGCGCCAGGTCAGGCGGCCCGCGCCTTGGGAGCGACGACCGGCTTGCGCGTATCCATCTTGCGCCAATGCTCAATGATGCGCTGGCCTGAACGATAGACGTGCTCGGCCGCGATGCTCTCGGCGCGCACGACCTGACCGCCGGTGATGGCAGCGAAGATCTGGCTGTGATCGTCATGGGCGCGGGCCATCGTCGCCACGTCGAACCAGCGGAATTTCAGCTGGTTGAGCAGTGGAATGGCGCGCGACTTGCGCAGCATCATCGCCAGATGCGAATTGCCCGATGCTTCGATCAACGTGTTGTGGAAGCGGTCGTTCAGATCGCGCCAGCCGTCAGCAACCTCCTCGTTCCAGTCCTGCGCGGTCTGCAGATCCTCGCTGTCCATCAGCACCTTGTGGAGCAGGCCGCGATGGACGTCCGACAAACCCTGCTGGGCGACAAGACGGGCGCCAAGCCCTTCGAGGTTGGCGCGGACCGTATAGATGCCCTCAATATCCTTGGCCCCGAAGGTCTTGACCGCGTAGCCGCTGTTGGGCCTGTATTCGAGCAGGCCTTCGGCGGCGAGCGTCGACAGCGCGGCGCGGATCGGCGTGCGCGAAACGGCCAGGCTATCGGCCAGATCGACCTCGTTCAAGCGGGTGCCGCCGGTGTATTCACCCTCGAGCAAGGCTTCCCTGAGCTTGTTCGTGACCGAGACGCCGCGTGTCGCCATGATATCCAATCCTGCCGTTAGCTGGGCTCGAGCACGATACTCGCCGAGGTTGGGAACGATCACGCGAAAAGCGGAATCGCCGCGATCGTGTACATTGTGCAGGCAACTAGGGGTTGATTCGCCCTAAGTCAACGGCAGGTCAGCGTCTCTGACGAGAAAGTGTGCATAATCGCAGGAAACGGGCGAACCTGTATGCAATTGCGGGAGCCCGTCCAGCTTATTCGGCCGGCATGCCGGCGCCGGACGAGGCTGGCGCGCTACGGTGCTGACGGCCGAGACGGCCGATCAGCGCGTAAACGGAGGCCGCCGCCGCCATGACGATGAAGATGCGGATAATATGGTGGGCGGCGACGAAGGCGACCTCGGCGTGGACTGCGAGCGCAATCAGGCTCATCTCGGCCAGGCCGCCGGGCGAGTAGGCCAGGATCAGTGTCGTGGTGCGGAACCCGGTCAGCCAAGAGACCAGGGCGGCGCAGGCGGCAGTCCAGAACAGCAGGATTGCGGTCGAGCCGAGCGAGAGCAGGATAATATGCCCGACGGTGCGCGGCGCCGCGCCGGCGAAGCGGCAGCCGATGACGACGCCGAGGATCAACTGGGCCGCGTTGACGATCTCGAAGGACGGCTTGAAGTCGCTCCAGCCCGCAAGATGAACGGCCGCGCTGACCAGCATCGGGCCGAGCAGATATTTCGCCGGCAGGTTCAGCGTGTGGCCGATGAAGCAGCCGGCGAGGCCGCAGGCGACGAGCCAGATCTGCGCGGTTGCCGGTGTCGAGAGCATCGAAACCGCGCCGGTCATCCGGTTCAGCGAGACGCCCTCCAGCCACTGGATGGCGAAGGGCAGGGTCATGACGATGAGCAGGATCCGGACCGAATGGACCAGCGCGATGACCTGGCCGTCGCCGCCGCGCTCCTCGCCGATGCTGATCATCTCGACCAGACCGCCCGGCATGCCGGCGAAATAGGCCGTGGTGCGGTCATAGCCGCCGATCGCGCGGAAGTACCAGACGACAGAGCCGCCGCAGAGTGCGATGAAGGCGATGAGCCCGAGCGTCGCCGGCCACCACTGCGGGATGCGCGCGACCAGATCGGGATCGAAGGCCGAGCCGAGCATGACGCCGATCACCATGGTCATCGGCGGGCGTATGACCGGTGGCGCGGCCGCCGGCGCGCGCAGCAGCGCCGCCAGCGTGCAGAACAGCATCGGGCCCATCATCCAGGGCAGCGGCAGCGACAGGTGCTGGAACAGCAGGCCGCCACCGATGCCGACAGCGAGCGCAAAGGCGAAGCGGCGATAAGGGAAGCGGGACGGCCGCATGGCGGCAAACCCGGCCCGGACGTCATGCATCCAGGCTGCGACAGGCGATGCCGGCAGCTTCATGGCGCTTGTTCGAGCCTGACCGGCGGAGGCACCGGCTTGGGTGCCAGATAGACCAGCGCGCTCGCGGCGACGACGATCGCCGAACCGCCGAGGACCAGCAATGTCGGCACGTCTCCGAACCAGACGAAGCCGACGATCAGCGCCCAGAGCATCTTGGTGTAGGAGAGCGGCGCGATCGTCGCCACCGGCGTGTGGAACAGCGCGCGGGTAGTGAGGTACTGGCAGGCGCCCGAGGCCAGGCCATTGCCGATCAGCAGCGCCCATTGCGCCGGCGTCGGCTGAACCCAGTTGAACGGCAGGCTCGGCAGCACCAGCAGCGCCGAGCCGGCCAGGGTCCAGAAGGCGATGGCGAGCGAGGTCTCGTTGCGCGACAGGCTGCGTTGCTGGATCAGCGAGAGTGCGCTGAATACCGTGCCGATGACCGACATGGTCAGGCCAAACAGGCTGCCGCCCCCGGTGGGCTTGATCATCAGCAGAACGCCGCCGAGCCCGAGCAGGAGCGCGATCCAGCCGAGCCGCGTCACCTTCTCGCCGAGGAGCGGCGCCGACAGCAGCAAGACGAGCACGGGCTGCAGGAAGGAGATCGCGGTCGCGTCCGCCAGCGGCATGTGGCGATACGCCACGAAGATGAAGAGCAGCACGGCGGTGAACTGCAGCGCCTGCAGCGCCATGCCGGCGCGATTGTGCACCTTCAGCGCGGCAAAGCCGCCGAGCCCGCGCGCCATCAGGAGCAGGGTGACGAGCGCGAAGCCGTTGCGGAAGAAGATGATCTGGTTGACCGCGAACGTCTCCGCCAGCGCCTTGACGACGCCGTTCAGAATAGAGAACAGCGCCAGCCCGATCAGCATCATGACGACGCCGCGTCGCGCGTCGCGTTCGTCCCGGGCCGGTGCGCTCTGGATCGTGCTCATCGGCTCAATAGGTCAGGAAGATGCGCTCGATCTCGCCCGGCTCGGCGCTGACCGTCAGCGCCAGCGCCAAAAGAAGCCGCGCCTTCTGGGGGGTGAGATTGTCCGTCGTCAGGAAGCCGGCATCGCGCAGGCGCTTGCCCTTGAAGGTGCGGCCCGACCCCGCCCGCGTCGACTGCATCACGACGATGCCGGCCGCAACGGCCTCTTTGAGTACCTCGAAATCCACAGGGCCGGCGAAGCCCGGCGCGAACCCTGCCGAGATGATGCCCTTGGCACCCGCAGCGACGAAGGCACGCGCGGCCGTGCCGTCCGAGCCGGTATAGGCCAGCACGATGTCGACGCGCGGCAGGGCCTCCAGCGTGCGGATGTCGAACTCGGTGTCGGCGCCGTCCTGCGCACCAGCTTGCGATAGAAGACGATCGCGTCGCCGTCGGCATGGCCGAGCACGCCGAAATCCGGCGAGCGGAAGGTCTGCAGCCGGAAGGTCGAGGTTTTCGTCACCTCGCGCGCCGCATGGATCTCGTCATTCAGCAGGACGAGGACGCCGAGCCCGCGCGCCTGCGGCGAGGCGGCGGTGCGGATCGCATTGGCGAGGTTCATGCCCGCATCGGTCGACAGCGCGCTCGCCGGGCGCTGCGAGCCGACGACGACGACCGGCACCGCGATCTTGACGGTCAGACTGAGCACATAGGCGGTCTCCTCCAGCGAGGCGGTACCGTGCAGGATGACGATGCCGGCGAGGTCGGGATGCTCCACGACCAGCCGGTCGCAGGTCAGGACGAGCGCCTTCCAGTCCTCGTAGATATTGGGGCTCGGCACCGCCTTGAACGGAACAGCGATGATTTCGGCGTGCCGGGCGACGTCCGGAAACATCGCCACGAGGGCGTCGGCATGGAGCATCGTCTCATTGGCGCCGTAGTCGAGGATATCGAAAGGGCCGACGCCGATGGAACAGATCGTGCCGCCGGTGCCGATGACCGCGACTTTGGGCAAAGCAGGCATGGTGTTCTCTGGCTGGATCAGGTCGCATCCGGGCAGAAGCGCCCGGATGCGAAAGGCGTGATCGATTAAGAAAGTTCAAATGCCTTGCAGCTGCGAAAAGTCGGCTCCGCCCGTTCGCGCAAGGCTGTTGCGCTCCGCTACTCGGCCGCCTCGCGGAAGCGGGTGTTCTTCTCCAGACAGCCGATAAGCATCTGCGTGTCCATGATGTCTCCGAAGGTCAGGTAGAAGGCGATCAGCGAGGCGTTATGCTCGGTGTCGGAGTTGGCGGCGTTGCCGTCGGTGACCATGATCGTCTTGAAGTTCAGCATCATGGCGTCGCGGGCGGTGGATTCGCAGCAGACATTGGTCACGGTCCCGGTAATGATGAGCGTGTCGTAGCCTTGCGCGCGCAGCCGCGCCTCGAGATCCGACGAACCCTGGATGAAGGCGCTGTAGCGCGTCTTCTGGACGATCTCGTCTGCCGGCTCGACCACGAGATCGGCCCAGAGCTCATGGCCCAGCTTGCCGGCCGACATCGATTCGACGCGCGCCGCCCGCCGTTCCGGCCGGGTCAGGTCCTCGTGCAGATGCGACCAGGAGGTCAGGCAGCCCTCGTCGTGGGTGTTCTTGATCCAGAAGACCTTGCCGCCGGTGCGGCGTACCGCATCCGCGATCAGGTTCACATTGGGCACGATCTCGCGGGCCGTGTCGCAGAGCGCATGGGCGACGCCGGGCATCATGAAGCCGTTCTGCAGATCGACGACGATCAGCGCTGTGCGAGCGGGATCGAGATCGGCATAGACATGCTCGACGCCGCGCCGGGCCAGGACATGTTCGGTGACATAGGCGGGAATCTCGACCTTGTGCATGGGACGCTCCGAAATCGGGGTCAGGAGGACAGGGCGGGCGAGCCGACCTTGAAGCAGCAGACCGTGCGGTCGGCCGCAGGCGATGTTTCCGGCGGACTGGCCGCGCGGCAGGCGTCGTCGGCGAATTTGCAGCGGGGCGCGAAGCTGCAGCCCGGCGGCAGGCGGCGCATGTCGGGCGGCGAGCCGGGGATCGCCTCGATATCGACGCCACGCGCGCTGCCATGGACGGAAGAGGCCAGCATGCCGCGCGTATAAGGGTGCTGCGGATTCATCAGCACGTCGCGCACCGGCCCTGATTCGACGACCCGGCCGGCATACATCACCGCAACACGATCGGCGATCTGGGCGGCAACACCGAGATCATGCGTGACGAAGATGACGCTCATGCCCATGTCGCGCTGCAGCTTGCGCAGCAGGACCAGGACCTGGATCTGCACGGTCGCGTCGAGCGCCGTGGTCGGCTCGTCGGCCAGGAGGAGCTGAGGCCGGCAGGACAAGGCCATCGCGATCATGGCACGCTGGCGCAGGCCACCGGAGAGTTCATGCGGATAGGCCTTCAGGCGCCGCTCGGGCGACGGCACCTTGACGAATTCGAGCAGTTCCAGCCCGCGCTTCAGCCCGTCCGCATAGGAGCAGCCTTCATGCTTGACCACGGTCTCGGCGATCTGGTGGCCGATCGTGTAGACGGGGTCGAGCGCCGTCATCGGCTCCTGGAAGATCATCGAGATGGTGGAACCGCGGATCTGCGTCAGTTCCCGGTCGGTCAGCGTCATGATGTCGTGGTCGCCGACCCGCATCTGGCCGCTGATCTTGGCCTTTCCCTTGGGCAGGAGCCGCATCAGGGCGCGCATCGTCACGGATTTGCCGGAGCCCGACTCGCCGATGATGCAGAGCACCTCGCCTGGCTGAATCGAGAAGGACACTCCGTTCACCGCCGAGACGGTGGCCTCGCGGCTGACGAACTTCACCGAGAGGTTCTCGACCTCGACCAGCGGCTGAACCGCGGCGAGCGCGACGGGGCCAGGAACGATGGATGGCGCTGAGGCTGTGGTCATGGCTTCCTCCTCACGCCGTCGCGGCCAGCGCCGCGGCGCCGGCCTTTGGCTTGCCGACCAGCACCGGCGCCTTGCCCGCGAGGCTGTGGCCGGAGCCCGGATTCTGGACGTGGCAGGCTGCGACATGCATTCCGGCCGCGACGGCGCCGTGCAGGCGGGGCGATGCCTCGGCGCAGATGCTTTCGGCCATGGGGCAGCGTGTGCGGAAACGGCAGCCCGAAGGCGGGTTGATCGGGTTGGGCGGATCGCCCGTGATCGGCGCCTCGTGGACCCGTTCGGCGGGATCGAAGGAGAGCCGCGAGGCCAGCAGCGCGCGGGTGTAGGGATGTTTGGGATGGTCGTAGATGGCGTCCACCGGGCCGATCTCGACGATCTCGCCGAGATACATCACCAGCACGCGGTCGGAGATGTACTGCACCACGTCGAGATCGTGGCTGATGAAGACATAGGTCAGGTTGAAATGGCGCTTGAGCTGGCGCAGCAGATTGAGAACCTGCGCCTCGACCGACTTGTCCAGCGCGGAGACCGCCTCGTCGAGGATCAGCAGCCTCGGCTCCAGCGCGAGCGCGCGGGCGATGTTGACGCGCTGCTTCTGCCCGCCCGAGAGTTCGTGAGGGTAACGCTGGGCGAAAAGGCCGGGCTTGAGCCCGACCTTGGTCAGGAGTTCGCGCGCGAGTTCCTTGGCCTTCTCGCCGGACATGCCATGCACGCGCGGGCCATAGGCGATCGATTCCTCGACCGGCAGGCGCGGGTTGAGCGAGGAATAGCTGTCCTGGAACACCATCTGCATGGCGCGCCGGAACTCTTTCATCGTCAGGCCGCGCACGCCGCCGATGGCCTCGCCGTCGAACAGCACCTCGCCGCCATCATGCGGGATGAGGTGCATCAGCAGCCGCGCCAGAGTGGACTTGCCGCAGCCGGACTCGCCGACCACACCCAGTGTCTCGCCCTTGAGCACATTGAAGGAGACGCCGTCCACGGCCCGGACATGCCCCTGCGTGCGATTGAGCATGCCGCCCTTGATCGGAAAATGCTTCTTCAGGTCGGTCACGATCAGCATCGGCTGGGCGGGACCGCCTCGGTCGCGGGCGTCGCCCTCTGGGACCGAGGAGAGCTGCGCAGCCCGGCTGGCGGACGGGGTTTCGGTGCTGGACATGGCGGGCCCTTTCACAGTCTCACATCCATCGCCTGGCGCAGGCCGTCGCTGACCATGTTGAAGGCGAGGGAGGTGATGAAGATCATCACGCCCGGAAGGGCGCAGACGATCGGGTTGACGTAGATGGACTGGCGCAGGGTCGAGAGCATCAGGCCCCAGTCGGGGTGCGGCGGCTCGACGCCGAGGCCGAGGAAGGACAGCCCCGAGGCGATGAGGATGGAGACCGAGACCAGGCCCGAGGCATAGATGAAGATCGGGCCGAGCACGTTGCCGAGGATATGCGTGGCAATGATCGAGCGGGTCGAGCCGCCCGAGGCCCGCGCGGCCTCGACGAAATCGAGGCCGCGGACCTGGGTGGTCGCGGTCTCGGCGATGCGGCAGAGCGGCGGGATGAAGACCAGCGTCAGCGCCACCATGCCATTGGCCATGCCGCCGCCCATGGCGCCGGAGATCGCGACCGCCAGCAGGATCGAGGGGAAGGCGTAGAAGACGTCCATGGTGCGCATGATCGCCATGTTCAGCTTGCCACCGATGAAGCCGGCGAGCACGCCGAGGAAACCGCCGATCAGCGTCGCAAACACCACCGGCACCACCCCCATGAGCAGCGACATGCGCCCGCCATGGATCAGGCGCGAGAGGATGTCGCGGCCGAGCTCGTCTGTACCCAGATAGAAGTCACGGAAGCCGATCGGCCGGAGGCGGAAGGCCATCGAGGTCTTGTAGGGGTCCTTCGGCGCGATCCAGGGCGCGAAGACGGCCATCGCCACGATGAAGACGATCACGACGGCAAAGGCGAGCGTGACGTAGTCGTAGCGCAGCCTGGAGCCGACATTCTGCCAGTAGCCGCGGACCTTGGTGGCCGGGGCCTCTTCCGCGGCGGCGAGGAGGCGGGTCGCTGTGGTGAAATCGGTCATGATCGCCTCCTCAGGAGCGCTTGATGCGCGGGTCGACCGCCGTCTGGAACAGGTCGATCACGAGGTTGGTGAAGACGAAGACCAGCGCGAGCACGAGGATCGTCCCCTGCAGCACGGGGATGTCGCGCGTCAGGATCGCCTTGTTCAGCAGGAACCCCGTGCCCGGCCAGTTGAAGATCGTCTCGACCAGGATCGAGCCGCCCATCAGGTAGCCGAACTGCAGCCCCATCACGGCCAGGATCTGCGGCATGGCGTTCTTGAGGGCATGCCGGATCACCGCGAGCTCGCCGAGGCCCTTGGCGCGCAGCGTGTTGACGAACTCGTTGCCCAGCACCTCGGACACGGCGGAGCGGGTGGTGCGGGTGATCATGCCGACCGGCACCATGCAGAGCGTGATGATCGGCAAGATCACATGCTTGAAGTGGTCCCAGTTGAAGATGTTGAAGGTCTCGGAGCCGCGCGGGCCCATGCCGGTTGCGGGCAGCCAGTTGAGCTCGACCGCGAAGATGATGACCAGCACGATGCCGAGCCAGTAGTTCGGGATCGAGACGCCGACGATGGACAGCGCCGTGACGCCGCGGTCGGTCGCGGTGCCGCGGTAATAGGCCGCCAGCGTGCCGAGCACGAAGGCGATGCTGAAGGCCAGCATCACCGCGCCGAAAGAGAGAAAGACGGTGTTGGCGAGCGCCCGCAGCACCTCGTCGATCACCGGCCTGTTGGACTGGATCGAGACGCCGAGATCACCCACGACGGCGCGCGTCAGCCAGGTCCAGTACTGGACAGGCAGCGGCCGATCGAAGCCATAGGTCTTCATGATGAGGTCGACGACCTCCTGGCTGGCATCGGCCGGGAGCAGCATCTGGACCGGGTTGCCGGGCGCCAGGAAGACCAGCGCGAAGCAGAAGACCGTGACGCCGATGGCGATCGGGATCGCGTAGACGATGCGCCGGGCGATGTAGTGCCACATGGAGATCTCCCTTGGGTCGCGTCAGGTCTGGGTCGCAATCGGATCTGGCAGGGAATGGGGCGGCCCGCGGCGAGAGAGCGGCAGGCCGCACCTGGCTGGTGATCAGTTCGTCGTTCCGACGGTGATCGGCGTCAGGTCCTGGAACCAGCTTTGGGCTTGGACGAAGCCCTTGACCTTCGGCGAGAGCGCGCGGGGGTTCAGGTCATGTGTGACGAAGAGCATGGCGGCGTCGTCATTCATGATCTCGTGGACGCGGGTGATCATCGCGTCGCGTTTCGTCTGGTCGAAGGTGTTGTAGATCTCGGTGATCAGCTTCTCGATCTCCGGATTCTCGTAATGGCCCCAGTTGCCGCCGGCTGGCGCCCATTGCTTGCGCATGGCGAAGCGGAAGATGCCGGAGAACGGATCCTGGGTGGCGCGGCTGACGTTGACGGCGTGATAGGCGGGGAACTTCTCACGACCCTTGAAGGTGACGTCGAGCAGCGCGTTCCAGTCCATCACCTCGAGCTTGACCTTGAAGCCGACCGCCTCGAGCTGGGCCTTGACCAATTCGTTCATCGGCAGCGGCTGCATCTGGCCCGAGCCCGAGGTCGAGATCGCGAGCGTGACCTCGCAAGGGTGGCACTTGGCCTCCTTGAGCAGCGCGGTCGCTTTCTTCTGGTCGAGCTTGTAGAGAAGCGGCTTTCCGAAATAGGGCGAGCTCGGCGGTACGGTTCCATAGCCCTCCTGGGCCAGCCCGTTCAGCATCTCGACCATTTCGCCGCGATCCATCGCGAAATTCGCCGCCTGGCGCACGCGCTTGTCCTTGAACGGACCATCGACGAAGTTGAACTGGTAGTGCCAGTTATGCGGGTAGGGCAATGTGATGACCTGCATCCCTGAGGATTTCAGCCGCGCGATCGTGTCGGGCGAGGGCGCCTCGATCACATCGACCTGGCCCGAAAGCAGGGCGGCTGCGCGCGTCGTCGCTTCCGGCATCGGTTGCAGCACCAGCCGGTCATGCTTGGGAATGCGTTTGGGATTCCAGTAGGTCTCGTTGCGTGTCAGTTCCAGCCGCTCGCGCGGCACCATGCCGGCATAGCGGTAGGGACCGGTGCCAGAGGGCATCTGGGCGTATTTCTCATAGGAGCCCGCCTTCTCGAACTGCGCTTTCGAGACCATCATCCAGAAGCTCATCTGGATGTAGAAGAGCGAATCCGGCTCCTTGGTGATGATCGCGACCGTGTGCTCGTCGATCTTCTCGGCCCGGTCGATATTGACGGTGCGCGTGCGCATCGCCGCAAACTGCTTGGCGTTGAAATGCGGGACCTTTTCGTCGATCAGGCGCGAGATGTTCCAGAGCACGACATCGGCGTTGAAGTCCGAGCCGTCATGGAATTTCACGTCCTTGCGCAGATCGAAGACCCAGCGCCGGCTATCCTTGGGGTCGATCGCCCATTTGGTCGCGAGACCGGGCGTTAGCGACGCCTCGACATCCGAGCGGGAGAGATCCCAGAGGATCAGCGAATCATAGAGCGTGTAGCCGACGAAGCGATAGCCCTCGAAGCCCTGGTCTGGCTGGCCCGTCACGTCCGGGATGTCGCCGGCCGTCATGGCGACGCGCAGCGTCGTCTGGGCCTGGGCCGGAACCGCCCCCAGCAGCGCCACCATCGCGAATGGCAGCGCCAAGCCGGCGGCGAGGCGAACCGTGTTGGCGCCGGCGATCTTCAGATGATGCAGCATGTGGCTATCCTCAGGGGTGCGAGCGAGCCGTGAGCGGCGTCCTGAGGATTTAGCAAGGGGCGTGCCAAGCTTCGATGATTGTGTCCAATCACTGACGGATGACGGTCGCCACGCCTGTGCCCTACAGACCGAGGCCAATTGCCACAGAACGAAATCGCTACGTTTTTCGGCGATGTTGATGACGTTCCGTCGAGTCGGTCGGAACGGGACCGGCGCGCATATTTATGGATTGCACACAATATCGCCAGCCAATGCCGAAATATGCCGAGGCACGGCGCAATCGAGCGGTTTCGATGGTGCGACGCACAATATTTATGCCGCTGCCATGCCGGAACTGGGGTTGCCGTAAGCGCAACGGCCCGAACGCGGCGCGGCAGGGAGCGGAGGGTCATTCGGCGGCCTGCAGGAGCCCCGCCCCAGCGGCGACCGACCCGAGCACCTCGTCGGTCGACTGGACATCGCCGAACAACGCCAGGATGTTGCCGAGCGTCGCATTGTGCTCTTCATCCGTGCGGCAGGCGTTCGCATCCGAGACGAAGACAACCTTGTAGTTCATCATCATCGCATCGCGCGCGGTGGACTCGCAGCAGACATTTGTCGCCGTCCCGACGATGATCAGGGTATCGATGCCCTTCGCCTGCAACTGGGCATGGAGCGTCGACGAGCCGTCGACGAAGGCGCCGAAGCGCTGCTTCTCGACCATCCAGTCCCCGGGCAGGACCTCCAGCTCCGGGTAGATCGCGTGGCCGAAGCTGCCGCGCGCGAAGGCGGCGATCATGCGCTGCTTGAAGTCGCCCTTGGTGAAATTGTCGAACCAGACGCACCAGTCGGCCTGGGTCGCGTCGGTGTTGGTGTTCTGGATGTAGACGACGGTGCCGCCAACCGCCCTCAGCGCGCCGGCGATGCGGTTGACGTTGGGGACGATCTCGCGGGCATAAGCGATCTCGGCGGGTTGCCCCGGCGCCATGAAGCCGTTCTGCAGATCGACCACGACCAGCGCCGTTCGCGCCGGATCCAGCGTCTCGAACAGCCTGACCTTGCCGCGCCGTTCGACGACGCGTTGCAGGACGTAGTCTGGAATAGCGATGGTGTGCATGGGGCGCTCCTCGTTGGGGGACGATCGGCTTGGGCGAATTAGGTCGGGGAATGTCTGGCTGGTGGGATGATCTCTGGCTGGCTTCACGAGGGAGTCGTGTTCGGCAAGAGAGGCGTTGCGATGGACTCTAGGGCTGCCTGCTCCACTGGTCGGCGCTTGCAGCGGGCGCGAACCGGCGGTCGACCGCCCTAGCTCAGCAAAAGACATGCCGATGCCTTTGATTGTATTCAATGCAATCCGGCCTCTTGAATGGTCAGCGACAAAACGGGGCGCGTTCATGATTTAGGCGACTCTCTCGCCCCGCACGGCGGATTTGAACCGCGCCGGACACGCATTCCGGTCACGCTGGCTCTCGCCAGGCCCCTGCTCAGGCGATGATCTTTGCCTCTCATTGTGTACAAATATTCATCACGGCTTCGTGGCGGACACCCTTCGCCACGCCGTCGCTGCCTTGCAGCTTCGTCGCTGGGCCTGCCGCCAGGGGCCTTCAGGCACTATCCTGGCTGATGGTGGCTCGGGTTCAGCCAGGGTGCGCTGTCGTTCGGTGGCGCTACATTGGATACAATCAAGCCGCAATGGCATGGCGGTTGCATCGTCCCGGCGACGTGATCCAGCGTGAGGGGACAAGGTGATGAGCGAGAGCGCGGCCGATCTGAAGCTCGAACTGGAGGTGCTGCTGCGGCGCGCCGGCGTGGCAGTTCCCCTGGATCGGATGGAGGCCGTCCTTTCCGGCTATGCCGATCTCAAGCGCATGAGCGCATTGCTGCGCCAGCCCCGCACGGCTGCCGCCGAACCGTCCAACACGTTCTCCCTCGTCACCCTGATGAAAGGGGCCTGACATGTCCGCGACCGGGACGACCAAGCCTCTGCATGAACTCTCCATCGCCGAAGCCGGCTCCGCTTTGCGCGCCGGCAAGGTAACCGCGAGCGCACTCGCGCAGGACGCTCTGGCACGGATCGCGGCGCTGGACGGCGCGCTGAACAGCTTCATCACGGTGACGGCCGAGCGGGCGCTCGCCGATGCCGATGCGGCGGATGCCGCCTTCAAGGCGGGCGTCGACGCCGGCCCGATGCAGGGGGTGCCCTACGCGCTGAAGGATATCTACGACACGGCCGGCATCCGCACGACCTGCCACTCCAAGCTTCTGATCGACAACGTGCCTGCGGCCGATTCGATCGTGGCGGCGAAGCTGAAGGCCGGCGGCGGCGTGCTGCTCGGCAAGCTTTCGACGCATGAATTCGCGCTGGGCGGGCCGAGTTTCGATCTGCCGTTTCCGCCGGCACGCAACCCCTGGAACCCCGAGCACATCCCAGGCGGCTCGTCCTCGGGCTCCGGCGCTGCGGTGGCCGCGGGGCTGTGCCGCATGGCGATGGGGTCGGACACGGGCGGCTCCATCCGCGGGCCGGCCGCCTATTGCGGCACGGTCGGGCTGAAGCCGACCTATGGGCTGGTGTCGCGGCGGGGCGTGTTTCCGCTCTCCTATACGCTCGATCATTGCGGCCCGCTGAGCTGGACCGTCGAGGATGCCGCCCTCACCATGGAGGTCATCACCGGCCATGATCCGCTCGATCCGGCCAGCGCCGATGTCCCGAAGCCGGATTTCCGGAGCGGGCTGGAGCAGGATGTCAGCGGTCTCAAGATCGCGCTGCCCCGACACTTCTTCGCCGAAGCCGAGGGCGTCGATCAGGAGGTCGTCGTGGCCATCGACAACGCGGCAAACCTGCTCGCCAAGGCGGGGGCCATCGTGGAGGAGGTGACGATCCCCGACTACGAGCTGTTCAACGCGGTCGGGCGGGTGATCATGTTCTCGGAGGCCTTCGCCATCCATGAGAAGGACTACCGCGAGCGGCCGCTCGATTTCGGCAGATTGACATTCACCCGGATGATCCTCGGTGCGCTGACCAGCGGCGCCGACCTGACCCAGGCGTATCGTCTGCGCCGGGAACTGGCGGTGGCGATCAACCACCAATTGCTGAAGTCGTACGACGCGATCCTGTGCGCCTCGGCGCTGGCACCGGCCGCGCGCTTCGACAGCATGTCGGATGCCTTCCCGCCCAACTGGCCGATCCAGACCATGCCGTTCAACGTGACGGGGAACCCGGCCATGTCGATGCCGTCGGGGTTCTCGGCGTCGGGCCTGCCGCTCTCGGTGCAGATCGTCGGGCGCCCCTTCGACGAGCCGATGGTGCTGCGCATCGGCGCGAGCCTCGAGCGGATGCTGGCGCTGACCGGGCTCAGGCCGGCCACGGCCGCATTCCGGCAGGCGGCATGAGGGGCCTGCGCGCCGGCTGCCGCGTCCCGGTGAACGCATGAGCCAGGATTATGCCGAGGCGCGCGCCGTCGCCCCCCTCTGCGACGGGGTGTCACCAGAGCCGGCTCCCGAGCCCGGTCCCGTGGTGGCCTCCACCGAGAGCCTCGCGGCGGCCGCCTCCATCCTGGCCGCGACCGCCCTGCCGGCAGCCGCGAATGCGTTGCCTACGGCTCGACCGCGCCACCTGCAGCGCGCCCATGGCTGGTGGCGCGCGGCCACGCCCAACATGCGAGGCTCACTGTTGATGATCGCCGCCTTCGCCGCCTTCGCGGTGATGATGACCCTGATCAAGCTCGCGGGCGGGCGCGTGCCCTTGCCGCAGATCCTGATCGTCCGCCAGCTGGTGATGACGCTGATCCTCGCCCTGATGGTCGGGCGGGCGCTGCCGCGGATCATGCACACCAGCCGTCCGGGGCTGCAATTTCTGCGGGGCACGTTCTCGCTCGGCGCCATGCTCTGTGGCTTCACTGCGCTGATCTACCTGCCGATGGCGGAAGCGACGGCGCTGGGCTTCGCGCAGGTGCTGTTTGTGACGCTGCTCGCCATTCTCATCCTCGGCGAGGTCGTGGACAGGCGGCGCTGGATCGCCCTGGCGCTGGGCTTCGCCGGGGTCATCATCATGCTGCGGCCGACGGGCGAGGCGATGAACGGCTATGCGCTGCTCGCCATTCTCGGGGCGTTGTTCGGGGCCGGCATCACGATCTCCGTCCGCGTCCTGGGGCATACAGAAAGGACGGAAACGATCCTGTTCTGGCAGGGCGCCGTTGTGCTGCTCGCGCTCGGCATGCCTGCCATCTTCATGTGGACGCACCCGACGCCGACGGAGTGGGCGCTGATGATCGGGATTGGCATCGTCGGCACCGCCGGCCAATGGCTCGTCACCCGCGCCTACCAGATGGGCGAGGCTTCGGCGCTGGCGCCGCTCGATTTCGTCCGCCTGCTGCTGGCGACCGCGAGCGGCTATCTGGTGTTCGCCGAGATTCCGAACCTCGTGACCATCATCGGCGCAACGCTCGTCGCCGGCGGCACGGTCTACACGATGCGCCACAATGCCGGCGCGCGCCGCTCGGCCGTCGTGCCGCTGCCCGACAACACGCCTGCCTAACGAACGCCTGCCTAACGAACGCCTGCCTGACGAAACTCCTGCCTCACAAGACTCCTGCCTCACAAGACTCCTGCCTCTCAACACCCGCCCCCCTGAACCGGACGACGACGCATGACCCATCACCACCTCAAAGCCAGCGGCGCCACCTGCCATTGGGGCTTCTTCGATGCGGCGCTGAAGCCGAAGCTCGTGATCGCCAGCGGCGATACGGTCACGGTCGACACCGTCACCGGCGCGCCGGAGGTCCATCCCAGGGCCGATGCAGGCTTCATGACCCCGCCCGAGATCGCCGACGTCCACGCCCACGCCGACAAGACCCTGCCGGGTCATATTTTGACGGGGCCGATCGCGATCGAGGGCGCCAGGCCCGGCCATGTGCTGGAGGTGCGGATCGAGGATGTCCAGCTCCGGCAGGATTGGGGCTACAACGTCATCCGCCCGCTCGCCGGCACGTTGCAGAGTGACTTCCACGATGTCCGCCTGCTGCACATTCCGCTCGATCTCAATGCGAAGACCGGCAAGCTGCCTTGGGGCCTGGAGCTGGAGCTCGCGCCCTTCTTCGGCGTGATGGGCACGGCGCCGCCGCCCTCCTGGGGCCGCGTGACCTCGATCGTGCCGCGCGCCTTCGGCGGCAATCTCGACAACAAGGAAATGATCGCGGGGGCGAACGATCTTCTTGCCGGTCTTCGTCGAGGGCGGGCTGTTCTCCTGCGGCGACGGCCATGCGGCGCAGGGCGATGGCGAGGTCTGCGTCACCGCGATCGAAACAGCCTTGCAGGGTCGCTTCACCTTCATCCTGCGCAAGGACCTCGCCTTCACCTATCCCCGCGCCGAGACGCCGACGCACTACTTGACCATGGGAATGGACCCCGATCTCGACCGCTGCGCCGAAATCGCGCTGCGCGACATGATCGTGCTGATCGGCGAGGTGGCGGGGCTGTCTCGGGAGGACGCCTATACGCTGTGCTCGATCGCCGCCGATCTGCGCGTGACGCAGACGGTCAACGGCTCCAAGGGGATTCACTGCATGCTCGCCAAGAAGCTCCTCGCACCGAAGGCGCCCTGAGATGGATCTGGGTCTCAAGGGAAAGATCGCGCTGATCACCGGAGGCAGCCGCGGCATCGGCAAGGCGACGGCGCTCCTCCTCGCAAGCGAAGGCGTCAAGCTCGCCATCGCGGCGCGTGGGGCGCAGAGGCTGGCCGAGACGGCGGCTGATATCTGGGCTGCGGGCGGGGAGGTCGTCACCATCCAGGCGGATTTCAGGATCGCCGCGGATTCGGCGCGAGCCGTCGCCGAGACAGTGGCGGCCTATGGCGGGCTCGATATCCTGATTGCCAATGCCGGCGGCAGCTTCGGCGAGCGCGAACTCGCCACCTCGAGCGACACCGATTGGGAAGAGACCTTCCGCTTCAATGTCGGCCATGCGATCGCGGCCCTGCGCGCGGCGACGCCTGCACTCGCCCAGAGCGAAATCGGCAATGCCGTCTTCGTCGCCTCGATCTCGGGGCGCGCGCCCGCCGCGCGCGGTGCCCAGTACGCGGCGGCCAAGGCGGGACTGATCCATGCCGCCCGCTCGCTCGCCTGGGAACTCGGGCCCCACGGCATCCGCGTGAACGCGGTCTCGCCGGGCTCGACGATCTTTCCCGGCGGCGGCTGGGAAAAGACGAGGGCCGAGCGCCCCGAGGAATTCGCCAGGTTCGAGGCCGAGGATTTTCCCGCCAAACGCCTCGGTACGGTTCAGGAAATCGCCGACGCGATCGCCTTCGTGGTCTCGCCACGCGCGGCCGGCATCAATGCGGCCGACATCCATGTCGATGGCGGCCAGCGCCGGCCGTCCATTCGGTAACGCCGCCCGCTCGTCAGCGGCTGCGTGTTCGCAAGGGCAGATGCCCCCGGCGTTGGACGCGTCACGAGGGCTGGCCTGCACTGGCAGGGCGGGCCAGGCAAAGCGTCAGCGCGGAGGCGGCAAGCAGGAACAGGCACGAGACCGCTCCGATGGGCGCAAGGCCCCAGCCCCGGTCCAGCCCATAACCCATGAGCCCGGGCGTGATCGCGGAAGACACGATCATCACCGTCCCGGCCTGGGCGCGCACGAGGCCGAGCTGGCGCGTGCCATACAGTTCCGCCAGGGTGGCGGTCACGATGGCGTTCGACGAGCCCGACGTGATGCCGATCAGCAGAAAGAGCCCCACCGCGCCGAAGGAACCGGTCGCAGCTGGCAGCAATGCGGAGGCGCAGGCCAGCGGCAGCAGATAGAGGCGCGTCAGCGGCACGGCGCCGAAGCGGTCGATCAGGCTGCCGGCGAGAACCGAGCTGGCGACCGAGGTCATCGCCGTGACGGCGACTGCGAGCGCGAGGCTTTCGAACGACCAGCCGAGCAGGTCGCCGATGGCGCGCTGATGGAAGAAATAGCCCGTCACGATGGCGGGCGGCCCCATCATCGCGGGCAGCAGCGCGAGAAAGCGCGGATCGCCCGCGAGTGCGAGGCGCGTGATGGAGGCGCCAGCCTCGCCCGGAGCGGCAGGCACGGGCTCCGCTTGACGCGGCCCGTGCAGCAGGATCAGCACAGCGCACCCCACCGATGCGGCGGCGGTGGCATGCCATAGGCTCACCCAGCCCGATGCGCCGATGATCCAGCCTGCAATGGCCGGCAGGATGGCTGTCCCGGCCTGGAATCCGAGGGTGGTGACGCCGAGCGCCCGTCCTCGGATGCCTTGCGGCAGCCGGGCCGTGGAGGTGATGGCGGCATGGCTGAGCAGGCCCTGGCCGCACAGGCGCAGTCCGAAGAAGGCGAGCGCGAGTGCGACCACGCCTGGCGCGCCAGCCAGGGCGAGCGAGGCGAAACCGAGGCCCATCAGGGAAGCGGCGGCAACATGGCGCAGGGCGCGATGGTCGAGCGCCGCACCGGCCCAGCTCAGCAGCAAGCCCGACGCCAGCGTAGCTCCGGCGAAGAGCAGGCCGACATCCGTATGGGAAAGCTCATGCAGGTGCCGAATGTCGGGTATCGAGAGCGCGATGAAATAGGTCTGGCCGAATGAGGACAGGAAGGCGAGGAGGAAGGCGAAGCCCACCACCTTGCCGTGCTCGCGGAAGAGATCGAGGGCGGTCATGGTGACGCAGTTTCCGGATGTCTGGCGAGGCGCGGCAATCCCGCCGCCCACGGCGAGGCGGACAGCAGGATCGCTTGTGGGTGTCAGGACACGTTGGGGGGCAGGCGGCGATGCCAGTCCGTGTCGCGCTGATAGGCATCGGCGATCTTGAGCACGCGCGCCTCGGCGAAGGGCCGGCCCTGGACCTGGAAACCGATCGGCAGGCCGTTCGAATCGAGCCCGCAGGGGACGCTGACCGAGGGCAGGCCGAGATAGTTGATCGGCCTCGTGTTGATCGAGACGTCCTGGAAGGTCTCGATCGCACCCGGGGTGCCGGCATCGATGTCTGTCGCCAGCAGCGTCGGCACCTTCATGCGCAGGGTCGGCGTAATGAAGGCGTCGCAGACACCGAAGACGGCAGCCGCGACCGCCTTCAGGATCGCCCCGCGCCGGGCCAGCGCCTCAAGGTAATAGGTGCCGGGAATGCCCTGGGAGGGATAGAGTCTGCCGCTCAGATGCACGGCATAGTCCTGCGGGCGCTGGCGCATCCATTGGGCATGGATCGTGCCGCCTTCGACGCGCGAGACGATGCCGCCATAGGTCGAAACCGCATCCATATGCGGGATCGTCACCGGAACGATCACGGCTCCACGCGCCTGCAGCACCGCAACGACAACGTCGAAGGCGGCCTGGACCTCGGCATCGATGCCGTCGAAGAAGTAGTTGGTCGGGACGCCGATGCGCATGCCCCTGATGTCGCCCGTCAGGGCTGCTTCATAATCGGGGACGGGCTCGGAGGCCGAGGTCGGGTCCTTCGGATCGTGGCCGGCGATCACTCCGAGGAAACGGGCGGCGTCGCGGGCCGTTTGCGTCAGGGGTCCGACATTGTCGGCGGAGAAGGAGAGCGGCATCACGCCGTAGCGCGAGACGCGGGTCTGCGTGGCCTTGATGCCGGTGACACCGCAGATCGCAGCCGGAAGTCGGATCGAGCCGCCTGTATCGGAGCCGAGCGCGCCATAGACCAGTCGCGCCGCAACCGCAGCCCCCGAGCCGGAGGAGGAGCCGCCGGTGCAGTAATCGGGATGCCAGGGATTGCGGCAATGGCCGTAATGCTGATTGTGGCCGGTCGGGTTCTGCGCGAATTCGGCCATGTTCAGCCCGCCCAGCGTGACCGAGCCGGCGTCCTCCAGCCTTTCCATCACGGTTGCGGTGTAGCTCGGGCGGAAATCCTTGCGGATCGCCGAGCCGCAGGTCGAGAGCTTGCCGGCCTTGTAGTACATGTCCTTATGGGCCAGCGGCAGGCCGTGCAGCGGACCAAGCTTCGCGCCCGACTTCCGCTTTTTGTCGAGCGCCTCGGCTGCTTCGAGCGCGGCCGCGCCCTCCAGCCAGATCGCCGAATTGATCGCCTTGTCTACGCGGGTGAAGGCCTCGAGCGCGACTGTGGTGAGTTCGACGGCGGTGACAGACCCGTCCTTGAGGGCGTCTGCGGCGTCGCTCAGCGAAAGGTGCAGCAGAGAGCTTTTTGCCTGGGCGTTCATGACTGCGGCTCCTTCGTCGCCTGGAGCGCGGCTTCGAAGCTCGACGGCTCGTCCTCGAAGGAGAGTTGCCCTCGCAGCGCCGCGAAACCCTCGATGGAGGTGCTCATCGCATCAGCCATGATGCCGGCAGCCTCGTTGGGCTGCTCAATGCCTGACCAGGTTCGAGCCTGGACGGCGACGATCTCCCGCAGCGGGGTCTGCATGCTTGTATCCTCTCTGCAATCGTTCACGGAATGACGCAAAATTGTATGCAAAGCGCGTGCCGATCCGGAAAGAGACGACCTTTTTGGGCTAATTTGGATACATTGCCGTCTATCGTGCTCTATCTGGTCTTGGAAGATCGAGGCCGGTGGGATCGCGCGTCGCCGTCACATCGGTATAGGTGCGCACCACCCCGGCCTCGTCGGGCAGCGGCACGGTGCGGATCTCGAGGACGACGCCATTGGGCCGCCGGGACAATGCCAGGGAGGGCTCTCGTCCCGCCCTGTGCATCCCTTTTCGCAAGCAGCAATGAACAGAAAAATCCGGCTGAACCGCCGACCTGCGCCCGTTGCGCAACCTGAGCGACGCCAGTCCCCGCGTCACGCGACAACAGAAAACGGGCCGCCCTTGCGGGCGGCCCGGTCAAACACGTATCGGCCTTGCGGCCCGAGGCTCAGCGTGTTGCGCGACGGGTCCCGCGCACGACGCCGGGCGCCGTGATCGCGCCAGCCGCACCGCCGACGACCGCGCCGACAGGCCCGGCGACGATGGCGCCGGTACCCGCGCCTACCGCCGCGCCGCCGATGCGCTGCTCCGTTGTGCTGCCGCATGCGCCGAGCGCAAGGGCCGAGGCCGCGATGAGGCCGAGAGTGACGATTTTCATGATGCTTCCCCCAATGATCTGGTGGGATGGGAACGCGTCGATGCGCGGCAGGTTCCCTGCCCGCCTCGCCAGACGGCAATCGATATCCGCGTCGATGCCCTGGAAATGCGCCGCGAGCCATGCCCGGCTCTTGCGATCCGCGCAGAAATCCGTATACAGCCGGCATCGCACCGACCGCACCATTCGCGTGGGTGATGAGGACCGGCATCCGGTCCGCATCGCAGCGGACACGTTTTTCGACCGATTCGCGCAAGGCGGATCGATGGAGTTGACGACCATGAAGATCCGCAATTCGCTGAAGTCGCTGCGCGGTCGCCATCGCGACAACCAGCTCGTGCGCCGCAAGGGCCGCGTCTACATCATCAACAAGGTCCAGAAGCGCTTCAAGGCGCGCCAGGGCTGAGATTTTCGGCGCGGTCCGCATCGACCGCGCCGAAATTTCGACCGGGTCTTGTCTGCCAGGCGGGGCGCTTTCGGGCGTGCCCGCCCTTTTGCGTTGTGCAGCTCGCCTTGCCGTGAATTGACGTCGCCGGGCCCGGCGTGACAGTCTTCGCGGATGATGACCGCACGCCTCTCTTCGAGCATTGTCGCACTTGTCATGGCGGCTGCCGCGATCCACGGGCCAGCAATGGCACAGGACGCGGCCCCGCAGCGACCGGGCGCCGTCGCCCCCGCCGACAAGGACGACAGTCCCGCGACGCCGGCGCCAGCCGCGCCCCGTTCGCCTGCCGCCACGCTGGACCGTCTGTTCGAGCGCCTCGTCGCCGCCAAGAGCGCCGAGGAAGCCAAGGGCATAGCCAATCTGATCCAGCGCCGCTGGGCCCGCTCCGGATCCGACACCGCCGATCTGCTGATGACGCGCGCGCAGAGCGCGCTGCGTCAGAAGCAGACCGAACTCGCCATCGAATTGCTCGACCGCGTCGTCAGTCTCGAACCCGACTGGGCCGAGGGCTGGAACCAGCGCGCCAGCGCGCTGTTCGTGGCGGGAGACCCGATTCGCTCCATGCTCGACATCGGCGAGGCGCTGAAGCGCGAGCCTCGGCATTACGGCGCGATGATGGGGTTGGGCACGATCCTGCGCCAGCAGGGCGACGACAAGCGCGCCATGGTCGCCTATCGCCGGGCGCTCGAAATCTATCCGCAGATGGAAGCGATCAAGAACGCGGTCGATTCCCTCAAGACCGAGGTCGACGGGCGCGACGCCTGAGCCGCTCGCATGATCCCTGGCGAAACCGATGCCACCGGATCTGCGTAGGCAGTCCATGCTGCTGCGCATCCTGCTTCTTCTCGTCGTCCTCGCCGCCACAGGCCTGATCCTGCGCAGCGAGTGGGTCGCCGCGGAGGTCGCGCGCGCCTATCCACCCAAGGGCGCGTTCATCGACCTGCCCGGCGGGCGGCTGCATTATCGCGAGCGCGCGCCTGTCGGAGACGATCGCGGCACCGTCGTGCTGGTCCATGGCGCGTCGTCGAACCATGCCGATCTGCTGGCGACGCTGGGCCCGGAGCTCTCGCGCTATCGCCTCATCGCGCTGGACCGGCCGGGTCATGGCTGGAGCGACCGGCTGGAAGGATCGGCCATGGCCGATCCCGGCAGGCAGGCCGCCGTGCTGATGCAGGCCCTCGACAGGGTCGCGCCCGAAGGCTTCGTGCTGGTGGCGCATTCGCTGGCGGGCGCGCTCGCCACGCGGATCGCGCTTGACAGGCCGGAGCGGCTGCGCGGCCTCGTCCTGCTGGGCGGCGTGACCCATCCCTGGCCCGGCGGCATCGCCTGGTATCACCACGTCACCGTGCTTCCGGTCATAGGCCCGCTGTTCGCCCGGCTGGTCGCGCTGCCGTTCGCTGATCTCCAGCTCGAAGCCGGGGCCAAAAGCGTCTTCGCCCCGCGCGAGGCGACGCCCGGTTATGTCGAGACCGGCGAGATCAGGCTTCTGCTGCGCCCTGCGACCTTTCGGGCGAACTCGGAAGATATCGCGGCGACGCACGCCTTCGTCTCAGGCCAGGCGCCGCGCTATGGCGATCTGAAGGTGCCGGTCATTGCGATCACCGGCGACAGCGACAGCGTCGTGTCTCCGACGATCCATTCGGCGACGATCGCAAAGCAGGCGCCGCAGGGCCGCTTCGTGCTGCTGCCCGGAACCGGCCACATGCCGCACCACGCCGCTCCCGAAATCGTGGTGCAGGCGATCGACGAACTCGCTTCGCCGCGCTCGGGTCTCGCCAGCCGCTGAACGCTGGCCACCGGGCGTCCGTGACCGCCGACGAAAGTCATAAGCCTTTAGTAGCGCTGTTCGGGCTAGCGGGATTCAGCCAAGCTAACCCGCTGCTTTAGTCAAGTTGTGACGTAACGACGCCAACCCTCGGCCACGCCGGCGGGGGGAACGAGACGTATGCGAACGTCCTCACGGGGGAGACAGGGAATGTCGCCAGAAGACAATATCAAGGCTCATTGGGCCGAAACGACCAGGCTGACCTATATTATGATCGGCATCTGGGCCTTCTTTTCGTTCTTCATCCATATGTTTTCGCCCGCCCTCAACGGCATCAAGATCCTGGGCTTCCCGCTCGGGTTCTACATGGCCGCCCAAGGCTCGCTGATCATATTCGTGGCCCAACTGTTCTGGTTCGCCAAGGCGCAGGACAATGTGGACCGCAAATATGGCATGGCCGAAGAAGATTGAGGGGGAAACGCTCATGTCGACAGAAACAAAGAGTTCTGATTTCACCTCCGGCCTGGGGCGCGTCTATGGCGTCTATACCGGCGGATTCATCGCGTTCGTCGTCTTCATCGGCGTGCTCGAGCGCGCCGGCGTTCCCAACCACATCCTCGGCTACCTCTTCGTCGCCTTCACCATCGGCGTCTATGCCGCCATCGGCATCATGTCGCGCACCATGCAGGTCGACGAGTATTACGTCGCCGGCCGCAAGGTGCCGTCCTTCTACAACGGTATGGCCACGGCGGCGGACTGGATGTCGGCGGCCTCCTTCATCGGCATGGCCGGAACGCTCTATCTGCTCGGCTATGACGGTCTCGCCTTCATCCTCGGCTGGACCGGCGGCTATGTGCTGGTGGCGACGCTGATCGCGCCCTATCTGCGCAAGTTCGGCTGCTACACGGTCCCGGACTTCCTCGCCTTCCGCTTCGGCGGCAACGCGGCCCGCATCGCCGGCATCGTCGTGCTGATGAGTTGCTCCTTCACCTATGTGGTGGCGCAGATCGTCGGCACGGGCCTGATCGGCGCGCGCCTGCTCGGCATGAGCTTCGAGGTCGCGGTCTTCGTCGGCCTCGTCGGCATCCTGGTCTGCTCCATGCTTGGCGGCATGCGCGCCGTCACCTGGACCCAGGTCGCGCAGTACATCGTGCTGATCATCGCCTATCTTGTCCCGGTTGTGATTCTCTCGACCCAGAAGTTCGGCATCCCGATCCCGCAGCTTACCTATGGTACGGTTCTCTCCGAGATCCAGATCAAGGAAGCGGCGCTCGGCGTCTCGGCGGCGGCCTCGCATGTCGTGCCCTTCGCCCGCTACGACCCCCTGAACTTCTTCGCACTCGTGCTCTGCCTGATGGTCGGCACGGCCTCGCTGCCCCACGTGCTTATGCGCTACTTCACCACGCCCTCCGTGCGTGAGGCGCGCTCCTCGGTGGCCTGGACGCTGCTGTTCATCTTCATCCTCTACTTCACGGCGCCGGCCTATGCCGCCTTCGCGAAGCTCGAGGTGTTCGAGAACGTCATCGGCAAGTCCCTCGGCGAACTGCCGGGCTGGGTCTACAGCTATGGCAAGATCGGCCTCGTCCAGATCTGCGGCGCCAACGCCGTCGATCTCGCCAGCATCACCGCAGCCTGCGGCAAGATAGCCGGCTTTACCGGCGTCCTGCAGCTCGCCAACTTCGGCATCCAGCCGGACGCCATCGTCATCGCGACGCCGGAAATCGCGGGCCTGCCCTATGTCGTCTCCGGCCTCGTCGCCGCCGGCGGCCTGGCGGCAGCGCTCTCGACCGCCGACGGCCTGCTGCTGGCCATCGCCAACGCGCTCTCCCACGACGTCTATGCCCGCATGATCAACAAGGACGCGCCGGTGAAGCGCAAGCTCGTCATCGCCCGCGTGCTGCTGGTCGTGGTCGCGATCATTGCGGCCTGGGTAGCCTCGGGACGACCCGCCGACATCGTCGCGATGGTGGCCTGGGCCTTCTCGCTGGCGGCGGCGGGTTTGTTCCCGGCGCTGGTCATGGGCATCTGGTCGAAGAACACGACTGCGGCCGCGGCCGTGGCGGGTATCTGGGCCGGCTTCCTGACGACCGTGGTCTATCTCGTCGTGACCCGTTACTTCCCGGGCTTCGGCGTGAACGTGCTCGGCATGTACTCGAATGTCAGCCCGACAACCGGCGCACCTCTGCTGGACCTCGTCAAGCTGAAGGCCGAGCAGCCGGCGATCTTCCAGCAGGGCTGGGTGGCGATCAGCCATCCGCTGGCCTCGAAGGTCGGTTACTTCAACGTCGCCAATATCTCGGCCGGCCTGTTCGGCATGCCGATCGGCTTCCTGACGATGTTCATCGTCTCGAAGTTCACTACGGCGCCGACGAAGGAACTGCAGAACTTCATCGACGACATCCGCCGCCCGAGCGGCAAGGCTGTGATGATCGAGAAGTGAGGCGTAGCGGCGGGCCTAAGGCCCGCCGCTACAACCCCATCGAGGGGGCGGACTTTGGTCCGCCCCCTCTTTTGTCTCGACGGCCGGCAGCGGCGCTTGCCTGCGTCGTGGTTGTCGGGCAGAGGAAACCGCAGTCCCGACAGCGCAAGGACCCATCCTGAATGGCCGATGTCGACAGCCAGGGCCTGTTCTGGCTCTACCAGGCGCCTAATCTCGTGCTCGCGGCGCTGATGTACACGCTGCTGGGCCGGTTCATTCTGTCGCTGGTCTTCGCCGACGAGAGCGACAAGGTGATCTGGCGCACCTTCCGGCAGATTACACAGCCCGCGATCGAGGCCGCCCGGATCGTCACCCCGGCGGCGGTGCATGAGCGCATCCTGGTTCTGCTGGCCTTCGTCTGGGTGCTCTTCATGCGCATGCTGATGTTCGTCGGCTTCGCGGCGGCCGGCTGGCTGCCGACCATCGTCGGAGCGCCCGGGCCATGACCGACGACCGTGAGGATATTCTCCGCCGCGACGGCATCACCATCGGCATCGCCGGGATGTCGCTGATGAACGGCCTGCATTTCTCGGCTTATTTCGACCCCGTCTACATCCTGATGAAGCAGTTCGCGCCGGGCTTCTTCATCTCCTCGCCGCTGCTGGTGTTCTACTTCACCTCGCTGTTCCTCTCGGCCCTGACGCTCGCCATCGGCGGCATCCCGGCCGCGATCTACGAGCGCGGCAAGGGCCTCAAGGAGAGCACGGCGACCTCGATGTGGATCTGGCTTGGCGGCATCATGCTGCTGACCATCCCGACTTTGCTGCAGATGACGGCACGGCCGGCCTGACGAGCCGCGATGCGCGCGATTTCGTGATTTTGCGCAGGTCTCCCACGCCATAACCTCGCAAGCGTCCCGGAGAGACGCCGTATGAGCCCATCGCGCGTAAGAGAACTGGCGCTGCTGTCGATCTCGCGCGGTTGCGGCTTTGCCGGCCTGGCCATCATCTGCTTCATGGTCGGACTGGCGGGTTACCCGCGCATCGCGCTGGAGAGCGGCGCCATCCTGATGATGGCCGCCGCCGCCGTTCTGGCCGTCAAGGCCGACCTCTCGATCAAACGGCCTTACAAGCACACCGAACTCTGGATCCTGCTGCCGCCGCAGGAGCGCCCGAGGGCCGAGTTCGCCCAGCAGATCATCGGCCGCACCTTGCATGACATCTACCGGCGCTTCGCGCTGTCCTTCGCGATCGGCGGGGGACTTTGCTACGCGGCGTCGTTCGTGCTGCCGGGGTGAGAGCGTCGCCAGTTCGGTCCTAATAAGTATGTCATGACAAATGTCATGACCCGCGGTAGTCTCGGTGACCATGAATGAGGTCGTTGCCGGCTTTCAGTGGGATGACGGCAATTGGCCGAAATGCGCCATGCATGGCCTGTCTCGCGAAGAGATCGAATATGTCATGTCGAACGCGCCTTTCGTCGAACCCGATCCTTCACTCAGGGAGGAGCGCTATGATGCGGTCGGACGGACGCGTGAAGGGCGGTTTGCCTTTGTGGTGTTCGCGCTGAGACACAGCGAACTCGGCACGCTGATCCGCCGATTTCCGCCCGCTATATGCATAGAAAGGAAATCGAGAACTATGAACGCCAGACCGGAGCTTAAGCCTTTCCCGACGTTCGCGACCGACGCAGAAGCCGAGGAATTCGTCGCGACAGCGGACCTGTCCGAGTATGATTTCTCGGGTTTCAAGCGCGTCCGCTTCGAATTCAAGCCGAAGACCGCCACGGTCGGGATGCGCATGCCTCAAGACCTGCTCGACGCCGTCAAAGCGCGCGCCAGCCGAGAGGGCATTCCCTATCAGCGCTTCATCCGGCACACGCTTGAACAGGCGCTCAGGAACGAGCCGGGCAAAAAGAGCGCCTGACCGTCAAGCCTGCTGGACATGCTCCTTCGCCACGAAGGCGATGCGGACCATGTTGGTCGCGCCCGGCGTTCCGAAGGGCACGCCCGCGACGACGATGATGCGGTCTCCCAGCGCCGCGAACCCCTCGCGCACGGCGAACTTGCAGGCGCGGGCCGCCATGTCGTCGATGTCGCTGGCGTCCTTGGTCACCACCGAATGCACGCCCCAGACCAGGGTCAGCCGGCGCGCCGTGGCGCGGTTGGGGGTCAGCGCTATCACCGTCGAGTTCGGCCGCTCGCGGGCGAGCCGCAGCGCGGTCGAGCCCGACGAGGTCCAGGCCGCGATCGACTTCAGGTTGAGCGTGTCGGCGATCTCATGAGCGGCCTTGGCGATGGCGTCGGCCCCTGTCGCCTCGGGCTCGGCGCGCTGGGCCTCCAGGATCGAGCGATAGATCGACTCGCCCTCCACCTCCTCCGCGATGCGGTTCATCATCGTCACCGCCTCGATCGGATATTGCCCGGCCGCGCTCTCCGCCGAGAGCATGACGGCGTCGGCGCCCTCGAACACGGCTGTGGCGACATCCGACACCTCGGCGCGGGTCGGCACCGGGCTGGTGATCATGCTCTCCAGCATCTGCGTCGCCACGACGACCGGCTTGCCCATGCGCCGGCACATCCGCGTGATGCGCTTCTGCGTGCCCGGCACCTTCTCCAGCGGCATCTCGACGCCGAGATCGCCGCGCGCGACCATGATCGCGTCCGACGCCTCGATGATCTCCTCCAGCCGCAGCAAGGCCTGCGGTTTTTCGATCTTGGCCAGCGCCAGTGCCCTGCCCTGCACGATCTTGCGCAGATCGGCCATGTCCTCCGGCCGCTGCACGAAGGACAGCGCGATCCAGTCGACGCCGGCCTCGGCTGCGGCCTCCGCATCCGAGCGGTCCTTGTCGGTCATCGCCGAGACCGGGATCACCGTATCGGGCAGGCTGACGCCCTTGCGCGAGGACAGCCGGCCGGGAATCGTCACTCGCGTCACGGCCTGCGTCGCCGTCGCTTTCTCGACCACGAGCCTGATCTTGCCGTCGTCGAGGATGAGGTTGTGGCCGGGCTCCAGCGCGGAGAGAATTTCGGGATGGGGCAGATGCACCCGCTTGAGCGTGCCGGGCGCGGGGTCTAAATCGAGCGTGAATTTCGCGCCGGTCGCCAGCATCACGCCGCCATCGCCGCCGAAGACGCCGACGCGCAGTTTTGGCCCCTGCAGATCGGCAAGGATGCCGACCGGACGCTTGAAGCGGGTCTCCAGCGATCGCAGCATCGCGATGCGCTCCGGCAGCGTCTCGCGCTGGGTGTGGCTCATATTGATCCGGAAGACGTCGACGCCGGCCTCGAACAGCTTTGCGCACATCTCCACGGTCGCCGAGGCAGGCCCCAGAGTGGCGATGATCTTGATCCGGCGCTCGCGCTTCATCGTCTGTCCTTCATTGTCGCTGCGGCGCGCTGCCGGTTGCGTCTGTGAGCTGGATCGTCCAGCTCTTCTGTTCGCCGGTATCGACCTCGAAATAGCCGGCGCGGTCATAGCCGCGCGCCAGGCAATCCTCGATGCCGCGAATGGTGAATTCCTTGTTGCGCGTACACATGACGGACTTCCCCGTCCATTCGCCGCCCTTGTCGTAATCGACGGCATGCACGTAGTAGAAGCGCGCCGCCAGCGTGCCGCGCAGCAGCGTCTCGCAGCCGCGCGGGGCGAGGTTCCACCAGCCCTCCGTCACCCAGCCCTGCGCGTCGCGATAGCCGATCGAAACGCCGATGCGGCTGCCCGTGGTGTTGCACATCCGCAGATCGGCATGGGCCGGCGTCGACAGGCCGGCGAGGCCCGCCGTCAGGATGCTCAGGCGCAGGAGATGGGTCAGGTTCCGGTTCATCACGGGTCGATCAGGATCACGCGGCAGTCGTTGACATTGGTCAAGGTCGGCCCAGTCCGCAGCAGGTCGCCCAGCGCCGCGAAGAAGCCGGTGGAATCGTTATCGGCCAGGGATTGGGCGGGAGCGAGGCCAAGCGCTGCGGCGCGTGCCAAAGTCGTGGTATCGACCAGCGCGCCCGCCGGGTCGCTCGCCTCGCCGCCGCCGCCATCGGTGCCGTCGGTGTCGCCCGACAGCGCGACGATGCCGGGCTCGGCCTTCAACGCGATGGCGAGCGCCAGCGCATATTCCTGGTTCGGCCCGCCCTTGCCCTGCCCGCGCAGGGTCACGGTCAGTTCGCCACCCGAGAGGATGCAGGCGCGCCTGCCGCCCCGCTTCAACTCCATCGCCAGCGCGGCATGGGCACTCGCGACCTCGCGCGCCTCGCCCTCGCAATCGGCGCCGAGATCATGAACCGCGTAGCCAGCGGCTTCGGCCGCAGCGCGCGCGGCCGCAATGGCATCGGCCGGTCGCGCGACGATATGAAAATCGCTGTTGGCGAAGGCGCGATCGCCGGGCTTGGGCGTCTCGTTCGCATCGTCCTCCAGCAGCACACGCGCGGCCTGCGGCAGGTCCAGCCCGTAGCGGGCCACGATCTCCCGCGCCTGCGCCATGGTCGTCGGGTCCGGCACCGTCGGGCCGGACGCGATCGCGGTCGCCTCGTCGCCGGGCACGTCGGAAATGGCGAGCGTCAGCAGCTTCGCCGGCGCGGCGGCAAGCGCGAGCCGGCCGCCCTTGATCCGCGAGAATCGCTTGCGGACGATGTTCATCTCGCCGATCGGTGCGCCGGAGCGCAGCAGCGCCTTGTTCACCGCCTGTTTTTCCGCAAGCGACAGCCCGCCCGCCGGCGCGACCCAATTGGCCGAGCCGCCGCCCGAGAGCAGCACCAGCACGAGATCATCGCTTGTGGCGCTCCGCGCCAGTTCCAGCGCCCGCTCCGCGCTGTCGATGCTGCCCTGGTCGGGCACCGGATGGCCGGCGGCGACCATCGGGATGCGCCGCGTCTTCGCCTCGTAGCCATGGCGGGCGACGGCGTGGCCTACCAGTCGGTCCGGCGGAAAACCGGCGTCGAGATAATGCGCCTCGGCCAGCGTCGTCATGCTGCCGGCGGCTTTGCCGGCGGCGAGCAGGATCAGGCGGCCCGTGGCCGGGGCTTCGGGGAGATGCGCCGGCAGGCAGCCGGCCGGATGGGCGCGTCCGACGGCTGCATCGAAGATGCGGCGCGCGGTCGTCCTCGCCGCTGCAATGGCGTCATCCGATGAGTGCAAGGCCGCCCCGCATTCCGCCCGTGATCAAGCCGATTCAATCGACTTTCGTTGCCGATTCTTTTAAGTGGCGGCTGCCCGGCCGTCATCAGGCATTTGCAGCAATAATCATACTTATCGAAGGTCCGCATGACATCCGACCTCGCCATCATGCCGGTCACGCGCCCGCTTGCGAGCGGCGAGGTCGAGATCGTTCCCGGCGACCCGGCCACCGGCATGCTGCTTCTGTGCGACCACGCCAGCAACGCGATCCCGCCGGAGCTCGACGGGCTCGGACTGCCGCCGGCCCAGCTCGAGCGCCACATCGCCTATGACATCGGCGCGGCCGACGTCACGCGCGCCATTGCGGCAGCGCTGGGCGCTCCGGCCGTCCTCTCGAATTTCTCCCGCCTGCTGATCGACCCCAATCGCGGACTCGACGACCCCACATTGGTGATGCGGCTCTCCGATGGGGCGATAGTGCCCGGAAACCGCGCGATCGACGTCACAGGCATCGCCGAGCGCGTGGCGCGCTACTACAAACCCTATGACGCGGCGATCGACGCGGCCGTCGAGACCGCCATTGCGGCGGGCCACCCGCCAGCCATAGTCTCGATCCACTCCTTCACGCCCTTCTGGAAAGACGCCGCCCGGCCCTGGCATGTCGGCGTGCTGTGGGACCATCCAGGCACGCTCTCGAAGTTGTTGATCACCGCGCTGCAAGCCGATCCGGCGCTGATCGTCGGCGACAACGAGCCCTATTCCGGCGGCCTGCCGGGCGACACCATCGACCGTCAAGCCGTGCGACGCGGCCTGCCCGACACGCTCATCGAAGTGCGGCAGGATCTGATCGCGACGCGCGCCGACGCATTCGTCTGGGGCCAAAGACTGGCAGCCGTGCTGCCGGACTGCCTCGTGGCGCTGCGAGCCCGGTGAGGCGACGCATCTGTTGAGAGCAGGCCGTTGGCGGGTTGACGGCCGCCCCCAAACCGCGCGAACCCTGCCGCCAGATTTACCCCGACGATTGAGGACATCAGATGGACGAACCGGTTCAGGGCGACCAGCTCAAGAGCATCGTGCAGCGCATCGAGCGGCTCGAGGAAGAGAAGAAGACCATCGCCGACGATATCAAGGAGGTCTATGGCGAGGCGAAGGCCAATGGCTACGACGTCAAGGTGCTGCGCAAGGTCATCGCCATCCGCAAGCGTGACGCCAACGAGCGGGCGGAGGAAGAGGCGATCCTCGATCTCTATCTGCAGGCCGTCGGCGAGAGCGCCTGAAGCCCATCACGCCGCGTGATGTTTGAAATCACGCGAATTCGCGTGGCTTTCCCGGCCCGCCCCGGCACTCTGCCGGGATCGCCGACCGGGAGACCGCCATGCTGCTCGTGGGAATGCTGGACAGCCCCTATGTCCGCCGCGCCGCCGTCACCGGCACGCTTCTGGGCCTGACCTTCGAGCACCGCTCGGTCTCGGTGTTCCGACACATGGACGCCTTCCGCGCCATCAACCCGCTGATCAAGGCCCCGACGCTGGTCACCGACGACGGCGTCGTCATCACCGATTCAAACCTGATCATCCAGCATATGGAAGATGTCGCCGGTCGTTCCCTGCGTCCCGCCGACAAGACCGGACGCACCCGCGACCTCAGCCTGACCGGTATCGGCATCGTCGCCGCCGACAAGGCGGTTTCGATCGAGTACGAGCGCAAGCGGCCGGAAGCCCAGCGCTACGGACCCTGGCAGGAGCGCATCAAAACCCAGCTCGACACCGCGCTCGATCTGCTGGAAGAAGCCGCGACATCGGGCGCTCTCGGCTCCGGGCCGGAGCTACGCCCGGCCGACATCGCAGCCACCATCGCCTGGGGCTTCTGCCGTTTCGTGATCCCGGAGTTCGCGCCGCAAGAGCGCTGGCCTGCGCTGGCGGCTCAGGCCAAGGCCTGCGAGGCGCTCGACGTATTCAGGCACTGGCCGATCGACAGGGAAGAGCCGTGAGCATGCTGATGTCGCAAGAAACACGCCGTCATCCCGGATGTAGCGAAGCGGAGCTCCGGGATCCATTATAGAGCGCTGTCTTAGCCTTACGATGGATCCCGGATCGGCGCGGCTACGCCGCTTGTCCGGGATGACGGTGTGTTCCGAGAAAACAGCGCACCGTAGGACAGCGCTCAGTTCTGCACGAAATTGGTCGGCAGGGAGCGCACCGCCGGCCCCGAGAACGAGCCGGTGCGGGCGTCGCTCGGCTCGGCATGGCTGAAGCCGAGCGCTGCCGCCGGGCTTGGTCCCTGGATCGGCGCGGCGCTGGCGGCCGCCGTGGGCCTAGCACGGGCGACCGTGACGGTGCGGCCTTGGCTGGGCAGGCTGCGGGAGACGGCCGCGAAGAGCGAATCGAGATTCGAGCGGTCGGCATCGTATTGCGCCACGATCGGGCTCGCCGCCGGCCGCGCTGCGGGCGCGCTCGCGGGAGCCTCGGCGACGGCCGGCGCGGACGCCGCGCGCGGGCGGCTCGGCGGCAGCCCATGGGTTATCGTGACGAGCTTGCCCTCGACCGGCGGCAGCGGCGCAGCCTCGGCCGATGCGAGACGGAAACCGGCGGGATTGGCGCCCGCGAGTTCGGTCGGGCGCACGGGAGGGAGCGGCGCGGCGACGGGCTTGCCGGAGACGATGCTCTCGACCAGCGCGGTGATCTCGCCTGGCCGGCGCGGCGGCAGCGAGGCCAGAACGAGCTTCTGATCGGCGAGCGGGGTCTGCGGCGCGAAGGCGAGCGCCCCGGCGGCGGCCGGCAGCGCCGCGACCTCGACGGCAGGCCCGGCCTCGGCCGGCGCCTGCGGCAGGGTCAGCCCGCGCGGACGCGCCAACGGCAAGGGCGCGTCGATCAGCTTGGGCCGGTTGTCGATGACGGGTGGCGCGGGAGCCGGCGCTGCGGGAGCCTCGGCCTGGACCGGCGTCGGCGCGGGTTCCGGCTGCGGCTGCGGTCGCGCAGCCCCGCGGACGGAGCGTGTCGGCGCTTCCGCCGCAGGCGGCGCATAGGCCACGGCGAAGCGGCCGCCATCGGACGCATTGCTGTCGACGAAGCCGCTGTTGTTGGCATAGGTCATGACGGCCGGCTGCGGCTTGGGCGCGGCGCGGCGGCCGCGCGTCGGCCGCGCGTCGGCCTCCTCCTCGTCGCCGCCGAACAGCGAGGCCCACAGGCTCTTGCGGCCCGACGAGATGATCGCGCCCTCGTCGAGATCGGCAGCGGCATAACCGGCGACCGAGCCGCCGCGCGACAGGACGTCGTTCTTGGCGAGCTCGTAACCAGCCAACGGCTGGCCGTCGGCCGGGAGGTGTACGGTCTTCTCGTCCGGGAAGAGCCTGACGAGCTGGTCGCGCGTCATCCGCGGCCATGACCGGACGGAGCCGGCGTCCATATGGACGAAGGGCGTGTGCGCGCCGGGATAGAAGCCGACGCCGCCGCGCTGCATGCGCATGCCGGCCTCGCGGATGCGGGCGGTCGGCGTGTCGGGCAAGTAGAAATCCATCGCCTTGCCGAGCGTGTGCTGGCTGTGTTTGGCGACGCCGCGCGAGCGCCGTCGCAGCATCGAATTGGTGCCGGGCGAACGATAGGCCGAGACGACATGGAAGGGCTGGTCCGAACCGACCTGGCGATGCACCTCCCAGGCGAGGTCGAACAAGCGCGGATCCATCCGGATCGGCTCGTCGAGACGCCAGTCGCGCAAGGCCCAGTTCAACTTCTCCAGCGCCTCGGAGACATAGCGCCCGTCACGCTTGAAGGTGACGGTCGTCTCCTCCTTGGTGTGCATGTGCTTGATGGTGATGGTCCGGGTGTCGCCATTGGCGACGGCGTTCTGGGTGCCGCGAACGCCCAGAACCAGCGCCGCCAGCGCGACGCCGCACGTCAGAACCCGGCTCAGAAGCCGGCGCGATAGCAACGCCCGCCCGGAACCGCTTCGCGGACCGGGTGCGTCGGATGTCGCGTGAGTGTCTGAAGACCTGCCCAATATGACTGACCCGTCTCGCTGCGCCGGCAGGCGGCGCGATGACCGTAAACGAACAGTTGCGGAGAAGCGTTAACGGCAGGTTACCAAGCCGGCAACCATGGCGCCACGGAAAACTCCATCGAGGTTCGCTATCCGTGGATCATGGCAAAACCGTGCCGGCATGCATCGAACCGAAAAGTGGAATCCACTTTTCGGAGCAATCCGATGCTCAAACTCATGAGCGCGATCGCCATTCGCATCCGGCAGGATGCGCGGCGATCTGGCCTCAGCCGCGCTGTTCCAGCGCCTGCCGGACCAGCCGATGGAAGCCGTAGAGGTCGTCGTAGGTGGTCAGATCACCATCCGCGCCCACGACATGGGTGTTGTAGACGAGGTGGATCGCCAGCGGCTGCGGCAGGTTGATCCGGCGCTCTCCCGAGCCGATCAGGCGCTTCAGCCGCTCCGTCGGCCATTCGGGCCCGAGGATCTGGTCGGCGAGCAGGAACGGGTTGTCGACGCGCACGCAGCCATGGCTGAAGGCGCGCCGCTCATTGGCGAAGAGCCGGCGGTTGGGCGTGTCGTGCAGATAGACCGCATGGTCGTTGGGGAACATGAACTTGATCCAGCCGAGCGCGTTGCGCTCGCCCGGCGGCTGGCGCACCGAGACGGCGCCGTTGCGCCCGCGCGTCACGACATAGCCGCGCTTGACCGCGTAGTCGGGATCGGCTGCGAGCCCGGGAAGGAACTCCTTCTTCAAGATCGAGGGCGGCACGAACCAGGACGGGTTGACGATGACATGGTCCATCCGGTGCGAGAAGATCGGCGTCGCGGTTTCCGGCTTGCCAACGATGACGCGTGCCTCATGCACGAGGCCGCCGTCGCGCATCACCCGCACCCGGAATTCCGGCACGTTGACCATGATATGCGCCGCGCCGAGATCGGCCGGCAGCCAGCGCCAGCGCTCCATCTGGGCGATGATGTCCTGCTCGCCGCGCGCCCGCGCCGGCGTGCCGAGCGCGGCCAGCGTCTGAAGGCTCAGCACACCATTGGCCGGCAGCCCGGCCTTCTTCTGGAAATCGGCGAGCGCCAGCGAGGTCGAGCGGTCGAAGACCGGCTCCTCGCTGGGGCCGAGGCCAAGCCTCGCCCGAACCAGCGGCACGCGCTCGTCGCGCATGCCGAGCTTCAAGGCGGGACCGGCTGGAATCCGCACCAGCGGCGTGTCGTCGAGATGGCTGCGCAATTCGACGAGCTTGGCCTTGAGCCGGCGATAGCCTTCATGGGGCGGGTTATAGCCGCCGAGCACGCCGCCGGGGTCGGAGGCGGCGGCAAGTTCGGACAGAACCTCGGTCGCCGAGGGCAGGTACAGGGTCGGAGTGATCAGCTTGGAGAGCCGGCGCGGGTCGATCCGGCCGCCGCGCGCATCGCGGGCATAGAGCACGGCGAGCGCCGAGAGCCGGACATCGGCCTCGGCGAGGCTGCCCTTGTCGCTCGCCTCGAACGCCGGCAGCGCATAGTCGGTCGGCTTCAGGCCGTCTTCGCCGGCGCGCTCCAGCCGCGCGACGAGGCGCTTGCCGGCCTCGCTCCAGCCGCGCCCGTCGATCCAGAGCGGACGGTTCTGATTTGCCGCGTAGGCGGCGACAATCTCGGCCCGCTCGCGCTCGGCCAGACGCGGCAGCGCGAGCGCCTCGCTCGCGCGCCCGGCGATGTCGGTGGCGAGGTCGGACCCGGCCGGCAGCGCCACGATGACGGGCGGCAGATCGGGCGGCGGAATCAGCAACGCGCCGGGCTGGGCTTGACGCAGCGGCTCAGGCGCGAGGGCAGGCTTCAGCGCCGGGTCGGCAGGCGGCATCTCGATGGCGGGAATGTCGAGCGCCACCGGCTCGTCGACCACTCCGGGGGACGCATGCACATCGGGCGGCTGACGCGTCGCCAGACCTTCGGGCTTCTGCGACGGCGCGATCGTCCCGGTGATGATGTCCTTGTCGCTGTCCGGCGGCGTCTCGGCAGCGACCTCGTCGCCCTTCGAGGGAGGAGCCAGCGTCCCCGTGATGATGTCCTTGTCGCTGTCGGCAGGCACTTCGGCAGCGACCTCGTCGCCCTTCGAGGGCGGGGCCAGCGTTCCCGTGATGATGTCCTTGTCGCTGTCGGCAGGCACTTCGGAGGCGACCTCATCGCCCTTCGAGGGCGGAGCCAGCGTCCCCGTGATGATGTCCTTGTCGCTGTCGGCAGGCACTTCGGAGGCGACCTCGTCGCCCTTCGAGGGCGGGGCCAGCGTTCCCGTGATGATATCCTTGTCGCTGTCGGCAGGCACTTCGGAGGCGACCTCATCGCCCTTCGAGGGCGGGGCCAGCGTTCCCGTGATGATGCCCTTGTCGCTATCGGCAGGCACTTCGGAGGCGACCTCATCGCCCTTCGAGGGCGGGGCCAGCGTTCCCGTGATGATGTCCTTGTCGCTGTCGGCGGGGACCTCCGCCGTGTCGCTTTGGGCCGGCGGGGTGGCCTGGGCCGGAACGCCGCCGAGCGCGAGGAGCAGGGCAAGCGCTGAAGCGGATCGCCAGACGGCCTTATGGCTGCGCAGCATGAACCTGATCCCGCATGTTCGCCTTTATCGCACTCCTGCGCGACTCGGGCTGTTTCGACAAGGTGCGGCGCTGCAACAGCGCCGCGATTTCACATCCGCAACGGCACTACGCCGCGTCAGAGGCGTCGGAGGCGGGCTCGTTCTCGATCAGCCCGTAATCCTTGAGTTTGCGGTAGAGCGTCGAGCGGCCGATACCGAGCTTGCGCGAGACCTCCGACATGTGGCCGCGATAATGGGCCAGCGCGAAGGTGATGATCTCGCGCTCCAGATCGTCGAGCTTGCGCATGTCGGAGCCGGCGACGAGATCGATGGCATTGGGATCGCGCACCGGCACCTGCACGATGCGCGGTTCTGCCAGCGCTTCGCCACGCACCTGGCCCGGAGCAGCCGGGATGCGGATATCGAAGCCGTCCATCTGCGCTGCAATCTGGGGGAATTCGGCGATCGTCAACTCGTCGCCATCGGCCAGCACGACGGCGCGGAACATCGCGTTCTCGAGCTGGCGGACATTGCCGGGCCAGTCATAGCCAGACAGCAGGCTGGTCGCCTCAGCCGAGATGCCGCGAATGCGCTTGCCTTCCTCGGCCGCGAAACGGGCGAGGAAGCCGCGCGCCAGATCGGGAATGTCCTCGCGGCGCTGGCGCAGGGCCGGCAGCGTGATCGGGAAGACGTTGAGCCGGTAGTAGAGATCCTCGCGGAAAGCGCCCTGCTTGACCTGCTCCAGCAGGCTCTTGTTAGTCGCCGAAATGATGCGGATATCGACCTTGACGGACTTCTTCCCGCCGACGGGATCGACCTCGCTTTCCTGGATGGCGCGGAGCAGCTTGACCTGCGCGTCGAGCGGCAGTTCGCCGACCTCGTCGAGGAAGAGCGTGCCGCCGCTCGCCTCGACGAACTTGCCGATATGGCGCTCGGTCGCGCCGGTGAATGCGCCCTTCTCGTGGCCGAACAGGATCGACTCGACGAGGTTGTGCGGGATCGCGCCGCAGTTCACCGTGACGAAGGGCTTGCCCTTGCGGTCGCTGGAGCCCTGGATCGCGCGCGCCAGCACCTCCTTGCCGACGCCGGATTCGCCCTCGACAAGGATCGGGATGTTCGACTTCGCCGCGCGCTCGGCCAGCCTTGCGACGCGCGCCATGTCCGCGCTTTTGGTCGAAAGGTCGCGAAAGCTCAGCGTGTTGCTGACGCGGCGCTTGATGTGGCGCAGCTCGTGTTCGAGCGCCCCCAGCTTGAGCGCGTTCTTGAGCGAGATCTGCAGCCGCTCGGCCCCGACCGGCTTGACCACGAAATCGACCGCGCCGGCGCGCATCGCCGAGACGACGGCCTCGATCGAGCCGTTGGCCGTCTGGACGATGACCGGCGTCTCGACGCCGCGCTCGCGCAGAACGGCGAGCACGGCCATGCCGTCGAGATCGGGCATCACCAGATCGAGCACGACGGCGTCAAACCGCTCGCCATCCTCGCCGCAAAGCAGCGCCACGGCCGCGTCGCCGCTCTCGACGGCGAAGACCTCGTAGCCGAAGCGCTTGAGCATGGCGTCGAGCAGACGCCGCTGGACGGGATCGTCATCGACGACGAGGACGGTGGCGGTCATGAAACCTCGAAGGCCAGTCTGAGCGAGTGAGAAAGCGGGCCGAATCGCCCCGCTGTTCCGTTCTGGATCATCCTCGGCGAGAACGGTTAAGCCGCGCTTAAGCGGGAGGATCGCGAGAGGCACGCCGCATTTCGCCGCTGCGCCGTTGCCCGCGTCGCCATGACGCCGCATATGAGGGAGACGACATCCGCCTCGTGAGCGAAGGTGCTGAACCCATGACGACCGCGTCCGACCCACCGATCATGCCCCGTGCCGTGGCCCATGCCGCCTCGGACGCGGCCGCGCGGACGGCCAAGGCGCTTGGCTTTCTGCCCGAATGGGATCTGAGCCATCTCTATCCGGCGATGGACGCGCCGGGCTTCGCGGCCGATCTCGAACGGGCCGCCGGTGAAGCGCAGCGTTTCGCCGCGCTCTATCGCGGCAAGCTCGATGCCATCGCGCAACGTCAGGACGCCAGCGCGGTGCTGGCGGAGGCGGTCGCCTCCTATGAACAGCTCGACGACCTGATCGGCAGGATCATGTCCTATGCCGGCCTGGTCTATTCCGGCGACACCACCGATCCGGGCCGCGCCAAGTTCTACGGCGATACGCAGGACAAGGTCACGGCGCTATCCACCGAACTCCTGTTCTTCGGGCTCGAACTCAACCGCATCGACGCCGGCACGATGGCGCAGATTTCGGCTCAAGCTCCGCTCAGCCACTGGAAGCCCTGGCTCGACGACCTCGCCAAGGACAAGCCGCACCAATTGGAAGACCGGATCGAGGAGCTGTTCCACGAGAAGTCGATGACCGGGCGCGCCGCCTGGAACAGGCTCTTCGACGAGACCATCGCCTCGCTGCGCTTCCCCGTGGACGGCGAGGAGATGACGCTGGAGCTGACGCTCAACCGGCTGCAGGACGCCGACGGCGTGGTTCGCAAAAGCGCGGCCGAGGCGCTTGGCACGGTGTTTCGCGGCCAGCTCCGGACCTTCGCGCTGATCACCAACACGCTCGCCAAGGATAAGGAGATCGCCGATCGCTGGCGGCACTTCGAGGATGTCGCGGATTCGCGCCACCTCGCCAACCGCGTCGAGCGTGAGGTCGTCGATGCGCTGGTATCGGCCGTGCGCGCCGCCTATCCGCGCCTCTCGCACCGCTATTACAGGCTGAAGGCAAAATGGTTCGGCCGCGAGCAGCTCGATTTCTGGGACCGCAACGCCCCGCTGCCCAAGGTCGAACAGCGCACGATTCCCTGGACCGAGGCGCGCGACACGGTGCTCTCGGCCTATGACGCCTTCTCACCCAGGATGGCCGGCATCGCGCGGCGCTTCTTCGACGAAGGCTGGATCGACGCGCCGGCCCGCCCCGGCAAGGCGCCGGGCGCCTTCGCGCACCCGACCGTGCCCTCGGCGCACCCCTATGTGCTGCTGAACTACCAGGGCAAGCCGCGCGACGTGATGACGCTCGCCCATGAACTCGGCCATGGCGTGCATCAGGTGCTGGCCGCGCCCAACGGCGCGCTAATGGCGCCGACGCCGCTGACGCTGGCCGAAACCGCAAGCGTCTTCGGCGAGATGCTGACCTTCCGCAAGCTCCTCTCGGAGACCGCCAATCCTCAGCAGCGCAAGGCGATGCTGGCGGCCAAGGTCGAGGACATGATCAACACGGTGGTGCGCCAGATCGCGTTCTACTCCTTCGAGCGCAAGGTCCACGAGGCGCGGAAACAGGGCGAGCTGACGGCCGAGGCGCTGTGCGAGCTCTGGATGAGCGTTCAGGCAGAGAGCCTGGGCCCGGCGATCAGGCTGGGCTCAGGCTACGAGCCGTTCTGGTGCTACATCCCGCACTTCATCCATTCGCCCTTCTACGTCTACGCCTATGCCTTCGGCGACTGCCTGGTGAACTCGCTCTACGGCGTCTACCAGAACTCCGCCGAGGGCTTTCAGGAGCGTTATTTCGCTTTGCTTTCGGCCGGCGGCACCAAGCACCATTCCGAGCTGCTGGCCCCCTTCGGACTGGACGCGCGCGACCCAGCCTTCTGGCAGATCGGCCTGACCATGATCGAGGGGATGATCGTGGAACTGGAAGGGATGGAGTGAGGCGCGGCTGCGCCGCTTTGGGCAGTCGGCAATAGGCAGTCGGCAGTCGCAAAGTACGGCGGCAGCCCGACTGCCGACTGCCGACTGCCTATTGCCGACTGCCCTTAAAACTGCACCCGCAAGCCAACCTGCGCGACATTGGCCGTGTAGTCCGAGCCTTGCGCCGTCGAATTCAGCCGCTCATGGGTGAAGCTCGCGCGCACCGAAAACGTCCGCGTCAGCTTGTATTCGAGCCGCGCACCGATGGTCGAGAAATCCTCGCGCAGGCCCTGCCCGTCATATTCGGTGCGGCCGAACGTGCTGAAACCGGTGACGGTCAGGTTGCGCCGCAGCCCATGGGCAATCTCCAGCGTGGCGCGCCGCGCCGTCGTGCCCGACGAGCCCGCGATCGTGGTGTCGCCGAGCTCCGACGCGCCACGCAAGGTCACAGTGGTCAGCGGCGTCGGCGTCCACAGGATCGCGGCGTCGCCGACGATGCCGCGCAGGTTCTTCAGCCGCGTATCGTCATAGCCGCGGTCCTGATAGCCGACCGAGGCCTCGCCGCTAAGCTGGCGGCTGATCTCGAAGGTCGAGCCGACGCGGCCGGTGAGCCCGTTCGACGAGCGCCGGAAGCCGGCGGAATCGGCGCTCTCATCGAACTGGCGGGTATCTGCTTCGCCCTGGATAAAGGGCCTGATGCCCGGGGTCAGCTCGTAGCCGAGGCGCGCCCTGACGCCGTATTGCGTCTGGTTGCGGTCCCGCTGACTCAGCCTCGCACCGCTGGAGAGCTGCGCATCCTCGAAATCGCTGCGATCGACCGAGCCGCGCAGGGTCATCTGTAGCCGGTTGATGTCATGCGTCACGCCGGCGGACGCGCCATACTGATAGGTCAGCGGCCGGCCGGTCACCGAGGCGTTGAGGTCGGGCGAGCCGGGGCGCTGCGTGTCGAGCCGCAGCCGCGATTCGAGCAGGATGCGGGTGTCGCGGCTGGCGTCGAGCCTGAGATCGAGATTGCCCTCGGCATCAGGGCGCGAGGCGTCCTTGTCGCGGAAGAACTCGCTGTAGCCGCCGCGCAGCCGGCCCTTGAGTTCATGCACGTTCCAGTCCGACTGGACCTCAAGCTCGCCCTCGTGGCGGCTGAAGCCCGAGCCCTTCCGATTCGCGCCGGAGATGCGCTGCGGATTGGTGTCGTGGCCGATCGAATTGGTCACCGAGGGCCGCAGCGTGACATTGCCGAGCCGGATGCCGAGTGCGGCGTAAGGATCCTCCTCCGCCACGGAGCGGCGGCGCGGCAATGCCGGCTCGGACGGTGGCGGCAGGCCGGTCACGGTGGCCTGCGGCGCGCGGAACTGGCGCTGCGTGACGCCGCGCACGTTGCGGCCCTGCACCGGCCGGCTCGCGCGCGGCGGCGCGGTGCGCGAAATCACGGAGGTCTGGTTCTGGATCAGCGCCGCGGGCTCGCGCGATGCGTCGGGCGCGGCGGTTGCCGGCGGCGGCGCTGGCTGCTGGGCCACATAGGCCGGCGTCGTGCCGCGCAGGCCGCGCGTCTGCTGGCCCTGCACCGACGCAGGCGCAAGGCTCGCAAGGGCGACGCCCGAGAGCAGCAGGAGGGTGGCGCAGCGGGACAAGCGGAGACGACGCTCCCGAGACGAGAGTTCAGGCGCACCGGGATGGCGCGCATGGTTAACGGAGTTAGAACGAGGAGGGTTAATAGGCCGTCAATGCGGACCATCCCATCCGGGGGTCGGCACGGCGTCCCGCGCGACAGGTTGCATCACGTTTGGTCACGCAGCATCATCGTCTGGACTGCGGGAGCGCTGACATGGCGAAGTGGTTTGTCCTGGCTGCCGGCGTTGTTTTGTTTTTCAACGGCATCATGTCGCGAACGTACGACTACACCAGCCCTGCCAGATACTGCTGGCAGATGGACTATATCGGGCTCTATAGTTGTTTCGCGTCCCCGGCTGGTCCCCAGCTCGTGGTCTGGGGAACGACCCTGCTTGGCGCCGCGCTGATCGCCGGCTGCTTCTTGTACGGCAGGGGCCAACATCGTTGACCACACATCGGGCGCCGCGGCCACGGCGTCCAACGGTGGCAAAGGCGGCCTGCACCATGCTAGAGCCGCTGCCATGACAGCCGACATCCGCGCCTCCGCGCTCCGCACCATCGCCACCGAGCGCGCCGGGCTCGACACGCTCCATTCGGCCCTCGCCAACGGCCTCGGCGAACCCTTCGCGGCGGCCGTCGCGCTGATCCGGGCAGCGAGCGGCCGCGTCGTCGTCACCGGCATGGGCAAGTCCGGCCATGTCGCGCGCAAGATCGCCGCCACACTCGCCTCGACCGGCACGCCGGCGCATTTCGTCCATCCCGCCGAAGCCAGCCATGGCGATCTCGGCATGGTCCAGCCCGAGGACGTGGTCATCGCGCTGTCCTGGTCGGGCGAGACGGCGGAGCTCGCCGCGATCGTCGCCCATACGCGGCGCTTCCGGGTCGGGCTGATCGGCCTGACCTCGAACGCCGACAGCGCGCTCGGCCGCGAGGCAGATGTCGCGCTGGTTCTGCCGAAAGCGGAAGAAGCCTGCCCCAACGGCCTCGCGCCCACCACCTCGACGACGATGCAGATGGCGCTGGGCGACGCGCTGGCGGTGGCCTTGCTGGAGGCGCGCGGCTTCTCGCCGCAGGATTTCTTCGTCTATCACCCCGGCGGGAAACTCGGCGCGCAGCTCAAGACCGTCGAGAGCATCATGCATCGCGACGCCGACCTGCCGCTGGTCGGCGAGACGGCGGCCCTGCCCGACGTGGTCGCGATGATCTCGGCCAAGGGCTTCGGCTGCGCCATCGTGGTCGATCCCGACGGCAGGCTCGCCGGCGTCATTACCGATGGCGACCTGCGCCGCAAGCTCACCGCCGGCAACGTCACGGCAAGGCTGGCGCGCGACGTGATGTCGCAAAACCCGCGCCGCATCGCGCCGGACGCGCTCGCCGTCGAGGCGCTGGAATTGGTCAACCGCCTGCGCATCACGGCGCTGATCGTGGCCGATTCAGAGGGCCGCCCGGTCGGGCTGGTGCATGTGCATGACTTGCTGACGCTGGGCGTGGCGTGAGCGGCCAGTCCAACCCACTGCCCTCATCCTGAGGAGCCGCGAAAGCGGCGTCTCGAAGGATGAGGGCGGAAGGAAAGCCGTCGCATCACCCCCGCTCGTAGAGCAGCCTGGCCCTGATGGTGCCGTCGAGCTGGCGGATTTCCTCGAGGATTTCGCGCGCCACCTCGCCGATCGGATCGGCCTCCATCACGACATAGCCGACCTCGCCGTCGGTCTGGTAGTTCTGCGCCGCGATGTTGAGGTTGCGGCTGGCGAAGACGTCGTTCAGCCGCCGCAGCATGCCCGGCACGTTGCGCTGGACATGGATGAAGCGCGTGCCGCTCGGACGCGGCTGCAACTGGACCTGCGGGAAGTTGACCGCCCCCAGCGTCGAGCCGACATCGGAATATTCGACGATCTTGCGCGCCACCTCGGCGCCGATGCGCTCCTGCGCCTCCTCCGTCGAGCCGCCGACATGGGGCGTCAGGATGACGTTGGGCAGGCCCTGCAGCGGCGAGACGAAACGCTCAGCGTTCGAGGCCGGCTCGACCGGGAAGACATCGACCGCCGCGCCCGCGATATGGCCGGAGCGGATCGCGGCCGCCAGCGCATCGAGATCGACCACAGTGCCGCGGGAATTGTTGATCAGGTAGGAGCCCGGCCGCATCATCGCGAGCTGGGCCGCGCCGATCATGCCAGCCGTCGCCGGCGTCTCGGGCACATGCAGCGAGACCACGTCGCTCCAGCCGAGCAGATCGTCGAGGCTTGCGACAGAATCCGTGTTGCCATGGCGCAATTTGTCGGTCTGGTCGTAGTAGATCACCCGCATGCCCATCGCCTCGGCCAGCGTCGAAAGCTGGCTGCCGATGCTGCCATAGCCGACGATGCCGAGGATCTTGCCGCGCACCTCGAAGGAGCCGTTGGCCGATTTGTCCCAGCCGCCGATATGGGCGGAAGCCGAGCGGTCGGTGATTTTGCGCAGCAGCATGACGATTTCGCCGATCGTCAGCTCGGCCACGCTGCGGGTGTTGGAGAAGGGCGCGTTGAACACCGGCACGCCGCGCGCGGCCGCGGCCTTGAGATCGACCTGGTTGGTGCCCACCGAGAAGCAGCCGACCGCGAAGAGGCGGTTGGCCCTGGCGAAGACGGCCTCGGTGAGCTGCGTGCGCGAGCGGATGCCGAGGATATGCGTCTTCTCGACGGCCGCCAGCAGCTCGGCCTCGTCCAGCGCCTTGGGCAGCCGCACCATATTCGTGTAGCCGGCCGCGAGCATCAGGTTGGCGGCGGAATCGTTGATGCCTTCCAGCAGCAGAACGCGGATGCGGTCCTTGGGAAAGGACAGGCGGTCGATGTCAGGGGTCATGGATCGTCGGGCCGGGTGCGGGAGCTTTCGCTATAGCCTCGCATGCGGTTGGCACAACCGCTTTCTGCTCATGCCTTCTCGACCACGAGCGTCGCACCATCGACGCGAACCACCTTGACCTCGGCGCCGGCGAGCAGCTCCGGCCCGGTCACGCGCCAGGACGAATCGCCGACGCGGATGCGGCCCTCGCCGCCCAGCATCGTCGCCTCCAGCCGGAACACCTTGCCCACGAGCTGGCGGCCGCGATCGTTGAGGCCCGTCGCGGCGTCGGGCTCGTCGCTCTTGCGCCGCGTCAGCATCCGGCCGGCCACGACGCTGACGACGCAGAGCGCCGCGAACACCAGCGCCGCGCCCTGCCAGGCCATGCCCGTCGCGCCGACGACCACGCCGGTGACGAGCGCCGCAAGGCCGAGCCAGACCAGAAAAGCTCCCGGCGCGATCATCTCGCCGCCGATCAGCACGAGGCCGAGCACGACCCAGCTCCAGCCGCCGAAGGATGCGATCCACGCCAGCATGACGGTCAGCTTCCGCTGCGGCCAGCAGGGGGCACGGATCCGCGCCGCGCCTCCATGGCGTCATCGCCGAACACGGCTTTGGTCAGTTGCGCGATGCCGCCGACGGTTCCGGCAAGCGCAGCCGCCTCGATCGGCACGATCACCACCTTGCTGTTCGGGGCACTGCCGATCGCCTTCAGCGCATCGGTATAGCGCTCGGCGACGAGGAAATTCGCGGCCTGGATGTCGCCCTTGCTGATCGCCTCGGACACCATCGCGGTCGCGGCGGCCTCGGCCTGCGCCGAGCGTTCGCGCGCCTCGGCGTCGCGGAAGGCGGCTTCCTTGCGGCCTTCCGCCGCGAGGATCTGCGACTGCTTCTGACCTTCGGCTTTCAGGATCTCGGCCTGCCGCAGCCCTTCCGCCTCAAGCACGGCTGCGCGCTTCTCGCGCTCGGCCTTCATCTGCCGGTTCATCGCGCCGGCGATATCGGCCGGCGGCAGGATGTCCCTGATCTCGATCCGGGTGATCTTGACGCCCCAGGGGGAGGCAGCGGCGTCCATCACGCGCAGCAAGCGCTCGTTGATCTCGTCGCGATGCGAGAGCAGCTGGTCGAGGTCCATCGACCCGACCACGGTGCGGATATTGGTCATGGTCAGCGTCATCAGCGCCTGATCGAGATCGGAGACCTCGTAGCGCGCCTTGGCGGCATCAAGCACCGAGTAGAACGCCGCGGCATCGATGCGAACGCCGGCATTGTCCTTGGTGATCGCCTCCTGGCTGGGAACGTCGAGCACCTGCTCCATAACGTTCACCTTGTGGCCGATCCGCTCGATATAGGGGATGATCAGGCCAAGGCCCGCCCCGAGCGTGCGCGAATAGCGCCCGAAGCGCTCGACCGTGTAGTTGTAGCCCTGCGGAATGGTGCGCACGCCGAGCGCGATGGTGAGGATGACCAGCGCGACAACCGCCACGACGACCACATCGAATCCGCCAAACTGCATGGTGTTGATCCTTCGCCGCCTTGGCCGTCAGTCAAACTGACGATTGCGACGGGAGGATGCAAGCACAGGGTTCTTCCCTTGTCCCCTCGGGGGAGAAGGGAGACGCGCCTCACCTTCAAGCCGGTATCAACTCACACATACTGCCCATGGCAGTGCTTGTATTTCTTCCCCGATCCGCACGGGCAGGACTCGTTGCGGCCGACCTTGCCCCAGCTTTCCGGATCGTCGGGGTTGCGATCGAGCACCGCGACGTCGCCGTCGGTCGACGCGTATTGCAGCCCCCCCGACGAGCCGTAATCGCCGAAGCCAGGCGCGGGCAGCGCATCCTGCGGCGGCTGGCCGCCATCCTCGGGCCCGTCGAAGCGGACCTCGATGCGCATCAGATTGCCGGTGACCTGCTCGCGCAGCCGGCCGATCAGCCCGTCGAACAGCTCGAACGCCTCCTGCTTGTATTCGTTCAGCGGGTCGCGCTGGGCATAGCCGCGCCAGCCAATGACCTGGCGCAGATGGTCGAGCGTGACGAGATGCTCGCGCCAGAGATGGTCGAGCGTCTGCAGCAGCACCTGCTTCTCGACATAGACCATCACCTCTTCGGTGTTGCGTTCGATGCGCGCGGCATAGTCCTCGTCGGCGATCTTGCGGATGCGCTCGCGCAGCTCCGCATCGGCAATGCCCTCTTCCTTGGCCCACTCTTCGACGGGCAGGTCGAGATTGAGGAACTGCATCACGCCTTCCTTCAGCGCGGCGGTGTCCCACTGCTCGGGATAGGCCTCTTCCGGGATGTGCCGGGCGACCTGGTCCTCGCAGACGCCATGGCGCATGTCGTCGATCGTCTCGCGCACGGTCTCCTGGCGCATGAAATCGCGGCGCTGCTCGAAGACGACCTTGCGCTGGTCGTTCATGACGTCGTCGTATTTCAGGATGTTCTTGCGGATGTCGAAATTGCGCGCCTCGACCTTGCCTTGCGCCTTCTCGACCGCCTTGTTGATCCAGGGATGGACGATGGCCTCGTCCTCCTTGAGGCCGAGCTTGGTCAGCATGCCGTCCATGCGGTCCGAACCGAAGATGCGCATCAGGTCGTCCTGCAACGACAGGAAGAACTTCGAGCGGCCGGGATCACCCTGGCGACCGGCCCGGCCGCGCAGCTGGTTGTCGATGCGGCGGCTCTCATGGCGCTCGGTGCCGACGATGTAGAGCCCGCCGGCCTTGATCACGCGCTGCTTGAAATCGGCGACCTCGGCCCGGATCTCCGCCTCGCGCCGCGTCCGCTCCTCGCCCTCGGGCATGTCGCCGAGATCGTGCTTGATGCGCATGTCGGCATTGCCGCCAAGCTGGATGTCGGTGCCGCGGCCGGCCATGTTGGTGGCGATGGTGATGACGCCCGGCGCGCCCGCCTGCGCGACGATATAGGCCTCCTGCTCATGGAAGCGGGCGTTCAGCACGGCGAAATAGTTCGACGGCTTGCCCTGCCGGGCCGCCTCATAGATCGGCTCCAGCGCGTTGGGCGCCGTGAAGTCGATCTGCTGGAAGCCGTCCTTCGTCAGCATCTCGGCGACGAGTTCCGAGCGCTCGATCGAGGTCGTGCCGACCAGCATGGGCTGGCCGAGCTTCTGGGCCTCCTTGATCTCGCGGATGACGCCGCGGACCTTCTCCTCGAAGGTCCGGTAGACCTCGTCGTCCTCGTCCTTGCGCGCGACGGGGACATTGGTCGGGATCTCGAGGACCTCGAGCTTGTAGATCTGGAAGAACTCGTCGGCCTCGGTCGCGGCCGTGCCGGTCATGCCGGCGAGCTTGGAATAGAGCCGGAAGTAGTTCTGGAAGGTGATCGAGGCCAGCGTCGCGTTCTCGGGCTGGACGGTGACGCCTTCCTTGGCTTCGAGCGCCTGGTGCAGGCCTTCCGAATAGCGCCGTCCCGGCATCATGCGGCCGGTGAACTCGTCGATGATCACGACCTCGTCGTTGCGGACGATGTAGTCCTTGTCGCGCGTGAACAGCGAATGCGCCCTGAGCGCCTGGTTGACGTGGTGGACCAGCGTCACGTTCTGCGCGTCGTAGAGATCGCCTTCCTTGAGCAGGCCGGCGGCCCGAAGCAGTTCCTCGATGTGGTCGTTGCCGCTTTCGGTCAGCGAGACGGCGCGCTGCTTCTCGTCGACCTCGTAATCGGTCTTGAGCAGGCCCGGCAGAACCTTGTCGATCTGGACGTAGAGCTCAGACTTGTCGTCGAGCGGGCCGGAAATGATCAGCGGCGTGCGCGCCTCGTCGACCAGGATCGAATCGACCTCGTCGACGATCGCGAAATGGTGGCCGCGCTGGCTCATCTGCGCGACCTCGTATTTCATGTTGTCGCGCAGATAGTCGAAGCCGAACTCGTTGTTGGTGCCGTAGGTGATGTCGCAGGCATAGGCGCGCTGGCGGTCCTCGTCCTCGATACCGTGGACGATGATGCCGACGGTCAGGCCGAGGAAATTGTAGAGCCTGGCCATCCATTCGGCGTCGCGACGGGCGAGATAGTCGTTCACCGTGACGACATGGACGCCCTTCCCGGCGAGCGCGTTGAGATAGCAGGGCAGCGTCGCGACCAGCGTCTTGCCCTCGCCTGTCTTCATCTCGGCGATGGCGCCCTCGTGCAGCACCATGCCGCCGACAAGCTGCACGTCGTAGGGGCGCTGGCCGAGCACGCGTTTGGCCGCCTCACGCACCGTTGCGAAAGCGGGAACCAGCAGGTCGTCGAGCTTGGCGCCGGCCGCGATCTGCTCGCGGAACTGCACGGTGCGGGCCTGCAGGGCCTCGTCGCTGAGGGCTGCAACCTCTTTCTCAAGCGCGTTGATCGCCGCCACGCGCGGGGCATAGCCCTTGACGCGCCGGTCGTTCGACGAGCCGAAGAGTTTCTTTGCGAGCGCGCCAAGCATGGTGGGCCTTTCGGGTGGTCGGACTTGGGCGCTGCGCCGGACTAAAGCCCGACAGCGGCGCAAAGCCTGAATTTCAAATGCGACCGCGTGTTTAGACGCGTGCGGGAGCGGGGTCCAGCGCCGCATGGAGCCGACGCTGCGGTTAAATCACGGCAGATGTGGGGTTTTCGCGGCCTGCTTCCAAGCCCTCACGTCGATGGGACCGCGCAAGCGAAGCGGCAGGCTCGCAAAGCTGCGTGAGGAGGCTGCTTAAGTGGCTCCACTGCCTTGCCTTTGCCGCGTTCAACTGGCAGGGAGCCGGCATGAACGTCAAAGACAGTTCCCCCTGCGAAAGGCCCACAGCATGAAGCTCACCCGCCTCGCCGCCTTGTCCCTCGGTTTCGCGCTGCTCGCAGCCCAGCCGGGTTTCGCACAGGCCGACAAGATCGTCGCGCGGGTGAACGGCCTACCGATCACCGAGCGCGAGGTCGCGCTCGCGACCGAGGATCTCGGAGAGCGCCTCGCCCAGATTCCCGAGGCGCGCAAGCGCGACGAGGTGATCAACTACCTCGTCGATCTCAAGCTCGGCGCCAAGGCCGCGGGCGACGCCAAGATGGGCGACGGCCCGGACTTCGCCGCCAGGCTGGCCTATAACCGCGACAAGGTTCTGCTCGACGCCTATCTCGCCAGCGAGGCCAAGAAAGCCGCCACCCCCGAGGCCGCCAAGAAGCTCTTCGACGACACCGTCAAGTCGCTGACGCCCGAGGAGGAGGTCAATGCCCGCCACATCCTCGTCGAGGAGGAGGCGCAGGCCAAGGCCGTGGTCGAACGGCTGAAGAAGGGCGAGGATTTCGCCAAGGTCGCCGGCGAAATCTCGAAGGACCCCGGCTCCGGCAAGGAGGGCGGCTCGCTCGGCTGGTTCTCCAAGGAGCGCATGGTGCCGGAATTCGCCGAGGCCGCCTTCAAGCTGACCAAGGGCCAGCTCTCCGAGCCGGTGAAGAGCCAGTTCGGCTGGCATGTGATCAAGCTCGACGACCGCCGCACCAAGCCGGCGCCCGACTTCGCCGCCGTGAAGCCGCAGATCGACCAGTATCTCGAGCGCAAGGCCCAGCAGGACATCATCGTGGCGCTGCGCGACAACGCCAAGGTCGAGCGGCTGGACCAGCCTGAGACGCCGGCGGTTCCCGCCCCGGCCGAACCGAAGAAGCCCTGACAGGTGACGTTTTCCAGCAGTCCAACCTATGCAAACTATAATTGTTTGCATAGGTTGGACTGCTGTTGTCACAGGGTAACTTGGCCATGGCCACCGCAACAATCGATCATGCCACGCTTGTGGACCTTGCCGGCTCGCCCGGGTTCGAGACGACGCATGTCGTCGCGCAGCGCGGCGGCTGGACGATCAGCATCCGGCAAGGCGATCGCGATCGCGTCCTGACGGCCCAGCGGAGCCGGGAAGCCAGGGTGTTCCGGCGCATGGAAACCTTGGTCACCTATCTCAGAGGTGTCGGCATCGCCCGCTTCGAGGTTGATGCGGCCGCCTATGATCCCGATGCGTCCTCGGGCACATCACGACCCGATAGGGCTGAAGCGCTGCGCGGAGCCCATGGCGCAGCAGCTCATGACGGCTGGTTTCGGGCGCAAGTGCGTCAGGCTATCGCCGAGGCCGACGGAGCCGATCCCGGCTGGGTCGATCAGGATGCAGCCAAGGCGCTTTGGGCCAGACAGCGTGAAAAACTGAAGATCCGGGACGAGAGCTCGGCTTGAACATCGTCTGGCTGCCACGCGCGCTGTCCGATCGCGAGGCCCAGATCGACTACATCGCGCAAGACAGCCCGCAGGCGGCGTTGGATCAGGGCGATCGCATCGTCCGTGAGATCGCCCTGCTGGGCGACTATCCGGAGTTGGGGCGTGTCGGGCGCGAGGCTGGAACACGAGAACTCGTCGTCCGCCGCTCTCCTTTCATCATCATCTACCGGATCAACGGTCCAGCGGACCGCATCGAAATCCTGAGGGTCCTGCACGGGGCCATGCAATGGCCGCCCCTTTCGGATGGCCCATAGCCGCCCTGTTCGGACGCGCACCTCTCTTGTCTTCCCGCCCGCCCTGCGGCACATCACCCTCCCGCACAGGAGACGCCTCGATGGCCGGCAAGGATGTTCCCGTTTCACCGCTTGCGCCCAAGCGCCAGCCCAAGGTGCCCGCCGTTCCAGGCGTCCGCTTCGCCACCGCCGAGGCCGGCATCCGCTACAAGGGCCGCACCGATGTCGTGCTGATGCTGCTCGACGAGGGCACGCAGGCCGCCGGCGTCTTCACCCGCTCGAAATGCCCGTCGGCCCCGGTCGACTGGTGCCGCGAGAACCTGAAGCAGGGTTATGCGCGCGCCGTCGTCGTCAATTCCGGCAACGCCAACGCCTTTACCGGACTCAAAGGCCGCGACTCGGTCAGGCTGACGGCCCAGATCGCCGCAAAGGCGGCCCAGTGCAAGCCCGAGCAGGTCTTCATCGCCTCGACCGGCGTGATCGGCGAGCCGCTCGACGCGACCAAATTCGAGGGCGTGCTGGTCGATTGCGCCAAGCGCGCGGCGGACGGCCCCTGGATCGCCGCCGCCAGGGCGATCATGACCACGGACACCTTCCCCAAGGCTCTCTCCCGAAAGGCGAAGATCGACGGCCATGAGGTCGTGCTCGCCGGCATCGCCAAGGGCGCCGGCATGATCGCGCCCGACATGGCGACGATGCTCTCCTTCGTCTTCACCGATGCCCCTATCGCCGCCCCGGTGCTGCAGGCGCTGCTCTCGAAGGGAGTCAAGGCCTCGTTCAACGCGGTCACCATCGACAGCGACACCTCGACCTCCGACACGCTGATGCTGTTCGCGACAGGCAAGGCGAAGGACCGCGGCGTACCGGCCATCACCGAAATCGGCGATCCGCGCCTGTCGGGCTTCAAGCGCGCGCTGAACGCGCTGCTGCTCGAGCTCGCCCATCTCGTCTGCAAGGATGGCGAGGGCGCGCGCAAATTCGTGGAGGTCAGGGTGGCCGGCGCCGCCTCCTCGCGCTCGGCCAAGCGCGTCGCGCTCTCGATCGCCAACTCCCCGCTGGTCAAGACCGCGATCGCCGGCGAGGACGCCAATTGGGGCCGCGTCGTCATGGCGGTGGGCAAGGCCGGCGAGCCCGCCGACCGCGACCGTCTCGACATCTCGTTCGGCGAGATCATGGTCGCAAAGCAGGGCGCGCGCGCCCCGTCCTATGACGAGGCCGCCGTCTCCGCCTATATGACCGGCGAGCACATCGTCATCACCGCCGATCTCGGTCTCGGCAGGGGCAAGTCGGTCGTCTGGACCTGCGACCTGACCAAGGCCTATGTCGAGATCAATGGCGATTACCGCTCCTGAGATCGCCGCGTCGGCTGGTCCCAGCCGCGCCTTCGTCGCCGGCCATCTGCTCGTCTGCTCGCTGTTCTGGGGCTGCAGCTTCCTGTTCATCAAGCTGATGAACGGCGAGGTTTCGCCGCTCGTCATCGCGGCCGGGCGCGGGCTGCTCGGCGCGGGCGCACTCGCGGCCTACGTCCTCTGGCTCGGCCAGAACCCGCTGCCGCGCCGCGACGAGATCAGGCACTGGCTGGTCCTTGGCACGACCAATGGCTGGGTGCCCAATGTGCTCGTCGCCTATGCGCTTGTGCAGCTCGCCAGCGGCCCGGCCGCGATGATCCAGGCGGCGGGGCCGCTGGTGACGGCCGTGTTCGCCCATTTCCTCTTCGCCGAGGAGCGCATGGGCCTGCGCCGGCTCATTGGCATCCTGCTTGGCATGGCCGGCGTCGCGCTGCTGATCGGCCCGCGCCTGGTCGAGGGCGGCGGCACGGCGCTCGGCGTGCTCGCCATGGTCGGCGTGATGCTCGGCTACAGCATCGGCAATCTCTACGTCCGCGCGATCCCGGCATCGAGCGGCGATCCGGCTAGGCTCGCGCTCGGCCAGCAGGTCGTCTCCGGAATCGTCGCGCTGATCCTGACGCTCGTCTTCGCCGGCCCCTCCGCCTTCGCAGCCATGGCGGGTCACATCCCGGCGATGCTGGCGCTCGGCCTGCTCTCGACCGCGATCCCGATGGCGGTCTTCATGCGCCTGATCCGCGCGGCGGGCCCGACGCGCGCGGCGATGACCGGCTATCTCGTGCCGACGGTGGCGACGATCATGGGCATCCTGGTGCTCAATGAGACGCTGGAGTTGCGGCAGATAATCGGAGGTTGCATCATCCTCGCCGGCGTCTTCCTGGTCACGACGTCGGGGCGACTGGCGAGGACGGCATGAAGCTGGTTCTGGGAATGGGCTTGGCGGCGCTTCTGACGGCTTGCGTCGATCGCCAGCCGACGGTCGCGCAATTCTCGGTCGAGGAGGTCGCCTTCATCAAGAAGCCCGGCAAGGGCGTCGTCGTCGGCCACGCCTTCCTGACCAAGTCGAGCGGCGTCGTGGTCAATGCGGCGGGCCAGGTCGTGCGTTTGATCCCAGCTACGCCGTTCTCGCGCGAGCGCTTCGCGCAGCTCTATGGCAAGGGCAAATACGTGCCCCATTCCGGCTATCCTCGCGACGACAACCCCGATCCGCGCTATGGCGATTACAGCCGCACCACAAAGGCCGAAGCCAACGGCAAATTCGCCTTCGAGAACGTGCCGCCGGGCGAGTATTTCATCACGACGCAGGTGATCTGGGGCGACGAGGACGCGCTGTTCCGCGAGGGCGGTTCGATCTATGAGACGGTCACGCTGACGGGCAAGGAAACCCAGCCGGTCAGCGTCGTCCTGTCCCGGTACTGAGAGCCATCTTGAAACTCCTTCTCGTCGTCGCCTGCGCCCTGATCGATGCCGACAACCGCGTCCTCGTCGCCCAGCGCCCGCAGGGCAAGGCGCTGGCCGGCCTGTGGGAATTCCCCGGCGGCAAGCTGGAGGCGGGTGAGCGGCCAGAGCCCGCGCTGATCCGCGAACTGGCCGAAGAGCTCGGCATCACGGTGAAGGAGGACTGCCTCGCGCCGCTGACCTTCGCCAGCTACGCCTACCCCGAGTTCCATCTGCTGATGCCGCTCTACATCTGCCGGCGCTGGGAGGGGCAGGTCTCTTCCCGCGAGGGCCAGCCGCTGAAATGGGTCCGCCCCGGCAAGCTCAGGGAGCTGGCGATGCCGCCGGCCGACGAACCGCTGATTCCCCATCTGGTGGATCTGCTGGGCGTCTGAGGCTCACCCCGCCAGCAGCGGAAACGTCACCCCGATCGCCCAGGCGAAGGCGATGGCATTGGCGACGCCGGCGACCCAAGGATGCCCGGTGCGCCGGTAGAGCCAAAAACTGAACAGGCCGTAGACGAGCAGGAACGGCACAATCACCGGCACGATAATGGCGAGAAAGAACAGTCGCTGGAAATCCAGCGCCACCGCCAGAGCGAGCGACAGCAGGAAGGCGATCTGCGCCAAGAGATAGCCGCCGCGCGCCGCCCCCTCCCCGCGCAGCAGCCATTCGCTGGCGGAGAAATAGCTCAGCGTGCCGACAAGCAGCGCCAGGATCAGCGGCAGGCGGGCGGGTCCGGGCATGAACGAGGTGACAAAGCTGTCGATGGCGAGGCCGATCCCGCCCAGACAGATGACGGTGGCCAATGCGATCGCCAGCAGCAGCCGATTTCTCGGCAAAGCGAGCGGCGTCTGGGAGCCCGCCGACAGCCAGAGCAGGCATAGCCAGGTCAGCAGCCCATAGAGTGCGAAATGCGCGGCGAGATAGTCGCCGACCAGCACGGGCAGGAAATGCGTCGGCACGACGCGCAGGATCAGCGGCGTCGCGATGGCGGGGACAAGCAGGGCCGGCCACAGCCTGCGCCATCCGAGCCCGGCCCCGAGCGGCCTCTCGCTGACGACCGGCAGCAGCCGGCTGAGCGGCAGCACGGCCAGCACGAGTCCCGCCAGCAGCAGCGCGATCCAGCCGCCGCGCCCGTCGCGATAGATCGGGCCTGACCGTACGATGCCGAACGCCCCGTCGAGCCAGTTTTGCGTCTCGGCCATGCTGATAGTGCTGTAAAGCACGCTGACATGCTCAGTATCCTCGGCGAGGGCGACGCGGCGCGCGGTCCCCGCAGTAAAGCTGCCATAGGTCACGCCCTCTCGCGCTGGTTCCGGGGCTGAGACCTGTCCGGCGAGCCTGAGCGCCTCGGTCCGCAGGCGGCTCTCCCAGCCGCCCGCCACGAGCAGCAGGTTGCGCGGACTGTCACTGGTCACGACGCGGGAAAACGCGGAAACGGCGATCGTGGCCGCGATGTCGGGCGAAGCTTGCGCGGTGCGGATGACGATGTCGGACGCCATCGAGTGGCCGAGGATCCCGAGCCTGCCGTCGCCGAGCTTGCGCGCGAAAGCGACGACCTCAGTGGTCTGCGCCACGAGATTGCGGGTCGCGCCATCGATCTCGGTGATGCTGCCGGCGAGCGGCCCTGGATTACGGCCATGGCCGAGGAAATCGAAGGTCACGGCAATCAGGCCGTTGCGTGCGAAAGTATGGGCGAAAGCCTGCATCAATTGCTGCGAGCCGGCGAAACCATGCGCGATCACGACGACCGGGGCGGGCGCTGCAGAAGCCGGACGATAGATCGTCGCCGGCGTCTGCCCGATCGTGATGCGCTCGACCGAGAGGCCGGCGCGCGTGGCGAAGAGCTGGAAGAGCGAGACCGCGATGGCGAGCCCCGCAAGAATCGCCGAAAGACCAGTCGCGAATCGCGACGACGTCCGGGCTGTCACCACGATTGTCTCATCCTCCCAACTGGAAGCGCTCGAACCGCGCGAGCTCGTCTTCGATCCGCGCCTTTTGCTCCACCGTGCCCTGCCCGTCCCGCCAGGTCCATTGCTGGATCAACAGCTTGCCCGCCGCTCGGTCGGTCTTGAGGTCGAGCACCGCGACGATCCTGTCGCCGACCAGCACCGGCAGGGCAAAATAGCCGAAGAGACGCTTTTCCTTCGGCAGATAGGCCTCGAAGACATGGCCGTAGTCGAAGATCAGCTTGGTCCTCTTGCGCTGGATGATCAGCGGATCGAAGGGGGAGAGGATGTGGACGAGGCCGGCATAGGGCTCCGGCGGGGCGGCATCCAGCAGATCGCGCGACATCCAGTGTGGCGTCTTCTCCGCGCCCTCAATCCTGACCGGCGCAAGCTCGCGTCGCTTGACCCGGGCCGCGATCAGCTCAGCGACGGCCTTCTTGCGCGGCGCATCGAGATGGCAGATCGAATCGAGGCTGACGACGCCCTGCGCCCCGAGCGCCCGGTCGAGCCCATAGGCCGTGACCTGCCGCTCGCTGGCCGGCGTCGGGCGCTTCTCCCAGCCGAAATGCCGGTCCATCAGCTCATAGGTCTTGAGCATGCCGGCGCGGGCCGAGACCACCAGTTCGCCATCGTAGAAGGCGCGTTCCAGCAAGCCTTTTGACGGCTTCTTGCTGGCCCAGAGATGGGCCTTTTCGACCAACACGTCGGTGTCGATGTCGCGGATCGTCAGAGCGCCCTGCTTGCGGATGCGGGCAAGCAGTTTTCGCGCTTCCTCGCGCCCACCCACCGCCGACCAGCGTTTGGGCTCCTCGCGATGCGCCTTCATCGCCGGCAGGAAGAAGCGCAGGTCGGAGGCCGCGACATAGGACAGCGCATGCGTCCAGTACTCGAACACGCTTTTGTCGAGGGACTGGGCGGCGGCCAGATCGGCGCGGCGATAGGCGGGGATGCGGCTGTAGAGGATATGATGGTGACAGCGTTCGATCACGTTGATCGTGTCGATCTGGACATAGCCGAGATGGGCGACGGCGGCCGCAACCGCCTCGGGACCGGAGCCGAAGGGCTCAGGCGTATCGAGCCGCTGGGCGCGCAGCCAAATGGCGCGCGCCTGCGCCGTGTTCAGGGTCAGAGGCGACTTGATGCGGGGCGCCATGCGGATGGTTTCGCCTGTATCTCATGCGGGTGCGAGACGAGCATAGCCCTGCTGCTGACCGGCGCTGTCACCAGCCTGCTTCTGTTCCACAGGGAACAGCGACCGGGCCCGCCGCCGCCTAGGTTTTCTCCATCGACGGGACAGGCCCGTCGGTCGAGAAAGCGCCGGCCATGTTCCGCAAGCCCCTGATCGCCATTCTGGCCCTGCTGATCGCCAGCGGAACCGCTTTGGCCAGGCCGCACGCGCTTCAGCCAGCCGTAGCCGTCTCCGCCAACCTCAATTTTTTTGCAGAAGACCAAGGCGACCCGCTTCCGCGTCTCGCGCCCCGTCATGATCCGCAATCCGGAACTGGGCGTGCTGGCGCAGCATAGGACCTCCCGGACCATCGCGGCGGGCTGAACGTCAGCTTTCGGCTGCCAGCACCGCAGCCAAAGCCTCGCGCGTCAGCTCCGCCATCGCCATCTGCGCCTTGAAGGCCTTTGTCTTCTCACCGGGAGTCATGACCAGAATGACCGTCTCCGTGCCCGGACAGGCGGGGTCGGCACAGAGGATCTCGTTGACCGCGATGGCGGCCGCCTCAGGCAGGGCGAGCAGCGCCCGCACATCGGTCTTGATGCGCGCGGCCGTGTCGGCACCCTTCGCCTTGTCGGCCGCACCCTTACCGAACAGGCCGAGCCGCATCGCGCCGCTCAAGCCGCCGGCAGCGTCAACACGCCGGCCATGCCGTCTTCCGTGCCGAAGGCGAGCCGCTTGCCCGCCTTGTCCCAGGCGAAGGCGGTGATGCCGCTGCCCTTGAGCGCGGGGCGAACCAGCAGTTCGGACGCGTCGGTCAGGCGGATCATCAGAATGCAGCCATCGTCGTAGCCGACGGCGAGCACCAGCGCGCGCGGATGGAAGGAGACGCGGGTGACCTTGGCGTGGCGCGCGCCGCATTCCCGCGGGGCCTTGCCCTGGGGCCCATCGCCCTGGAACGGCCAGATGATCGCGGCGTCCGCGCCGCTGGAAGCAAGCCAGAGTCCGTCATGCGACCAGGACAACGAGCGCGGTTTCGACGGATAGCCGGTCATCCGCATATGGCTGGGCTTCTCGCCGAGCCGCCAGCCATGCAGCGCGTTCTCCTGCATGGCCGAGACGACGAAGCGCCCGTCCGGCGACCAGGTCACGTCGAGATGCGAGCCCTTCCATTCCAGAAACTCCGGCTTCGCCTCGGTATTGGGATACCAAAGCGAGACGCCGTTCATCTGCGCGATGGCGAGGCGATAGCCTTTTGGCGCGAAGGCCAGCCCCTGCGGCGTCGAGGCGACGTCGAGCGATTTGATCCGGCCCTTGTCGTCGCGGGCATGGACGCTGCGGCCGGTGTTCCAGGCAAGGCTGCCGCTGCTCGACAGCGTCACGGAATCGATCCAGCGCCGCTTCTCGTCGCGGGCGAGTTCGGTCGCGGGACCATCCGCCGCGATGGCGACGACGCGGCCGTCGTCTCCGCCGGTGATCAGCCGCTCGCCATCGCAGCAGGCGCTGAGAACGCCGCCGGCATGGGCCTCGACGATCTCGCTCTCGCCCTCTAGCCAGCGCAGCACGCGCCCGTCGGCGAGCGCCAATGCCAGCGTGCTCTTCAGCCAATGGGCGGCGACGACATGCTCGCCGACCTCGACGGGGACGACATGCTCGCGCAGCGAGACGGGTTTGGCGATGGTGTCCATGGGCAACGGTTTAGCTTCGGCTGAGTATTTCGCAAACAGGTGTCATTCCGGGGCGGCCCGCAGGGTCGAACCCGGAACCCACGACCAGGTGAGCCCTTCCCGTCATGCTCGCCCTTGTGGCGAGCATCCATGTCTTTGGCGTCAAGCTCGACGGCGGAATACGTGGATGGTCGGGACAAGCCCGACCATGACGGACGGGGCCCCATCGGGGGTTCCGGGTTCGCGGCTTTGCCGCGCCCCGGAATGACAAAGGTGGCCTCAAGCCGCGCAGGCCAGAAAGCCCTTGCGCAGTTCGGCCTCGTCGAGGTCGCGGCCGATGAAGACGAGGCGGGAGTTGCGTGTTTCGTCGCTTGTCCAGTCGCGCTGCAGATCGCCGTCGAGGATCATGTGCACGCCCTGGAAGACGAAGCGGCGCGGCTCGTCCTTGAAGGCGAGGATGCCCTTGGAGCGCAGGATGTTTGGACCCTGCGCCTGGCTGAGATCGTTGATCCAGGGCATGAATTTTTCGGGATCGACATCGCCGGGATGCGTGAACGACATCGAGCGGATCTCGTCGGAATGGTGGTGATGGTGCCCGGCCTCGAGGAAGTCCGGCTCGATGTCGAGGATGCGGTCGAGATCGAAGGCGTTGCGGTCGAGCAACTGGTCGATCGGTAGCTCGCACCGCGTCGTCTTGTGCAGCTTGGCGTAGGGGTTGATCGCGCGGATGCGCGCCTCGACCTCGGCCAGTTCCTCGGCCGAGACGAGATCGACCTTGTTGAGGATGATCACGTCGGCAAAGGCGATCTGGTTCTTCGCCTCGGGCGCATCCTTGAGCCGTTCGGTCAGCCATTTGGCGTCGGTCACCGTGACGACGGCGTCGAGCCTCGTCGCATCGCCGACATCCTGATCGACGAAGAAGGTCTGCGCCACGGGGGCGGGGTCGGCCAGCCCCGTCGTCTCGACGATGATCGCGTCGAACTTGCCCTTGCGCTTCATCAGCCCGTCGAGGATGCGGATCAGGTCGCCGCGCACGGTGCAGCAGATGCAGCCATTGTTCATCTCGAAGACCTCTTCATCGGCGCCGACCACGAGGTCGCCGTCGATGCCGGTCTCGCCGAACTCGTTGACGATCACGGCGAATTTCTTGCCGTGGTCCTCGGTCAGGATGCGGTTGAGGAGCGTGGTCTTGCCGGCGCCCAGATAGCCTGTGAGCACCGTGACGGGGATTTTCTCGGACATGTTGGACCTGATGGCTTCTGACGTGGGCAGGACCGGCGCTCAGGCCGGGCCGGCGCCGAGCGCCTTCTCGATCTGGCTTATATTGTGTTTCATCATCGCGATGTAAGTCCCGGCCGGCCCGTCCTGCGCGGAGAGCGCATCCGAGAACAGCCGCCCACCGATCTTCGCGCCGGTCTCGCGCGCGATCTGCTCAATCAGGCGCGGATTTGTGACGTTCTCGAGGAAAACGGCCGGGATCTTCTCCGCCTTCACCTGCCGGATGATGCGCGCGACGTCCCTGGCCGAGGCCTCGGCCTCGGTCGAGACGCCCTGCGGCGCAATGAAGGCGATGCCATAGGCCTTCACAAAATAGCCGAAGGCGTCGTGCGAGGTGATCGCCTTGCGCCGGTCGGCGGGAATGCGCGCGACAGCCGCCCTGATCTCGGCCTCGACGGCGTCGAGCTGGCCGAGATAGGCCGCCGCATTGGCCTCATAGGCCGTCTTGCCGGCCGGATCGGCAGCGCTCAGTGCATCGCGGATGTTGGCGACATAGATTTTTGCGTTGGGAATGCTTTGCCAGCCATGCGGGTCGGCCCCGCCGGCATGGTTGTGGCCATGCCGGTCCTTCTTGCCGTGGCCATGGTCGTCGGCCTGGGCCTGCAGCGGCGCGATGCCGGTCGTTGCGGTCGCGATCGTGCCCTTTGCGCCCGACGACTTGATCAGCCGCGTCATCCAGCCCTCGAAATTCAGGCCGTTGACCACGATCAGCTTCGCCGCAGCCAGCGTCTTCGCGTCGGCGGGCGTCGGCGAATAGACATGGGCGTCGCCATCGGGACCGACCAGCGTCGTGAGGGCGACGCGCTCGCCGCCGACCTGCCGGACCAGATCGCCGAGGATCGAGAAGCTGGCGACGACGGCGAGCTTCTCCTGCGCCGGCGCGGGCAGGCTCGACAGCGATAGCGCGGCGAAGCCACCCGCGATCAGGTCACGACGATTCAGCATGGCGGCACTCCGGCGAGCAATGAAACACTATAACATTACTAGCGCTGGAGATGGGCGGCAGGCAAGAGCCGGCGCGCAAGCCCGCCCTGCGAGCCGAGCAGGAGCGAGCCGAGATAGACCGCCCCGGCCGCAAGGATGATGGCTGGGCCGGCCGGAAGATTGCTGCCGGCCGAATAGGAGACCACGAGCCCGGCATAGCCGGAGACCATGCCGAAGCCGGTCGCGAGCAGGATCAACCGCGTGATGTCGGCGGTCCAGAAGCGCGCGGCCGCCGCCGGAAGCATCATAAGGCCGACCGCCAGCAGCGTGCCGAGCGCATGGAAGCCGGCGACAAGGTTGAGCACGACGAGAGCCAGAAAGGTCAGGTGCACCACGCCGCCGGACCGGCTGACCGAGCGCAGAAAGCCCGGATCGACGCATTCCATCACCAGCGGGCGATAGAGCGCCGCCAGCGCGAGCAGGCTCGCGGTCGCGACGCTTGCGAGCAGCAGCAGCACCTCGTTATCGAGCGCCAGCACATTGCCGAACAGGACATGGAACAGGTCGACGGCCGAGCCGCGCAGCGAAACGATGGTGACGCCGAGCGCCAGCGAGATCAGGTAGAAGGCCGCCAGCGACGCATCCTCCTTCATCACGGTGAGGCGCGCCACCGCGCCTGCCGCAAGCGCGACCGCGAACCCCGCCGCGAGCCCGCCCAGCGTCATCGCCGGCAGCGAGAAGCCGGCGACGAGATAGCCGATCGCGGCGCCCGGCAGGATGGCGTGCGCCATGGCGTCGCCGGTCAGGCTCATCCGGCGCAGCATCAGGAAGACGCCGATCGGCGCGCCCGAGACCGACAGCGCGATGATCCCGACCAGCGCCCGGCGCATGAAGTCGAATTCGGCGAAGGGACCGATGAGAAGGTCGTAGAGCATCGGCCCGGCTTGGGTTGGCCTGAAATCAGGCGGCGGCGCGCTCGCAGGGCGCGGCATGGCTGTCGAAGGCCTCGACCATGCGGCGCGCCCTGAGCAGGTTGTCCGCCGTCAGCACATCGGCCGTCGCACCCCAGGCGACCGTCTCGCGCGCCAGCAGCAGCGTCTGCGGGAAGGCGCGGCGCACCGTCTCGATGTCGTGCAGTACGGCGACGACCGTGCGGTTCTCGCCATGCCAGCGCTGCACCAGCGCCAGCAGATCGGCCGTGGTGCGGGCGTCGATGGCGGTGAAGGGTTCGTCGAGCAGGATGATGTCGGCGTCCTGCAGCAGCAACCGCGCAAACAGCGCCCGCTGCATCTGGCCGCCCGAGAGCGCGCCGATCGGCCGGCGCTCGAAGCCGGTGAGGCCCACAGCCGCGATGGCCGCTTCGACCTTGCCCTTCGCGCCGAGCCCGATGCGCCCGAAAATGCCGGCCTGGCCCCAGAGGCCCATGGCGACGAGATCGTAGACATGGATCGGAAAAGAGCGGTCGAGATCGGCCGATTGCGGCAGATAGGCCAGGCGCTTGCCCTTCGACAGCGTAAGCCCCCCGTCGAGCGGCGAAAGCGCGCCGGAAATGCCCTTGAGCAGTGTCGATTTGCCGGCGCCGTTCGGCCCGACGATCGCGGTCAGGCTGCCCTGGGCGATCTCGCCCGAGACATGATGCACCGCTGGGTGGCGGTCATAGCCGAGCGTCAGATCGTCGAGGCGGATGGCGGGCACAGCTGAACTCTTCATAAGATCACGGCGAGCGTCGCCGCCCATACGGCGGCGATCACGACGAGCGCGATACCGAGCCGCTGTCCGGCCGAAAGCCGCAGCAGCGACCAGCCCGGATCCTCCGAGGCAGCGCGATGGGCATGGGCGTGGGGACGGCTCATATGGGATGATATAATGTTACGCGATGGCTGAGGCAAGCCGGAGCGCGAAACGATCCACGGCGTCGAACGCTCTCAAAACGGCAGATACTGATACAGCCAGGTCTCGGTCAGCACCTGATCGCCGCCGCGCAGGAAGCAGCGCATCTCAACCGGATCGCTACCCTCCGCCGTGAGGTCGAACTGCGCCCGCCAATGGCCGGGCACGTCGTTGGGCACGGCCTCGGCGAAGACGTAGGAGAATGTGCCGCGCGAGGCCGAGAGCACGACCTCGGGCTTCACGCCGAAAGGGATCGCCTCCAGCGACGGCCCCTTGAACTCGACCATGAACTTGCGCACGCCCTTTGGCCTTGTCGTACCGGGCTGGCCGCCATTGCCCAGCCGCGTCGCGACGACGCGACCGAGCGGCGACGGGAACGGCTCGTCGGCGAGCCAGTGCAGACTGTAGCGGAAAGCGTAGGATGCGCCGGCCTTCGCAGGCCCGTCCGGCACCCACATCGCGACGATGTTGTCGTGGATCTCGTCATCGGTCGGGATTTCAATGAGCTGGACCGCGCCCTTGCCCCAGTCGCCTTGCGTCTCGACCCACAGGCTCGGCCGGCGCTCGTAGAACACGCCGTCGAGATAATGCCCGACCTCGCGGTCGCGCTGCATCAGGCCGAAGCCGCGCGGGCCGTTATCGGCAAAGGCGGAGGCGACGGTGCGCTGGGGATTGTTGAGCGGCCGCCAGGCGCGCTCGCCCGAGCCGGTCCAGAGCGCCAGCCCGTCGGAATCATGCACCTCGGGCCGCCAGTCGACGGCGGTCGCCTTGGCCGTCTCGGAATACCAGAACATCGAGGTCAGCGGCGCGATGCCGAGACGGGCCACGTCGCGGCGCAGATAGAGCGCCTTCTCAATCTCCATGGTGACGCCCTTGCCGCGATGCATCCGGAAGCGGAAGGCGCCGGCGACCGACGGGCCCGACAGGAGCGCATAGACCACGACATGCTCGGACGCCTCCTTGGGCGTCTCGAGCCAGACATGGGTGAAATCGGGAAACTCTTCGGCCTTGCCGCCGATAGCGGGGTCGATCGCCAGCCCGCGCGCCGAGAGGCCGTACTGGTAGAGTTCGCCGATGGCGCGGAAATAGGACGCACCGAGGAAGGCGACCCAGTCGTTCTTCTTCCAGTCGAGCTTCTCGCCCTTGCGGCCGGGATGACCCGAGCGGCTTTCCTGAAAGCGGAAGCCGGCAAAGCCCGCGCCCTGCGGCAGTTCGTGCGCGGGCGAGTCCGCCGGCATGTCGAAATAGCGCTCGTTGTAGATGATCTCGCGGGCCTGGCCGTTGTCGAGCACATGCATCCGCGCCGGTTTCTGGAAATAGCGCCCGAGATGGAAGAAGGTGACGGGCCAGGGCGACGGCCCATCGGCCCAGAGCGCCATCTCCGGCTTGAAGCGGATCTTGCCATGGGCGTCGTAGTCGATCCGCTCCAGAACGTCCGGACGCGGGCTCGGTGGAGCCTGATAGGGCTTTGCGGCAAGATCGCGCGCACGCTCCTTCAGCCCGTCGAAGCTGAACGCCTCGGCCGTCCCCAGTGTCAGACCCTGCTGGGCGAGCGCGTCGCGCGAGAAGCCGAGCGCCGCCAGCGCGGCGGTCGCGCCCGCGCTGGCGAGCAGGGTGCGGCGGTCGGGGCGGGGCGGCGTGGCGCGCAAGGTCATGTCGGGCTGAAGCTCGGTTTCTGGCGGGGACTGACAGGGTGGAGAATGTCTCGGCTAACCCGTCCCTCTGGCAAGGGCAACCGGGATGCCGGTCGCCTCCCTGCACGCCAAAAATGGCGAAAGCGTCACGCAGGACAGCCGATCGCAGGACGTCTGCACGCTTCTTGCGCTTTCCATTCCGGCACAGGCTGCTCTACAACAACGGCAAGCCGTTCATCGAATGCGGCGTTTTCTTTTGTCTCGGGAGGTTACATGACCATGTTTTCCAAGCGCAGCGGCACAATCGCGGGCCTCGCAACCGCAGCCCTGATCGCACTCAGCCCCGCCCCGGCTCGCGCCCAGGACTTCGTCAACGTCCTGACCGGCGGCACGTCGGGCGTCTATTATCCGCTCGGCGTCGCGCTTTCCAAGATCTATGGCGAGAAGGTCCCCAACACGCGTCCGACCGTGCAGGCCACCAAGGCCTCGGTCGAGAACCTGCAGTTGCTGCAGCAGGGCAAGGGCGAGATCGCGTTCACGCTGGGAGATTCGCTCGCCGCCGCCTGGAACGGCGACGAGGAAGCAGGCTTCAAGACCCCGCTGAAGAAGCTGCGCGGCATCACCGCGATCTATCCGAACTACATCCAGATCGTTGCCTCGAAGGATTCAGGCATCAAGACGCTGGCCGATCTCAAGGGCAAGCGCCTCTCGGTCGGCGCGCCGAAATCCGGCACCGAGCTCAACGCCCGCGCCATCCTCACTGCGGCCGGCATGAGCTACAAGGACCTCTCCAAGGTCGAGTATCTGCCCTTCGCGGAATCGGTCGAGCTGATGAAGAACCGCCAGCTCGACGCCACGCTGCAATCGGCCGGCCTCGGCGTCGCCTCGCTGCGCGATCTCGCCACCTCGGTCGAGATCACCGTGGTCGAGGTGCCGGCCGCCGTGGTCGACAAGGCAGGCCCGCCCTTCGTCAAGGCGACGATCCCGGCCAACACCTATACCGGCCAGACCGCGCCGGTGCAGGCAGCCGCCGCGCTGAACTACCTCGTCACCCATGAGGGCATGAAGGAGGAGACGGTCTACCAGATGACCAAGGCCGTTTATGAGAGCCTGCCGGACCTCGTCGCCGCCCATGCCGCAGCCCGCGCGATCAAGCTCGAAGGCGCGCTCGACGGAATGCCGCTGCCGCTGCATCCCGGCGCGGCGCGCTACTTCAAGGAAAAGGGCCTGAAGGTCGGCTCCTGAGCCGCCGAAATCCTTTATGGAAGAAGCACGGGCGAGGCCGGGTTGTCGGCCTCGCCCTTTTGCGTGACTGACGGCAAGCAAGACTGACGACAAACAAGACCGCCGGTCAGCGGGCGGCGACGAGGATTGCCAGATGAGCCAGGACACGACGCGACCGCTCGCGGTTCCCGACCTCGCCGGCGCGCCCGGCGCGGCCCCTGCTCCCCACGATCCCGAGCACGGTCTGCCCGCCACCTTCGGCGAAGGTTGGACAGGCCGGCTGCTGTTCTGGATCGCGGTCGGGTTCTCCGGCTTCCAGGTCGTCACCGCCTTCGGCATCCCGCTGGATGCGCGGCTGGTCGGCTCGGTGTCGTGGCTGACGCCGATCACGCTGATCCGCGCGGCCTTCGCGCTCTGGCTGGTCTGGATCATCGTCGGGGCGGCGCGCGGCCGCGTCATGGGCGATGCGGTTCTCGCCTTCCTGATGCTGTTTGGCGCATTCGAGCTGGTCTCGCTCTACACCGGCACATTGCCGAACCAGGTCGTCCGCACGCTGCATGTCGGCTTCCTGTGCCTCACCGCCTGCGGCCTGCTCGCCAACGCCGACGAGACCTCGCCGGCGGGTCGCATCTTCTGGTGGGCCGTCGGCGTCGCGGGCTTTCTCGTCGGTCTCTATCACTGGTGGAATTATGTCGAGCTGGTGAACCGCGCCGGCGAGGTCACCCCGGCCGACATGGTCGTCGGGCTCACCGCGCTGGCCGTGCTGTTCCTGCTGGTCTGGCGCGCCATGGGCATCGCCCTGCCGCTCGTGGCCGGCACCTTCCTAGCCTATTGCTTCTTCGGCCAGTACCTCCCGGCGCCCTACAACCATCGCGGCTATGGCCTCGACCAGGTGCTCGAGCAGATGACCTTCGGCACCGAGGGCATCTACGCCACGCCGACGGCGGTCTCGGCGACCTTCATCTTCCTGTTCATCCTGTTCGGCGCGTTCATGGAGCGCGCCGGCGTGATCGACTTCTTCAACGACATCTCGATGGCGATGTTCGGCGGCAAGCAGGGCGGCCCGGGCAAGGTCTGCGTCGCCTCCTCGGGCCTGATGGGCATGGTCTCGGGCTCGGGCGTCGCCAATGTCGTGGCGTCCGGCCAGTTCACCATCCCCCTGATGAAGCGCTCCGGCTTCAGGGGCGCGTTCGCCGGCGGCGTCGAGGCGACATCGTCGATGGGCGGCCAGATCATGCCGCCGGTGATGGGCGCGGTCGCCTTCATCATGGCCGAGACCATCGACGTGCCCTATTCCAAGATCGTCGAGGCGGCGATCATCCCCGCGCTGCTCTATTTCGCCGCCTGCTACTGGGCGGTGCATCTGGAGGCCGGCAAGCTCGGCCTGACAGGCCTGCCGAAATCGGAGCTGCCGAGCCTGCGCACCGAACTGCGCAAGAACTGGTACCTGATCGCGCCGCTGCTGGTGCTGGTCTATCTGCTCTTCGCCGGCTTCACGCCGCTCTTCGCCGGCGCGGTGGGCCTGGCGCTCACCGTTGCGCTGATCCTTGGCCTGGCGATCTCGGCGGGACTGGGAACGACGGCGCTGCGCGTCGTCTTCTGGATCGGCTTCGCGCTGATCTCGGCCGCCTCGATGACGATCAGCATCGCGACCGTGCTGATGGTCGTGCTGGTTCTTGTGATCTGGAACATGCTGCGCGGCGCCTCGGGCCGTGAGGTGCTGGTCTCCTGCATCCAGGCGCTGGCCGACGGCGCGCGTCAGGCGATCCCGGTCGGCCTCGCCTGCGCGCTGGTCGGCATCGTCATCGGCACGATGACGCTGACCGGCATCGGCACGATCTTCGGCTCCTGGCTGATCGGCGTCGGCAAGGAGAGCATGTTCCTGGCGCTCGTGCTGACGATGATCTTCAGCCTGATCCTGGGCATGGGCATCCCGACCATCCCGAACTACATCATCACCTCCTCGCTTGCCGCGCCGATCCTGCTTCAGCTCGACGTGCCGCTGATCGTCAGCCACATGTTCGTGTTCTATTTCGGCATCATGGCCGACCTGACGCCGCCGGTGGCGCTGGCCGCCTTCGCCGCCGCCCCGATGGCCAAGGAATCGGGCATGAAAATCGGCGTGCAGGCGGTCAAGATCGCGCTGCCGGGCTTCGTCATCCCCTATATGGCGGTCTACGATCCGACGCTGATGCTTCAGCCCGTGCCGGGGCTGGAGGGCGCGAGCTACTGGCTGGCCGTCGTCTACATCGTCGCCAAGGCGACGCTGGCGATGATCCTCTGGGGCGCGGCCTTCGTCGGGCAGCTCATGCGCCCACTCGCCGTGTGGGAGCGCATTCTGGCTGCGGTCGCGGCGGCCTTTCTCGTCGCGGCCGTGCCGGTCACCGACGAGATCGGCTTTGCGCTCGCCGCCGTGATGATCGGCCAGCATGTCTGGCGCGTCCGGGCCGCCAGAGGCGTGGCGGCGTGAGCGGGCTCTCATGAGCCTGTGCCTGGCCGCCGGTGCGCTCGTCGTCGCGCTGAACAGCGACGAGATCGTGCTGGCCTGGCGGCATTCGGTTCAGAAGACGCGCTGGGAAGAGGTCTGGCGCGCGACCCCGGCCGGAATCGTCCTGACCGAGGCGCGCGTGGAAGGCTCGGGCGCAGGCATGGACCCGCCCGACGGCGCGCGGCTGGAGAATGGCTTCTGGCGCTGGACCCCGGCCTTGCCGCCCCAGCGGGAGATCGTGCTGCGGCGCTCGGGCGCGACCGCCGACTGGCAGGTCTGCGTCAGGTCGACCTGCCGGCCGATGGGGGATCTGCTGCCGGCCGAGGCCGACCCGGTGACCTTGCAGCGCTGTTCCTGATCAGCCGCTCTGGCTCACGCGCTCATAGCGGATGACGCGCCGCATCAGGTTCAGCATGGCGTAGGCGGCAAAGCCCGAGAACAGCGCCATCAGCACATAGCCGACGATCGGGCCGAACTCGAACAGGCCGGCCAGCGCCCAGCCAGCCGCCAGCGCGACGCCGAAGAGTTCGACCGCGATCAGGATGCCGAGCGACACGATCATGATCAGGTTGCCGCCGGTGGTGCGCACTTGCGCCATTCTCTCGATCCCAGATTCCAGACTGCCAAGACACTTATGCGCGCAACGACCTAGCGGAGGCAGCGGCGGCATGCAACAAAATCGCGCCGCGGCTCGAATTCCTGCGACGCCTGCGGCACATGGTTGTCCCCGCCCCGCTTGAAAAGACCCTGATGATCGAGACCCCCGTCTTTGCGTCGGCCGCAGTCGCCGCCCCCCACGCTCTCGCCTCGCAGGCCGGCCGCGCCATCCTCGCCGAGGGCGGCAATGCGATCGAGGCCATGGTCGCGATGGCGGCTACCATCGCCGTGGTCTACCCCCATATGAACTCCATCGGCGGCGACGGTTTCTGGCTGGTGCATCAGCCCGGCGGGAAGGTCCATGCAATCGAGGCCTGCGGGCCGGCCGGATCGCTGGCCACGATCGAGCGCTATCGCGAAAAGGGCCACGACACGCTGCCTGCGCGCGGGCCCGACGCCGCGATCACGGTCGCGGGCGCGCTCGGTGGCTGGGAGGCGGCGCTTGCGCTCTCAGCCTCGCTCGGCGGCCGGATGCCGCTCAGGGATTTGCTGGCCGACGCGATCGGGCATTGCGACGCAGGTTACGACGTTTCGGCCTCGGAACTGCGGACCTGGCCGCAGGAGGTCGATGCGGCCAAGCTCGCGCCGGGCTTCAGCTCGTTCTTCTGGCCGGGCGGCGAGCAGCCCAAGGCCGGCGCGCGCCGCAAGCCCGAGACGCTGGGCGCGACCTTCAAGCAGCTTGCGGCGGCGGGACTCGAGGATTTCTATCGGGGCGACATCGGCCGCGAGATCGCAGCCGACTTGGCCGCGATGGATGCGCCGATCACCCGCGCCGATATCGAGGCCTATCGCGCCCGCATGGTCGAGCCGCTGTCGCTGAAGCTCGACGGGCTGACCGTCTACAATTTCCCGCCGCCGACGCAGGGGCTGGCATCGCTGCTGATCCTGGGCATTTTCGAAAAGCTCGGCGTCGCCCGCGCCGAAGGCTTCGACCATCATCATGGGCTGGTCGAGGCGGTGAAGCGCGCCTTCGCGATCCGCGACCGGCACATTACCGACCCGGCGCATCTGACCGCCGATCCGGCTAGCTTCCTGACCGACGCGATCTTCGCCCGCGAGGCCGCCGCGATCGACCGCAAGCGCGCCGCACCCTGGCCGCCCAAGCCCGGCAATGGCGACACCATCTGGATGGGCGCGATCGACGGCTCCGGCATGGCCGTGTCCTACATCCAGTCGCTCTACTGGGAATACGGCTCCGGCTGCGTCCTGCCCAAGACCGGCATCCACTGGCAGAACCGCGGCGTCGCCTTCTCGCTCGACAGGAAGGCCGTCAACCCGCTGACGCCCGGCCGCAAGCCGTTCCACACGCTCAACCCGGCCTTCGCGCGCTTCGCGGATGGCCGCATCCTGTCCTATGGCGCGATGGGCGGCGACGGACAGCCGCAGTTCCAGGCGCAGATCCTCTCGCGCTATCGCTTCGGCCAGAACCTCGCCACCGCCGTCGACGCGCCGCGCTGGCTGCTCGGCAAGACCTGGGGCGCGGGCTCGGTCTCGCTCAAGCTGGAAAGCCGCTTCGACCCGATGCTGCTGGCGCGGCTGACGGCCGCCGGCCACCCGGTCGAGGAGTATTCGGAAGCCTATTCCGACCAGTTCGGCCATGCCGGTATGCTGCTGAAACACCCGCGCGGCGAGGTCGAGGCCACGCACGACCCGCGCTCCGATGGCGACGCCCGAGGGATTTGAAGCCTATGCCTATCGACGACCCGTTCCGCTGCTTTGTCCCCTATCCCGACGCGGCCGTGAAAAGCGCGCCGTCCGGCCCGCTCGCGGGTTTGACGCTCGCCGTCAAGGATCTGTTTGACGTCAAGGGCTACCCGACCGGCGCAGGCTCGCCTTTCGTGCTGGCGCAATCGGGCGTCAAGACCAAGACCGCCCCGATCGTGAAGACGCTGCTCGACGCCGGCGCGCGCTTCGTCGGCAAGACGCATACCGACGAATTCGCCTTTTCGCTCAACGGCAAGAACGCGCATTTCGGCTCGCCCATCAATCCCTCCGCGCCCGACCGCATCACCGGCGGCTCGTCCTCGGGCTCGATGGCGGCGGTCGCAGGCCGGCTCGCCGATATCGGGCTGGGCTCCGACACCGGCGGCTCCGTGCGCGCGCCCGCCAGCTATGGCGGGCTCTTCGGCATCCGCCCGAGCCATGGCCGGCTCTCTCTGAAGCGCACCTGGCCATTGTCGGAAAGCCTCGACACGCCGGGCTGGTTCTGCCGCGACGGCGAGACCTTCGCCCGCGTCGCGAACGCCGTGTTCGGCACGGACCGGATCGCATTGCCGGAGAAGCCGCGCCTGCTCCTGGCCGACGAGATGTTCGCGCAGGCCGTGCCCGAGGCCGAGACCATCCTGCGCAATGTCATCCAGCGCGCTATACCCGCTCTCGGCCAGCCCGAGACAGCCATGGTCGCGCGCGATCTCGACGCGCTCTACTGGGCCTTTCGCTGGGTCCAGGGCCGCGAGGCGTGGGTTTCGGACGGGGCTCTGATCGAGCGCTTCGCCCCGCCGCTCGGGCCGGGCGTGGCCGAGCGCTTCGCCTTCTCGAAATCGGTCAGCGACGCCGAGCACGCCAAAGGCGAAACCACCCGCAAGGGTTTCCGCGCCAAGCTCGCGAGGCTGCTGGGCTCCGACGGCGTGCTGATCCTGCCGACCGTGCCCGACATCGCGCCGCTTGTCAGCGCGCAGGAGCCCGAGCTCGACGATTTCCGCAATCGGGCGCTGCGCCTGCTCTGCCTCGCCGGTCTGTCGGGCTTCCCGCAGGTGACGATGCCGGTGGCGCAGCGCGAGGGCGCGCCGCTCGGCCTCTCGCTGATCGGGCCGAAAGGCTCGGACAAGTCGCTCGTCGCCTTCGCGGTGAGGTTCGAGCGGGCGGCGCGTATCCGGATCGCGTGAGGAGGACGCCATGAGCGGGCACCACGATCACGACCACGACAACCACCTCGCCCCCATTGAGGCGCGGGTGAAGGCTCTCGAGACACTGCTGGTCGAAAAGGGCTATGTCGATCCTGCGGCGCTGGACGCCATCGTCGAGACCTACGAGACGAAGATCGGCCCGCGCAACGGCGCGCGCGTCGTCGCCAGGGCCTGGACCGATCCGGACTATGCGGCCCGGCTGAAGGCGGACGGCACGGCGGCGGTCGCCGAACTGGGCTATGGCGGGCGCGGCGGCGAGCACATCGTTGCGGCGTTCAATACGCCCCACGAGCACAATTTGATCTGCTGCACGCTGTGTTCCTGCTATCCTTGGCCGGTGCTCGGCCTGCCGCCGGTCTGGTACAAATCGCCGCCCTACCGCGCCAAGGCGGTGCTCGATCCGCGCGGCGTGCTCGCCGATTTCGGCGTGAGCCTGCCCGAAGGCCAGACGATCCGCGTCTGGGACTCCACCGCCGAGACGCGCTTCATCGTCATCCCGATGCGCCCCGCCGGAACAGAGGGCTGGTCAGAGGAGCAACTGGCGGAGATCGTCACGCGCGATTCGATGATCGGCACCGGCTTGCCGAGCGTGGAGACAAGGCCATGAACGGCGGTCAGGATCTCGGCGGTCAGATGGGTTTCGGCCCGGTCGCACCCGAGCCGGACGAGCCGGTGTTCCATGGGGAGTGGGAAAAGCGCGTTCTGGCGCTGAACGTCGCGGCCGGCGCGATGGGGCACTGGACGATCGACGAGATCCGCCATGCCCGCGAAAGCCTCCCGCCGGCGGACTACCTCTCGTTCAGCTACTACCGGATCTGGTTGACCGCGCTGAACGCCACGCTGGTCCGGCACGGCTTTGTCAGCGAGGCCGAACTGGCGCAGGGGCAAGCGCTGACCCCGCCCAAGACGCCCAAGCGCGTGCTCAAGGGCGAGGATGTCGCGACCGTATTGCGTCGCGGCTTTCCCTATGAGCGCGAGGCTCAGGCTCCGGCAGAATTCGCCGTCGGCGACAAGGTCCGCACCATCGTGATGCACCCTGCCCACCACACCCGCCTGCCGCGCTATGCGCGCGGCAAGTCCGGCACGATCGAGCGCGTCACAGGCTGCCACGTCTTCCCCGACACCGGCGCGCATGGCGCACCTGAGACCGCGCAATGGCTCTACACAGTCGTCTTCACCGGCGCGGAATTGTGGGGCCGCGACGCCGACCCTGCGACCCGCATCAGCATCGAGGCCTGGGAGAGCTATCTTGAGCCGGCCTGACGCCGAACCGGCGGCGAGCCTCGCCGCCGGCACGCCGATCCCGCGCGACGCGGACGGGCCGGTCTTCGCGCAGCCCTGGCAGGCGCAGGCCTTCGCGCTCGTGGTGGCTCTGCAGGGCAAGGGCGTCTTCACCTCCGACGAGTGGGCGCAGGCGCTCGGGGCCGAGATCGCGCAAGCCGTCGCCAATGGCGGCTGCCGCGACGGCTCGGACTATTACGAGCGCTGGTGCGAGGCGCTGGAGCATCTGCTCATCGCCAAGGGGCTCGCGTCACATGACGGGATCGACGCGCTCGCCGCATCATGGACGCGCGCCGCGCAGGCGACGCCGCACGGGAAGCCGATCCTGCTGGAGAACGATCCGCTTTCCATGAACAGCCTTGCCGTCAACAGCCTTGCCGGCTAATTTCAGGATGCGTGACGCAAGAGCAGCCGCAGGCTGCCCGTCCGGATGTCGTCTGGCCGTTACCCAAGCCCGGTAACCCGGCTCATCTGCAATGCATCGCTCGCAACCGGATCGCCGGATCGGGCACGGGAAACGTCCATGAAACATCTGCTCGCGAGCATGCTCGTCACGGCTGGCCTGTTGTCTGCACCTCAGGCGCAGGCCGCCGACCCCGCTCTCAACACCCTCCTCCCGAAACTGACGCGCGCCACGGCCTGGAAGCAGGTCGCGGCGATCCCGATGCAGTTTCCGACGCACCATCCCCAAGGCATGCTGAAGATCGGCGACGCCTTCTTCGTCTCCTCCGTCGAGATCAGGAAGGCAACGACACGCTTTCCCACCCCGCAGGACGGTTATGACCGCGATACCGGCGAAGGCGCGGGCCATCTCTACAAGATCGACGCGCAGGGCAAGCTGCTGGGCAGCGTCACGCTTGGCGAGGGCTCGATCTATCATCCCGGCGGCATGGATTTCGACGGCAAGGACATCTGGGTCCCGGTCGCCGAATACCGGCCCAACAGCCAGTCGATCGTCTACAAGGTCGATCCGGCGACGCTGAAGGCGACGGAGGTCTTCCGCTTCAAGGACCATGTCGGCGGCATCGTCCACAACACCGACGACAAGTCGCTGCACGGCGTAAGCTGGGGCTCGCGCCGCTTCTACAAATGGCCGCTCGACGCGGACGGCAAGCCGACCAATCCGGCGACGCCGCCGGAGCAACTGCGCGTCGCCAATCCGGCGCTCTACATCGACTATCAGGACTGCCACTTCATCGGGTCGAGCCGGATGCTCTGCTCGGGACTGAACGCCTACCGCACAGGTCCGCAGGCCCCGATCTTCCGCCTCGGCGGTTTCGAGATCGTCGATCTGAAGGACAACCGGCCCGTCTTCCAGATGCCGGTCGAGCTGTGGTCGCCATCGGGCCTGCCGATGACGCAGAATCCGTTCTGGGTCGAGCCGGCGGGCGACGGAATCCGGGCCTATTTCATGCCCGACGACGACAAATCGACGCTGTTCGTCTACGAGGCCCCGGCGAAATAGAAGCGCTGCGAAGTAGTCGGGCTCGCGCCTCAGCGCCCGCTGAAGACAGGCTCGCGCTTGTTCAGGAAGGCGGCGACGCCTTCGCGGAAGTCAGCGGTCGCGATAGCAGTTAGGAAGGCCCGTCGCTCGGACTCGAGCTGCTCGGCAAGCGTCGCAGCCGACGCCCCGTCGATCAGCCGCTTGAACTGGCCATAGGCCTGCGTCGGGCCGGACGCGATCCGCAGCGCAAGCGCCTGCGCGCGGCCCTCGAGTTCCACATGCGCAACGACTTCGCTGACGATTCCCGCGTCCAGAGCCGCCTGCGCATCGAGCGCCTCGCCTCGCAGCAGCATCGCAAAGGCGCGCGTCCGTCCGAGTTTCCGGGGGAGGAACCAGGTGCCGCCGCAATCGGGCGCAGCCCCGATCCGGTCATAGGCGACGACGAAGCGCGCCTTGTCGGAGGCGAGCAGATAATCCGCACCGAGCGCGATGCTCAGGCCCCCGCCGGCGGCCGCGCCTTGCACCACGGCCAGGACGGGAGCGGCGCAGGCCCGCAAGGCGAGCAGCGGCGTGTGCAGCGCCTCCAGCAACGCATCCACGACACTGGCCGGTTCGTCGCCGAAGCTTGCGACATCGCCTCCCGCGATGAAGGCGCGGCCCGCGCCGCCGAGCACGATGCAACGCAGGCCTTCGAGCCCGGTCACGATCGCTACCGCCTCCCGGAATGCCTGCGCCGTCGCGAGATCGATGGCGTTCAGGACCTCCGGCCGGTTGAAAGTGATGCGGGCGATGCCGGTGGCGGCGTCGAAATCATGCGTGACGGGAGCCTGCGCCATTGGGATCTCGTTCCGACTTGGGGGCAACGACGTCCGCAGGGGTAAAGCCTCGCGGCTTGCCCGGCAATGCGCGGATCGTGACAGCCCGGCCGGGCGATCCCGCCCCGCTCAGCCCTTCGGTTTGGCGGCCTTGCCCGGCTTGGTCGCGGCCTGCGTTGCGACGGGATCGCTTGCCGGAAACGTATCCTTCAGCGCATCGGTCAGAGCGGCGTCCTCTGTCTTGCCCCTGGAGTCGCGCTTCTGCTCAGCCTGTTCCTGACGCAGGCTCTCTTTCGCGGGATTGGCGGTGGCGGTCATGGTCGTCCCCTATGTCGCGAGCCGGCGTCGCCGGCCCTGCGAAGGGGAAACGCCTTTGGGATCGGAGCGTTCCGCCGGGAAGCCTTCAGAGCATCTGGATCGGCGAAAAATACTGCTCGATCGCCGCCATCAGCGAGGCTCCGACAATCCATGAGGTCTTGGGATTGGCCGGCGACGGCCGGTTGGCGATCTCGATGCGCATCGTGCCGAGCGCGCTTTTCACCTCGACGATATGGGTGTTGCCGGCCGCCGCCGGATCGCAGACCACCGCCACCTCGACACCGGAAAAGCCCGGACCTGCCAGCGCCAGCGCCGCAGCGACATTGAGGTTCTGCGGATAGGCTGCCGCAGCGGCGCGCGCGTCGCCGGCAAACAGCGTCACGGGGCCATCGAGCGATGTGGGATCATGGCCCAGCCGCTCCAGTTCGCTCTTCCAGGCCGCCGGCGGCTTGCGCGATTCGTAGCGCAGCGAGAGGTCGGCCACGCCGCGCACGGCCCGCACATAGTCGAGCCCGCCAAGCGCGCCCGACGGCAGCAGGATGCGCCCGCCGCCAGTCCGGGCAGCCTTGGTCAGGTCCGCCAGCAGCGCCTCGTCATGCAGCGCGCCGATCGACGAGACCAGCAGCGGCAGGCCGAGCGCGAGGCAGGTCGGCCCATGCGCCCTGATCGCATCATGCCCCGCCGCCTCGACCACGAGATCGGGCGCGAAAGCCGCAACCCCGGCCATGTCGGAGAGCAGCATACACGTCGAGGGCACGCGCTCGCGGGAGGACGAGGTCGCGCCGAGCAGGACCCCGAGATGGTAGCCCGGCTCGCTTTCCGCCAGCAGCCTGCCGGCGAGATCGCCGGCGATCGCGCCATAGCCGATCAGGACGACGCGGCGGCGCGTCATCCAAGTTCGCCGATCCATTCGGCGACCGTCGCGGTGAAGGCGTCCGGCCGCGAGACGGGGAAGAAGTGCCCGCCCGTGTCGAGCATGGTCTTGCGCGAACCCCGCAGCGCGGCGGCAAGCTCCTCCTGCAGGAAGCAGGGCACGATCATGTCGTCGCGCGCGCCCAGGATCAGCACCGGCATGGCGAGCGCGGCGGCATGCGCCGAGCCGTCGAAGGACAGCAGCGCCCCGATCCGCTCGCGGACCACCGCACGGGCCTCGTCGGAGACCGGCCCACCCTTTGCCGCCGCCTCGAAGACCGGCCAGTTCGCCTCGAGCCAGGTCGGCGGATACGCCATCAGCGCGCCCGTCGCCGCATAGGCCGCCGGGTCGGCGTCGAGGATCGCCAGACGCGTGCGAAACAGGCCCGCCATGTAGCGGCTCGGCTTCAGCCAGGTCGCGCTCAGGATCAGCCCGTCGAGCCGTTCGGGCGCAAACCGGCCGAGTTCCTGGCCGATGCAGCCGCCGGTGGAATGGCCGAGCAGCACCGCACGCGCGACGCCGGCCTCGTCCAGCACGGCGGCGCAGTCCATGGCGAGCTGCGAGATGGTGCAGGGCGCATCCCCGCGCGTGCTGCCGCCGATGCCGCGCTGGTCGAAGCGGATGACGCGGAAGGAGCGCGCCAGCGTCGCGGCGTTGTCGGTCCAGAACCCGGCCGTGCCGCCGAGACCGCTGACCAGCAGCAGCGGCTGGCCTGCGCCCTCGCTGAAAGCCTTGAGGACGGCGCCGTCGGCCGTCCTGACCTCGAAGCGCCCGGCGGCGCTGGCCTGCGCGGCGCTCATTGCAGCGGCGAATAGGAGACGGGCGTCAGGATGCGAGTCTGCTGGACGTCGATCAGCCCATCGACGCGGGCGAGATAGTCTTGCCAGGCCGGATCGGCCTGCATCGCCTTGCGCCGCGCGGCCCGGTCGTCGAGACTGTCATAACCCCACAGCGCCACGACATGGTTGAGCTCGCCGATCTCGGTGGTGAAATAGGAGACGAAGGTGCCGAGATGCTTCTTCTGCAGGGGCAGGCCGAACTCGCCATAGAGCTTGACGAACTGGGCGAGCTTGCCGGCCCGGATGCGATAATCGCGCTCTTCGTAGATCACTCAGAATCCTCCCCTTGAGACGCCTCCTGCCTTGACGGCCGGGCTTTGAGCCCATCGCAATGCGTCGAACGCAAGATGGCGCAGTCGGGGGCCCGCCGCTATGCCTCTGGCGACGGGGGCGGGACGCAGGCCACGCAATGCGATCGTTACTTGGACGTCCAGCTCACCAGCGCCTCGGCCAGGCAATGACCGCCCGCAAGCCGCCGCCGGGGCGCTCGGCCAGGGTCAGTTCGCCGCGATGCCCCTCGGCGATGGCGCGCACGATGGCCAGCCCCAGCCCGAAGCCGCTGCCCTCGCGCAACGTCCGCGCCAGATCGCTGCGATAGAACGGCTCGAACACCTTTTCGCGCTCGTCTGCCGCGATGCCCGGCCCGTCATCCTCGACCATGATCGCGATGCGCTCCGGATCGGCGTCGTCGAGCCGCACCGTCACCTTGCCGCCGAACTTGATCGCGTTGTCGATGAGATTGGTCACCGCCCGCATCATCTGGTCGGAATCGCACAGCGCCGAGGCCCGCATCGGTCCCTGATAGACGACGATATGGCCGAGATCGCCGAAGTCGTCGCAGATCGTCTGGAGCAACGCCGGAATGTCGGTGGCGACCATGCTGCCAGAGGCGCGGCCCTCGCGCAGATAGGACAGCGCGCCGCCGACCATCCGCTCCATCAGCGCCAGATCCGACAGGATCGCCTGGCGCTTGTCCTCCTCGCCGATGTCCTCGGCCCGCAGCCTGAGCCGCGTGATCGGCGTGCGCAGATCGTGGCTGACCGCCGCCAGCATGCGCGTGCGCTCGTCGACAAGCCGCCTGATGCGCGCCGCCATGGCGGAGAAGGCCGCCGCCAGCCGCTTGACCTCGACCGGCGCGCGCTTGATCGCGACGACCTCGTCGCGGTCGGGGTCGAAGCGGTCGGCGGCCTCGGCCAGCCCGGTCAGCGGCGAGACCACGGCGCGCGTCGCCCAGAGCGATAGCATCCCGATCAGCGTCGCCAGCGAGGCCAGCATGACGAGCAGATAGATGATGAACGCCAGCCCGCGCGGCGGCGGCGTCATCGGCGGCGGGGCCATCACAAGGCCGGAGCCGTCCGGGAAGCGCAGGCCGACCGGCGGCGGGCCGGGCAGCCCCCCTTGCCACTCGAGCTTGTCGAGAACGAAAGGCTCGGCGATTCCCGCAAGATCCTCGCGCAGGCTCTGCTGCATCTCGCGGTCGGGCTTCGGCAGGGAGCGCGTCGTGGCCGTGACGCCCTCGCCCAGCCGCGACAGCCGGGGATTGGCTGAAAGCGCGGCGTTGAGAACCGTCGCGCGGTCCTGCGCGTTCCCGGCCGCATGCAGCTGCCGCGCAACCGTCACCAGCTCGACGACATAGGGAAAACTCGGCAGGCGCCGGAACTCGCGCGGCAGCGTCGTCAGCAACACGACCGCCGTGACGATATTGGCGAGGATCAGCGAGCCGACGACGATGACCGCGATCTGCGCCGCCGCGCGCTCCGGCAGCAGCCGCAGGAACAGGCGCTTCATCCGGCCGCGATCTCCGGCGAGAACATGTAGCCGCCAGAGCGGATGGTCTGGATCAGCTCCGGCTCGCGCGGATTGCGCTCCATCTTCTGGCGCAGGCGGCTGACCAGCACGTCGATCGAGCGCTCGAAGGGCGCGGCCGCCCGCCCTTGCGTCAGGTCGAGCAACTGGTCTCGCGACAGCACGCGGCGCGGGCGCTCGCAGAAGGCCAGCAGCAGGTCGAGCTCGGCCCCGGTCAGCGCGACGCGCTCGCCGGCCGGGTTGAACAGCCGGCGCACCGCCTTGTCGAGCTTCCAGCCCTCGAAGCTGATCAGCACGCTGTCGCCGATCTCGGGCTGGGCCTGCGCCGAGGCTCGGCGAAGCACGGCCCGGATGCGGGCGAGCAGTTCGCGCGGGTTGAACGGCTTCACCAGATAGTCGTCGGCGCCCATCTCCAGCCCGAGAATGCGGTCGATCTCCTCGGCCTTCGCTGTCAGCATGATGATCGGCAGCGCGCCATCCGAACGCAGGCGGCGGCACAAAGACAGGCCGTCCTCACCCGGCAGCATCAGGTCAAGCACCACGAGGTCGAAGCGGCCGTCGCGCAGGGCGACATCCATCTCGCGGCCATTGGCCACCGCCTTGACCCGCATGTCGTGGTTGCGCAGGAAGCGCGAGACGAGGTTGGCGATCTCGCGATCGTCCTCGACCATCAGGATATGCGGGGTGCGGTTCATGCCCTGCCTCGGCTCCGGCGCGACGCGATACAGCCGCGCAAGGGCTCTACGCCCCGCTTCCGCGAGCGTCGCCCGTCGGATTGTTTCCCAATGTTTCCTTAGCCGATCGGGACATCAGCCGACACCAAAAACCTCATCCTCGCCGCAATGCCGGACAGAACCGGGGCGCAGGGACGCCATGACACTGCGCCCCGGCTCTGGAAACATGTGCCTGCTCGGCCCATTCTTATGCGCTGTGCCTGCGGCGCGGCGACTGCGCCAGAGACGAACGGAGCGGCCATGGTTGCGATTTCGGTGCTGGACCTCGTGCCGGTCAACGAGGGCGAGAGCGCGGGCGACGCGCTGCGCAAGTCGATCGACCTGGCGCGCCATGCCGAGGGTCTCGGCTACACCCGCTACTGGGTCGCCGAGCATCACAACATGACCGGAATCGCCAGCGCCGCGACCGCCGTCGTGATCGGGCAGCTCGCCGCCGCCACAAAGACGATGCGGATCGGGGCCGGCGGCGTGATGCTGCCCAACCATGCGCCACTGATTATCGCCGAGCAGTTCGGCACGCTGGAATCGCTGTTTCCCGGTCGCATCGACCTGGGGCTCGGTCGCGCGCCCGGCACCGACCAGCTCACCATGCGGGCGATGCGGCGCGACCCGCATGCCGCCCACGACTTTCCGCGCGACGTCATGGAGGTGCAGGCCTATTTCGAGCCGGCCGAGCCCGGCCAGTCGATCCAGGCTGTACCAGGCGCGGGCCTGAACGTGCCGGTCTGGATCCTCGGATCGAGCCTGTTCGGCGCGCAGCTCGCCGCCGAGCTCGGCCTGCCCTACGCCTTCGCCTCGCATTTCGCGCCCGAGGCGCTGATGCAGGCGCTCAGCGTTTATCGCGAGCGCTTCAAGCCGTCGCAGCAGGCGAAGACGCCTCACGCCATGCCGGGCGTCTCGGTAATCGCGGCCGATACGGATGCGGAGGCGCGCCGGCTCTTCACCTCGCAGCAACTGCGCTTCCTCGACATGATCCGCGGCACGCGCGGCAGGCTCAAAGCCCCGGTCGACGACATCGAGCAGCATTGGGCGCCGCACGAGAAGATGCAGGCCTCGCAGATGCTGCGCTACGCCTTCGTCGGGTCGCCCGAGACGATCGCGCGCGACTTGTCGGCCTTCATCACGGCGACACGCGCGAACGAGATCATGGCGACCGCGCCGATCTTCGACCATGCGGCGCGCAAGCGCTCCTTCGCCATCCTCGCCGAGGTGGCGCAGGGGCTGACGGCAGCCAGAGACGCAGCCTGACGCCGCGCCGGGAACATCGGCGGCGGGTCGGCGTTGGCCAGTCTCACCTTTTGATGGTCCGGGGGAATTTGGATGAAACTCGATATCGAGGCGGTGCTGACCTATGGCTTCGGCAGCGCCACGCAGGTGATCGCCGCGATCGAGGCGGCGCGCTCGCCCGACCAGACGATCCTTTCCGAAAGCCTCGAGATATCGCCGCAGGCCAACCTGATCCGCGACGAGGACATGGCCACCGGCGAGCGCCGCTTCCGCACCGCGCTGAGCGGCCAGGTCGAGATCCGCTACCGCGCCACGGTCGATAACGGCCTGCGCACGAAGCTGCCAGCGGACGCTTTCCAGCACGACTGGTCGCAATTGCCGCGCGAGGTTCTGCCCTATGTGCTGCCGAGCCGATTCTGCCCGTCGGACGAGTTCATGCGCTTTGCCCAGCGCGAATTCCGCAACGTGCCGCTCGGCGGCGCGCGCGTGCTGGCGGTGCTCGACTGGCTCTACGAACATGTCGATTACGTCCATGGCGTCAGCAATGCGCTGACCACGGCCGAGCGGACCTTCATCGACCGCGCCGGCGTATGCCGCGACTTCAGCCATCTCGGCATCACCCTGACGCGGGCGCTGAACATTCCCGCACGCGCCGTCAGCGCCTATGCGCTCGATCTCGACCCGCCGGATTTCCACGCCGTCTTCGAAGTCTATCTCGGCAACCGCTGGTGTCTGGTCGATCCGACACGGCTCGCCCCCGTCGAGGGTATGGTCCGGATCGGCAGCGGCCGCGACGCCGCCGACATCGCCTTCCTGACCAGCGAGTTCAACTGCCAGTGCCTGAACCAGGTCATCACGGTCAGGCGCGCTCAGGACGACACACAGGACGGCCCGGCCCGGCAGGCGGCCTGAGCCGGACGAAAAAGCGCTCCGGCTTTGGAGGCCGGAGCGCAGTCGATTCCATTGTCTCGAAACGGCTCAATCGTCGTCGTCGTTTCGCTGGCGACGTCCGCCCCGGCCGCGACGCCTGCCGCCATTGTCGTCGTCGTCGGCCTTGGCCGTGGTCGCGACGGTGAGAGCCGCGCCCACGAGCGCGATGGCCGGCAAGGCGGTCAGCGCGGTGCGCAGAAGCGACCGGCGCGTCCTGCCGATGCTGCTCGTGTCGATATCCGTCATCGTGATCTCCTGTTGCGCCGGCGCTGGCGTCAGGGTCCGGGAGAGCCGGCCCGACGCCGGGGTTGACTGGCCGGCATCAGGACAACGGGAGGGCCGACGATCTATTCCGGCTTCGTCGCGATTCTTTCTCGCGGACGCCGCCTGGTTCAGCCCGCCTCCTAGCGCCAGCCTTTCGCGATCTGCTCGCGCACGGCCGCCGCATCGAGCGCATCGCCCCCGCGCGCACCATCCAGAAACGCGTCGATCGCTGCATCCGAACCGCTAGCCGGCCGGAACGCTCCATCCGCCAAGCGCGGTTCGACGACGACGATCTCCGGGGTCCAACCCTCGCCCTGCCTGCACGCAAGACCGCCCCATCCAGACGCCTTGCCCTCGCTGAGGCCGAAGCTGCGGCAGAAGCCGCGTTCGGTGCGATAGCTCTGGCGCAGTTCGATCTCGCCCGACTGGCCGGCCCCGCGCCAGGCCCGGCGTTCGCCGTCGGGCGCGTTCGCCAGCGCCTGCTCCAACGCGGCGTCCGCAGCGGCAATCCCGGCCATAGCCGCAGCGCCGGCACGCACCTGCGGCGAGGTCGTGCCCGCCCAGTAGCCCAGGCCGCCCGCGACGATTCCCGCCAGCGCGGCGGCCATCGGCAGCGCGGCCCAGCGCTCTCGCCGACGCGGCGGTCCGGCCGTCACGGCAGGCTTGATCGCAGCATCGACCGCGCCGCTCATCACGAACCGTGTCAGCCTGTCGGGCACCGCTTCGCGGGCGACGGGATCGAGTTCGGTCTTCAGGATCTGGCGCGTCGTCACGAACAGGTCGAGCCGTTCGGCCAGGGCCTCGTCGGTCTCGAGCGCCGAGACCACGGCCTCGATCGTCGCCTCGTCGGCCTCGCCATCGGCGAAGGCGACCAGCATCTCGTCGGAGATCGCGCTTGCGCTCATGACGTGGCTCCCATGGCCGGGATCGCTCCGCCCGGACCGATCCCGAGCTGTCTGGCCAGCGCGAGGCGTCCGCGCGAGAGGCGGCTCATCACCGTGCCCAACGGTATCTCCAGAACCTCCGCAACCTCGCGATAGCTGAGGTCCTCGACGCAGACCAGCGTCACCACGCTGCGCTGCTCCTCGGGCAGGGCGTCCAGCGCGCGCATCACCTCGGCGGCGACCAGCCGCGCCTCGGCGCTGCGGCCGCCCTCCTCGCCGACGAGATCGTGCCGGTCATCGATCGCGATCTCGTCGCCATGGCTTTTGCGTTTGCGCATGTCGTCAATCCAGAGATTCTGCATGATGCGGTAGAGCCAGCTGTCGAGGCGGGTGCCGGGCTGCCAGCCGGCCTCACCGCGCAAGGCGCGCTCGCAGGTCGCCTGCACGAGATCGTCGGCGAGATCGCGATTGCGGGCGAGCGAGACGGCGAACCGCCGCAGACGCGGCAGCATCGTCACGAGCTGCAACCGGATATCGACGGCCATCCTGCACCCTGGTCTCGCCCTGCCGGAGGGCTATTGCTTGCGACAACGCGCGGATCGGGGAATTATTCCGACCCGCGTGCGTTTTATCAGGGCGCGCCCTGCGCGACTGCACACAAAGGCATTTTGCGAGCCATGCCCGACCCGAACACCAGACGCTCCGGCCCCGACGGCGCGTGGCGCATGCGCGCCACGGCGCTGTGCCTGTCGCTGCTGACGGCGCTGCCGCTCGGCTTCGTCGCCACGCCGATGCTCGCGACAGTCGTCCTTGCCGATGACGACGATGACGACGACGATGGCGGGCGCGTCTACAGGCCTCGATACCAGCGGCCGGTCCAGCGCGCGCAACCCGTGAGGCAGTCCCGACGCGAGACAAGGCCGGAATTCGTCGCCTTGATCGCGACCGGACAGACGACGGAGCCGCTGACGGCCGCCGGCTTCGAGGTGCTGGGCCGCGCCCCGCTCGGCGCGATCGGCAACGACGTGCTGCGGCTGCGCTCCTCGCGCCGCGAGAGCACGGATGCCGCCCTGCAGAGGCTGCGCGGGCTGCTGCCGAATACGCCCGTCGACCGCAACGATCTCTACCGGCCGACCGCCCTGCCCTGCTCATCGGCCGGCTGCCCGCCCTTCGCCATGGTCGGCTGGCCCGGCCCGCCGCAATCCTGCGGCGTCGAGACGACGATCGGCATGATCGACACGGCCGTCATGGCGGGCCACCCCGCTTTCCGGATCGGCGCCGTTGAGACGCTGACGATGACCGGCCCGGAGCGCCGGGCCTCGTCGAGCGGCCACGGCACCGCGATCGCGGCGCTGCTGGTCGGGCAGGCCGACGGGGCCAATCCGGGCCTGCTGCCGCGCGCGAAACTCGTCGCTGTCGATGTCTTCCACCGGGCGGGTTCGGGCGACGCCGCCGACACCTTCGACCTCGTGCGCGGGCTCGATCTCCTGCTTGGCCGCAATATCGGTCTCGTCAACATGAGCCTGTCGGGAGCCGACAATCCGGTGCTGCGCGCGGCGGTCGAGGCGGCGGTGGCGCGCGGCACGATCCTCGTGGCTGCGGCCGGGAATGACGGCCCGCGCGCAGACCCGGTCTACCCGGCGGCCTATAACGGCGTCATTGCGGTGACCGCAGTGGACAAGGATGGCAGGCTCTACCGCCGGGCCAATCGCGGCGATTACGTCGATTTCGCCGCGCCCGGGGTCGATCTCGGCACGGCCGGCGCGACGCAGACACGCCGCGGCAGCCGCGGCCAATCGGGCACCTCCTACGCCGCGCCCTTCGTGACGGCTGCGATCGCGGTCGCGCTCAGCCGCGAGGGCGCGCAGGCGAAGACCGTCGAGGCAAGCCTGCAGACCAGCGCCAGGGACCTCGGCGCGCCTGGGCGCGACCGCGAATTCGGCTGGGGTTTGGTTACGCTGGCTCAGCCCTGCGGCTGAGCATGATGCCGAAAAGCGGGAACCGGTTTTCAGATAACATCATGCTCAACCAACACTGGCCGCGAGCTTTGCCGAGCGGCGCAGGCTCGCGGCTAGCGCCAGCAGGAAGAAGCCGGCCTGCACCACGACGATGCAGGGGCCGGTGGCGGCGTCGAGATGAAAGCTCAAAATCGTCCCGAGCACGCTCGACGTCACCGCCACGCAAACCGCGACGATCAGCATCCGGTCGAACTGCCGCGTCAAGAGATAGCCGATCGCGCCCGGCGCGATCAGCATCGCTACGACGAGGATGATGCCGACCGCCTTCAGCGCCGCCACGATGGTCAGCGCCAGCAGCGCCAGCAGGCCGAAATGCAGGAGCCGGACGTTGAGCCCGATGGCGCGGGCATGGGCGGGATCGAAGGCGTGGAGCAGGAAATCGCGGCGCTTGGCGACCATGATCGCAATGGTCGGCACGGCGATCAGCGCCGTCTCGGCGATGTCGGCCCAGCGCACGCCGAGCATGTTGCCGAACAGGATGTGCAGCAGGTGCTGGTCGGAGTCGACCTTGACGAACATCACCAGCCCGAGCGCGAACATGCCCGAGAAGACGATGCCCATCACCGTGTCCTCCTTCACCCGGCTGTTCTCCTTGAGATAGCCGATGCCGAGCGCGCAACCAAGGCCCGCCGCGAACGCCCCGATCGCCAGCGGCAGGCTGACGATATGGGCGAGCACGATGCCGGGCAGCACCGCATGCGAGACCGCGTCGCCCATCAGCGACCAGCCCTTGAGGACGAGGAAGCAGGACAAAACCGCGCAGACGATACCGACCAGCACGGCGACGACGAGCCCGCGCTGCATGAACTCGTGGACGAAAGGCGATAGCAGCCAGGCTTCGATCAGGCTCATGTGACCGGCTCCGCGACTGCGCTGGCCGCGCGCCGCGCCGCCAGCCGGCCATGCTTGGGCGCGAAGACGAAGGCGAGCAGGAACAGCACCGTCTGCAGCACCACGATCATGCCCCCCGTGGAGCCGTCGAGAAAATAGCTCGCATAGGCCCCGACCGCGCTGGTGACGACGCCCATGGCGACGGCGATCACGATCAGCCGGCCGAAGCGGTCGGTCAGCAGATAGGCGGTCGCGCCCGGCGTCACCACCATGGCGATGACGAGGCAGGCCCCGACGGTCTGCAGTGCCGCGACCGTGCAGGCCGAGAGCAGCACGAAGAACAGGATCTTCATCCGCGTCGGCGAGAGGCCCACAGCCCGCGCCTGGTTCTCGTCGAAGAAGACAAGCATCAGGTCCTTCCAGCGCGCGATGAGGATGACGAGCGAGACCGCAGCGATGATCGCGACCTGGACGACGTCCTCGTCGGAGATGCCGAGGATGTTGCCGAGTACGATCGACTGGACGTTGACCGAGGTCGGGTTGATCGAGACGATCAGCAGGCCGATCGCGAAGAAGCTGGTGAAGACGATGCCGATGACAGCGTCCTCGCGCAGCTTGGTGCGCACCCGCACCAGCGCCATGGCGAGCGCCGCGAGAATCCCGGAGAGAAACGCTCCCACCGCATAGGGAAGCGCCAGCAGATAGGCGAGCGCGACGCCGGGCACGATCGCATGCGCCAGCGCGTCGCCCATCAGCGACCAGCCCTTCAGCATCAGATAGCAGGACAGGAAGGCGCAGACCCCGCCGACCAGCGCCGAGACCCAGATCGCCTTGACCATGTATTGGTAGCCGAAGGGCTCCAGCAGCAGGCCGATCATGGCTGCCGCTCCGACTTGACACTGTCCTTGCCGAGTTCGCGGGCTATCCCGTCCTTGTCGCCGCCGGCGAGCTTTTCGCGGTCGCGCTCGCCATAGAGCACGAGCGGGCGTTCGTCGTCGGTGATGACCGTGACCCGCCGCCCGTCGGCGTCGTCGTGCAGATCGGAACCCCCGAGCCGGAAGTGCCTGAGCGCGCCGCCGAAGGCCTTCTGCAGATTGTCCTGCGTGAAGGTCGTCTCGGTTGGGCCCGCCGCCATCACGGTCTTGTTGATGATCACGACCTGATCGCAGAAATCCGGGATCGAGCCGAGATTATGCGTCGAGACCAGCATCAGCCTCCCCTCCGCCCGCAGATCGCGCATCAGGCCGACGATTGCGTCCTCTGTCTTGACGTCGACGCCGGTGAAGGGCTCGTCGAGCAGGATGACCTGCCCGCCCTGGGCCAGAGCCCGCGCCAGAAAGACGCGCTTGCGCTGCCCACCCGAAAGCTCGCCGATCTGGCGGCGGCGGAACTCCAGCATGTTGACGCGAGCCAGCGCGTCATCGACCGCGTCGCGATCGGCCTTTCCGGGAATGCGCAGGAAATTCATGTGGCCGTAGCGGCCCATCATCACCACGTCGTCGACCAGCACGGGAAAGGTCCAGTCGACCTCCTCGGCTTGCGGCACATAGGCGACGAGGCCGCGCCTTAGTGCGTCGCGCACCTCCATGCCGGCGATCGAGACCATTCCCTTTGCCGGCTTTAGAAATCCCATCAATGTCTTGAAGATGGTCGACTTGCCCGAGCCGTTGATGCCGACCAGCGCGCAGATCGTACCCGGCCCGAGCGCGAATGAGGCGTCGTTGACGGCCGTGACGCCGTTGGCGTAGCGCACCGTGACGCCGCTGACGACGATCGAGGGCGTCGGCCCGATCCCGCGAAGATCGCCGGCGGAGTTGGCTTTCACTGGCCGAACCCCTTGGCGATTGTCTCGACCGTGACCTCGAGCAGCTTGAGATAGGTCGGCACCGCGCCGTTCTCGGCCGAGAGCGAGTCGACATAGAGCACGCCGCCATACGTCGCGCCGGTCTCACGCGCGACCTGCCTTGCCGCCTTGTCGGAGATGGTGCTCTCGCTGAACACGGCGGGAATCTTGTTCTTGCGGACGAGGTCGATCAGGCGGCGCACCTGTTGCGGCGTGCCCTGCTCGTCGGCGTTGATCGGCCAGAGATAGGCCTCGCGCCAGCCATAGTCGCGCGTCAGGTAGCTGAACGCGCCCTCGCTGGAAACGAGCCAGCGCCGCTCCGCCGGCACCTTGTCGAGCCGAGCGCGCAGCGGCGCGTCGAGCGCCTTGAGCTTGGCGCCATAGTCGGCGGCGTTCTTCGCGTAGATCGCCGCGTTGGTTGGGTCGGCGTCGGTCAACGCCTTGCGGATGTTCTCGACATAGATCAGCGCGCTCGCTGTCGACATCCAGGCATGCGGGTTGGGCTTGCCTTCATAGGGGCCCTCCTTGATGCCCATCGGCACGATGCCGTCGGTCACCACCGCGCTCTTCACGTTCTTGACGTTGTCGAAAAAGCGCTCGAACCAGCGCTCCAGATTCATCCCGTTCCAGAGCACGAGATCGGCCGACTGCGCCTTCACAACATCGAGCGGCGTCGGCTGGTAGTCGTGAATCTCGGCGCCCGGCTTGGTGATTGATTCCACGATCGCGGCCGTGCCGGCGACGTTCTGCGCCATGTCCTGGATGATGGTGAAGGTGGTGACGACCCGCAGCGGCTTCACCTGAGCGGGCTGGGCCAGCGCCGGAGCGCCGAGATAGAGCCCGCCGGAAACAGCGAGGGCGGCCAGGGTCCCGAAATGACGACGCGAAAACATGGTTTCTCCAGTGGGTCGTTTGATCCGCCCTCACGCTATTGCAAATGAGTTGCATCTGTCAACGCTCCTGACAATGATTTGCAAGAAGCCCTTTTGCAAACGCCTCTCAGCATTGCTATGGCGTTGGGATGACGGGAATCGATCAGCGCGTGGCCGGTTTCGAGGGTCAGCTCAGGGATGCCGGCCTGCGCATGACGCAGCAACGCCGCCTGATCCTGCGCGTGCTGGCGCAGGCCGACGACCACCCCGACGCCAAGGGCATCTTTACGCGCGCCTTCGCGCAGGACCCGACGCTGTCGCTCTCGACCGTCTACCGCACGATGAAGCTTCTGGAAACGCAAGGGGCGATCGAACGCCACGCCTTCGAAGACGGCGTCTCGCGCTACGAACACGCAGACCAGCAGCATCACGACCACCTGATCGATGTCGAGAGTGGGCAGGTGGTCGAGTTCTCCTCGCCCGAGATCGAGGCGTTGCAGGCCAAGATCGCCGCCGAACTCGGCTACGAGATCGTGCGCCACAGGCTTGAGCTCTACGGCCGCAAGATCGCGCCGGGGAAACTGCGCGGTCGTCGCTGAGGCTGTGCGCACGGGTTGACCCCGGCCGGATTTCGGAGAGCAATGCAGCCTCCGACAAAATCCTGAACGGCCATCGCCTCCATGACGCTGCACACAACCACCCCGATCGACTCCGCAAAACTCGACCGTCTCGCCGAGGTCGCCGTCAAGGTCGGCCTCAATCTGCAGGAGGGTCAGGACCTGTTCCTGACCGCGCCGGTCGCCGCCCTGCCGCTGGTGCGCAGGATCGCCGAGCACGCCTACAGAGCCGGCGCCGGGCTGGTGGTGCCGATGCTGGCCGACGAGGAGACGACGCTGGCGCGCTACAAATTCGGCCACGACGCCAGCTTCGACCGCGCAGCCGGCTGGCTCTACGAGGGCGTCGCCAAGGCGTTCGCCGCCAACACCGCGCGGCTGGCCATCGTCGGCGACGACCCCATGCTGCTCGCAGGGCAGGACCCCGACAAGGTCGGCCGCGCCAGCAAGGCCAATTCGATCGCCTACAAGCCGGCGCTGGAGAAGATCGCGAGCTTCGACATCAACTGGAACATCCTCGCCTATCCGACGGTGTCATGGGCGCGGCAGGTCTTTCCGGGCGATGCCGACGACATCGCCGTCGGCAAGCTGGCGGACGCGATCTTCGCAGCCTCCCGCGTCGATCGCATTGAGGCCATCCCGGCCTGGGCCGCGCACAACGCGACCCTGGCCAAGCGCACCCAATGGCTGAACGGCCAGCGCTTTTCGGCCCTGCACTATTCCGGCCCCGGCACCGACCTGACGATCGGCCTGGCCGACGGCCATGAATGGCAGGGCGGCGCCTCCACCGCGAAGAACGGCGTCACCTGCAACGCCAACATCCCGACCGAAGAGGTCTTCACCACGCCCCACGCGCTGCGCGTCGAAGGCCATGTCCGCTCGACCAAGCCGCTCTCCTATCAGGGCACGCTGATCGACAACATCGCCGTGCGCTTCGAGGCCGGCCGCATCGTCGAGGCCCATGCGACGCGAGGCGAGGCCGTGCTCGGCAAGGTGCTGGAGACCGACGACGGCGCAAGCCGTCTGGGCGAGGTGGCGCTGGTGCCGCATTCATCGCCGATCTCGCAGAGCGGGCTGCTGTTCTTCAACACGCTGTTCGACGAGAACGCCGCCTGCCACATCGCGCTCGGCCAGTGCTACGCGAAGTGCTTCCTCGACGGAGCGAGTCTTTCGCCACAGCAGATCGCGGCAAAAGGCGGCAATGCGAGCCTGATCCATATCGACTGGATGATCGGCTCGAACGAGATCGACATCGACGGGGTGCGCGAAGACGGCAGCCGCGTGCCCGTGTTCAGGCAGGGGGAATGGGCGTGAAGCTGGGAACAAGAAGCAGTCACGCGATCAACCGATATGATCCCAAGGATTGATCACCAACGCGCCGGGCTGCAGTGCAAGCCAAGCCTCGACGGCAGCCGATGGAGCGACCGCGATCATCTCCGAGATCACATTGGTGTCGAGGATGATCATCCGCCGATGTCAGGTGGCTCACGGATAGGTTCACGTGGAGGGAGCTCCAACGTCACGCCACCGACGGCAGCCACGCGAGCGCGGATTCGAGCCGCAAGATTAAATGGCTCCTGATCCTGCCCGGAGAGCGCCCTTCGAAGGATGTCACGCGCCTCCTCCTCCATCGAGTGACCATTGGCCGCAGCGCGGACGCGAAGACGGATTTTGAGCTGATCGTCGATCTTTCGAATGGTCATGCTGGCCAGGGCCTAGCCTCCGCCATCAATGATTGCAGGCAAATCATTGATGGCGGGGCCGGCAATGCTTGTCATTTGACATAGAATTGGAAAGGACCAGCAAGCGACCGCTTGTTCACCTAAGCCTTCCGCTTGTTCTGCCGGTTGGCGATCAGGTCGTCGACCACGGCCGGATCGGCCAAGGTTGAGGTATCCCCCAGCGCCCCGAACTCGTCTTCGGCGATCTTGCGCAGGATGCGGCGCATGATCTTGCCCGAGCGGGTCTTGGGCAGGCCCGGCGAGAACTGGATCAGGTCGGGCGAGGCGATCGGGCCGATCTCCTTGCGGACATGCGCGACCAGTTCCTTGCGCAGCGCGTCGCTCGGGTTCTCGCCGGTCATCAGCGTAACATAAGCGTAGATGCCCTGCCCCTTGATGTCGTGCGGGTAGCCGACCACGGCCGCCTCCGACACTTTCGGATGCGCCACGAGCGCCGATTCGACCTCGGCCGTGCCCATGCGGTGGCCCGAGACGTTGATCACGTCGTCGACGCGGCCGGTGATCCAGTAATAGCCGTCGGCGTCGCGCCGGCAGCCGTCGCCGGTGAAATACTTGTTCGGATAGGTCGCGAAATAGGTTTCTTCAAAACGCTTGTGGTCGCCATAGACCGTGCGCATCTGGCCGGGCCAACTCTCGGCGATAACGAGATTGCCCTCGCACGCGCCCTCCAGCACCTTGCCCTCGGCATCGACGATCTCCGGCTTGACGCCGAAGAAGGGACGCGTCGCCGAACCCGGCTTCAGCTTCGTCGCGCCGGGCAGCGGCGTGATCAGGATGCCGCCGGTCTCGGTCTGCCACCAGGTATCGACGATCGGGCAGCGCCGGTCGCCGACGACGCGGTGATACCACTCCCAGGCTTCCGGATTGATCGGCTCGCCGACCGAGCCGAGCAGCCGCAGCGACTTGCGCTTGGTCCTCTTCACCGGCTCCTCGCCAGCGCCCATCAGCGAGCGGATTGCGGTCGGGGCGGTGTAGAACGTGTTGACCTTGTGCTTGTCGACCACGTCCCAGAAGCGCGAGATCGTCGGATAGGTCGGGATGCCCTCGAACATCAGCGTGGTCGCGCCATTGGCGAGCGGCCCATAGACGATGTAGCTGTGCCCGGTGACCCAGCCGACATCGGCGGTGCACCAGTAGATGTCGCCGTCATGGTAGTCGAAGACGTATTTATGCGTCATCGAGGCATAGACGAGATAGCCAGCCGTCGTGTGCAGCACGCCCTTGGGCTTTCCGGTCGAGCCGGAGGTGTAGAGGATGAAGAGCGGATCTTCCGCCTTCATCTCGACGGGCGGGCAGTGGCCGGAGACCTTCGCCGCTTCCTCGTGATACCAGACGTCGCGGCCCTCTTTCATCGCCACGTCGCCGCCGGTGCGCCTGACCACGATCACGGTCTTGACCGGGACTTTTTCGGCCGCCGCATCGACATTGACCTTGAGCGGCACCTTGCGCCCGCCGCGCAGGCCCTCGTCTGCGGTTATGACGACGTCCGAGGTCGCGCCCTCGATGCGCCCCGACAGGGAATCCGGCGAGAAGCCGCCGAAGACGATCGAATGCACCGCCCCGATGCGCGCGCAGGCCAGCATCGCGTAGGCCGCTTCCGGGATCATCGGCATGTAGATCGTGACCCGGTCGCCCTTCTTCACGCCCTTGGCCTTGAGCACGTTCGCGAAGGTGCAGACCTCGGTATAGAGCTGGCCGTAAGTGATCTTCTTGGACTCGGACGGATCGTCGCCTTCCCAGATGATCGCGGTCTGCTTGGCCCGCGTTGCCAGATGCCGGTCGACGCAGTTGAAGGCGACGTTGGTGGTGCCGTCCTCATACCATTTGATCGCGACCTTGCCGGGCTTGTAGCTGGCGTTGCGGACCTTGGTATAGGGCTTGAACCAGTCGATGCGCTTGCCCTGCTCGCCCCAAAACCGATCCGGATCCTTGATCGAAGCCGCATACATTTTCTTGTATTTGGCGTCGTTCAGATGCGCCTTCTTGGCCCATGCGGCAGGCACGTCGTAGGTCGTCTCGGACATTCAGGCATCCCCCCAGACTTGGGCCGTCTTTGATTTGGGCCGACCCGGCTTTCGGCCATGATGGCGTCTGCGGGACCGCGAAATGCGTATCCCGTTCGTTTCGTGTCGTTGGCGGCATCATAAGGTTCACAGGCGTCGCGGCAAGCGCGCCGACCTCGCACTTTCGGGCTAGAGCCGCCGGAGTATCCGCGTTAACGTCGGCAATCAGCGGTTGCAGTAACCTTCCGTTACGCGCGCGATCATGAGGAGACGTAGATGGCCAAGAACATCGTCTTCTTCTGCAACGGCACCGGCAACGTTAAGGATTTCGGGCTTCCGACCAACGTCGTTTTGCTGCTGAACCGCACGCTGCATGAACCCGATGGCGCGCGACGCCAGATCGCGGCCTATGATGACGGCATCGGCGTCGAGTTCGGCGACCTTATCGGCAAGGCTTTCGGCAAGGGCATCTCGCAGAACATCAAGGACGGCTACGGTTTCATCGCCCGGCATTATGATCCCGACGACCGCATCTTTCTCTTCGGCTTCAGTCGCGGCGCCTACACAGCCCGAAGCATCGCCGGCATGATCGGGCGCCTGGGACTACCCGACCGCAACCGGAACAACGGCGCCGACCTGCGAAGCGGAGACGCCGCCCTCGCGCAGGCGATCGATGAGGCCTACCGAATCTACAAGATTTCCGATCATGACAAACGGAAACGGGAATCGGAGACGTTCCGCGAGACCGTCGCCTATCCCCGGCACGGGAGCGAGAGCGCCCGCGCACCGTGGCTGATCGGCGTCTGGGACACGGTGCGCTCGCTCGGCATCCCGCTCGGCTTCCGCGATTTCGAGCTCTCGCTGTTCCCGCACCGCTTTCACGACCACGAGCTCAACCCGCATGTCGCGCACGCCTATCACGCGCTCTCGATCGACGATGAGCGCCTGCAGTTCCTGCCGACGATCTGGAACGAGCCGACGGCGGCGCAGACGCTCGCAAAGCAGACCGGCCAGCCCAACCCGCAGCGCTTCGAGCAAACCTGGTTTCCCGGCGTCCACTCCGATGTCGGCGGCGGCTATGCCGACCGCGACCTCGCCGACGTCACGCTGCGCTGGATGATCGAGCGCGCGGCGGCGGCGGGGCTGCTCTTCGCCCCGCCCTTCGACGCCGACCCGGCGCAGGGCCTGCCCGCATCAGCGCCCGGAGGCCAGGTCCATGATTCACGGCCGGACTGGAAGACGAGGTTTCTCTATCCGCGCCAGCCGCGGCAGATCCTGCGCGGCCATCAGGAGCCGGACCGCAAGGAGATCACGCCGCTGCTCGGGCCCGGCCGCCTGCACCGGAGCTGGCTCGACCGGCTGCTGCGCTGGCATGGCACGGATGCGGCATACAAGCCGGAGGCGCTGGAACCGCACCCCGACGACGCCACGGCGCGGCGTCAGCTCGCGGCCGGGCAGAAGCCTCCCCCGGGGCCGTTTCCGAATACGGACGACTGATCGAACGTCGTCCTACAGGCCGCCCATCCTGCAGACGAGATCCCACTCGTCATCCGTCACCGGCTGCACCGAGAGCCGGAACGAGGTGACGAGCGCCATCTTGGCGAGCTTCCGCTCAGCCTTGACCTGCGCCAGCGTCACCGGCCTCGGCAAAGGCTTCACCGCCTTGAAATCGACCAGCACCCAGGGCTCGCCCGGGATCCAGTTATAGGCTTCCCTGATCACCTCGACGATGCCGACGACCTCGAGGCCCTCGTTGGAATGGTAGAAGAAAACCTGCTCGCCCAGCTTCATCGCCATCAGGTTGAGCTTGGCGGTGTGGTTCTTCACCCCGTCCCAATGCGTGCCCTTCGCGCCGGCCGCGACCTGCTCGTCCCAGGACCATTTGGAGGGCTCGGATTTGATCAGCCAATGGGGCATGGGTGCGCTCGGCAGTCGGCAATAGGCAGTCGATAGCCAATTCCCGCCCGACTGCCTACTGCCGATTGCCTACTGCGCGTCGTCTTCCAGCGGCACGGGCGGCCGCGACGCCGCCTGCCCGTTCTCGTTCCAGAACCGGACCATCTCGCGCGTCAGCGCGGCATAGTCCTGCGGCTCGAGTTCGACCCTGACCTCGCCCTCGCCGAAGGGCAGGATCAGCACGAAGCGATGGGCATCCTCAGCCCGCCTGCGCCGGAGCTGGATGACGGGGCCGGCCGGCACGCGGCCAGCCAGCGCCACGGGCAAGCTCTCGACGACGAGTTCGGAGCCGGTGGTCTTCTTCACCTCGGCGATGCCGCGCGCCACGCGCTTCGTCAGATCGGACCAATCGCCAGCCATGCTGTTTCCCTCACAATTCCGCGCGGATCGGTCGGGCCAGCAGCCCCGCGACCGCCTCGCGCACGCCGCCACGCCCGGCGATGATATCGGCGATCGCCTGCGCAATCGGCATTTCGACGCCGCGCGCCGTCGCCATCTCGGCCAGAGCCTGCGCTGTGAAAGCCCCCTCGGCGAGCTTGCCGCCCGACGCCTCCGCCAACGCCCGCCCCTGCCCGAGCGCGAGCCCGAACGAGAAATTGCGCGACTGCGCCGACGAACAGCTCAGCACGAGATCGCCCAGCCCCGATAGCCCCATCAGCGTCTCAGGGCTTGCTCCATAGGCGGCCCCGAACCGGCGCAATTCGGCGAAGCCGCGCGCCACCAGCGCGGCGCGCGCGCTTTCGCCATAGCCCAGCCCGATCGCGATGCCGGCCGCAATGGCGAGGACGTTCTTGGCCGCCCCGCCGATCTCGACGCCGCGCGGATCGGCGCTGTGATAGATCCGGAACGCCGCCGAACTCAACGCCTCCGCCAGCGCCTGCGCCAGATAGGGATCGGCTGCCGCCAGCGTCACCGCGGTCGGCAGCCCGCGCCCGACATCGGCGGCGAAACTCGGCCCCGACAGGATCGCCGGCACCGAGCCTGGAAGCGCGTCCGCGATGATGTCGGTGGTGAAAAGATCGCTGCCCTGCTCGATGCCCTTGGCGGCAGAGATCGCCGGCCGCCCCGCCGGGACGGCTAGTGCGAGCGCCTCGCAGACCTGCCGCAGCGCCTGTGTCGGCACGGCCAGCACGAGCGCGCGGGCCTGCGCCAAATCGGCCAGCGAGGCGGTTGCACGGACCGTCCCGGGCAAGGTCACGCCGGGCAGGCGCGGCGCTTCCCCGGTCGCGCGGATCGCGGCCACGGTCTCTTCGTCACGTGCCCAGAGCACGACGTCGCGGCCGGCGCGAGCCGCCGCCAGCGCCAGCGCCGCGCCCCAGGAGCCCGCGCCGACGACGCCGATCGTCTGGAACAGCGTCGCCCCGCTCATGGTTTTGCACGCATCATGGCTTGGGGCGCAGTTCGTCCAGCGGCCAGCGCGGCCGGGCCAGCGCGCCCATATCGTCCACCATGCCGAGCTTCAGCCTTTCCAGCCCGGCCCAGGCGATCATCGCGCCGTTGTCGCCGCAGAGCGCGAGCGGCGGCGCGATCATCGGCAGGCCGGCTTCGGTGGCGAGCCGCGTCAGGCCACGCCGGATCGGCTGGTTGGCCGAGACGCCGCCGGCGACCACGAGCGCGTTGGGCATGACGCCGGCCTCGCGGCAGGCGCGCAGGCCAGCCCGCGTCCGGTCGACCAGCAGATCGACGACCGCTGCCTGAAACGAGGCGCAGAGATCGGCCACGTCGCGATCCGACAGCGGCGCGATCCGCTCGGCGACGAGCCGCACCGCCGTCTTGAGGCCAGACAGCGAGAAATCGGGCTTGGGCCGGCCGCTCATCGGGCGCGGGAAATCGAAACGCTCCGGATCGCCGGCCTCGGCCTCACGCTCGACCGAGGGGCCGCCGGGATAGGCCAGTCCGAGCATCTTGGCGATCTTGTCGAAGGCCTCGCCGACCGCGTCGTCGATCGTGCCGCCCAGCTTGAGATAGTCGCCGACGCCGCGCACGACGAGCAATTGCGTATGCCCGCCCGAGACCAGCAGCAGCAGATAGGGAAAGGCGAGGTTGTCGGTCAGCCGCGCCGTCAGCGCATGGGCCTCCAGATGATTGACCGCGATGAAGGGCTTTCCGGTGACGAGCGCGATCGCCTTGGCCGTGGTCAGCCCGACCATGACGCCGCCGACCAGCCCCGGCCCGGCGGCTGCCGCCACCGCATCGATCTGGTGGGGTTCGAGATCGGCCTCGGCGAAGGCGCGCGCGACGATGCGGTCCAGCGCCTCGACATGGGCGCGCGCCGCGATCTCGGGCACCACGCCGCCATAGGCCGCATGCGCCGCGATCTGGCTCAGCACCGCGTTCGACAGGATTTCGGGCTTGCCGGCCGGCGACAATCCGACGATCGCGGCCGCAGTCTCGTCGCAAGTCGTCTCTATGCCCAGAACTCGCATGGTCGTCGATCGGGTCTCGCGGAGAGCTAAAAGGATGCTGCGACAGCCTGATGGTTTGCCGCCGGGAATTCCCTCGTATAGTGCGCGGGCGACCATAAGGCCAAGGGGCTGCGGCGCAGGCTCAAGATCCATCCGGATCGGGACTTGCGCCGGAAGGCTCGAAATTCGGGGGAAGACATAAGGCGCATGACCGAGACCGCTGCTTCGCTCCAGGCCAGGCTCGCCGGCCGATTCGTCATCGGCACGCGCGGCAGCCCGCTCGCGCTCGCCCAGGCCCATGAATTCGCCGGCCGCCTCGCGCAGGCCCATGGCTGGGAAACCGGGGAGCTTCCGCTCGACATCATCAAGGTGACCGGCGACGCGATCCAGGACCGGCCGCTCGCCGAGGCCGGCGGCAAGGGCCTCTTCACCAAGGAGATCGACATGGCGCAGCTCGACGCCCGCATCGATTTCGCGATCCATTCCGCCAAGGACCTGCCGACCGCCCTGCCCGACGGGCTCGTCATCGCCGGCTACCTGCCGCGCGAGGATGCCCGCGATGCGCTGATTGCGCGCGACGCCAGCCGCATTCTCGATCTGCCCCGGGGCGCGATCGTCGGCTCGGCCTCGCTGCGCCGACAGGCGATGCTGCGGCGGCTGCGGCCCGACCTCGACATCATCCTGCTGCGCGGCAATGTCGGCACCCGCCTGTCCAAGGTGGCGAGCGGCGAGATCGGCGCGACGCTGCTCGCGCTCGCCGGGCTGAAACGGCTCGGACTGGCGGACAGGGTCTCTGGCGTCCTGCCGGTCAACGAATTCCTGCCCGCCGTCGGCCAGGGCGCGATCGCGGTCGTGATCCGCGCCGGCGACGAGGCGGCGGCAGAAGCGCTCAGCCCCATCCTGTGCCGCGACACGGGCATCGCGCTTAGCGCCGAACGCGCCTTCCTGACCGAGCTCGACGGCTCCTGCCGCACGCCGATCGCGGGCCACGCCACCGTCGCGGACGGCAAGGTCCATCTGCGCGGGCTTTTGCTTTCGCCGGACGGAACGGCGAGCGCAGGCGACGAGCAGACCGCATCGGTCGGCGACGCCGCCGCGATGGGCGCCGAACTTGGACGCGCCCTGCGCGTTTTGGCTCCGCACGGTATCTATGGCTGACGTCGTGGCGAGACTTTAAGGACACCACATGCGCATCTTCGTCTTCCGCCCCGAAAGCGACGCCCAGCGCAGCGCGCAGGCGATCCGCGCGCGCGGCCACGAGCCGGTGCTGACGCCGCTGTTTACGATCGTCCGGCTGCCGGACGCCGCGCCCGAGGGCGAGTTCGCCGCGATCATCCTGACCAGCGGGAACGCCGTGCCTGCGCTCGCCGAGGGGCCGGCGGCATGGCACGACCTGCCGGTCTTCAGCGTCGGGGGCCGCACGGCGGACGCCGTCCGCGCGGCTGGATTCGGCGATGCCCGCAGCGCAGGCGGCGACAGGCACGATCTGTTCGACCTCATCGGCAGCAACCTGCCGGCCGGCGCGCGCCTGCTGCTGATCGCCGGCCGCGACCGTCATGACGACCTGCCTGAACGGCTGGCGAAGGCCGGCTTCACCGTCGATATCTGGACGGCCTATGCGGCCGAGGCCGTCGCCATGCTGCCCAAGGAAGCCGCCAAGGCGATCGTCGAGGGCCAGGTCGATGCGGCACTGCACTATTCGCCGCGCGGAGCGGACACCTTCGTCAGGCTGGCCAGGGCCGTCCATCTCGGCGACGAGGCCATGGCGCTAACCCATGTCGCGCTCTCGGCCGAGGTCGCCGCCCCGCTGATCGCGGCGGGAGCCGACACGGTGCTCGTCGCCGAACATCCTGAGGAGGCGGCGCTTCTGGCGGCGCTCGACCAGGTATCGGCTCGCAATCGCAGCATGGAGGGTGCTACAGAAATCCCCGTTGCGCCGGCCGGCGTCGAGACGGACAGGGACGCTATGGGCGATACCGAGACCTCAGCACCCAGGCGTTCGCGGTCCCGCCGCACGCCACCGACGCTGGAGGCCCAGGCGCAGGATGTGACCGAAGCCGCCGCCGACGCGAATGCGGACGCCATGGCGGCGTCCTCTGCGTCGATCCTGCCCACGGAGGCCCTGCCCGAGGAGTTCTCGGCTCCGCCTGTGACGGAGCCTGCGCCTGACTCCGGGCCCGACGCGAAGCCGACCATCGCAGCCGCGGCGCCGGCGGCCGCTATGCGTCCCGAGCCTGTCCAGCAGCCACGCCGCTCGCTTCTGCCCGCCATGGCGCTGGCCGGGATCGTCGGCGGCGTCATCGGCGCAGGGCTCGTCATGCTGGCGATGAGCCGGGCCACGCCCGTGGTCAGCGCGGAGGATGTCGCGGGCCTGCGCAGCCAGCTCGCTGCCCTCCAGAGCCGGACAGAGGCCCTGCAGGGCCAGACGGCCGCCGCCGCCAAGGCCGGGGCCGACGCACAGGCCGCGAGCGCCCGGGCGACCGAGCTTGCCACGGCCGCCCAGCGCGCGCAGATCCCCGATGCCGGCGCGATCGCCGGCCTGAGCGACCAGGCCAAACGGGCCGAGGCCGCGACGGCCGCGATCGGCCAGCGGCTCGACCAGGCCGCCGCGCGGATCGGCAGCGTCGAAACTCTCGCCAGGACGGCCGCCGCGCCGAGCCCGCAGGCCATGGCCGCCGCCCGCATCGTGCTGGCTGAACGCGTCCGCACAGCGCTCGCCTCGGGCCAGCCCTTCGCAAGCGACGTCGCCGCGCTTCAGTCGGGCGGCGGCGCAACAGAGCAGATCGCTGCGCTCAACGCCGTCGCCGCGACAGGCGCGCCGACACAAGCCGCGCTCCTGACGCAATTCAAGACGCATCAGGCGCTGTTCGCCCGCGAAATGACGCCCGCCAGTGCGAGTTGGCAGGACCAGTTGCTTGGCATCGCCAGCCGCGTCGTCACGATCCGACCGGTTGGCGACACCGGCGCAAACGACCCTTCGACGCTGGTCATCAGGCTGGAGAACGCCATCTCCGGCGGCAGGATCGGCATGGCCGCGACGCTCTGGGGCCAGTTGCCCGAGCCGGCGCGCCGCGCCAGCGCCGAGTTCGGCGTCAATCTCCAGAAGCGCGCCGCCGCCGATGCGGCGATCGCGAAAATCGCGCAGGATGCCGTCGCCGCGCTCGGCGCGGCCGGCTGACTTAGAGGATAGAGTCCATGGTTCGCGTTCTGCTCTATCTCGCCGTCATCGCCGCGCTCGCCATCGGCGCCGTCTGGCTCGCCGACCGGCCGGGCGAGGTCACCATGGTCTGGCAGGGCTACCGGATCGAGACCTCGGTCGCCATCGCGGCGATCGGCGTCGTCGTTCTCGCCATGCTGGCGATGCTCGGCTGGGCGGTGCTGCGCTTCGTGCTCGGCCTGCCGACAGCCTTCAGCTTCGCGTCCCGCGCACGCCGCCGGGCGCGCGGGTTCGAGGCCGTCTCGCGCGGCATGGTCGCGATCGGCGCGGGCGACCCGGTGGCCGCGGGCCGCCACGCCAGCGACGCCCGCCGCTTTGCCGGCAACGAGCCGCTGACCCTGCTGCTGGAAGCGCAATCGGCCCAGCTTTCGGGCGATCGCGGCAAGGCGGAAGCCGCCTTCAAGCAGATGCTCGACAGGCCCGAGACGCGCGTGCTCGGCCTGCGGGGTCTCTTCGTCGAGGCCAGGCGTCGCGGCGACATGACGGCCGCACGCGCCTTCGCCGATGACGCGGTACGCCGCTCGCCTTCGCTCGCCTGGGCCAATGACGCCCTGCTCGATTTCCACACCAGCGCCGGCGACTGGCCGGCCGCCCGAACCGCCGTCGAACGCCGCGCCGCGCTCAGGCTGGCCGAGAAGACCGAGGCGCGCCGCCAGCGCGCCGTGCTGCTGGCGGCCGAAGCCCTCGAAGCCAAGGGCCGCGAGCCGGAGAAGGCGCTGGCCGCCGCGCTGGAGGCCGTGAAGCTCTCACCCGGCCTGACGCCGGCCGCCACGCTGGCCGGCCGCATGCTCTCCGAGCGCGGCGACATCCGCAAGGCCGCCAAGCTGCTGGAAGCCGCCTGGAAGGAAACGTCGCATCCCGACATCGCCGCCGCCTATCTCGACGTGCGGCCGGGCGACAGCGCGCAGGACAGGCTGGCGCGCGCCGTGACGCTGACGAGGCTCAGGCCCGCAGACCCCGAAGGCGTGCTGGCCCTGACGGGCGCGGCAATCCACGCCCATGACTTCGCCAAAGCCCGCGAGACGCTGCGGCCGCTGCTCGCCGGCGGCGCTTCGGTGCGCGCCTGCCTGCTGATGGCCGAGCTGGAAGAGGCAGAGCACGGCGCGGCCGGCCGCGTGCGCGAATGGCTGGCGCGCGCCACCCGCGCCCCGCGCGACGCGGCCTGGGTCGCCGACGGGCTCGTCTCCGACCAGTGGATGCCGGTCTCGCCGATCTCGGGCCGGCTCGACGCCTTCGTCTGGACCGTGCCGCCCGCCACGCTCGGCAGCCGCGCCAACGGCATGGACGACGTCCTGGCCGACCTCGACGATCCCTCCGCGCCGCTGATCGAGGCCCGCGCCGACACGAGCGGCGTCGAGCCCGAGCCCGCCACGATCATCACGCCCAAGCCTGAGCCCAAACCCGAACCGCCGCCGCCGCCACCACCGCCACCGGCGAAGGTCGCTGAGCCTGCGCCAAGGCCAGTGGTCTCGGAGCCTGTCGCCGCAGCGAAGGTGGAAGCCAAGCCCGAGCAGAAGCCGCCCGTCCCGGTCGTCATCGAGCATGAGCCGAAGCCCGAGCCGATCGTGAAGACCGCCGAGAAGCCGGCAGCGCAGCCGATGGCACAGCCGGCCGCCAATGGCGCGGGCCGCTCCAAGCCGGTGATCTTCCCGGTCTCGCATGCGCCCGACGATCCGGGGCCTGAAGAGCTTCAGCCGGCCGAACCGGACAAGATGGCGAAATTCCGCATCTTCGGCTGAACCGGCTCAGCCTGAGATCCAGCGCCTCAATCCATCGGCCAGAGCCTCATAGGCCAGCCGCACCGGGCGACTGGCGCGCTGGTCCTCATGCATGCAAAGCCAGACCTCGAGCTTGAACGCCAGCGCATCCGCCAGCACCGGCCTGAGCTGCGGGTTGCGTGCCGCGATCCTCGCCTGACAGGCTCCGATGCCGAGCCCGGCCCTCAGAGCCGCCAGCTGGGCGAGGTCGCTGTCGCTGCGCAGGCTGAACAGTTCGCGGTCGAGCTCGATAACGCCCTTGGCCAGCGCTCGCGCCGAATGGTCGTTCCGGTCGAAGCCAATGACGTGGAAGCGATGCAGCTCGGCCAGCGTAGCAGGCGCGCCTTGGCGGCCGAGATAGCGCTCATGCGCATAGAGCCCGAGGTCGACATGGCCGAGATGCTGCGCGATCAGCGCCTCCTGCACCGGGCGGACCATGCGCACCGCAATGTCGGCATCGCGCCGCAGCAGGTCGTCGGTGTGGTTGCTCAGCACGAGTTCGATCACCAACGCCGGATGCGCCTCTTGGAGACCGGCGAGAATGTCGGGCAGCACCTCGGCCCCCATGATCTCGCTGGCGGTGATCCGCACCGTGCCGCCGGCCTCGCTGCGCGCCCCGTCGGCGCTGCGGCGCAGGGAGGCGGCGGCCGCCTCCATTGCCTCGGCTTGTGACAGCAGCGCCAGGGCAGCCGGCGTCGGGGAGAGCCCGCCCTGCGAGCGGGTGAACAGGGCGAGCCTGAGCCCTGCCTCCAGCGCCTCGATATGCCGGCCAAGCGTCGGCTGCGTTGCGCCGAGCACGCGCGCAGCGCCCGACAGGCTGCCCTGCCGCGCCACGGCGAGGAAAGAGCGCCAGAGGTCCCATGTCACCTGATCAGACATACGAAAACGTATAGCGGCTGTTTTGAGTTAGGCAATTTTCGTTTCGATAGGAGAGGGCCATCCTGTCTCCATCGCAAAGGAGATCGCCATGTCCCACATCGCCAAAGACACACCCATAGCCCTCGTGCTCGGCATCACCGGCGGGCTCGGCCGCGCGCTCGCCATCGCATTGCATGGCCGCGGTTACGCCATTCGCGCCCTGACGCGCGATGTCGCCAAAGCCGCGGCGAAGACCTGCCTGCCCTTCGCCATCGACTGGCGTCAGGGCGACGCTTTCAATCGCGGCGCGGTGCTGCGCGCCTCCGAGAGCGCCGCAGTCGTTGCACATGCCGTCAATCCGCCGGGTTACGCGAAATGGCGCGAATTGGCCGTGCCGATGCTTGCCAACACCATCGTCGCGGCCCAGCACTCCGGCGCGCGCATCCTCTTCCCCGGCAACATCTACGCCTTCGGCCCCGAAGCCGGCGCCCTCATCCATGAGGCCAGCCCGCAGAACCCAAACACCGTCAAGGGCGCCGTCCGGATGGACATGGAGGCTATGCTGCGCCACGCCGCCGACCACGGCGTGCGTTCGCTGATCGTCCGCGCCGGGGATTTCTTCGGGCCTGACGTGCCCAGTTCCTGGTTTACCCAGGCGCTCGTCAAGGGCGGCCATGACGCGAAGGTGATCCAGCAGTTGGGCGCAACCGGGGTCGGCCATGCCTGGGCCTATGCGCCCGATCTCGCCGAGACCTTCATGCGCCTGCTCGACCGGCAGGCCGATCTCGCCCCCCATGAGACCTTCCATTTCAACGGCCATTGGGATGCCGATGGCGGCGAGATGACGCAAGCCGTCCAGCGTGCGCTCGGCGGCCATGTCCCGATCCGGCGCTTCTTCTGGCCGCAGATCTATCTGCTTGCGCCCTTCGTCACCTTCCTGCGTGAGCTGATCGAGATGCGCTGGGTCTGGCGCGAGCCGGTCCGTCTCGACAATCGCAAGCTCGAAGCCCTGATCGGTCCCGAGCCGCATACGCCGCTCCACGCCGCCATCGCAGCCTCGCTCGGACCCGTCCCCGCGCATCAGCGGGAGCGCCACGCCCATGCCGTCGCCAATGCCTGATCCAGACGCGCAACGCAGCCCTTCAACCGGAAAGGACCGTGCCATGATCGCTTCACAGACACTCGGCCAGACGGCCACCATGCCGAACGCCGCCGCCGATCCTGCCGCGCGAAGCCTCGCCCGCGCCACGGTCGGCCTCGCGCTGGCCCAGACGCTGCTCTTCGCCATCCCAATGATCGTACTCGGCCGCGCCATCGGCTGGCCGGCGTCGCTGCGGCTACCGGCTGAGCAGGCGTTGCCCCTGATCGCAGCGCAAGCCGACGCCGTTCTGCTCGGCTACAGCGCCTATTTCCTCGTTTCGCTGGCGCTGATTCCGCTCGCCTTCGCCTTGCGCGCCTGGTTTCGGACGCAGGGGCTGGACGGCTGGCTGCTCGACGCCGTCGCCTTCACCGGGGCGGCTGCCGGCCTGTTCAAGACGCTCGGCATCGTGCGCTGGCTCTCGGTGATGCCGATGCTTGCAGGCGAGTTCGAGCGCGCCGGCGACCCGGTCAGGCGCGAGGCGATCGCACTGACCTACCGCACCATGAACGCCTATGCGGGTGCGGTCGGCGAACTGCTCGGTGTGCAGATCCTGAGCGGGCTCTGGCTCGTCGCGGTTGCATTTCTTCTGCGACGGACCGGTCATCGCTGGCTCGGCGGCTTGGGCCTTCTCTGCGGCGCGCTCTTTCTGGCGACGGCGCTGCGGCTCGTCTGGCCAGCCGCCGGCATGCTGCAGAGCGCCGCCGTGCCGCTGGCGCTGGTCTGGTTCCTCGCTCTGGCGGCCGCGCTCTGGCGCGACAGCCGGGCCTGAACCGGCCACACCGTCGAAAGGGGGTGCGCTTAGCCAGCGCACCCCTTATAGCGTCGCCATGACTTCAGACATCACCATTGCCGACGCCGCCGCCGGCGTGACGCTCGTCGTCACCGCCGAACAGGCCGGAACCCGGCTCGACAAGGCGTTGACCCTGCTCTCGGTCGAGATTTCGCGCGCGCGGCTGCAGCAGGTGATCAAGGAGGGCGGCGTCAGGCTCAACGGCGCGGTCTTCACCGATGGCAGCCGCAAGGTCGTCGAGGGCGACGAACTGGCGCTCGTCATGCCTGCCGCCAAGCCCGCCGATCCCGTCGGACAGGACATTCCCCTCACCGTCGTCTTCGAGGACGACTACCTGATCGTCATCGACAAGCCGGCCGGGCTCGTCGTCCATCCCGCCGGCGGCCATGAGGACGGCACGCTGGTCAATGCGCTGATCGCCCATTGCGGCGAGAGCCTCTCGGGGATAGGCGGCGTGCGCAGGCCCGGCATCGTCCACCGGCTCGATAAGGACACCAGCGGACTTCTGGTCGTCGCCAAGACGGACAAGGCCCATCACGGTCTGGCCAAGCAGTTCGCCGATCATGGCCGCACCGGCCCGCTGGAGCGCGCCTATCTCGCCATCGCCTGGGGCGTGCCGCGCCGTCACAACGGCACGATCGCGGCCAATCTCGAACGCTCCAACCGCAACCGCGAGAAGATGGCGATCGTCGCCGAGGACAAGGGCCGCGAGGCGATCACGCATTTCACCGTGATCGAGCGCTATCCGGCCCTGCTCAAGGGCACGCAGGAGACCGAACCACTCGCCAGCCTGATCGAGTGCCGGCTGGAAACCGGCCGCACCCACCAGATCCGCGTTCATATGAGCCATATCGGCCACCCGCTGCTCGGCGACCAGCTTTACGGCTCGGGCTTCATGACCAAGGCCGTGCGCCTGCCCGAGAAGGCGCGCGCGGCGCTCGATGCGCTGGGCCGGCAAGCGCTGCATGCGGCGCTGCTCGGCTTCGCCCATCCTGTGACCGGCGAGGACATGCATTTCGAATCCGAGCCGCCGGAGGATTTTGCATTGCTGCAAGCAGCACTCGCGGCCCTGTGAGCCGATCGGGCTCGGCTGCCCATTTTCCGCCAATCTCGGCTGGTCTATACTGCGTTGCGAAAGCGGATGGCTAAGGGGCGCCGCGTTCGACCCATGAACCAGCGCGCATCCGGCGCGTTAGGTCGGTCAGGGATGATGCGCCGTCCGGGTCGTTGGGCCCGGCGGTTGGCTTGCCGCAAAGCGGGAGCCGGAAAGGAATAGCGAGCATGGCTGCGGCGTCATTGCCCGTCCTGTCCGCCGAAGGCGGATTGTCACGGTATCTCGACGAGATTCGGAAGTTCCCGATGCTGGAGCCGAATCAGGAATTCATGCTGGCCAAGAGCTGGCGCGAGCATGGCGACCGCGACGCGGCGCACAAGCTCGTCACCTCGCATCTTCGGCTCGTCGCCAAGATCGCGATGGGCTATCGCGGCTATGGCCTGCCGATTGGCGAGGTCGTCTCCGAAGGCAATGTCGGCCTGATGCAGGCGGTCAAGCGCTTCGAGCCCGACAAGGGCTTTAGGCTCGCCACCTATGCGATGTGGTGGATCAAGGCCTCGATCCAGGAGTACATCCTGCGTTCCTGGTCGCTGGTGAAGATGGGCACCACCGCCAACCAGAAGAAGCTGTTCTTCAACCTGCGCAAGGCCAAGAGCAAGATCTCGGCGCTGGGCGAGGGCGATCTGCGGCCCGAGCAGGTCAAGGTCATCGCGACAAAGCTCGGCGTCAACGAGCAGGACGTCATCGACATGAACCGCCGTCTCGGCGGCGATTCCTCGCTCAACACCCCCGTGCGCGAGGATGGCGACGGCGAGTGGCAGGACTGGCTGGTCGATGACAGCGAGAGCCAGGAGCGCCGCTTCGCCGATTCGCAGGAGAGCGACAACCGGCACTCGGCCCTGCGCGAGGCGCTCGACGTGCTGAACCCGCGCGAACGCCGCATCTTCGAGGCGCGCCGGCTGGTCGACGATCCGATCACGCTGGAGCAGCTCTCGGAAGAGTTCGGCGTCTCGCGCGAGCGCGTCCGCCAGATCGAGGTCCGCGCCTTCGAGAAGGTGCAGGAGGCAGTGAAGAAGGCGATCGTCCGCATCGAAGCGCCGCGCATGGCGCTGCCGGCGGCGTAAGCGGGCCGTTTCACAGATCATTGAAGGGGCGCGCAAGCGCCCCTTTTTTCGCTCAATACAGCGGCGGCAGCGGTTGCAGCGGCAGGCGGATCGGCCCGAGATAGACCCTTCCCTCACGCAGCACGACCGGCGGCAGCGGGGTCAGACCCGGTGCCGCGCCCGGCAGTTGCGCGCTGAGGCGGCCGCCGAGAAGCCCGCCGAGTCCGCTCATCAGCCCGCCGACGGGAATGCCGGCGATCTGACGGATGCCGGCGAGCGAAGCCTGCACCTGACCCGAGACGCGATGCGTCTGGTCGAGCAGGAACTGGCCGCTCGCCTCGACGCGCGACGCGCCCTTGACCGAGACGAGTTTCGTCAACTCGATCTGGCCGCCGGCGTTGCGCCACGCCTCCAGCGCGTCGGGATTGAGGCCGATCCGGAAGGCCTCCGTCTGCGTTGCCGTCGCCTGGATATCGACATCGCCGGGTTCGGCAATGCCGAGCAGAGAATCGAGCGCCGGCAGCACCGAGCCCTTGATCGCAATGGCGAGATCGACCGCCTGGTCGGTTGCGGGCCGGGTCGGGTTGCGCCGCAGATGCGACTCCAGCGAGGTCGCGCGCCAGCTTTCATTGGCGAGGCCGGGTGCGGTGAGCGTCGCGCTGGGCCCGGTCATGACGAGCGCGACGCGCTCGGGGTCGCCGGCCTTGTGCGTCAGGCTGGCCTGGAAGCCCGTCCAGCCGAGATCGAGCTTGCGGCCCTGGGGCAGGCTCGCCTGCAGCGGCCCGGTGATCTCGGCGATGACGAGGCCCGGCGTATAGATTTGCCCGACCGCGACGGCGGGGCCCGTCTGCGCCCTGACGCCCTCGCCCCAGCGCGCCGAGGTCAGAGCCAGCGAAGCGCAGCGCAGTTCGACGCGGAAGGGAAAGCCCGAGATCGTGCGGTTGGCGCACTCCCAGCTTCGGCCAAGCCCGGCCTCGCGGGCAAGCGCTGTGTCCACGGCGTCGGCGACGCGCCCGCGCACGACGAACCAGAAGCTGGCCCAGGCGACGGCGGCGAGCGCGATCAGTATGAAGGGCAGATAGAGCCAGAAGCGGCCCGAACGGCGCGCGGAGGCGGAAGCGGTCATGCGGCGGCGTTTCCTTGCAGCGTTCCTTGCGGAAAATCGGGCGGATTGTTAGCTGCGACAGGCGATGGACGCCAGCGTTGCTCACCCGCTTGAAGCAGCCCGCCATGGCCAAATGATGGGACGACGATGACGACGCCGGCAGTGGAAGGCGATCTCTGGGTCTTCGGCTACGGCTCGCTGATCTGGCGGCCGGGCTTTGCCTTCGAGGAAAGCCAACAGGGGCGGCTGCACGGCTATCACCGCTCGCTCTGCGTCTTCTCGCATGTGCATCGCGGCACGCCGGAGCGGCCGGGACTGGTTCTGGGGCTCGATCGCGGCGGCATGTGCCGGGGGCTGGCTTTTCGTGTGGCGGCGGACAAGGCCGACGAGACCGTCGCCTATCTGCGCGCCCGCGAGCAGGCGACCTCCGTCTATGTCGAGAAGCATCTGCCGGTGCGGCTGGAGTACGGGCGGCAGGTCGCGGCTCTGGTCTATGTCGCCGACCGCAAGCACCTGCAATATGCCGGAAAACTGACACCGGGAGAGCGCCTCGAACTGGTCCGGTACGGGCGTGGCAGTTCGGGCGAAAACCCCGACTATGTGCTGCAGACCCATGATTATCTCAGCCGCATGGGCGTCTTCGATCCGGTGCTCGCGGCGTTGGCAGAGGAGTTGCTGAAGCCGCAGCCGGCCTGATCAGCCCGCCTCAGACCTCGGGCATCAGGTCGAGCAGCGCGGCGCGGCGGCTGACGCCGTCCTCGGCCAGCAGATGGACATGGATCTCGGTCGCGCCGGCCTGCGCCACGGCCTGCCGCCAGCGCATCAGCGCGGATTCGACGCCGAACGGCCCGCTGTCGCCCGCCGCCACGATCCGGCGCTCGGAGTCCACCGCCAGCAGCACCGCGTCGGTGAAGCCGAGCGCGTGGTCGTCGCCGACCGCGAACACGGACGCCACGAAGCGCCGGCCCGAGCGCCCGCGCCAGGCGGTGAAGCGCTTGCCGGTCAGTCCCGCCGTGCTGCGCAGCGGCATTTCGCGCGCGACCAAAGAAGCGGCCGAGGGTGCTTCGAAGGCCTCGTCGTCGAAGAGATCGTCGCGGTAGCGCAGGGCGAGAGCGGCCATGTCGTTCCTCCTTTGTTCTAGAAACAAAATGGGAACAGACATGCCCTTGTGTCAAGCCGCTTTCCGCCGGGAGAGCCTATGCTCCTGACAGAATCAGGTCTGGCGGCTGGCCAGCGGGTCGAGCCCGAGCGCGGCAAGCTCGGCGCGCCCCTGCGCCAGCAGCCGGTCGCTGGCGGTCTCGATACGCTCCTGCAACAGGGCCTGGAACGAAGCCTTGGACATGCCCGGCGCGATCGGCGGCATGATTTCGACGCGGATGGTTCCGGGACGGCGCAGGAACTTCCGGCGCGGCCAGTAGAGTCCGGAGTTCAGCGCGACCGGCAGGCAGGGCACGCCGAGATCGGAATAGAGATGGGCGACGCCGAACTTGTAATCGGGCGGCGCGCCGGCGGCCGTGCGCGTGCCTTCGGGGAAGATCAGCAATTGCCGGCCGCGCTCGCCGAGTTCGACCCGCGCGCGCCGCGTCACATGGGAGAGCGCCCGCGCGCGTCCGCCGCGATCGACCGGGATCATCTTCAGCTTGGTGAGGCACCAGCCGAAGAACGGGATCCAGGTCAGTTCCCGCTTCAGGATGAAGACCGGATCGGGAAACAGCGTCACCAGGACGAAGGTCTCCCAGAAGGACTGGTGCTTGGAGGCCACCATCAGCCCCCCGGCGGGAATGTTCTCCAGCCCGGTGATCTCGTAGCGCGTGCCGGTCGTGACCCGCATCAGCCAGAGCGCCGTCTTCGCCCAGGTAACCGAGACCTTCAGCAGATAGCGCCGGGGCAGAAGCAGGGACGGAAACGCCGCGAAGACCAGCCAGCAGGCCAGGTTCAGATAGAACAGGACGTTGAAGACGAGGGAGCGCAGGACCAGCATGGCGCGCAAAGAGCGCGCCGGGCCCGCGCCGTCAAGCCACGCAAAAGCTCAGCCGCCCCGTATCGTCACCGGGGCCTGCGAGCGTCGCTCGCTTTCCGGCCCGATCTCGCCCGGCGGTTTCGGCGAGACCGGCTTGCGACCGCCGATGATGACGGACAGCCGCGATGTCTCCGGATCGCCCTCGACCACGCTGCGCAGGCGGGCGGCGAGATATTTGACGTACTCGGGCGCGAGCAGCCTGACCGTGCCCCAGTCGTTCCACCAGCCCGACGCGTCCATCTGGCTGGTCACCACCGGATGTGGCACCAGCTTGAGGCCGGGCATGGCGTGGCCGAGCTCGGCCAGGGTGCGCGGCATGTGGTAGTTTGAGGTGACCACCAACAGCGATCGGAACGCGTGCTGCCGGACCCAGCGCCGCGTCTCGATGGCGTTGCCGATCGTGTTGCGCGCGCGATAGTCGAGATCGACGCAGCAGGCCAGCAATTCGCGCGAGGAGGGGTTGAGCTTGGCCAGTTCCTCGCGGCCGGTCTTCTCGTTGACGCCGCTGATCAGCAGGCGCGAACCGCGCTCGGCCCCGAGCAGGCCGATGGCGTCGCCGATACGCTGCGAGCCGCCGGTGACGACAACGATCGCATCGGTGCGCGGGACGGCGGCAGGCTCGCTCAGCGGAATCCGCGACACGAATCCGGCATATCCGGCTGCGAGGGCCAGCGCGGACACGACCGCGGCGCCGCCCGCAAGCCGACGGACCCGACCCCAGCCGCGCGACGATGGCGCCAGCGCGTCGTCGCGCCGCCCTCGTCCGATCGCGAAATCCCCCGGTCCGGTTCCGATCATCGCCATGGTCCCAGAATGCCTGCGCAATCGGGCATAAAGGCGGCGGGCAGGGTTGCGGCTCGCCACATCGGTTAAGCCAGCCCCCTCAGATAGCGCCGGACCGTGAAGCGCGAGACCACGCCCGCGATCGCGGCCACGACCATGGCGACCAGGATCACCGCGCCATAGCCGGCCCAGCCGATCTCGAAAGCGCCGAACAGGGCCTGCAGCTGCTCGCCTTCGGGCGCAGCCCGCCACCGCGAGGCAAGCCAGCCGAGCAGGCCTATCACCACGATCGCGGCGACGCCGCCGACGGCTCCGCCGCGCAGGCCGAGCTGGACGAAGCGGCTCTGGAACTCACGCGCGATGAAGGCGTCGTCTGCGCCAACGAGATGCAGCACCTCGACGCTGTCGCGGCTGCCCGCCATCGCCCCGCGCGTGGCGAAGGCGACGGCGAGTCCCGCCGCGCAGAGCACGAGCAGGACGACGGCGACGCCCGACAGGATGATGGTGTTGGCCATGGTCGAGAGCCTGCGCACCCAGAGCCGGTGATCGTCGAGGCTGGCGCTCGGCACCTCGCGCCTGAGCGCCGCACCAAAAGCGGCAAGCTCCGGCGCGGCCGCCGCCTTGATTTTGAGAACGATCAACCGGGGCACCGGCAGCTCGACCAGATCGAGCCCGGCCCCGAGCCAGGGCTCGAGCAGCTTGTCGGATTCGGCGCGCGGCACGACGCGCACGCTCTCGATCGCGGCGACGCCCGCCGCCATGCCCACGGCCTGGGCGAGATCCGCCTCGATGTCGCGGCGCACATCGGGCCGGATCTGGATCGTCATCTCGTTGGCGACCGCGCCGCGCCATTGTTCGGAGGCGCGCGCAGCCAGCACGGCCGCGCCCGCGCTCAGCGCCGCCAGAAAGGTCAGGATCGCGATCACCGCCATGAGCGCGCGCCCCGCGACGGAATCGACCGGCACGAGCGGGCTGTCGCGCCGGAGATTGACCGGCAGCGCGGGCTCCTCGCGGACCATTTCCTCGGCGTCGGGCTCAGGCGTCGACATGCAGGTGCCCATCGGCCAGCACGAGGCGCGGCGCGTCGTAGAGTTCCATCAGGGTGATGTCGTGGGTCGCGATCACCACGGCGGTGCCCAGCGTCTGCAGTTCCATGAACAGGCGCAGGAGCCGGCGGCCGAGCGCGGGATCGACATTGCCCGTCGGCTCGTCGGCGAGCAGGAGTTCGGGCCGCGAGATCAGCGCGCGAGCGATCGCGGCGCGCTGTTTCTCGCCACCAGACAGAACCGGCGGCACCGCATGCATGCGTTCGCCAAGACCGACCCAGCGCAGCAGTTCGACGACCTCGGCCCGGTAGCTCGTCTCTTCCTTGCCGAGCACGCGTAGCGGCAGCGCAACGTTCTCGTAGAGCGTCAGATGGTCGAGCAGCCGGAAATCCTGAAAGACCACGCCCATGCGGCGGCGGAAGGCGGTCAGCGTCTCGTTGTCGAGCCGCGCCACATCCTGCCCGAACAGGTTGACCAGCCCGCGCGTGGGTTTCAGCGCCATCAGCACGAGGCGGATCAGCGTCGTCTTGCCCGCGCCCGACGGGCCGGTGAGATACTGGAACGAACGCGGCGCGATGCTGAAGGTGATGTCCTTCAGCACCTCCGGGCCCATGCCGTATCGCAGGCCGACATTCTCGAACCGAACCAAGCCGGAATCCTCAAACGACCCTGACAGCGAATCGGGCGATCCGATCCTACACCGCAAGGCCTGCTCTGCATGCGAGGGCCGCGCCGAAAGCCACGTCCCCGCCCACCACCATGGGCCACAGGTTCTTCACGAGGCGTTAACCATAAATCGCGCCAATAGGGCGGCACATCCTCGAGCCGTGGTGGAAGGCGCTTGCGCTGGGCCGGCCACGCGACAAGGCTGCCGCCCTGACGCCCGCGAAGGAACCCGCCGCGCCCGCCATGCAGATCGCGCCATGAAAATCGAGACATGAAGATCGTCTGCCCGTCCTGCGCCAGCCAGTACGAACTCGACGCGGCCAAGCTCGGCCCCGACGGGCGCAAGGTGCGTTGCGCGGCCTGCAAGACGCTCTGGCATGTCGATGCGACAGCCGACCTGCCGGAGCCGCCCAGCGCCGAGGAAACGCAGGCCATGCTGAACGAGGAACTGGCGCGGGCGAGCCAGGAGATGCCGGAGCCGTTCGACGAGACGCCAGCTGTGCTGGCGGCCCCGGCCGACGAGGCGCCGGCTGTCCAGGCCGCCCCGGCAAACCCTGCCCCGCGCAAGCGATCCAGAAAGAGTGCCCGCAAGGTCGCGGCGCGGCCGATGGGCGAGCGCCTGCGCGGGGCCGCCATCCCTCTGGCGATCTGCGGCGCCGGCGTGCTGGTGCTCGGCCTCGCCGCATGGCAGCGCGACCTCGCCGTGCGCGCCGCGCCGCAACTCGCCGGCATCTTCGAGACACTCGGCTTGCCGGTGAATATCCGCGGTCTGAAACTGACGGCGGTGGAAAGCGGCGTGGTCGATGACGGACAGGGCCGCTTCCTCGTCGTCGAGGGCGACATCACCAACATCAGGCACGGCGTCACGCCGGTCCCCGCGATCGAGGTGATGGTGAAGGATGCCGCCGGCCAGACGCTCTACACCTGGACGACCGATCCGCCGCGTCAGAGCCTCGAGCCGGCCGAACTGATGCGGTTCCGCGCACGCCTCGCGCAGCCGCCCGAGAACGGCCAATCCGTGCAGGTCCGCTTCACCTCGGCCAGGACCCCTGCTTTGGCGAATGCGCGCTGAGCGCAGATCGCGTCTTGAGCCTGTTCCCGCCCGCCAGATCGTATAAACCTGCCACAAGCGCCAACCGGATTTCGGCCGGGCGGGCACGGCCGCATGGCCGACGAGAGAGAGACGACCAGACCATGTCCAAGCCGCGGCGCATCAGGGTTCTCTATGACGAGGCGACCATCGCGCGCCGCAACGAGGAGATGGCGCGCGCGATCGCGGTCGATGCGCCCGCCGACCTGCTCGTCGTCGCCGTGCTGAAGGGCAGCTTCATGTTCGTCGCCGACCTGATCCGCGCCATGCATCGCGCCGGCATGACGCCGCAGGTCGAGTTCGTGCACCTGTCGAGCTATCGCGCCGCCGCCGTCTCGTCGGGGCAGGTCGAGATCCTGCGCGACGTCCAGAGCGAGGTGCGCGGCCGGCAGGTGCTGCTGGTCGACGACATCCTCGAATCCGGCCGTACGCTCGCCTTCGCCAAGGACCTGCTGGCGGCGCGCGGCGCGACCAGGGTCGATACCGCCGTGCTGCTGGAAAAGCCCGGCAAGCGCGCGGTCAACATCCAGGCCGACCATGTCGGCTTCGTCTGCCCCGACTATTTCGTCGTCGGCTACGGCATGGACGTTGCGCATTGCTACCGGCAGCTTCCCTATGTCGGCGTCATCGAGACGGCCGACCAGGCCGGCTTTCCGGGAATCTAAAGGCTGGAGCCATGTCGCGCATTCTGGTCGTCGACGACGAGGAATCCCTGCGGGCGCTGGTCGCGCGCGGGCTCACCATGGACGGGCATGACTGCCTGACGGCGGCCGACGGCGCGGAAGCGCTGGACATCCTGATCGCCGAGCAGGGCCGCTTCGACCTGCTGCTGACCGACATCCGCATGCCGCTGATGGACGGGATCGCGCTGGCGCTGGCCGCCAAGCAGGCGTTCCCGGACCTGACCATCATGCTGATGACCGGCTATGCCGAGCAGCGCGAGCGCGCCAAGAGCCTGGAGACGATCGTCTCCGAGGTGATGATCAAGCCCTTCACCATCGCCGACCTGCGCGCCACCGTGCTCAAGGTCATCGAGCGCTCGATCGGCTAGAGCCGGAGGGCAATCTTGCGCGCGGATCGGCAGCGTCTCGACAAATGGCTCTGGTTCGCGCGCTTCGCCAAAACCCGCGCCGCGGCGCAGCGCCTGATCGAGGACGGCCATGTCCGCCTCGGCGGCCGCAGGATCGAGACCGCATCGCATGGGCTGAAGGCCGGCGACGTTCTGACGCTGGCGCTGCCGCATGCGACGCTCGTCGTGCGGCTCACAGCGCTCGGCCAGCGCCGGGGGCCGGCGGACGAGGCGCGCACGCTCTACGAACTCCTGGCGGGCGGGGCGTCGCCGGGCCCGGCGCTTGCACCCGACGAAGCGAGCGATTAGGTTCATATTCGTTTGTATACAAACAAATTAACTGTAGGCGGTGCGGGGAAATCTTCTCCGCGAACCCCGCAGAATGGATGGACTTGCTGCCGCAGGCGACGAAAACGATCTTGAAACGCACGCGCGACAGGGCTTTATGAGCCCCAGCACGGTCGAGGCCTCAAGGGGCGCGGCGCGGCCTACGAAAAGGGACTGGCGACATGACCTATGTGGTCACCGAGAACTGCATCAAGTGCAAGTACATGGACTGCGTCGAGGTCTGTCCGGTCGACTGTTTCTATGAAGGCGAGAACATGCTCGTCATCCACCCCGACGAATGCATCGATTGCGGCGTCTGCGAGCCCGAATGTCCGGCCGAGGCAATCAAGCCCGACACCGAGCCGGGACTGGAATCCTGGCTGCAACTGAACACGAAATACGCCTCCTCCTGGCCCAACATCACCCAGAAGAAGGAAGCGCCCGAAGACGCCAAGGCGTTCGACGGCGTCGCCGGCAAGCTCGACGCGCATTTCTCGGCGAACCCCGGCGAAGGCGACTGAGTTCCGCGCCGGGCTCTCCCTTCGCCGCGTTAACCAAACCCGCCATGGCTGGCGCCCAGCCATGGTTAAAACGCGTTTACCTTTGATTCGGCGTGTTTTTTGTGCTATGCCTTTCGGACAGTCGCATTCGTTCCGCCTGCCCCTGCGAGGTTTCACAAACGGGGCGTCCCCCTCAACGCGATGATGCCAGCTTCCGGTTCCTTGCCGGAGTGCCGGGTCGTCGTCTGTGCGGGACGTGCAAGAAGCGATCGGCTGCAAGGGAAGCGTGGAACCTCCGCCCAGAACGGGTCCGGAGCTGTTCTCAAAGGCAGAGCGCCATCGGTCATCCCGGCCGGCGGCGAAAACATCGCGAGCCCGCGCAAGCGGTCCGGTCAGGAGTGGTAACGGCATGTCCACGGTGAAGAAAGCTGTTGTGCGCCAGGGTTTCAGGACGGGCGAGTTCGTCGTCTATCCGTCTCATGGCGTTGGTCAGATCACGGCGATCGAGGAGCAGGAAGTCGCAGGCTTCAAGCTCGAACTCTTCGTCGTCAGCTTCGCCAAGGACAAGATGACGCTGCGCGTGCCGACCGCCAAGGCCGTCAGCGTCGGCCTGCGCAAGCTCGCCGACGCCGAGAGCGTCACCAAGGCCCTGACCACGCTCACCGGCCGCGCCCGCGTCAAGCGCACCATGTGGTCGCGCCGCGCCCAGGAATACGAGGCCAAGATCAATTCCGGCGATCTCGTCGCCATCGCCGAGGTCGTGCGCGACCTCTATCGCTCGGAAGCGCAGCCGGAGCAGTCCTACTCCGAGCGCCAGCTTTATGAGGCGGCGGTCGATCGCATGACCCGCGAGATCGCGGTCGTCGATGACATCACCGAGACCGAGGCGCTCAAGAAGATCGAGGGTCAGCTCGCCAAGTCGCCGCGCCGCCCCGCCAAGGGCGAAGTCGCGGAAGTCGCCGAGGACGATGTCGAGAGCGACAACGACGACATCAAGGAAGAAGCCGCCTAAGGCGCGCTCTTTCTGCGTGAAACGAAAAACCCGGCGGGCGACCGCCGGGTTTTTTGTTAGAGCCTGATGATTTCGCTGGGAAACACCTGCGTCATCCCGGACAAGCCGCGCAGCGGCGCAGCTCCGGCATCGTAAAGCATCATCGCGCCCTATGATGGATCCCGGGACGACCTTCGGTCGCCCAGGATGACGCGAGTGGTTCCGAGCAAAATCATCAGGCTCCGTCAGCGCCGCAAGCTCACGCCGCCCCCGTCTCAGCCGCGAGGAACGCTACGGTCTTGTCCCAGGCGAGCTTGGCGGTCGCCGCGTTGTAGCGTTCGGCGCTGGTGTCGTTGAGGAAAGCATGGTCGGCGTCGGGATAGATGACGATCTCGTGGCGGATTCCGGCGTCCTTCAGCGCCTTCTCATAGGCCGGCACCATCTGCACCAGCCGCGTGTCGCGCGAGGCCTGCTGGATCAGCATCCGCGCCTTGATGAAGGGCACCTTGGCGAGATCGGGCGAGCGCCCGTAGAACACGACGCCGGCCGCAAGCTCCGGAACCTCGACGGCGATGTCGTTGACCGTGCCGCCGCCCCAGCAGAACCCGACGGCGCCGGTCTTGCCCGTCGCGTCGGGGCGCGCAGCCAGCCATTTCAGCGCCGCCCTGCCCTGCGCCACCGCCGCCTCGACCGATAATTGCGGGAACAGCGCGCGCGCCGCATCGGGGTCGACCGGCGTGCCGCCGAGCGGGTTGAGGAAATCGAGCCCGAGCGCGGTGAAGCCCGCCAGCGCCATGCGCCGCGTCACATCCTCGATATGCGGGTTGAGGCCGCGATTCTCGTGGATGACCAGCACGCCGCCGCGCTTTCCGGCCGCCTTGGGCGTCACGAGATAGCCCTTCAGCGCCACGCCATCGACGGTCTCGGCAAGCCGCGTCGCCGTGATGCGGGCGTCGTCGGCCGCAATCTGCTGGGCGTGGGCGTAATTCGGTTCGAGCAAGGCGAGCGCAGCCTCGGCGGCGGCGACCGAGCCCGTGATCGCGAACAGCCGGCTCATGAAGATGCGCCGGTCGAGCGGCTTGTGAGTGTATTCGTCATAGAGTTCGACGATGCGACGATCGAGCGCCATTTTGAAACCTCCTGCCATCTCTGGCCCTACGCGCAGCTGACTGTCAGCGCCGGCTGCCGGACCGACCGCATGCGGAACAATTAATGGATGTTCAGCATTGGGTGATCCATCTGCGGCGCGTCGCCGTAGATGAGCGAGCATAGCCATGGGAGGGCCTCATGAGCGAGATCGCAGGCGTCGATCGCAATTTCGTGAAGGCGGCGATGGCCGCGCCGTTTCTCGCGCGTGACGAGGAACAGGTGCTGGCGCGGCGATGGCGCGACGACGGCGACCAGGCGGCGATGCACAGGCTGACATCGGCGCATATGCGCCTCGTCATCGCCATGGCCTCGCGCTTCCGCCATTATGGTCTGCCGCTGGCCGACATGATCCAGGAGGGCCATGTCGGGCTGCTGGAGGCCGCCGCCCGCTTCGAGCCGGCCCGCGAAGTCCGCTTTTCGACCTATGCGACCTGGTGGATCAGGGCCTCGATCCAGGATTACATCCTGCGCAACTGGTCGATCGTGCGCGGCGGCACCTCGTCATCCCAGAAGGCGCTGTTCTTCAACCTCCGGCGCCTCCGCGCCAAGCTGACGCGTGGCGGGCAGGACCGCATCGGCGAGGCCGTCTACGGCACGATCGCGGCCCAGATCGGCGTCAGCCGGGCCGATGTCGCGGCGATGGATGCGCGTCTGTCGGGCCCCGACGTCTCGCTCAACGCCACGCTCGGCGAGGAAGAGGGCGAGGGCAGCGAGCGCATGGACCTGCTGCCGGACACCTCCGCCTTGCAGGACGAGACGGTCGGCGAGGGCATCGACGCCACGCGCCGACTGAATTGGCTGCAATCCGCGCTCACGGTGCTGTCCGAGCGCGAACTCAGGATTGTGCGCGAGCGTCGACTTGTCGAGGAGACCTGCACGCTCGACGTGCTCGGCCAGCGGCTCGGCATCTCCAAGGAACGCGTCCGCCAGATCGAGAACCGCGCGCTGGAGAAGCTCCGGCGCGCGCTTCTGGCGCAGCAGCCGCAGGGCGCGGCCGCGATGCTCTGAGCCGCCATACGCGGCTTGCGGGCAACGAGGCCCGAGCTCTTCCCTTCGGTTGCGGCTGCTTGCCCGCCAGGCTCCGCAGCCTCGCGATCCGCAGGGATTGTCATGGCAACGTCATCGCCCGGTTGCCTGACCGTCATCGGCTAGTCCCATCACCCGCCTGAACGGGCGGGACAATGGCTGAAGCGGTTCTGACAGGCATATCGGAGACGCGCTCGCGATCGGCGGGCTGGCGGCCGCGCCGGACGACGCTTGTCGCGCTCGGCCTGCTCGCGCCCTCGCTCGTCTTCTTGACGCTGTTCACCTATTGGCCGGTGATCCAGGTCGTGTGGCAGTCGCTGTTCAACCAGCAGCGCGTGGGTGGGCCGCAGGTCTATGTGGGGGTGGCGAATTTCTTCAAGCTCGTCGCCGACAGCGCCTTCCGCAAGGCGCTCTCCAACAACCTGATCTACGCCTTCGGCACGGTGATCCCGAGCCTCGTTCTGGCGCTAGGCTTCGCCATGGCGCTGGCCCGTTCCAGCCGGGTCAAGGCCCTGTTCCGGGCGATGTTCTTCCTGCCTGTGCTGATCCCGCTGGTCGCGGCGGCCTCGATCTTCCTGTTCATCTTCCTGCCCGGCGTCGGCCTGCTCGACTACCACCTCGCCAAGCTCGCGCTCAGCGGCCCGAACTGGCTCGGCGACCCCGACATCGCGCTCTACGCCATCATGGGGCTGACGATCTGGAAGAACGCCGGCTACTACATGCTGTTCTTCCTCGCAGGCCTGCAGGCCGTGCCGGCCGACGCCTATGAGGCCGCGATCCTCGACGGCGCGGGACCCTGGCAGCGGCTGCGCTATGTGACCCTGCCCTATCTCAAGCCGACCATCGGCTTCGTCATGGTCATCGGCCTGCTCAATGTCGTCACCCAGGTCGATCATGTCTTCGTGCTGACCAAGGGCGGCCCATCCGACTCGACCAACCTGCTGCTGTTTTATGTCTACCAGCAGGCGGTCGAGAGCTACGACGCCGGCAAGGCGGCCGCCGGCACGCTGGTGATGCTCGGCCTCCTGCTCGCCATCTCCGCCTCCTCGCTGCGCACGCTCGAGCGCTCCTTCGGGGAGCGCGAGACATGAGCGGGATCGGGAGCGGCGTCGCCACGGGCGAACTCTCGCCGAAGCTCGGCTATGGCGCGACGCTGCTGGTCGCCTGCCTCTGGATGACGCCCTTCGTCTGGATGCTGGTCGCGGCCTTCAATCCCCAGAGCATCGGGGCCGGCATGGCATCGCTCATCCCGGACTATCTCCCGACGCTGGCGAATTTCCGCGAGGCCTGGGCCTCGGCCGATTTCCCGCGCTACGGCCTCAACACGCTGATCATCACGCTGGGCATCCTCGCCGTGCAGCTCGTCACGGTGACTTTAGCCGGCTACGCCTTCTCCCGGCTGGAGTTCCCCGGCCGCACGCTGTGCTTCTACCTGTTCCTGCTTCAGCTCATGCTGGCCCCGGTCGTGCTGATCGTCCCCAATCTGACGACCATCGCGAAGCTCGGCCTCTACGACACGCTGCTCGGCGTGATGGCCCCCTATTTCGCCTCCGCCTTCGGCACCTTCCTGATGCGCCAGGCTTTCCGCGCGATCCCGCGCGAGCTGGAGGACGCCGCCCTGATCGACGGCGCGAGCGTGCTCCAGCGCATCCGCCTGATCTACCTGCCGCTGGCGAAGCCCTCGCTGATCGCCTTCTCGATCGTCTCCGTCACCGCCCACTGGAACGAGTTTCTCTGGCCGCTGATGGTGATCAATTCGCCGGACTTACGCCCGCTCACCGTCGGCCTCGCCTCCTTCACGCGCGGCGCGGAAGGGGCGCAAGCCTGGGGCGTGATCGCGGCCGGCACCCTGATGGTCAGCGCGCCTTTGCTGATCGCCTTCGCGCTGTTCCAGCGCGCCTTCGTCAACTCCTTCGTCTCGTCCGGCATCAAGTAAAGGGGATACCGATCATGACCAGCACACGCAGAACCGTTCTCGCTGCGACGGCCTTCGCCGCCACGCTCGCGCTCTCGCCCGCCTTCGCGCAGGCGCCGACCGAAATCGAGCTGTTCTTCCCCGTCCCGGTCGACGGCCAGCTCGCCCGCGACATGACCACCATGGTCAAGGAGTTCAACGAAAAGCACCCCGCCATCAAGGCGACGCCGGTCTATACCGGCAGCTATGACGAGACGCTGATCAAGACGCGCGCCGCGATGAAGGCCGGCAAGCCGCCCGCCGCCGTGATCATGTCGGCCAACTTTCTGCTCGATCTCAAGATCGAGGGCGAGATCCAGAAGCTCGACGACCTGATCAAGGCCGACGGCAAGACCAACGACGCCTTCCTGGGCCAGTTCTTCAAGGCGCTTCACGGCAACGCGGTGCTCGACCGCGGCGTCTACGGCGTGCCCTTCCACAATTCGACGCCCCTGCTCTACGTCAACGCCGACCATTTCCGTGAAGCCGGCCTTGATCCCGAGAAGCTGCCGACCAACTGGGAGGAACTTGCCGCTGCCGCGAAGAAGCTGACCAAACGCGAGGGCGACCGTGTCACCCGCTGGGGCGTGATGGCCCCCTCCAACTACGATTACGGCGGCTGGATCCTGCAGGCGCTGACCCATTCCAATGGCGGCCAGTGGTTCAACCCGGAATTCGGCGGCGAGGTCTACTACGACTCACCCTCCATGCTCGGCGCGCTGACCTTCTGGTCCGACCTCGTCGCCAAGCACAAGGTCCACCCCGCCGGCGTGCAGGCGGGCGGCGCGGTCTCCTCGGCCTTCCTCGCCGGCCAGGCCTCGATGATGCTGCTTTCGACCGGCTCGCTGACCCATATCCGCACCAATGCGAAGTTCCCCTACAAGGTCGCTTTCGTGCCGAAGAACGTCCGCAACGAGGTGCCGATCGGCGGCGCGTCGCTGGTCATCCCGACCGGCGTCGAGGACGCCCGCAAGAAGGCCGCCTGGACCCTGATCACCTGGATGACCAACCCGGAGAAATCCGGCTGGTGGAGCCGCGCCACCGGCTATCTCGCGCCCAACATGGCCGCCTACGACCTGCCCGAGATGAAGGCGTTCATCGAGAAGAACCCCGATGCCGGCATCGCTGTGAAACAGCTCGACGTCGCCAAGCCGTGGTTCGCGACCTACAAGACCGTCCCCGTCCGCAAGGCGATCGAGGACGAATTGCAGGCCGTGCTCTCGGGCAAGAAGACTCCGAAGGAGGCGCTCGTCGCGGCCCAGAAGGGCGCCGACGAGATCATGAAGCCTTACGTTGAGCAGACCGCGCTGAAGCTGCCGACGAACTGATTTCGCCTCCACGTTCGCCGCGTGCGCGCATCCCCTCCCCCACCCATCTCGGGCTTGCCCGAGATGGGCAGCCAAAAGTGCTCAAGTCGGCAACAGCCGACTTGAGCGGGGAGGGGTTGGGGGTGGGGGGCGAACGATCGGGTGAGCGGTTACGGCCGGCTGCATCAGCCGCATGGCAAACGCTTCACCTCTATCGACCCTGCTCCACCCCACTCCTAACCCCTCCCCACAAGGGGAGGGGAATGCGCTTTTCCTTTCGAGGCCAGAGACCAAACCCATGCTCATCGCCCACATGACCGACCTACACATCCGCCCGCCGGGCAAGCCGGCCTATCGCGTCTCGGAGACGAACGCGCTCAGCGAACGCGCGCTCGACGCCATCGCCGCCTTGCGCCCCCGCCCCGACCTGCTGGTGATCACCGGCGATCTGACCGATTGCGGGCTGGCCGAGGAGTATGCGCTGCTGCAGGAGATGCTTGGCCGCGTCGGCATGCCGGTGCTGATGGTGCCCGGCAATCACGACCGGCGCGACAACCTCGTCGCGGGCCTGACGCTCGATCCTCGCACCGTGCATGATTCCGGCTTCGTCCAGTTCGTCGCCGATATCGGACCTATGCGGCTGATCGGCCTCGATACGCTGGTCCCGGGCCGGAGCGCCGGGGGCTTGTGCGAGGCGCGGCTCGCCTTTCTCGACAGGGCGCTCACGGAGGCCGGGGAAAGGCCGGTCGCGATCTTCATGCACCACCCGCCCTTCACCTGCGGCATCGCCCATATGGATGCGATCCGCCTGCTCGACGGCGCCGACGCCTTCGCGGGCATCGTGGCCCGCCATCCCAATATCGAGCGCATCCTCTGCGGCCACCACCACCGCCCGATCGTGACGCGTTTCGCCGGGACCATTGCCCAGATCGCGCCGAGCGTGACGCATCAGGTCACGCTCGACCTGACGGATGCCGGCGCGGCGACCTTCCACATGGAGCCGCCCGCCTATCTGCTTCACTCATTCCGCGAGGGCGCCGGCCTCGTCAGCCACACGGCTTATGTCGAACGCTATCCGGGGCCCTACCCCTTCGTGCTCGACGCCGATTATCCCGGCGCGCAGGACTGAGGCACGCGTTGGCGGCGCGCGAGGTTGCTCGGAAAGGGGCGCATTCGACAGCATCATGTCGTCCGGGCATGGGCGCCGCCATTTCGGGGTTGCCAAGCGCGCGCGCAGCGGCTATCTCACCGCCATCGAACGGCCACGGGCTTATAGCCCCGCCGAACGGCACGCGCCCGTAGCTCAGCTGGATAGAGCATCAGACTACGAATCTGAGGGTCAGAGGTTCGAATCCTTTCGGGCGCGCCATCACTTTCTTGCCGACGGATTTGTCTGCTAACACCTTGAACGGTACGGCAGAATCAACGCTCTAGCTTAGCTGACCATCCACAAAATCGGCAGCAGGCCAGTCAGGCATCTCGACCGCCCCCTCCCCAGATTTATCGTGTGGCGGACCTCCGCCATCGATACGCCCGTAATCCAAGGCAATAAGCGAAGCCGGATCCAGGCAAAGCCTTCCCTCGCTTTATGGCAGTCCGCGATGCGCGACGCTTAGGCGCTTGTGGAGGCCCTGAGCCTTCCGCTGTTTCACGCCGTGTTGTCCGACCGTCATGCCTCAATGAAAATCCCGTGATTTCGGCAGGATGTTGACATCGCGCGGATGGCGGCCGCGCGGGATTTGCGGGTGCAGGATTTCGTCTGCCCGCGTCAGGGCGATCGCCGCGCGATGGGTGTCCGACAGGCTGAGCAGATCGGCTGTTCGGTCAAAGACGCGCTGCGCCATCAGATGCGTCACGCCCTCGGGGCTTTTCTGGACGCGGCCTTCGACCAGGAGCAGCCGCGCGCTCATGACCTCGCGGCGGAACCGCTCGAACAGCCTCGCCCAGAGCACGACATTGGTGACGCCGGTCTCGTCTTCCAGCGTGATGAAGATGGCCTTGCCATTGCCGGGGCGCTGCCGCACCAGCACGATGCCGGCCGTCCGAACGAAGGCGGCGTCGGGTCTGGCGTCGGTCTCCGCGCTGCTCGAAACCCTCTGGGAGCGGAACAAGGGGCGTAACAGGCCCATCGGGTGACCTTTAAGCGAAAGCCGCGCCGTCTGATAATCGGCGACGATATGCTCCTGCAGGGCCATGACGGGGAGCGCCGTGTCGGGCTCGGCCCCGAGTTCCTGCGCCTGCGCCGCCATGAAGAGCGGCAATGCGTCGTCATCGGGCAGCCGCCGCACCGCCCAGAGCGCCTCGCGGCGATCAAGGCCGATCGACCGAAACGCATCGGCATCGGCGAGCAGGCGCATGGCGCGGGCAGGAAGTCGGGCGCGGCGGGCGAGGGTTTCGACATCGGCAAAGCCCGCACCGCGCCCATTTGAGAGTCGGATAGCCCATTCTTCGGTGAAGCCGTCGATCTGGCGCAGGCCGAGGCGAAGGGCGAGCGCTCCCTGCCCGTCGCGCTCCAGCGCATTGTCCCAAACGCTCAGATTGACATCGATCGGGCGCGGCTCCACCCCGCCATTCTCCTTCGCCTCCCGCACGATCTGCGCCGGGGCGTAGAACCCCATCGGTTGCGAGTTCAGCAGCGCGCAAGCGAAGGCGGCGGGGTGGTGGCATTTCAGATAAGACGAGACGTAGACCAGCTTGGCGAAGGAGGCGGCGTGGCTCTCGGGGAAGCCGTAGCTCCCGAAACCCTTGATCTGGTCGAAGCAGCGCTGGGCGAAGGCGCGCTCATAGCCGCGCGCCACCATCCGCCCGACCATCAGCTCTTCGTAATTGCCGATGGTGCCGTCATTGCGGAAGGTCGCCATCGCCTTGCGCAGGCCGTTGGCCTCGATGTCGCTGAACTTCGCCGCGACCATGGCGAGCCTCATCGCCTGTTCCTGGAAGAGTGGCACGCCCTTGGTCTTGTTCAGCACCTCGAACAACTCGTTGGCGGGGCCGTGCTCTGGCGCGGGCGCGGGATAATCGACCTCCTCGATGCCGGCCCGCCGCCGCAGATAGGGATGGACCATGTCGCCCTGGATCGGGCCGGGCCGCACGATCGCGACCTGGATGACGAGGTCGTAGAGTTTTCGCGGCTTCAGCCGGGGCAGCATGTTCATCTGAGCCCGGCTTTCGACCTGGAAGACGCCGAGCGACTTGCCCTCGCAGAGCATGTCGTAGGTCTTCTCGTCATCCTTTGGCACGTCGGCGAGGCCGAAATTCTTGCCTTCATGCTCGCGCAGCAGATCGAAGGTTTTTCGGATGCAGGTCAACATGCCGAGCGCCAGCACATCGACCTTCATCAGTTTCAGTTCGTCGATATCGTCCTTGTCCCATTCGATGAAGGTCCGGTCAGCCATTGCGGCCTTGCCGATCGGCACCATCTCATCGAGGCGATCGCGCGCCAGCACGAAGCCGCCGACATGCTGCGAGAGATGGCGGGGGAAGCCGAGCAGGCGGATGGCGAAGCCGACCGCCCGCGCGATCGTGGGATTGGTCGGATCGAGCCCGGCCTGACGGACATGGGCGTCGCCGATCCCGGTGCCCCAGCTGCCCCATTGCGTCGAGGCGATCCGTGCCGTGACGTCCTCGGTCAGCCCGAGCGCCTTGCCGACATCGCGGATGGCGCTGCGCGGGCGGTAGCGGATCACGGTGGCGGCGATGCCGGCCCGGTGGCGGCCATAGGTGCTGTAGATCCACTGGATCACCTCCTCGCGCCGCTCATGCTCGAAATCGACGTCGATATCAGGCGGCTCCCTGCGCTCGGTCGAAATGAAGCGCTCGAACAGCACGTCGCTCTCGGCGGGATCGACCGCGGTGATGCCGAGCAGATAGCAGACGGCGGAGTTGGCGGCCGAGCCGCGCCCCTGGCAGAGAATGCCCCTGCTTTCGGCGAATTCGACGATCTGGCGGATGGTCAGGAAATAGCGGGCGTAGTTCAGCCGCGCGATCAGATCGAATTCCTTCCTCAGCAGACCCTGGACCTTCGGCGGAACGCCGTCCGGATAGCGGATCTCGCTGCAGCGGCGGACCAGTTCCTCCAGCCAGGCCTGATCCTTCCAGCCGGGCGGGACGGGCTCGTCGGGATACTCGTATTCGAGTTGGCCGAGATCGAACTCGATCCGGCTCATGAGATGCGCGGTCTCGGCGATGGCTTCGGGCGCATCGCGAAACAGGCGCGCCATCTCATGCCCGGTCTTGAGATGGCGTTCGGCATTGGCTTCGAGCAGGCGCCCTGCCCGCTCGATCGAAACACCCTCGCGGATGCAGCTCAACACATCCTGCAGATCGCGCTGCTCGGGCGCGTCGTAGAGCACGTCGTTGGTGGCGAGCAGCGGCGTGCAGGTCGGAGCCGCGATCACCTTCAGGCGGGCAAGCCGGCGGCGATCGTCGCCGCGGCGATGCATGGTGGCACCGAGCCAGATCGCGCCGGCGGCGGCCTCCTCCAGCCGGGCGAGAAGCACTGGCAGACCGTCAAGGTTGCGGCCAGGCATCACGATCAGCAGGAGATCGCGCGCGTCGGCGAGCAGATCGTCGAGATGCAGAAGGCAGTCGCCCTTTTTGACGCCCTCCTTGAGATTGCCATGGCTGAGCAGCCGGCAGAGCCGCCCCCAGCCCTGACGATTGGCCGGATAGACCACGATATCGGGCGTCCCGTCGGCAAAGACGAGGCGGGCTCCGGTCGCGAGCCTGAAGCATTCCGCCATCCGCCGAAGCTGCTCTTCCGTGAAAGGCAAATCGGCAAAGGCGGGGTTGTCGAGCCAGATATATTCGCCGGGGCTGCCGCCCTCACGAATCCTGTCCGGAGGCGGCAAACCGGCTTCACGCAGATGCCTGAGCGCAGCCCAGGCCCGAACCACGCCGGCAAGCGTATTCCGATCGGCGATACCGAGGCCGGCTTGGCCGAGCAGCAACGCGGTCAACACCAGATTGGGGCCGGGCGAGGCGCCGCGCAGGAAAGAGAAATTCGTCGCGGCAACGAGTTCGGCAAAGGGAGCGCCGTCCTGTTTCATGCGAAGAGCCCGTGCAGGAACCAGCGCGGCTGCGGGGCGCTATCCTCATGCAGCCCGGCGCGGAAGAGCCAGAAGCGCCGCCCCTGCGCATCCTCGACGCGGTAATAGTCGCGCATCGGTTCAGACGACCCGTCGCGCCACCATTCCGGCGCGATCCGCTCGGGGCCCTCGGCACGCGCCACTTCATGCAGCACGCGTCGCCAGCGAAATCGCATCGGCGGCCCGTCTGGAACCTCCGACATTGTCTCGACCGTTTGGGGCGGATCGAAGAGATGCAGCGGCCGCGCCGGCGGCTCGCCATGCTGCGGCGCAGGCCAGGCCGTGACCGGATGGCTCGTCGCGCCAGCCGCAACCATCCGCCCCTGGCGACGTGGATCATGGCTGTCCCGCGCCGCGAAACGCAGGACCCGGTCCCGCCCGAACCGGGTGACCAGCCGGTCCACGAGAGCGGCGACCTCGTCGTCTTCGACCATGCGGCGATCGAGATGCCCCTGCGTCTCGGCCATCGGTTCGCAGACGGGTATGACGAGCTTGACGGCGTCGAAACCAAAGCCTGGATCGAGCGGGTCGGCCAGCGTCTCGACCCGTTCGCGCCAGAGCCGCAGGATGATGCCGGCATCGCGGCAGGGACGGCTGGTTTCCAGCGCGAGCCGACGGACGGCGCCATCGGACCGGAAGAGAGCGACGTCGAAGACGCGCCCGCCCGCGCCGCGCCGCGCCAGAACGCGCGCCGCTTCAGCGATCAGGCGTGCGACCACCTCCGTGAGACCGGCGGTATCGAGCAAGGGTTCGGCGAAATGCCGCTCGACGACGCAATCGGGCAAAGGCCTCAGCGGCGTGATCCGGACATCCTCATGCCCGAGCGTGCGTCGCAGCCTCGCCACCAGCGCCTCGCCGAAGCGGGCCGACAATGTCGCGGACGGGCGCTCCGCAAGATCCGAGACCGTCTTCAGCCCGGCTCGCGACAGGGCGATCACCGCCTCGGCCGGCAGGACGAGAGCGGCGATCGGGAGCGGCCGGATCGCCGCCTCGTCCTCGCCTGGCGCGGTGACGCCGCCGCGCCCGAAACGCGAGAGGGCATGAGCCGCCTCCGGCGTCCCCGCGATCGCCGCGCGATGGCCAAGGCCCGCAGCGGCCATCCGCCGCCCGATCAGCGCCATGAGCGCCGCCTCGCCACCAAACAGATGGGCGCAGCCCGTAATGTCCAGCATCAACCCGTGGGGCGGATCGAGCGCGACCAGCGGCGTGAAGCGGTCGCAATAGGCGGCGAGCCGGTCCAGGAAAGCGCAATCGGCCTCGGGCTGGGCCGGCAGGGCGAGGAGAGCGGGAATGCGCGCGCGCGCATCGGCGAGCGTCAGGCCCCGCGTCAGGCCAAGCGCGATGGCGCGGGGGTCGCAATCGACCAGCTTGAGCGCGTTGTGCTCCCTGCCGACCAGAACGACCGGCTGCTCAGGCGACCCTGCGTCGGGTTGCCGCGAGATCGGGCGTTTCAGCCGATCCGTTGGCAGGAAAGGCAACCACAGGGCGAGATAGCGGCGGGGCATCGGTGTTTCTCCCAGGGCGGATCGTGGCAGGCGCCTCGGCTCCCGGCTGGAAACATCGTCGGTCACGGTCCCACTCCACACGCCACTCGCCCTGGTCGGGGCCGCCGCGATGGCGCAGCAGCCGCAAACGGAAAGCCGGATCGCCCGGCGCATTGGCTTCCCGCGCTTGCGATGGGTGGGCCTCGATCAGCCAGCGGCTGCGCGCGGCGCTGGCCTGCGGCCGCGCAACCCTCAGCAGCAGCGTGATGACCCCCGACGTTTCCGCCATGAGCGCGAGCCGGCGGCTTGCCGTAAGGTCGAGCAGGCGCGGCTCGCCCCAGGGTTCGATCAGCACCGCGCCGAGCGCCCCGCAGCGCGCCGCCTCAGCTCCCGCGCGCAGAACCGCAGTCGCATCGCGGGCCCGGACGAGCACGACACGCCCCGGATCGAGGCCGAGCTCGGCCAGGCCAGGCGAATGGGGCCGGCCCATTTCGATATCGAGAGGATCCTGCCGAACCCAGAGGATCGGCCTCTCCCCTGCCGCTCGCCAGGCCAGCCCGAGCGCGACGATCGTGGCGGCCGGGAGGCTCGCCATGCCCTGCGCGTAAAGCTCATGCAGGGCTCCGCGGACAAGACCGCCGTCCAGGACAGCGTCAAGCGCGGGCAGCCCGAACCCGACCCGACCTGTCATGGCGGGCGCGCGCAGGAGCGCGGCTTCTTCAAGATGGCGGCGCAGGGCAGCCAGGGCAGGACGATGGGGCATGGGCTCGCAAACGGATTATGTTCTTGATATGTTCCATCCTAGATGAGGTTTTCCGGAAAGACGAGTCACTCCTGAGCCCACCAGCAAAACCGCAGCAGGCCGTCAGTGCAGCTTTGCCGTGCCGGAGCCGGGCGGATGATGCCGTTTCGCTGAAACCAGAAGCTGGTCCTGCCTTTCAGAGACATCTCGCCGCATGCTCGTCTGCGCTGGCCGATCGGCGCCGGCAGCCGGCGATTGTCGCGAGGGCATCTAGACCCCCGCATACTCCCGGTACCACGCCACGAAGCGCGCGATGCCGGTCTCGATCGGCGTGTCCGGCCGGAAATCGACCGCCGCCATCAGGTCGGCGACATCGGCATAGGTCGCGCGCACATCGCCCGGCTGCATCGGCAGGTGCCGTTTGATGGCGCGCCGTCCGCAGGCGTCCTCGATCACCGCAATGAAGCGGTCGAGACTCACCGGCGTGTGATTGCCGATATTGTATATTCGCCATGGCGCATCGGCGCTGGCGGGGTCCGGCGCGGGGCGGTCCTGGGCCGATCTTGGCCCCGGCGCCTTGCCGCAAAGCCGCACGATCGCCTCGCTGACGTCATCGACATAGGTGAAGTCGCGGCTCATCTCGCTCTCGGCGTAGACGTCGATCGGCGCGCCTTCGAGGATGGCCTTGGTGAACTTGAAATAGGCCATGTCCGGCCGTCCCCAGGGACCGTAGACCGTGAAGAAGCGCAGCGCCGTAGCCGGGATGCCGTAGAGATTGGCATAGCTATGGGCCATCAGCTCGTTGGCGCGCTTGGTCGCGGCATAAAGCGAGACCGGATGATCGGCTGCGTCATGCTCGCTGAAGGGAACCTTAGCGTTGGCCCCGTAGACCGAGCTCGACGAGGCGTAGATCAGATGCGCGACCGGGTGAGCGCGGCAGGCTTCCAGAACCGACAGGAAACCGTCGAGATTGGAATGGGCGTAGGCGCGCGGGTTGTCGAGCGAGTAGCGCACCCCGGCCTGCGCGGCGAGATGGATCACCACTTCGGGCCTGAACGCCGCGAACGCAGCGAGCAAGCCGTCATGGTCGGCGATATCGAGCAGGGTGAACGAGAAGCTATCTTGCGGCAACAGCAGGTCGAGCCGCGCCTTCTTTAGCGCCGGATCGTAATGCTGCGTCAGGTTATCGATACCGAGCACCACGACGCCGCAGGAGAGCAGCGCTTGCGTGACATGGAAGCCGACGAAACCGGCCGCGCCGGTCAGCAGAACACGCTTTGGCAAATCCGTCATGGTAACAGGTTGGGCCCTTCAGCCGCTGAACGGCTCGGCGCAGAAGTCAGAAAACCGTCCAACTGCGCCTAACGCTTGGTGATCGACCGGCATGGCGTTGCAAGCCCATTGGTCTGCCGTAGCAGTTTTTCGGGGGTAGAGTCACTCGAACCGCCCGCAACTGGCACACGAGCTCGACGGCTGAGACCGCCAGGCGACATGATCCGTCGCATCGAATAAGTCTCTAAAATCAATATATTTTCCCCGGCCGGCAAAAAAACTGAGACATGCATCCCGCTCTCGTGACGCAGATCGTAACCTTTTGGCTCGCCTGGATCTCGGTGCTCCTGATAAAAGGGTTAAACCAGCATGGCGCTCTAAATCCAGCTTCCACTTTCCGGGATCATGCACTAGAGGATGGTGGCAAGAATAGATATCGCTCAGCCGCTGCCCAACACGAAAGCCCGGCGATGTCCGAGATCGTCCAACGAAAACCGCGCGAAGCTCGGGCGGCCAACCGCTCATCAGACCGGCAGTTTGGGCTGGTCATGGCCGGTTTTTTTGCGATCCTCGCAGCTTTAGCAGGGTGGCGCGGGGGGTGGTCCTGGCTAGGCAGCTGGTTAGCTCTCGCCGCGATATTCTTCACCACAGCATTGACGATGCCGGCGATCCTGATGCCGCTAAACTATCTTTGGTTTCGACTGGGTCTGCTGCTCCACAGGCTCATGACGCCGGTCATCATGGCGTTGATATTTTTCGCCTTGATCACACCGATCGCGATCGTAATGCGGATATTTGGCAAGCGACCTATCCCGTTGCGGTTCGACCGGCAGGCCAAGAGCTACTGGGTAACGCGTGATCCTGGCGGGCCAGGACCGATGTCAAAGCAATACTGAAAACGGAAACGTCTCTTGTCCTTTCTGCGCGAGATCACCGAATTTTTGCTCGTCCGCAAGAAATACTGGTTGATGCCGATCGTGTTGACGATGGCGCTGATGGGCGGGCTGATCGTACTAACCAAGGGCTCGGCGCTCGCTCCATTTATCTACACACTGTTTTAATCCCCAATGCGCGTCCTTGGGATCTCGGCCTATTATCACGACTCAGCTGCGGCACTGGTCGTCAATGGCGTGCCGGTAGCTGCAGCTCAGGAGGAACGTTTCACGCGCATCAAGCATGACTCGGCTTTCCCGGCATGCGCGGTGCAATACTGCCTCAATGAAGGTCGCATAGCCCTCTCGCAAATCGACGCCGTCGTCTATTACGAAAAGCCATTCGTCAAATTCGAACGGCTACTTGAGACCTATCTCTCGGTGGCACCGCGCGGCTTCCGTCAATTCCTAGCCGCTATGCCACTTTGGCTCAGTGAGAAGCTGTTCCAAAAAAAACTATTGTGCGACGAATTGAGCGCCATCGACTCGGGCTTCGATCCGACCAAGCTCCTGTTTAGCGAGCATCACCTTAGCCATGCTGCTAGTGCTTTTTATCCCTCGCCATTCGAACGAGCAGTAGTGCTGACTTTGGACGGCGTGGGCGAATGGCCCACGACGACGGTAGCGATCGGCGATGGCGCGAAACTAGAAATCCTGCGGGAACTGCATTTCCCTCATTCGCTCGGGCTGCTCTATTCGGCGTTCACGCATTACGCTGGCTTCAAAGTTAACTCAGGCGAGTATAAGCTGATGGGGCTGGCCCCCTATGGCAAGCCGGTTCATGCCAGAACGATTTTGGACAATCTGGTCGACCTCAAGCCGGACGGCAGCTTCCGACTCGACCAGCGTTATTTTGATTACATGGCCGGCTTGACGATGACGAACCGTCGGTTTGAGGCGCTTTTTGGGCAGTCGGCCCGACCCGCGGAAGCCCTGCTAACGCAGTTTCATATGGATATCGCCGCCTCAATCCAGACAGTCACTGAAGAAATCGTGCTCAGGATGACACGGTCACTGGCCGCAGAGACCGGCGAGCGCAATCTTTGCCTTGCCGGGGGTGTCGCGCTGAACTGCGTTGCCAACGGCAAAATCCTGCGGGACGGCAAGTTCGAGGCGATCTGGGTGCAGCCCGCTTCGGGCGACGCTGGCGGCGCGCTGGGAGCGGCATTGGCCGCCTATCACCGCGAATTTGGTCAGCCGAGGCGAGTGGCTGCAGGTCTCGACGGAATGGCTGGCGCCTATCTCGGGCCAGGCTTCGCTCAAGCGGATATCGTGGCGCGGCTCAAGGCGATCGGGGCCGTCTTCGAGGAACTCGACGACACGGCGCTCATTGCAATAGCGATTGAAGGGTTGATTGCCGAACAGGCTGTCGGGTGGTTCCAGGGTCGTATGGAATTCGGGCCGCGAGCGCTCGGCGGCCGCTCAATCCTCGGCGACCCACGCAGCGCCGCGATGCAGAAAACGCTGAATCTTCGGGTCAAATTCCGCGAATCGTTTAGGCCATTTGCGCCAGCCATACTTGCCGAGGATGTCGCCGATTGGTTCGAGTATGACGGGGTGTCACCCTACATGCTGATGGTGGCTGACGTACGGGCCGAGCGAAGGCGCTCAATGACACCCGCCGAAGAGGCGCTTTTTGGCATCGACAAGCTCAATGTAGTTCGCTCTCAAATTCCAGCGGTGACACATGTTGACTATTCGGCGAGGCTGCAGAGTGTGCATCGGGAGACCAACCCGGCGTTTCACGCTTTGCTTGCTGCGTTCAAGGCGAAGACGGGCTGTCCAATTCTGGTCAACACCAGCTTCAATGTCCGTGGCGAGCCAATCGTCTGCACGCCCGAGGATGCCTTCCGGTGCTTTATGGGCTCGGAGATAGAGATGCTAGTGATTGGGAACTGCGTGTTGCGTAAGGAGCAGCAGAACGCCGCGCTGGCACTCGACTACAGCTCCTCTTTCGCACTCGATTAAGGCTGGCCATGCCAGGACCATCACGCTGGCGCGAAGCGCTCACCAACCTATTTGTATCTTTAACAAGCTTTGCCATTTTGCTCTGCTTTTGCGAGCTTGTTTTGTTTCGCTTAATTCTGCCTGCCAGCGACGTGCCTCGCAACGCCTTTGCCAACGATGTTGTACGGTATGTGCCAAAACAAGCCGGGATCTGGCGAATTCGTGACGAGATTGCCGCACCGTTTTCGATCAACGCGCAGGGTTGGAACTCACCTGTAGCGGATTACCATCTCCCGTCACGATCTGGGGTACGTCGAATCGCATTTGTCGGCGACAGTTTTGTGGAAGCTTTCCAGGTTGCCGTTGATAAAAGCATGGCCGAAATTTCATTGGCGCGGCTGGGCGGCAGCTTCGAGGGGTATCGCTACGGCCTCTCTGGCGCGCCGATGAGCCAGTACGTGCACATGATCGAGCGCGAGGTGCTCGCTGCTAGGCCCGACATGATCGTCGTGCTGTTAATCCACAATGATTTTGACGAAAGCTTCTTGTTTCGGCCTGGACGCTATACCTCGAGCTTTAAGAAAATAAGGATTGAAAGTGGGAAGGTAACGTCTGAGATCGCTCCAGATCCGTGGCGCCCAGGCTTGCTTGAGGGCCTACGTCAAACGGCTATCGCCCGATTTTTCTTATATCGTTGGCAAGTTCGACCACAGATAATCGTGGATGCAGTCCTCGGAACAGCTAGAGCAGACACACCAAGCATCGCAGCAAACATCGATCTTGGCGCAATTATCCGCCATGAGGCCGATATCCGCGTAGCGACCGATTATATCGTTAGCAGGCTCGCCGCGCAGGCTAGCAGCATCGGTGCGTCGCTTTTGTTGGCAATGGATGGCGATCGTTCCTCCATTTATGCCGGCCGCTTTGATGGCCCGGCGCTAATGTTGAATCGTATCGCAGGTGAAGCTGCTCGGCGCGCTAATGTCCCTTTCCTTGATTTGCATCCTGTGTTCGCCGCAGACTGGGCAAAGCGCCGACAGCGCTTTGAGTTCGATGCCGACGCGCACTGGAATGAAAACGGTCACGCCGTCGCCGGAGCTGCCATTGCCGAACGGCTGGCAGGACGCTGACAAAGCCGCCATCTCATATGTTTGAGCTGAATCGGCAGCTTACACTCGGGCGTAGAGGTCTTCGTAGCGCACAATGTCGTCCTCGCCGAGATAGGAACCCGATTGGACCTCTATGATCTCGAGCGGGATTTTGCCGGGATTGACGAGCCGGTGCGTACAGCCGAGCGGGAGGTAAATCGACTCGTTCTCGCGAAGCATGATCTCATCCTTGTCGCGCGTGACGAGCGCTGTGCCCTGTACCACGACCCAGTGCTCAGCGCGGTGATGATGGCTCTGCAACGAGAGCTTCTGGCCGGGGTCAACCAAGATACGCTTGACCTGGAAGCGCGGCCCGATATCCAACGTCTGATAATAGCCCCAGGGCCGGTAGACCCGCAGCGATGAGACCACGCTGCGGTGATTGCGTGCCTTCAGCGCCTCGAAGACTTTCTTCACCTGCTCGGCCTTGTCGCGATGAGCGACCATCACCGCATCGTCCTCGACAATGACGACCGTGTCCTCCATGCCGACCAGCACCGTCAGCGGTCCATGGGTCTGGACGTAGCAGTTCTGTGTGTCGAGCAACTCGACCTCGCCGCTGCTGGCATTGCCGTTTAAGTCCTGCGGCGAAGCCTCCCAGACGCTCGACCAGTTGCCGATATCCGACCAGCCGAAGGAGGCCGGCACGACGGCGGCGAGCTTCGTCTTCTCCATAAGCGCGTAGTCGATCGACTTCCTCGGCGCGAGCGCGAAGGCCTCGCCGTCCAGCCGCACGAAGCCTAAATCTTGGTCGGCTTGGGCGATCGCGGCTTTGGCTGCATCGACCATCGCCGGCTCGAAGCCGGCGAGTTCGGCGAGAAATGCGTCGGCGCGGAACAGGAACATGCCGCTGTTCCAGAGATAACCATCACGGATGTAGCGGGCGGCGGTCTCAGCATCGGGCTTCTCGACGAAACGCTCGACCGCGTGGACGCCCTCGCGCAACTCAGCGCCGGGATGGATGTAACCGAAGCCGGTGGCCGGATGGTCGGGGATCATGCCGAAGGTAACAATACGTCCCTCGGTGGCCGCGCCAGCACCGCGCAGAACCGCCTGCTGGAAGCTCTCGACATCCATCACGAGATGGTCCGACGGCAGCACCATCATCGTAGCGCCCGGATGCCGCGCCTCGACGAAGGCGGCTGCTGCCGCGATCGCCGGGCCGGAATCGCGCCGCGTCGGCTCCAACAGGATGTCGCCTCTAATACCCATCGCCAGCAACTGGCTCTGCACAAGAAACCGGAAATCTTCATGGGTGATGATCACCGGGCTTGCAAAATGCGGCCCCGACAGGCGCGACAGCGTCTTCTGGAACATCGACTGCTCGCCGAGTAGCGCGATGAACTGCTTGGGAAAGGATTCGCGCGAGGCCGGCCAGAGCCGCGAGCCCGCGCCGCCGCAGACGATGACGGGTATGATCGGGGTGGTCTGCGTCATCATCGACTGTCTCTTGAAATTGCGAAATCGCGCCGTTCCGCCGGAAACATTGGCTTTCCGGGCTGCATGCACCCTGTCGCAGACATCTTCATTCCGTCTAAAGCAATGCGGGTGAAAATTCAGCCGGGCTCATGCGCGGCCGATCCCGTGATAGTCGAAACCAAGCGCCGCCATCTCGGCCGGGCGGTAGATGTTGCGCAGATCGACCACGACGGGGCTCTTCAGCGCGGCCTTTACCCGCTTGAGGTCGAGCGCGCGGAAGGCGTTCCACTCGGTGATAATGACGAGCGCATCGGCCTGCTGGACGCATGCATAGGCTCCATCGGCGAAGATCACGCCGGGCAGTAGCGGCCGGGCCGACGCCATGCTTTCGGGGTCGTAGGCGACGATTTCGGCCCCGGCCTTCTGCAGCGCCGGCACGATGTCGAGCGAGGGTGCATCGCGCATGTCGTCGGTGTTGGGCTTGAAGGCGAGGCCCAGAACGGCGATGCGCTTGCCGGCGACCGAGCCGCCGCAGGCGGCCACGATCTTCTCCGCCATCCGCTTCTTGCGACTGTCGTTGACGGCGACCACGGTCTCGATCAGCCGCGTCGGGGCTTGCGCCTCCTGCGCCGTCCTGACCAGAGCGAGCGTATCCTTCGGGAAGCATGAGCCGCCATAGCCCGGACCAGCATGCAAGAACTTCGAGCCGATGCGGTTGTCCAAGCCTATACCGCGCGCGACGTCTTGCACGTCGGCATCGACCTTCTCGCATAGGTCGGCCATCTCGTTGATGAAAGTGATTTTCATCGCTAGGAATGCGTTAGCTGCGTATTTGATAAGTTCGGAGGTACGCCGGTCCACGAAGAGCAACGGACCCTGATTGATGTAAAGCGGTCGGTATATCTCGGCCATGACCTTGCGGGCACGGTCGCTGTCCGTGCCGATGACGATGCGGTCGGGCCGCTTGAAGTCATCGATCGCCGCACCCTCGCGGAGAAATTCCGGGTTTGAGACGACGGCAATGTCGGCGTCGGGCCGGACCTCGCGGATGATGCGCTCGACCTCATCTCCGGTACCGACTGGCACGGTGGATTTCATCACGACCACCGCCCCATCGGGCGCGAGCCCGGCGATCTCGCGCGCGGCATCGTAGACATAGCTTAAGTCGGCATGGCCATCGCCGCGACGCGTAGGCGTTCCTACCGCAATGAAGATGCCATCGGCGCTCGCCGCCGCCTCGGCCAGCTCAGTGGTGAAGGAAAGGCGGCCGGCCTTCATGTTATCTTTCATCAGAACCTCTAAACCGGGCTCGAAGATGGGGACTTCGCCGGCCTTCAGACGATCTATTTTTTCTAGGTCCTTATCAACGCAGACTACGTTATGCCCAAAATCTGCAAAGCAGATACCAGAAACCAGCCCTACATAGCCCGAACCGACGATGGTTAAACGCATCCAAAAATTCCTGCGGCGGCGGGGTGGCGGGTGCCTCTCTGGCGCACGGCTCCTTAACATCAGAGTTGCGGCCCGCAAACGCCCAGGACGGGAGACTGGATCATCCGAGCTGACGCGCCCTTAAAGCGCATGGCAAGACGATCGCAGTCGATCGCTGATCATCCTGCGTGCGAACTTTGCACCCCGCAGTGTGAACCCAAGGAAGATTCTACGCCTAACAGGGCGCTGAAAAAGGCCCTTCCAAAGTGGCGTTTGGCGTGATTCCGTCGTCTTGAGGGATGACGGAGTGGTTCGATGCGCGGTTCTGCCGAGAAGTCGGGGACGCTATTCAGCTATGTGGATCTGGAGAGCCGGATCCCTGAGAAGCATCCTCTGCGAACGATCC